>SXGT01666269.1_pt1 | contig 14432 bp, 7 predicted proteins | sample 3176221 | NCBI WGS metagenome assembly SXGT01 (sample SAMN11356862, study PRJNA531348) | freshwater metagenome | isolation source: freshwater sample F1-120 | place: China: Fuxian Lake, Yuxi | collected 2017-12-25
CGGGCGATCCGCGCTTCCCGCGTCCCGCCGCCCTGCGCCTCTGGCTGCGCACGCCGGAACGCCGCGCGCTGCGCGCCGTACGGCTCGACGGCGAGCCGTGGCCGGCCGTCGACGCCGTGTCGATCGTGCTGCCGCCGGAGCGGACCGAATGGCGGGTGGAGGCGGAGTGCGAGTGAACGGCGACGGCGCGCAGTCGGGGGCAGCGGGCGGAGCCGACGCCGGGTGGCGCGTCGCGCCGCCGCTCACGACCGAGCGCGTGCGGCGCGAGCCGTTCACGCCGGGCGACGCGCCCTTCATCGTGCGCCTGTTGAACGACCCAGGCTTCCTGCGTTTCGTCGGCGATCGAAACGTGCGCGACGAGGCGCAGGCGCGCGCCTACCTCGCCGCCGGACCGATCGACAGCTTCGCCCGCCGCGGCTTCGGCGGCTATCGCGTCGTGCGCGCGGCCGACGGCGCTCCGCTCGGCATGTGCGGCCTGTTCCAGCGCGACGTGCTCGATGCGCCCGACCTCGGCTATGCGCTCCTCGCCGAGCATCAGGGCCGCGGCTACGCGCGCGAAGCGTGCCGCGCGGTGATCGCCGACGCGGGCCGACGGCTCGGCCTGGCGCGACTGTTCGCGCTGATCACGCCCGGCAACCCGCGCTCGATCCGGCTGGCAGAGGGACTCGGATTCCGGTTTGCGCGCACGGTGAGGATCAGTCGCGACGATGTGGAGCTGAACTGCTACGCGCTGACGCTGCCCGCGCCGCGCTCCCGACCGCGGGCGACGTGAACGCCGGCGTCAGCGCGGTGGTGCGGCGACGCTGCGGCAGCGCTTCCCGAGCGCCTTCTCCAGCACCCCTGTCCGCGGGAACGCGTGGCCGTGGTGCGGCCGATAGCCCTCGCCGAGCGCCAGCCCTGCGGTCGTGCCGCGGGTGGCGGCCCACTTGCGGGCGAGGGCGGCGGGATCGTCGGCGCCGTGCTGGCGCTTGAGCCACTCGCGCTGGCTCAGGTGCGCCTGCAGCAGGAGCTCCTTGGCGGGCCAGGCCGACTCGATGTCGACGACGACGCTCGCGGCGACCGCGTGGCCGAAGCGGTCGATCTGCTCGATCGGGTCGGCGTAGGAGAGCGGCGCGATCGCGGCGGTGGGGGGCGCCTCGCCGTCGCTGCCGAACTCGGCCGAGTAGAGGCGCGCCGGGGCGGCGAAGCAGGCGTGGGCGACGATGCGCGCGGTCTCCTCGTGGTCGGCGAGGTAGTCGGTCGGGCTGTGGGTCAGCACCAGGTCGGGCGCGACCTGGCGGATCAGCGCGGTGGCGCGCCGGCAGAGCTCGTCGCACATGAAGATCGAGAGGTCACGCGCTTCGAGGCAGTGCCAGACGCCCCGCAGCAACGCCGCGGCCCGCTGCCCCTCCTCGCGGCGGATCGCCGCGATCGCCTCGCGGTCGAGCGTCGCCGAGCCGAGATCGCCCGGGCTCATCGCGCCGATGTGGACGCGCCAGCCGAGGTCGGCCAGCAGCGCGAGCGTCCCGCCGCAAAGCAGCTCGGCGTCGTCGGGATGGGCGAACAGCGCGAGGACGCGCGGCGCGCTCATCGCCGCATCTCGCGCGCCACCCTCTCCGCCTCGCGCAGCGCGCGCAGGACGTTGCCGCCGAGCAGCCCGCGCACCTCCTTCTCGCTCCAACCCTTGTCGAGCAGCCGCGCGGTGATGGCCGGATACTTCGAGACATCCTCGAGACCGGCCGGCACCGAGGGGATGCCGTCGTAGTCGGAGCCGAGTCCGACCGCCGTCTTGCCGGCGACCGCAGCGATGTGCTCGATGTGGGCGACCACGTCGTCGACGCTGCCGCGCTGCAACGGCCGCTCCGCATTCCAGGCATCCATCGCCTTCGACAGCTCGGCGCCCTTCAGTCCCTGTGCCTTGAGCTCGAAGCGGTGCGCCAGCCCTTCGGAGAGCGTGCGCGCCGACTCGGGCACGACGAAGCCGGGGAAGAAGTTGACCATCACCACGCCGCCGCCGGCGCCGATCGTCTTCAGCTGCGCGTCGGGGACGTTGCGCGGATGGTCGGCGAGGGCGCGCGCCGAGCTGTGCGAGCAGATCACCGGCGCCTTCGTCACGCGCAGCGCGTCGTCCATCGTGTCGGCCGAGACGTGCGAGAGGTCGACCAGCATCCCGAGGCGGTTCATCTCGCGGACGACCTCCTCGCCGAACGCGGTGAGGCCGCCGTGGCGCGCCACGTCGGTGGCCGAGTCGGCCCACGAAAGCGTGCCACCGTGGGTCAGCGTCATGTAGCGGACGCCGAGCTGGTGGAGCACGCGCAGGTTGGCGAGCGAGTCGTCGATGGCGTGGCCGCCCGCGACGCCGATCAGGCAGGCCAACTTGCCGCGCTTCCTGATCGCCTCGAGCTCGTCGGCGCTGCCCGCCATCTCGAGCCGCTCGGGATAGGCGGCGGCGAGGCGGTGGATCAGCAGCAGCTGCTCGAGGAAGATCGGCGCGGTCGACTTGTCGGGATCGAACGCGACGTAGCACGACCAGAACTGCGCGCCGACGCCGCCCTCCTTCAGCCGCTCGAGGTCGGTGTGGAACTGCGACTGGCGCTGGCGGAAGTCGACGGCGGCCGGATCGCCGCCGAGCTTCTCGCGGATCTCCCACGGCAGGTCGTTGTGGCCGTCGATCACCGGCAGGTCGGCATGGATGCGGCGCGCCTTGTCGGCGGCGGATTCCTGCGCCGCGAAGACGACGAAGGCGACGACAGCAGCAAGGCTCATTCGAGGTACCCCTTCTTCATGTCGTGCGCCGACTCGGCGCGGACGGCGCCGGTGCGGTCGCGCAGCGTGATCTTCCACTTCAGGTTGATCTTCACCTGCGGCCGCGAGTCGCATTCGAGCTCGAGCTTGAGCGTCTCGCCCGCCTTGGCGGCGAGCGGCGCACGCGGCGGCAGCCAGACCTGCTCCCAGTGGGTGGGGGGCTCGAGCGGCGAGGTCGACAGCAGTAGGTCGGGCGCGCTGGCCAGCAGCTCGCACTCCCACCAGAGCGCGAAGCCGTGCAGCTCGGTGGCCTTGCTGAGCTTCCATTCGGCGCTGCCGCGCCGGACGCTTGCCGTGCGGCGGCGCAGGTCGACATCGTCGATGCAGCGGGCGGCGGGGGTCTCCCTCTCGGCCAGCAGATCGCCCGGCGCGAAGCGCCGCACGTAGACGTTGTCGGTCGCCAGCGTGCGCGCGGCGGTGAAGTCGAGCCCGTGGCCGACCCGCGAGAAGACATCGAGCTCGGCGAACCAGCGCGGAGCGGTCACCGGCGCCGCGAACTGCCGCACGAGCTGCGGCACGATCGTCCCGCCCGGCGCCAGCCAGCGCCGCGCATCCTGCAGCGTCTCGAGCAGGTTCTCCTCGAAGGCGAGGTTGCCGAGCGTCTCGCTCACCACCAGGTCGACCTTCGGCGGCTCGCCGACCTCGGCGGAATGGGCATGGAGGAAGGTGCAGCCGTCGATCCGGTTCGCCTTCGCGAGGCGCTGCGCCAGCCCGATCAGCTCCGACTGCTCGACCAGATAGCAGTGCTTCGCGCCGAGCTTGCGCGCCACGAACGACAGGTAGCCGGTCCCCGCGCCGAGGTCGGCGACCGTCGTCTTGCCCGGCACGATCGCCCGCTTCAGCGCCGCGGCGAAGAGCTCGTTGCGGCGCGCATCGCCGAGGATCAGGCGCTGGAACTCGATCATCGCGGGGAGCCCATGCAGGAGCGGGCGCGCGATGGTAGCGGGGCGCGGCGCCGCACCGGACGGGACCGAACCTCAGCGCAGCGACGACAGGTCGATCGCGACGCGCTCGCCGGCCGCCAGCGTGAACTCGCCCGCGAGCACGCGAGGCGCATCGGTCGCGCCGTCGTGCGACAGCGGCCAGTAGCTCGCTTGCCAGCGAAAGCGACCCGGTGCGAGCGGCGTCGACCGCATCGCCGGCGAGAGGGCGCGCGCATCGCCGACGTACTCGCTCAGAACGCGCCGCCACGGCGTGCCGTTGGACCAAGGCGGCAGCGTGGCGTCGTCGTCGCCGGCGAGCTCAGCCGGATCGACCAGGTCCACGCGCAAGACCCCGTCGGCAAGCCCCTCGGCGCCGACGATCGCGAGCTCACCGGAGGCGATCGGCTGCAGCTCGATCTTCCGCGACTCGCCGGCGTCGAGGGTGAGGCGCCGCGACGCGATCCAGCCGTCGCCGGTGATCGTGAGATCGAGCGGGACGAGCGGCGCGACGCCGTGGAAGCGGAAGCCTCCGGTGTCATCAAGCTCGGCCGCGCCATCGACCGACCACCGGATGTCGGCACCCGACGAGCGGGCCGGCTCGACCCGGCCGCCACGGCCGAGCGCCGGATCGAGCCGCGCAAGCGGCGAGCGATCGCCCGCGCTCCGTGCGAGTGGCGAGCGGTCGCCCGCCACCCGCTCGGGCGGCGGCCACGGCACGACGCGCCCCTCGATCGTGCCGGGCGCGTGGCTCGTGACCACCATCGAAACGGTCGAGTCGCCCTCCTCGACGGCGAAGTGCGCGGCGCCATGGGCCCCGTCGCGCGTCACGACACGCAGCACGTAGCGGCCGGGGAGCAGCTCCTCCTGCACGACGCGGTTCGACTCGAAGCTCGGACGGAACCGGGTCCGCCAGCTCTTGCCGCGCTCGGGCTCGAGCATCGCCTGCTCGACCGGGACTTCAGCGCCAGTCGCATCGGCGAACAGCGCGGCGACAAGCGTCGCCTTCCCGCGTGGCGGGCGGTGCACGCGGACGGTGACCTCCTCACCCGCTGTCACGCGCAGGCGCGCGGGGATCCCGTGGTCGTGCCGGAAAACGAACGGCACGACATCGAGCCACCAATCACCCGCCCACGTGGCCGCGAAGTCGAAGCGGCCGCTCGATTCCGACATCGCGATCATCTCGCCGCAGCCGGCGATCGTCTCGCCGTCGCCGGCGCGCGTCAGTTGGAGCAGGAGATCGGCCACGGGAGCGCCACGCTCATCGACGACGCGCCCGGTGATTGGTGCGGCATCGGGGAGCACGAAGTCGAGCGCGACACCGCCTTCGAGCTCGGTGGGGAGCCGGCGCCACGTGCGGCCATGGCCAGGCGCGGAGACGCGCACCATGTCGCCGTAGAGGCCGGGATCACCGCGCTCCGGCGGACGATCGAAGCGACACTCGAAACGACCGTCGCTGCCGGTCCGCTCAAGGTGAGCGCGGTACTCGACTTCCGCCCGCTCGATCGGATGGCCGCGCGAGTCGAGGACGGTGCCGGTCAGCCGCCATTCCTTCCTCCTCGCGAGGGTGAACCTGATCGGCAGAGGATCCGGACGCGGGAGATCGAGACGAATTGAGCGGGCACCCTCGAGGCCGAATCTGTGCGCGAGCAGTTCGTAGGTCACGCCCCGCTCCCGCACCGGAAGGCCGTGGAGTTCGGCCGTCCCGTCGGCTCTCGTGGTCGCGATGAAACGACTGGCGAGCGCGTGATCCTCGCTGAAGTCCCGCCAATCGAGATCACCCTCCTCGGCGCCAAGCGGCGCGAAGCGCGGCAGCGCGACGACGGTCGCCTTCTCGACCGGTCGACCGCTCTCGTCGACGACTTGCGCCGCGAGGGAGGCATTGCGCGCGAGCTCGACCACGACGTCGTCGCGCTCCGGCCGCTCGGCGTCGAGTCGAAGGCTTCGCCAGCCGATTCCATCCTCGGCGACGGCGAACAGGGTGAGCAGTTCGCCGTGATGAAGGCCTACCCGTTCGGAGAGACGGAATGCACCCGTCGAGTCGGTCTTCGCCATCGATTCGGCCACCGCCGGTCCGAGGAAGCCGTCGCTTGCGCGAGGCGTGAGCAATCGCAGCTCCGCCCCCGCGACCGGTCGGCGTCTGCCCGCCGTCACGACGCGCCCCGAGAGAGCGACGCCTCGCTCGAGGCGGACGTCGCCGAGGTCGACACGCTGCCCGTCGCGCATCTCGTCGGTATCGGCCCGACCGACGGAGCGTGCGTGGGAAGGGTGAGTGACGGACCACCGGACGGCGCCACGCTCGAAGGGATCGAGCGTTGCGGTCAGTGAACCGTCCGGCTTCGACCACGCCCCGACCCGCCGATCGAATCGGGCGCGCCAATCGACGAGGAGGCGTGCGCCTTCGATCGGCCGACCGGTCAGATCGTCGACGATTCGCGCGGTGAGGACGGCAGCGCGCGCGCCGGTTCGATCGTCGCTGTTCCCGCGCCGGCTCGGCACTGCGACGAGCGCGGCCATCAGCAACAGCATCCCGCGTCCGAACATCGAGGGGCCCCTCTTCGGCGACGGCGCAAGGGTAGCGGGGAATCCTGCGGTTCCCGGGACGCGGCGCAGTGCTAGCTTGCGGCGCTCGATCCACGTCGCGGATCCGGAGATCTCCGCATGCTTGCGCCCGTACTGCTCGCGTCGTTCCTGTTCACTCCCGGTGACGGCCCCGGCCACAGCAAGCACGGCAGCGCGTTCGACTCCGGGATGCGGCAGCGGCCGTGGCGGATCGACGGGATCGGGACGACCCACTTCGCGATCACGGCGAACGAGCCGGCGGTCGCGGGCGAGCTGCAGCAGTGGTTCGACCAGGGCAACACGCTGCTGCACAACTTCTGGTTCGAGGAGGCGGAGCGGTCGTTCCGTTGGTGCCTGAAGCTCGATCCCGAATGCGCGATGGCGTACCTCGGGCTGGCGCGCACCGGGCTCACCTGGTTCGTCAACGGCAACTTCGAGGAGCCGGAGCTGCAGCGCCACCGCGACTTCCTGGTCGAGGCGGTGAAGCGCAAGGGCAAGGTGTCGCCGCGCGAACGGGCGTGGATCGAGGCGTTCGCCGAGGCGTACCGCGCCGGCGAGAAGGATCCACAGAAGAAACTGGCGGCGAAGCTGCAGGCGATCGTGCTGGCGTTCCCCGACGACGTCGAGGCCAAGGCGGTGGCGGCGCTCTACGCGATCCGCCAGAAGCACGGCGTCGGCAACGAGCTCCTGCTGCAGCAGGTCTTCGCGCGCGAGCCCGACCACCCCGGCGCGCACCACTACCGCATCCACAACTGGGATCGGATCGATCCGGTGCAGGCGCTTGAGAGCTGCCGCGGCTACGCGCCGGCGGCACCGAACAGCGGCCACGCCAACCACATGCCCGGCCACATCTACAGCAAGGTCGGCATGTGGCATGAGGCGGCGCGCTCGATGGACCGCGCCACGCGCGTCGAGCTGGCCTACATGTCCGCCCATCTGGCGCTGCCGTTCGAGTCGTGGAACTTCGCCCACAACCGCAACTACCTCTGCCACATCCAGGAGCAGCTCGGGATGGAGGCGGCGTCCCGCGCCGGCGCGCGCGACCTGATCGCGGCGCCGCGCGACCCGGAGAAGAACAAGGACGGCGACTACGGCGACATCGACGAGGGGATGAAGGCGCTGGTGCGCGGGCTGCTGCGCTTCGAGCGATACGCGGAGTTCCTGAAGCCGGGCACCATCCCGTGGCGCGAGCTCGATTGGGACAAGGACGCGCGCGCGTTCGGCGAGGCGGTGGCGCTGATCGCCACCGGCAAGGTCGAGGAGGCGCGGCCGAAGCTGGCGCAGCTCGAGAAGCGCGTGGCGAAGACGGAATCCGGCGAGAACGCGGGCGGCCCGCTGACGCTCAAGCTCCGCATCGGCGAGGGGCTGCTGCGCGACGCCGACGGCGATCTGCTGGGCGCGGTGCAGCGCTTGACCGAAGCCGGCGAGATCGAGGCGAAGTTGCGCGCCGACGACGGCTACGAGAACGACCCGCCCGACGAGCCGTGGTCGGCGTGGCACGTGCTGGGCGACCTCTTCCGCCGCCACGGCGATCACCGCCTCGCCGTCGCCGCCTACCAGAAGGCGCTCAACGCGCTGCCGAACGACGCGTTCGTGCTGGCGGCGTTGTGCCAGTCGCAGGTGGCGCTCGGCGACCGCGACGCGGCGAAGGCGACCGCCGGGCGCTTCGCCTGGGTCTGGTCGGCCGCCGATCCGGGGCTGCGCTGGTCGCGCGAGGTCGCGGCGCTGCAGCTCGGCGCGACGCCGGCCGCGGGCACGCCGGCGCCCGAGCGTCCGTACACGCTCGACAGCAACAAGGATGTCGGCCCGCTCGACTGGGAGCCGTTCGCCGCGCCCGAGCTCGACGTGCTGGCCGCCGATGGCGCGCGCGTTCGCCTCGCCGACTTCCGCGGCAAGAACGTCCTGCTGGTCTTCTTCCTCGGCGAGGAGTGCGCCCACTGCGTCGAGCAGCTGAAGAAGCTCGACGGGAAGGCGAAGGCCGGCGGCTTCGGCGACGCCGTGCTGCTGGCCGTCAGCAGCGCTCCGCCCGAGAAGAACCGCACCTCGGAGCAGCTCGGCGCCCTCTCGTTCAAGCTGCTCTCCGACACCAACCACGACGCCGCCCGCCGCTTCGCCAGCTACGACGACTTCGAGGAGCTCGAGCTCCACTCGACCATCGTGCTCGACTCCCAGGGCCGCGTGCACTGGAAGCGCACCGGCGGCGACCCGTTCATGGACGTCGACTTCATCGCGAAGACGTTCGAGCGACTGAAGCCGGCGGGGGAGCAGCGGGCGCCGTAAGGGGGGCCGGCGGAGGCGACGGCAATCGCCGACGACGCGGGACTCCGAGCCCGTCGGTCTAGTCCGCGTCCCCCGTCAGCACGAACGCTCCCCACGTCACAGGCAGCGTGTCGCCGTGCTTCTCGCGGTTCCTCTTCAGCATCGCGAGCTGCGCGTTGCGGAGAGCGTCGAGCTTGCCTTCGCCCTTGTTCCACAAGCGATCGTAGAAGTCGAGCATCATCTCCTTCGTGGAATCGTCGCGGACCTGCCAGAGCGAGCTGATCACGGTCCTCGCGCCGGCGATGCGGAAGCTGCGGGTGAGCGAGAGCACTCCTTCGCCAGCCTGCCGCTTGCCGAGCGCGGTTTCGCAGGCGGAGAGGACGACGAGGTCGCAGCGCGAGAGGTCGAGCGAGGAGACCTCGTCGCCGGTGAGGAGGCCGTTGTCGCGACCGGGATCCGGACGGTTGGCGCCGGCGCAGACGAGACCGCAGAGGAACTCGGGCCAGTAGCCGGCGACGAGAGAGCGCTCGTCGGCTTGGAAGCGATTGCGCTCCGGCTGCTCGCGGATGGAGTCGTTGATCGACTTCAAGCCCTCGACCTGGAAATAGCCGTGAGTCGCGAGGTGGAGCACGCCGGCGTCAGGCATGTGTTGCTTGACGGTTTCCTCGTTCGCGGAAAGCGCCGCGAGCTGGCGCCGTGATGCCTCCGGGAAGCGTCGGGCGTGCACCTGCTCGATGAGCGTGGCTTCGGCTTTGGTGGCCGGGAGTCGCGACCAATTGCCATCAAATGCCCCGCGTCGATCGGGATGCTCGGTCGCCTTCGCGATCAGTTCGCCCGGATCGTCATAGTCGACACCGCCCACGCACAGGAGCGAGCGAGCCGCTTCGGTGCGAGGCTCAGGTCGCACGAGACTCTCGACATCATCGATCACGCGGAAGACGCGGCTCTCGATGAGATGCGAGCCGTCGTCTTCCTGCAGCGCCCACCAAGGGAGCGTAGTCACCACGCCATCGGGCGAGACGAGGATCTCGCAAGCGTCCCCGATGTGCAGAACGAGCGGATCCCAGAGGAGCTGGCGTGCTCGTCGGAACTCAGACGCGCGAGCTGCAGCATGATCCTTGGCAACCGACTCGACCGACCTGGCGCCGCGCGGGTCGTCCGACGAATCATCAGTCTCTCCGACGATCACTCGCAGCGCAGCGTTGTTCGCCGCTTCGATTGCTGCGCTCGAACCGAGGTCGACCCACCTCGGGGCATCCCATCCTGCGCGTGAGATCCACACGGAGAATCGCGTCTCGCCCCATCTGCCGAGTTCCGTGACCTCTCCGTCCGTCCACTTTGCGGGCTCGTAGACTGCGTGCTCCAAGAAGTCGAGCAACACGGCATTCACCGGCAGCGCCGCTCGGACTTCCGATGGGGTTACCGGCTTTAGGTCTGGTCGCGCATCAGTCGCTCTCGCGAGGTTCGTCTCGAGTTCTTCGCGTTCCTTGCGCAGGCGTTCAATGTCTTCGTCGAACTGTTTGCGATTCGGGATCTCGCGCAGCGAGAAGAGGTTCGACATCGCGGATCCGACGGATCGCAGGCGCTCGAGAATCGAGCGCGTTACCGAATCGAGCTGTCTGGCGAGCTTCCGTCGCCGCGCTCCGACCATTCGGAAGGCCGAGCCCTTCGCGGCGAGGACTTCTCCGTAGAGCGGATCTCCGGAGCGTTTCTCGATCGCCGTCGTCCGCACCACCAGTCCAAGCGCGCTGGGTTCCGCGGCAAGCCACTCCCGTACACGCTGGTCCGACGCGAGGCTCGCCTGGAGCGAACCGTGCGCGCGGATCGACGCGAGACGCCGGCGGGCGAGCGACCCAGCGAGATCGGCCTCGGCGAGGTCGAGGTGCAGGACAGCGAGGTTGTTGAGGCTCGTCGCGGTGTCCGGGTGCTCCGGGTCCAGCACCGCCTCCCGAATCGCCAGAGCGCGCTCGTAGAGCGGCCGCGCCTCCTCATACGCGCCAGAGAAATCAAGCAGGGCCGCGAGGTTGTCGAGACTCGTCGCCGTGTTCGGGTGCTCCGGACCGAGTGCTTTCTCGCGGATCGCCAGCGCACGCTCAAAGAGCGGGCGCGACTCTTCGTGCTCGCCGGTGAACACAAACAGTTCTGCGAGGCTGGAAAGGCTCGTCGCCGTATCCGGGTGCTCCGGGCCAAGCACCTTCTCCAGAATCGCCTGCGCGCGCTCGTAGATCGGGAGCGCCTCATCGTACGCGCCAGTGGACGCCAGCAGGGGCGCGATGTTGTGGAGGCTCAGCGCCGTGTCTGGGTGTTCCGGGCCCAGCACCTCCTCCCGAATCGCCAGCGCGCGCTCGTGGAGCGGGCGCGCCTCATCGTACGCGCCAGTGGAAGCCATCAGGGTCGCGAGGCTGTTGAGGCTCGTCGCCGTGTCTGGGTGCTTCGGGCCCAGCACCTTCTCCCAGATCGCAAGCGCGCGCTCGAAAAGCGGGCGCGCCTCTTCGTACGCGCCGGAGGACTTCAGCAAGAGCGCGAGGTTGTTGAGGTTCCTCGCCGTTTCCGAGTGCTCCTTTCCCAGCACTTGTTCGTTGATCGCCAGCGCGCGCTCGTAGAGCGGGCGCGCCTCTTCGTACCTGCCAGTGGATTTGAGCAGGGCAGCGAGGCTGTTGAGACTCGCCGCCGTATACGGGTGCTCCGGGCCCTGCACCTTCTCCCTGATCGCCAAGGCACGCTCGAAAAGCGGGCGCGCTTCTTCGTGCGTGCCGGTCGACTGAAGCAGGACCGCGAGGTTGTTGAGGCCCGTCGCCGTGTCGGGGTGCTCCGGGCCCAGCACCTTCTCCAGAATCGCCAGCGCACGCTCGTAGAGCGGGCGCGCCTCTTCGTGCGCGCCGGTGGAATGGAGCAGGCCAGCGAGATTGCTGAGACATGCCGCCGTGTCAGGATGCTCCGGCCCCAGGACGTCCTCGCTGATCGCTAGTGCGCGCTCGTAGAGCGGGCGCGCCTCTTCGTACGCAGCGCTGGACTCGAGCAGGATCGCGAGGTTGTTGACGCTCGCCGCCGTATCCGGGTGCTTCGGCCCCAGAAGTCGCTCGCGAGCTTCCGACTCGTGCCTTGCGTCAGCGATCTCGGCATCGGCGAGCATTCTCGGGTCCAGTTCTTCGACAGTGCCCGATCGAATAGTCATCTCGAATATGCCGAACGCCTCGAGCATCGCACATGCGTCAACGATGATGTAATCGAGAGCGTCCCGCTGCAGCACGACCGCGGCGTGAGTCCGCAACAACCCGTCGTCGTCCTCGGCGATCACCTCGCCATTCGCGTCGCGCACGACCAGGTAGGCATCGAAGAAGTACGAGCGCAGCTCGATCGTCGTGGTGCCGGCGGGGAGTTCGACCTTGAAGCTCACTCCGCGAACCGGTGCATCGGTGTAGCCCTCGTCGAGGGTCATGGTGCAGACGATCGGACTGTCGGCGCGTACTTCATCTTTGACGACATCGCCAACGCGGAGAACCCGAAGGTCCTCGGCCGGCGACGTGACGGGCTCCCTGACAGGCGCAGTGGCAGGTGGTGTGGCGGGCGGAGGTGCAGTCGCGGGTACTGGGTCCTGAGCGACGCTGCACAGCGACATCCACCACGCGCAGACTGCGAGCATGGGCATTGCTCCGGGCGTTGAATCGGGGCTGGGGATCATCGACGCAGGGTTGCACGAGTGCAATCCGCGAGCGCCGGCGATCGTCCTCGTGAGTCGTCCGGTCACCGCCCGCTTCGCCGCAGCTCCTCCAGCACCTTCGCGCCGGGATCGACCCGCTCCTCGACGATCGCCGCGCCGCCGGGCACGTCGATCGAATCGGACCAGAGCGGGCGGCGGTCGCGCGGATCGGCGAAGAACTGGACGAGCCAGTTGGCGGCGATCGGCAGGTCGACTTCGAGCAGCTGTTCGCCGCTCCGCACGCCCGGCCGCTCGCGGGCGATGAACGGGCCGAGCTGGGTCGCGATCGCCTGCAGCGGGTCGTTGCTCCAGCGGGCGTTCGGCAGTTCGAAGACGACGTGGCGGCCGTGCAGGGAGGCCGCCTCGGCCGGGACGGTCAGCACCACCCGATGCGAGGGCTGCAGCACGATCTCGACTTCGGGACGATCGAAGCGCGTCTCGACGATGCGCCGGCCGGCGGCGACCACGTAGAGACGGGGTGACCCGAGCGGCGCCGAGACGACGGCGCGACCGAGCGGGTCGACGCCGGGCGACAGTTCGACCGTCTTGCTCCGGTTGTTGGAGAAGAAGAGCCGCGTGCCGGGCACGGCGGCTAGATCGCCATCGACCGCGCGCAGGCGCAGGGTGGTGAGCGATTCGCGCAGGTCGAGCGGGTCGAGGCGCGGGTCGCGCGTGAGGGCGTCCTCGATCAACTCGACGTCTTGCACTTCGGCCAGGACGCGGGCCGTGGCGGCCAGCGCGGCGTGCTCGAAGTCGTCCTCAAGGGGCGGATCCCAGCGCGCATACCGGTCGGTGAGCGAGACCACCTGGAGCGTCGTGCGACCCGGCACGCCCTCGATCTCGAAGCGGCCATCGTCGGCGACTTCGCAACGCAGCAGCGCGCGCTGGCCCGGCCGGGACCGCAGCAGGAGCCGTCGAACCGAGGTCCCCGGTTCCACCTCGATCCGGCCGCGCAGCCGCGCATTCCGGAGCATCCGCACCGTGACGTCCGTTGCACCGACGTTCACGACGTTGCGCGCAGCGTCGGGGACGGAGATCTCGTGACCGAACTGGTGCCACCCGGCGAGGTCGGCGCGCAGCGTGAGGCGCCGGCAGGTGAGCGGGGAACGGATCGTGAAGCGGCCGTCGGGAGCGCTGGTCAGCGACCAGTGGACGCGCTCCCCCTTGGCGAGCTCGAGCTTCCTGACGTCCTCGTTCAGTTCGGCGTCGACCAGGCGGAGGGCGACCCCGCCGAGTCCGGCTCCGCGCGAGTCGACCACGCGACCCGCGCACAGCAACGGCACCTCGGCCAGGCGCACCTCACCGAGGAGCGCGCCATCGCGCGGCGGCGTGGTCGGCAACGTCACCTCGGCGCGCCACCGTGCGCCGCCCTCGCCGCGATGGAGGAGCTCGCAGAAGAGCTGGAGGTCTGGCAGTCCGGTGGGGAGCGGCGGCGGCAACGTGGCGAGCGGAGACTCGGCGAGAGGCAGCGAAGCGACCGGGAGGGCGAGCCAGCCCTCTGAATCGGTGGTGGCGTGGTGCAGCGACGGCAGGTTGGGGAAGAACGGTCGAGACGCCCGCCGCCACGCGATCGCCGTGTCCGCCAGCGGTCGCCCGCGCGCGTCGTGCACGCGCAGCCGGCAGAGCGCCGGCGGAGCGCGCGGCGTGCAGGTCAGCGTGAACTCGGCGGTCGCGCCGACGCTCGGGGCGCGGACCGCGGCGGGGGCGATCGTCCACTCGCGGCCGGCCGCATCGTCCGCGACGACGCGGATCTGGTGCTCGACGTCGGCTTCGACGAGGAGCTCCTCGACCGCGGACGTCCCCTTCGTCGTCGTGACCACGGGCAGTGCGGCGAAGGGCGGCAGCCAGCGGTCGCGAATCGGCGCCGCACAGGTCAGTTCGAGCGGCAGGCTCACGACGTCGCCGGCGCCGATGGCCGACACCGCGCGCAACCGCAGTGTCGCCATCGGCGGGGGCTTCAGCGCGATCCGCTGCGGCGAGGCGCCGAGCGGATCGATCGGCGTGGCGAGGCGATCGCGGCAGGGGAAGGCGAGCGCCGCGACGACGACGTCGCGCGTGGTGCAGCCGTCGCCGTCCAGTGTCGTCGCCAGCCAGCGGTCGGCGCGCGCGATCGCCAGCTCGCCGTCGCGGTCGGTGCGGCCCAGGCGGAACGGCGACGGCGCGGAGACGAAGGCCAGCGCCAGCGGCACGTCGCGCACCGGTCGGCC
>SXGT01308219.1_pt1 | contig 14428 bp, 9 predicted proteins | sample 3176221 | NCBI WGS metagenome assembly SXGT01 (sample SAMN11356862, study PRJNA531348) | freshwater metagenome | isolation source: freshwater sample F1-120 | place: China: Fuxian Lake, Yuxi | collected 2017-12-25
AGGTGTATGCGTCAACGGAATTTCTTACGAAAAGTCCAGCAAGAGCGATACAAGTCGCGCCGATTTCAAAATCCGTATTTCCGCAAAGAAACAAAACGTTCGTGGAAACCCTGGATACTGATCGGTGGTGGTTTTGGACTTCTCGTCGCTACCGTTGGATACCTCGGTTCCGCCCCTGTCTTTGCAACGAATTCCATTGAGGTTTCCGGCACTGAGACGATTTCACAAGACGACATTCATGCACTGATGGAACAAACCATTCATGAACGCCGGTGGTTCTTTTTTTCTGGTTCCAACTCTTTTTTCTTCGAACCCAATCGTGTTCGTGAGATACTTGCGTCGCACTACACGTTTGAAGCAACAGAAGTTGTGCGAACCTGTGAGTACTTCGATCTTGTTAGCCACTGTAAACTTTCTATTACCGTCAAAGAGAAGACCTCTCAACTCCTTTGGAGAAGTGCAGAGAAAACGTATCTTGCCGACTTACAAGGAGTAGTCATTCGCGAACTTTCAACGACAGAAATTGCTTCACTATTGGAACCAGAACCGGTGATGGTAACCGTCGCACCACCAGAAGGAACCATCGTTCCTGTTGTTGAACCGCCTCTACCCACGAATCCACTCAAACGGCTCCCTATTTTTTCAGACGTGAATGAATCGCCAGTCACAGTCGGAAATCATGTACTCACCACTGAGGAAGTTACAGGATTATTTCGTTTCACTGAGCTCTTAGACGCACAATCAATTCGCGTCACCTCCATTGAAATCGATCGTCTTGCAGGGAAGTGGGTGAGTGCACAAACCGTTGTTGGGTATGATGTGTTGTTTGACCCCGTGGCCGATGTTGATGGACAAGCGGAACGCTTAAAAACCGTTCTCACAACAGAAAATATCGCAGACCCAAGTAAACTACAATACATTGACGTACGCTTTGGCGATCGAGTTTACTATAAATAATGTATGTTCCTTTCTTACAACCACAAAAACATGTTGGCGGATGCCATCGGAAAACACGGAGTAAGCACCACGGAGCTCCGCATGCTCATTCCCGAAAAAAATAGGGCTGCGGCTACTCTTGAAAAAACACGACGCGAAAAAATTCACGGTTGGATGGACTTGCCATACGGACGTACAGGCCTCTCGCTTGCCATGACACACGCCAAGACCGTTCGTCGGCTGTTCGATCGACTCATTGTTGTTGGAATCGGTGGCTCAGATTTAGGAGCTCGAACGCTTCTTGAAACACTGGATTCAGATGGACGAATTCAGGTCATCTTTCTCTCTAATCCTGACCCAGAAACACTAGCAACCTGGCTTCGCTCTGGACCTTTCTGGAAACGTACAGCCATCAACGTTGTCTCAAAGTCGGGTACAACACTTGAAACACTCTCTGTGTTCTTCGCTCTGCGCGAATCATTGATCAAATCCGTTGGCGAACGTAACCATGCCACACACGTATACATCACAACAGAACCAAACGGTGGCCCCCTTCATCGTTTCTGCAAAGAGCACAATTATACCTTTATTCCGCATCCCGCAGACATCGGTGGTCGATTTAGCATTTTTTCTGTTGTGGGTTTGTTTCCTGCTGCCTGTGCAGGCATTGCCATCACGGATATACTGCGAGGCGCACGAACGTTTGAATCCGCCCGACGCAAAGACCCCACGAACAATGCAAGCGCTCTATTTGCTTGCCTTCACTCCGTCCTGCTACGCCGCAATCACCCGATTCACGTCCTCATGCCATACGCTGATCGACTGCGACAAACAGCATTTTGGTATCGACAGCTTTGGGCAGAATCTCTTGGAAAAGATGGAAAAGGCCCTACGCCAATCGCTGCATTGGGAGCCGTAGATCAGCACTCACAGGTCCAACTTTACAACCAAGGGCCACACGATAAAATTTTTACGTTTCTTGCTCCACAAACATATCGGCATGACTCCAAACGCGTACCAGCCATTGCTGGATCGATGCAGGAAACGACGTACATGTCCGGCAAAACATTTTCATCGATCCTTAACGCGGAAAGGGAAGGGACGGCCGCAGCGCTCACAAACGCGGGTCATCCAAACGGCACCATTCTCCTAAAAGATCTTTCGCCCGCATCTCTCGGCTCGTTCTTACAGTTCTACATGACAGCCACGGCGTACATGGGAAGTTTGCTTGACGTAAACCCGTACAACCAACCCGGAGTAGAGGCGGGCAAAATAGCCACGAAACAAATCCTTCAAGGCATGGTGTGATGTGTCGTAAAATAGATATCTGTTTGTTGACTGAAGTGCAGGGGACTTACGACGAGCCACGGATCCATGGCAGACGCGACCACGAAATTTGCTGTCTTCAGAACACCTTGCATCTGTCGTTGATTGAATTGCATTATTTATAAACTTTTCGCATCCAGCTGCTGTTAAAGTACATCAAACTCGTTTTGTTTGGTTGAACGAGGGATTTATCGTCTGGTGTCCAAATGACAGAACCGATTAAACGCGCTAGGACGATTTGAGGGGTATCAATGTACCACCCTCAAAGAGTAGAAATGCTGCTGGAGCACGTAGCGTGTTGTACTAAAGCGATCTTGAGAGTTTTGTGTATAATTACGACACAGCAAGGCAGACCAAGCAAGACAAAAACACTATTTCTGAGATCCAAACTAAATTAGTGAAACGCTTTCAGCGGATACTGACGACAGTAGAACACGAGAGTGAATAGCAGATACTCAGTCGAAACAACATCTAGACTTAGAACGAAACATCATTAGTGTCGTCTAACTTTTATTAGACGACACATGGTTTGATAACTAAAAGACGGGTATTTCCCGCCCTTCAACACGACAAGACTAGCCGAATAACGAAGCTACGGTAAAGTCGGTAAAGTATGTGAGAGTGAGGATGGCAACACCAATCCCAAAGATCGTCACCGCAAGCATCACAAGACCCATAATCGTCTCGTCATCTTCCGCCGCCCCCTTAATCATGTACGAGCTAACGATGATGAAGACGACTACCGGAGTAATCGACATCACCCAAGCGATAATTTTTATGATGAGATCGAGGTTCATAGTGCGCTAACATTAGCCCCCTTCCCTCCTTTGGCAGCTTAGGCTACCCGGCTGGCCTATTGAGCCACAAGATAACCCATTGGGTCAACAGGGATACCGTCCTTACGCACTTCAAAGTGCAGGTGTGGACCGGTCGATAAGCCAGACCCAGCCGCACCCTTTGCCCCACCTGATAGTCCAATCGTTTGTCCACGTGTGACGAATTGGTCTTGAGAAACGCTTATTTTAGACAAATGGGCGTAGAGTGTAGCGATCCCGTTTGAGTGAATAATCATCACGTAGTTTCCATACAACCGCCCTGTCTTTGTCCAAGCGACGTAGCCTGGTGCAGCCGACTCAACAGGTGTCCCAACCGGCTCTGGAATGTCGAGTCCAGAGTGTTCGAACAGATGTCTAAAGGGGTAGGTCGGATCATGAAAAAGTGTACTGATGCCACGATAGGAAGGATCGACCGGCCACGACAGAATGGAACCTCCTTCTGAGCCTGTGTCGATGGCGTTCAGCTTCGATTCTATTTGTCCCTGCAACGAAGCGATCTGTTGATTGACGTAGGCTTGTTCTTCCTTTAACTCATACACAAACGAACGGAACGTTGCTTCAGACTGTGCTGCCTCTGCAAGGACCGACTCTTTGGCAACACGTTCTTCTTCGAGCAAATCTTTTGAACGACTCAAGGCACGTGTTAAATCCTCCAACCGTCCTCGCTTCGCCAATTGCTCTACGCGTGAAGTTTCCACCTGTGCCTTGGCACGTTCCGCTCGATCCAAAGCTCCTTGCAAATCTCCGCTCACACTGTCGAGCTCCTGCATTCGAGCGAACAGCTCTGCAAACGAATCTGTTCCGAAAAGCAATTGCAGCGACAAATCATTATCGAAAACATCCACCTTTCGTAAAATACTTGAAAGGGCTTCTTTGTCGCGTTTGAGCTGGCTCTCCAAACCACGAATACGAACATCGAGTAGAGAGATTTCCGCATTCACGAGGTCAACGTGCTCGATGGTAGATTCAATATCCAGCTCTGTCTTTGCAATCCGATTTTCAAGAAGATCAACCTCATTCTCAAGACTGATTTCCCGTGCCTGTGCCGCGGCAATCTTCTCTTGGTACGCCTCAATTTTCTTGTTGATGGAATCAATGGAATCACGCTTTTCCGTAATTTTCCCATTCAAATTCGTAATATCCTCCGCGACTTCAATTTGATCAAGTTCATCAGTTTCATCTGCCCTTGCGAAATGCAAACCAACCGGAGCAGTACAAATGCCGGCGAGTAAAAGGGCGAGAATCATTTTTGATGAGCGTTGCATGGGCATGGATACAGCCATTATACCGCAAACACGGACGATAAACTACTGCCCACGTAGCTGAGAAAAAACCTCCGGGAAAACTCTACCGCAGGCACGGAAAAATTGTCTCGAGCGTAAGGATGCAATAACGACATGACTTGGAAACACGAAAACAGCACGAAAAATACGTTGTATGCGTGATGGTTGTAAACGCAGACGCCACAGCCACTCAAGCCCTGTTTTTCGAAAAAACAGCGGCGCACGTGGGAATCGACCGGAAAGAGTATCAAACGATCCTCCGGTACCGATTCCGATTTTTAGACTCGGAACTTGTTTAAATAGAGTGATGATTGCTCGTTCCTGCTTGCCTTGTCCAAGCCCAACAGCAAGAACACGTGGAGCAAACGTATTCAGGACAGAAATAAGATCAAGGGGAATCAGAACACGTTCAGAATCACCGTCGATTTCACCAGGGTTAATGCCCAGCACCTCCAAGCCAAAAAACTGTGACCGGAGAACGTCCGCTGTTTCCGTAGCGCTTCCAGCCACACCTCCAACGAGTGCCATCCGATCTCCACGATCTCGACACAGTTCCGCCAAACGAACGAGTACATCCACGCCAGCATGCCGATGCTCCAGCCGATGTGGTGTCAACGCACACACAGCAAACCGAAGTCCGACTCCATCTGGAAGCGCTAAGTCACTTGTTGCAAGAAGCGAGGCAAACACTGCATCTTTCTCTGCTTGCAACACAAACTCTGGGTTTGGTGTCACGATGAGGCGAGGACGTTCGGAAACAAAAAACTGCTCAAGCAATTCCTTAAGCCGTTCACTGCTTACATCATCAATCCGAACCCCAAGAACATCAAACGCTTCCCCATGCATACACAAACAGTTTATGTCACCGCTTGACGGCTGTCTATTTAGCACTCTACAATGGTGAGTGCTAACTGGTATTTTGCTATGTTACCCAACAATTTTACCCTCAAATCACAAGAAGCACTGCAGCGAGCGAACAATATTGCGATAGAAAATGGGCAACAAGCCCTCGAACCGATACATCTACTTTCTGCTCTCCTTGCGCAGGATGATGGCGTTGTTTCGGCGGTTGTAAACAAGGTGGTACCGACCGTGACGGATTTGCGTGCAAATGTGGATCAGATTCTTGATGCTCTTCCGAAACAAAAGGCTCGCGGAGCCGGGATTGGACAAATTTTTCTATCTCCGGACATGGCAGCCGTACTTTCAGAGTCTTCAAAGATCGCCAAGCAGTTCAAAGACGAATTTATTTCAACGGAACATTTGCTCTTGGCACTCATTGCCAACAAGCCCGTAGGACGCTTGCTTGCAAATTATCAGCTCACGGAAGAATCCTCGATGCTTGCGCTGAAAGATATTCGTGGAACACAACGTGTAGATTCGCAAGAGCCGGAATCTCGCTACCAGGCGTTGATGAAGTATGGAAAAAACCTGACAGACTCAGCCCGTGCAGGAGAGCTCGATCCGATCATTGGGCGTGATGCAGAAATTCGTCGCGTGATGCAGGTATTATCGCGTCGTACAAAAAATAATCCGGTGTTAATCGGTGAGGCCGGGGTAGGAAAAACGGCTGTTGTGGAAGGACTCGCGCAGCGGATTGTTTCTGGCGACGTTCCAGAGTTGTTGCGTGACAAAGAAATTGTTGCCTTGGATATTGGATCGATGGTGGCCGGAACAAAATATCGTGGTGAATTTGAGGATCGACTAAAGGCCGTCATCAAAGAGATTGAAGAATCGCGCGGAAAAATACTGTTGTTCATCGATGAACTTCATACGATTGTTGGAGCCGGTACAACAGACGGTTCGTCTCTGGACGCGAGCAACATGTTAAAGCCTGCGCTCGCACGAAGTAAACTGCGTGCAATTGGAGCAACAACACTAAAAGAATACCAAAAACACATTGAAAAAGATCCGGCGCTCGAAAGACGATTCCAGCCTGTTCTTGTGGAAGAACCGACCATCGAAGATACGGTCGCCATTTTGCGTGGAATCAAAGAAAAATATGAGCTGCATCATGGAGTTCGTATTACAGATCCATCGATTGTCGCCGCCGCACAACTTTCTTCACGCTACATTGCCGACCGTCGTCTACCAGATAAAGCAATCGACCTCATCGACGAAGCGGCTTCCGGGTTGCGCTTGCAGATTGATTCCCTTCCCGAAGAGCTCGACACACTGAAACGTGACGTGATGCGCTTGGAAATTGAACGCAAAGCCCTTGAAAAAGAAGAGGATAAGAACTCAAAAGTCCGACTCAGTGAAATCGAAAAGCAGCTTGCAGACTTGCGTGAAAAGTCTGATGCACTTGAAGGCCGTTGGAAAAATGAAAAGGCAAAAATTGATGAGCTTCGTGAAATCAAGGGGAAACTTGAAACAGCTCGTATTGCTGCGGAAACCTCTGAACGCAAAGGTGAGCTCGATGCCGTGGCAGAATATCGCTACAGCGTCATTCCGGCCGAGGAGAAGCGTCTCAAAGCAGCCGAAGCCTCTTTGGCACGTCTTCAACGCGAACGTGGTTTACTCAAGGAAGTAGTGACGGAGGAAGACGTTGCTGCGGTTGTTTCTCGATGGACACACATTCCTGTATCAAAAATGCTTGAGAGCGAACTCAAAAAACTAGCTCGAATGGAAGGAGAGATCAGCAACCGTGTCGTTGGACAGACAGAAGCAATTGCCGCAGTTTCAAACGCGCTACGCCGTTCACGAGCAGGCATTGGTGAAGAAAATCGTCCGATTGGTTCCTTCCTGTTCCTTGGTCCCACGGGTGTTGGAAAAACGGAGCTTGCACGCGCCCTCGCCTCGTTCATGTTCAATGAAGAGGCGGCCCTCGTGCGACTCGACATGTCGGAGTACATGGAAAAGCATTCCGTGGCAAAAATGATCGGTTCCCCACCAGGGTATGTTGGCTACGACGAAGGCGGGCAACTCACGGAAATTGTACGGCGTCGTCCGTACTGTGTTCTTCTGTTTGACGAAATTGAAAAAGCGCATCACGACACGTTCAATATCCTGCTTCAAATTCTCGATGACGGACATCTAACCGATGCAAAGGGACGAAAAGTGAACTTCAAAAATACCATCATCATCCTTACGAGCAACATCGGCTCTGACCTCATTTTGGATGCAGGAAAATCTGGATCTTCCATTGGGTTTCAAGATGGTGACGCAACCACAAGCGCAGAAGAAGAAACACGTGAGCGAATTATGGGTCTCTTGAAAGACCATTTCCGCCCTGAATTCCTGAACCGTATAGACGATACCATTGTCTTTCATCCGCTTTCAGAAGAAGACATTGTTTCAATCGTCGACCTGCAACTTGAACGTGTTGTACTACGCCTCAAACGTGAGCGCGACATCACTGTTGTCACCACCCCAGCCGCCCGCAAACTACTCGCCAACAAAGGCTACGATCCGGCATACGGAGCTCGACCGCTCAAACGTGTAATTCAACATATTATTCTTGATCCGCTCGCTCTCAAACTTGTTGCGGGCGATATCAAGGATGGAAGCACCGTCACCATTGGCGCAAAATCAGACAAAATTACGATTTCATAACCCGGAAAATTTCGTGTATACTGTGTGGGCTATGATGATTCGCTCTTCTTTTGGAATTCTGAGTATTTGCGCCCTCTTGTTCACGTCATCTCCCATCCCGCTCTGGGCATTTACGTTCGATCCGAACTATGTGATTTCTGATTCCGAAATGACGGATTCTGACAGCATGTCTCAATCTGAAATTCAAGCTTTTTTGGATGCTTACGGAACACTGGGTTCGCGTGAATTCACAGATATCGACGACGAAGAAAAATCTACTGCCGCCATCATCCATGAAGCAGCCAATCGCAACGGAATCAATCCACGCATGATTCTCATCATGCTGCAAAAAGAACAGAGCCTCATCAATGACACGAGCCCGACCCAAAACCAACTTGATTGGGCCATGGGATACGGAATTTGTGACAACTGTAACTACAACACATCGAGTGCCCAGCGCTTCCGCGGATTTGCAAAACAAATCAATTCTGCGACGCTTCAGTTCACGGAAGGTTACTTAGTGGATATCGAAACAAGTGGCGAAACCGTCATGGGATTCGGGCCTGGAATCACTGTTACTATCGATGACGAGATGGTCACCCCAAGCAACAGCGCCACCGCCGCCCTCTACACGTACACACCACACCTGCATGGCAACTCCAACTTCGCCAAACTTTGGTACACCTGGTTCACACACGAATATCCAAACGGCACACTGATGCAAAATACTGAGGATGGTGGTGTCTGGCTTATTCAAGACGGTCTTCGTCGACCCATTACGTCTCGCACAGCCCTCCTCACTCGCTTCAACGAACGATTCCTCGTTCCTGTTACACCGACCACCCTCGAAAGCTATATCGTTGGGGCAAGCATTAGTCTGCCAAACTATTCCTTGCTGCGTTCTCCGCGAGGAACGGTCTATTTGCTTATCGACGACACCTTGCGTGGGATTTCTTCCCAAGAAGCGTTCCGTGCCATTGGGTTTAATCCGGACGACATCATTGATGTGACACAAGAGGAACTCGATGCGTACGAAGAGGGCGAACCGATCACCGCAGATACCCAGTACCCGCAAACGGTTTTGCTGCAGGATGCAAAAACAGGTGGAGTGTATGCCGTTCAAAACGGAATGAAGGCACCACTTCTGTCGAAGGAGCTCATGACGATTCGCTATCCTGGCACTAGTCTGACACCCACCGAACCTGAACTGCTCGAAAAGTACGAGACGATCGACCCAGTGCTATTCTCTGATGGAACACTTGTGGGTGTCGCAGGTGATCCAGCCGTCTATGTCGTTTCCGATGGTAAACGTTTGCCAATTCTCGACGAAGATACATTTCTTGGGCTTGGATGGAAATGGGAGCAGGTCGTGTGGACGAATAAAAAATCCGTAGAGCTCCACCCCCTAGGAGAAGCATTGAGTATCGAGGAGGAGGCAGAGGAAGCGCTCGAAGAATCTGAGGATGATATTTCGACAACCAGTGTGCATCTATGATTGTTTTCGCGGCCTTCACACCGCACACACCACTCGTTTTTTCGAGTGTTGGACAAGGACAAACGAAAAATGTTGCTCGGACAGTCCTAGCCCTCGATCGGCTTCGGGAAGATTTAAGCATGGCGCAACCAGATACCATTGTCGTGTTTTCAGCACACGAAACGCGATTTGACAACGCATTTTGTTTAAACCTACACAATGAGTACACCGCTTCACTGATTGAATTTGGCGATCACACCACCGCACGCGCGTTTCATCCAGACCTCGCCTTCATGGACACACTGCAGCGAGCTGTACGCCAAGCAGAAACACCTTTTACTCTTGTTTCCGATCCGCAACTTGGTTACGCGAGTGCTATTCCCCTTCTTTCTGTCATCGACCGGTCCATTCAGCCGAGCATTGTTCCACTCACCTACAGCGGGCTTGATGCAAAGGCACATCTAGCATTTGGTCGACAAGTACAAGAAATCTGTCACCAATCTTCTCGGCGTATTGCGATTATTGCCTCTGGTGATTTATCGCACGCGCTTTCTGATAACGCTCCGGCAGGACGAAGACCAGAAGGACCCATATTTGATGACACGGTACGACATGCCCTGTCGTCCGGCACCGTCTCGCCGCTTCTTTCACTCGATCCCCTCGTCGTTGAACGCGCCGCCGAGTGCGGATACCGACCACTTCTAATGCTCCTTGGTGTTCTTGAGAATCGTCACATGACCCCAGAAATTCTCGCATATGAAGCCCCATACGGCGTGGGCTATCTCACGGTTCACTTTCATGCGCACGATCGCATTGCCTAGAATCCCTTCTATATGATCGCCGAAATCTATCCGCTCACCAGGATGCCGCGGAGGTTCGGTGTTTTTGATTATGAAATCCCCGAAGGGATGGAGGTGACGCCAGGAATGTGGGTGCGCATTCCATTCCGTTCTCAAAAACCGATACTAGGAATCGTCGCTCGTATAAAAGATATACCTCCGAGAGGGATCGTCTTAAAATCCATTCTGGAGGTGGTTGAGATGCACAAACTTTCAAACGCAGATCTCTCTTGGTACGAAGTTCTGGCACACGACACAGCACAATCCATTTCAAGCGTACTTTATACTTCACTTCCTTCCGTTTCTAAACGAAGTCCCACAACCCCAGAGACCCCACCACCACATCGTGTACTCACCTTTCCACCACAAGACCAGGCTATTCTTGAAAACCAAGTGAGTGCCTTACGAATCCGTGGCGAAGCCTGGATTGAGTCACCCGATCTCTTTCGCATGACTTGCGTGGTAGCGGGATATCGACGCGAACACGCGGATCGTACCATACTCGTGTTGTGTCCGAATGTTTCGGATGCGAAGCGTGCATGGTTGATGTGCGGAATGCCCGATGCCCTTCTCGTAACCGGAGATGAAACACCGCGCGCGCGCCGCAACACATGGAGCGCTTGGAGAACGCAGCGCGCGCCGATCTTATTTGGAACACGCGTCGCGGCTCTGTGGCACAGGCAGGACATCGCCGCTGTGTTTGTGTTGCGCAGTGGACATGCAAATCATAAGCAAGCCGATCGGAATCCGCGTTTCGACGCACGCACACTCGCGCTTTCGCTCAGACCCGGAGGGACCAATGCTTATTTTCTAGATTCCTCCCTTCGCTCTGATGATCTCATGCGCTTTTCGCCAACCAACCGCATTGCGTTTGACCGGTGCACATCTATTCGAGTCGTTGACCGTGCGAGTGAACGTGCCGCTGCCCCGCACCCAGCGATTTCATACAGTGCAGCAGATCTCATTGCGCAAACGCTCGACGAAGGCAAGCACATAATCTGTGCCTACAACAAAAAAGGCTCTGCACTTCGATTGCGGTGTCACGCTTGTCGTGCCGCTGTTCGTTGTGACACGTGCCAGACTCCTGTTGGCGTGCGCTCCGGAGCTGGCTACTGCGGACCTTGCCGTACCACACGACCGATTCCAACGATCTGTTCAGCGTGTGGAGCCAAAGAGATTCGCAATGAAGGTTATGGCAACGAGTCTATCGTACGAACCCTTCAGGCGCTTTTTCCCGACACCTCCGTGGCTTTATACGACAAAGAACACACAGACCCTTCTGTCTTAACGAACCAAATCATCGTTACCACTCGTGCTTGGCTCGAAAATGTGTTCAACCCGTTTCAGCCGGAATCAAACGTCGGAGTGGTCATCGAACTCGATGCGGACGCACCTCTGTACGATTCCTCTTTCCGTTCCACAGAGTCTGCGGTCCGTAACGTACTTGAATGGCGAGGAGTCGCGCAGGCACTGCATGCAACATTTTCGATCCAAACAGACACCCCAGCCCTTTTTTATCGCATTGCAGAAAATCCAACGGCTGTTCTCGCCGAAGACCTCGAGACACGCCGTGCGTACGGCTACCCACCGTTCCGGCGCATTATTGCTGTGCGTTACATATCTGATGAACCACGCGATATAGCATCAGCCTACGCTTCACTTGGACACTCTGTCCGCGAAGTCATATCCGAAGCAAAAATTCAAACCAACAACGCAGCCCTTTTTATCTCTATTCCTACAGAAAAAATAGAGAAACTTCTTGTGGTTCTCCATGCCCTCGACGACCACTACGTCATCGACACAAATTTAGGATAAAAAACACCCTCGATGGACGTACTCCATCGAGGGGTTGAACTAGGTGTTGTTGCCTGCGCCATCGGCGTCTTCGATCGTCTTCTTGGCGAGAATCTCGGCGACGCGTGCAGCCACTTCATCGGGTTTCACACCCAGACGAGCGGCGACTGCCTTCACCATCTCGACCCCACCCGCACCGAAGGCACGAGCCATTTCGAGCGTCTCGGGGCTCACCTGCTCCATGAACCCATCGACCGTACCAGCCGCGGTCATGCCCTTCATCCAGGCATTGGTCATGCGCGCCACATCCTCAGGGGTGCCGAAGACCTGGGCTTCGATCTTGCCCGTGAGCTGTGCGGTGGCCTGAGCGGCCGCAATGCGCACATCAGCTTCCTTGGTGATGCGCAACTTCGCAATTTCGAAGTTCTGAGCGGCTGCACCGTGTTCCGTACGAGCTTGGAGTTCCTGCGAGAGCACGTCCACGCGCTGCTTCTCGACGCCAACGAGCTCACGCTGCACTTCCACCGGCACCATCTGCTCGGCCTTGGCACCGCGTGCTCGGGCTTCGGCCGCACTGGCTTCGGCATCCGCACGCTTGGTGATGGCTTCCGCTTCGGCTCCGGCCGCTGCCTTCTGACCGTCGGCTTCTTTCTCCATGCGATAGGCAACGCCATCGGCGGCCTTCTGCACGGTGACGAGCCCACGCTCGGCTTCAGCACGCGCTGCGATGACCGACTTCTGGCCTTCACGCTCGGCCTCCGCCTTCACCTGCACGGTCACAATCTCCTGGCGAGCACCTTCTGCCTTGGCCTCCGCCTCGGCTCGTCCTGCATCTGCCACCGCACGAAGTGCTTCGGCCTCGGCCGTTGCCTGCTGCTTGCGCTGTTCAGCAACGAGCTGAGCAGACTGACGTTCCTCGGCGGCAACTTCGAGTGCCTTGCCCTTTTCGAGTTCGGCCAGCTCGACCGCGCGCTTGGCCGCGATCTGCTTCTCCTGCGCTTCACGATCCTTGTCCGCCTGGACGATCTGCACCTGAGCACGCTGAGTTGCTTCGGCCTCGGCCTGAGTACGTTGGAGTTCGAGTACCTTCTGCACGGTTGCGACATCCTGCGCCTTTCGTGCTTGTTCGCCCTCTCGCACAAGCTGATTGCGTAGCGTTTCCTGCTTCTGCGTCACCTCGGCGATGGTTCGGAGACCTTGCGCATCGAAGATGTTGTCCGCACGAAGCTGCTTGGGATCCGTCTGGTCAAGCCTGGAGATCGTCACTACCTCGAGCATGAGCCCATTGTGCTCAAGATCCGGCTTCACCATGTCCGTGACCTCCTTCACGAAGCTGTCACGCTTCGTGTTGAGCTCCTCGAGCGTCCTGGTTGCCGCTGCGGTTCGCAGGGCCGACACGAGCTTGTCCTCGACCAGCCCCTTCACCGCCTCGTGGTTTCCCATCTTTCCACCGAGCGAACGCGCGGCGGCTTTGACGGATTCTTCGGTAGGATTCACCCGAACGAAGAACTCAGCCTTAATGTCCGCGCGGAGCTTATCGCTCGTGATGAGCGCATCGGTTCCAACGCGATTCACTTCGAGCCGCAGTGTCTCAAGCGAGACCGCGACGACTTCGTGCACGACCGGGATGATGAGCGCGCCACCATCCATGATGACGGTCATACCGCCCATGCCTGTCTTGACGAACGCCTCGGAGGCTTTCGTTTTGACGTAGAGCTGGGTGATGACCAGCGCGATACCTGCAACGACCGCGAGCACGAGGCCTACACCGGTCATGAGCACGCTGGATGCGGTTCCCAATTGGACGCCGACGGCGCCGGCAACGATGGGTCCTGCAATGAGCGCGGCCCCGAAAACGAACAGAAGAAGAATGACCATGATTTTCCTTGAACCCCTTGTGGTGAGAGACGAGACAGTCGCTAGATCAGTGGACTAGCGACAACGACGTAGACACGAAGGTCTGCGTCGTATTCGGTGATGAGGACTTCACTACCCTTGGGCAGCTCATCCTTTTCGGTTCGACAACTGACTTGCTGCAAATGCCCTCGGGCATCGCGCAGCTGCATGAGACCAGAGCGCACGTCCGTCATGAGGGTGAGGACACCGCTACGACCGACGAGCTGACGCTCGGTCACAATTTCCGTTTCCGTACTCGGCATGTACCGATACACGAGCGCTGCGACACGTCCGGTGAGCACGATCGATCCGATCGAAGCGACGCCGAGCGAAATCCATGCGTACAACCATGGCGTCACAAGCAACGGTTTGAGTACCAGGTTCGACATCACTCCAATCCCTCCGAAGAGGAGACACAGGAGCATGAACACCACGGAGATCGGCACACGACCGATCCCGAGCATGGCGAACAATCGGTGCGTGATCGAGGAGTCGTGGTCGTGTTCCACG
>SXGT01516663.1_pt1 | contig 14428 bp, 16 predicted proteins | sample 3176221 | NCBI WGS metagenome assembly SXGT01 (sample SAMN11356862, study PRJNA531348) | freshwater metagenome | isolation source: freshwater sample F1-120 | place: China: Fuxian Lake, Yuxi | collected 2017-12-25
CCACCGATTTCTTTGGCAAGTGCGTTGCCTTTGTCTTCTTGTACATCGGCCACGACAACTTTTGCTCCGCGAGCGGCCAACATGCGTGACACTGCCGCTCCGATTCCTGATGCTCCACCTGTAACTATCGCGCTAACGTTTTTGAGGTCCATAAGTTGAAACACTACGCAATTTCAGTTGTCAAGAGCAACTCGTAAGATTTATTTATCGCTGAGTGATGCCGCAACTGCGAGCTGATCAACCAGTTCGTTCATCGGTTCACCATTGTGCGCCTTTACCCATGTGAACGAAACATTGTCGCGACTGTTGACCAGTTCAATCAGCGGCTCCCATAGGTCGCGATTGGCAACCGGTTGTCGCTGCGAGTTTTTCCATCCACGGCGTTGCCATCCCATCCACCACTTGTCACGAAAACAATGCACGACATATGTGCTGTCAGAAACTATTTCAATCGGCTCGCGAAAATCGCAGTATGTACGCAGAGCGTTGATCACGGCGAGTAATTCCATCCGCTGGTTAGTCGTTTTTGGTTCACTGCCAAAACCGCGTGGCTCACCTGTTGGCGAAACAGCCCATGCCCAACCACCTGGGCCAGGATTACCAGAGCATGCTCCATCTGTGTAGATAACAAGTGACATTCCTCTAATACTTACGCAAATTCTCGGTGAATAGCGACATACATGTGCGCGATGTCAAATAAATCTGCGAGACTAGACAAGTGCTGTTTGACGGATCAATGCATCAACTGCCTGACACCGACCCCGACGAAACTGAAGAGTGGCTAGATTCGCTTGACGCCGTCGTCGAAGTACAAGGCAAGAATCGCGCGAGGTACTTACTATCTCGGTTGTTGGAGCGCGCCCGCACAACTCAAGTCAGTTTTCCCGCGACTGTTTCGACGCCGTATGTCAACAGCATTTCTGCAGAATACGAACCGTGGTTTCCGGGTGATGAACATTTAGAGCGACGAATTCGCGCCTACATTCGTTGGAATGCCGCCGTGATGGTCGTGCGTGCAAATACGAACGCCGACGGCATCGGTGGGCACCTTTCAACATTTGCTTCCTCGGCGAGTCTTTACGAAATTGGATTCAACCATTTCTTCAGAGGCAAAGACAGCGGATCGCCTGGTGACCATGTTTACTTTCAAGGTCACGCGGCGCCCGGTGTTTATGCACGAGCATTTCTTGAGCGTCGACTGAACGAGGACGATTTGAATTCTTTCAGGCGCGAAATCGGTCGGGGTGGTCGCGGGCTATCTAGTTATCCGCACCCACGATTGATGCCAGAGTTTTGGGAGTTTCCGACTGTGTCGATGGGTCTTGGACCATTGACAGCGTTGTACCAAGCACGATTCAATAGATACCTTTTGAATCGAAAAATTGACGACACATCGGCGAGTCGTGTGTGGGCGTTCTTGGGAGATGGCGAATGTGATGAGCCCGAAACTCTTGGTTCGATTTCTCTCGCGGCCAGGGAACATCTGGACAATTTGGTGTTCGTCGTGAATTGCAACTTGCAGCGCCTCGACGGTCCGGTGCGTGGCAACTGCAAGATCATCCAAGAACTTGAAGCAACATTTCGCGGTGCTGGATGGAATGTGATCAAAGTAATTTGGGGCTCGAAGTGGGATGACCTGCTTGCCCGTGATACTTCGGGTGCATTACTCAACAAAATGAATACAACGGTCGACGGTGAGTTTCAGAGATACACGATCGAAGACGGCAACTACATTCGCGAAAACTTTTTTGGTCCAGACCCGAGACTGCGAGAAATGGTGAGCCACCTTACCGATGGTGACCTGCGATTGCTGCCACGTGGCGGTCATGACTATCGAAAGCTTTACGCCGCTTTTCGAGCCGCGATAGAAAACACTGGCTCTGGCCGACCGACTGCGATTTTGTGCAAGACGATAAAAGGTTGGACACTTGGCGACGAGATCGAAGGTCGCAATGCTACGCACCAAATCAAGAAGATGACCGATGCGCAATTGAGAACTCTGCGCGACCGTTTGCATTTGAACGAAGAGATTTCTGATGCCGCGCTTGCTGCTGACGAGCCACCTTATTATCGACCGCCGCAGGACAGTGTTGAATATCAATACATGATTGAGCGCCGACGCGCACTCGGCGGTTCTATGCCGAAACGCACGACCATTGCACGAAAAGTTTTGACATTGCCGAACGACGGTGCGTTCAAAGAATTCGACAATGGCAGTGGCACTCAAAGTGTCAGCACGACTATGGGCTTCACACGGTTGTTGCGCAACTTGGCACGCGACAAAGATTTCGGTGAGCGCGTCGTGCCGATTATCCCGGATGAGGCACGGACATTCGGTATGGACTCAATGTTTGGTGAGCTTAAAATTTATGCATCGCAAGGCCAGAAATACGAGCCGGTAGATCACGACATGCTCTTGAAGTATGCCGAAGCGGTAGACGGGCAGATTCTTGAAGAAGGCATCACAGAAGCCGGCAGTCTCGCCAGTTTCATTGCCGCAGGCACGAGCTATGCCACGCGCGGGGTGCCAATGGTGCCGTTCTATACCTTCTATTCGATGTTCGGTTTTCAACGAGTTGGCGATTTGATTTGGCAGGCCGCCGACGCACGTACGCGAGGTTTTTTACTCGGCGCAACTGCGGGGCGAACGACTTTGCATGGCGAAGGTCTGCAACACCAAGACGGTCACTCGTTGCTTTTGGCAAGCACGGTTCCGGCTTGTCGCGCCTATGACCCTGCATTCGCGTATGAAGTTGCAGCGATTGTCCGCAACGGAATCAAAGAGATGTATGGAGACAAGCCCAGCGATGTGTTCTTCTATTTGACTCTCTATAACGAGAACTATCAAATGCCTGCAATCTCAAACTCAGCGACAATTTCGGATGAGATTATGCAAGGTCTCTATTTATGGAAACCCGCGCCACAAGCAAAACACAGAGCGACGATTTTGTTTTCGGGGTCAGCTCATGCAGCAGCAAGTGCTGCGGCTGCCGAATTAATAGAAAGATACGAAATCGGCTGTGATTTGTGGTCGGCAACTTCTTATAAAACATTGCGCGAAGAAGCGCTTGAAGTTGAGCGCTGGAACAGGTTGCATCCAGAGCAAAAGTCGCGCGAGCCACTCGTAGCAAAACTTCTTAACGACGGTCAAGGGCCGATTGTTGCCGTGAGCGACTTTATGCGCATGGTGCCGGAGCAGGTTGCGAGATTCGTAACCAACCGATCATTTACTCCACTTGGCACGGACGGGATGGGACGCAGTGACACTCGTGCGGCATTGCGTCGACATTTCGAGATCGATGCCCCGCATATTGTTGTGACCGTGTTGCACCAACTATCAAAATCAGGCGTTATCAAGCCGGAATTAGTTGCCGAGGCAATTCAACGACACGGTCTTGACCCTGAGATTGCTTTCTCGCTTCATCAATGACTCGCGAACTTTTTATCACCGGCATCGAAAGTGCTGATGCGTTATTGAAACGTGATGGCACAGCCCTAATGATCGGCATGTTATTAGATCAGCAGGTGCCGATGGAGTGGGCATTCACCGGACCACACACGATTCGCAAACGACTTGGACACCTGAATGCGAGACGAATCGCGGCGATGAACGTGGATGAATTTGTCGCAATCTGTTCCGAGAAGCCAGCGATTCACAGGTTTCCAAAATCTATGGCGACGAGAGTGCATCAACTCTGTAACGCATTGACGCAAGATCACCGCGGGAAAGCCGAAAATGTCTGGAAGGACGTGCCGGATGCCGAGGAATTGATGAAGCGGCTACGCAAACTGCCCGGCTTTGGTGAAGAAAAGGCACAAATTTTTATCGCATTACTGGGCAAGCGATTTGACGTGCGCCCGCGTGGATGGCAGAAATTCGCAGGAGTTTTTTCCGATAAGCAACCACGATCGGTCGCTGATATTTATTCTCCGGCGACTTTGCTGAAGGTTCGTGGGTTTAAACAAGTGCAACGCGCTCTCGACCACGACAAGCAAGACCGACCGTTGGCGCGCAACAAGAGCAGAGCCAAGAAGTGACCGTTCTCGTAACGGGTGGGGCCGGGTATATCGGTGCACATACGGTGCGCGCACTGCGCAAGTCATCACGTGATGTAATAGTTCTTGACACCCTCGAGCGGGGTAATCGAAACGCCGTTATTGATGCGAAGTTGATAGTCGGCGATACCGCCGATCAAAAACTTGTCGCCAAGATTTGCCGCAAGTACAAGATTACGGATGTCGTGCATTTTGCTGCGTACAAAGCCGTCGGCGAATCAATGACTCACCCGATGAAGTATTGGCGAAATAATGTTGCATCGACAATCAAGTTGTTAGAGACTTTAAACTCGCAAAATGTCTGTCGGTTTGTTTTTTCTTCATCGGCATCTATATATGGCACACCAAAATCTTCACCAACGACCGAGAATGAATCAACGAAGCCCGAGAGTGTTTACGCCGAGACGAAATTGGCGGTTGAAAATATTTTGAACTCACTTACCGCTACTGGCATGAAGTCAGTTAGTTTGCGCTATTTCAATGCAGCTGGTGCGAGCAGCGACAACAAAATTGGTGAAGACTGGGTGACCTCGCAGAACCTGATTCCAAGGGTGATGCGTGCGCTACTCGACGACAAATTCAAGTTTGAAGTTTTCGGTAATGACTATGCGACTCCTGACGGCACTTGTATTCGCGACTACATACATGTTGAAGATTTGGCTATTGCTCATCTCAAAGCACTCGAATATCTGGAATCGGGTGGCAAGACGATGGCCTGCAACATTGGCACAGGTAAAGGCACATCGGTCACCGAGTTGCTCGAGGTGGCGGCGCAAGTTGCGAAACGCAAAGTGCCACACTCGATTGGTGCGCGCCGGGACGGCGACCCAGTGAGTGTTTTTGCGGACGCGACTTTGGCGAAAAAAGTTCTAGATTGGCAAGCGACCCACGATCTTCGAAGCATCGTTGAATCGGCGTACAACTGGCACAGTACCCACCCAGATGGAATTCGCTGAAAACAAATTTTTGGTTTGATTTAAAAGACTTAGATTGGCATATTTGATCGTTGTCGATCAAGCCATCCAAGCAAAACTGCAATCGCTCTCGGATCATGTCGCAACCGATGACCAGCACCAGGAATGATCTGCAAATCTGCAGACCCGTGCGCTTCTGAGAGAACTCGAGAATCAGCGGTCGGCACGCTTTCGTCATCGTCGCCATGCAACAGCAACAACGGTCGCGGCGCAAATCTTCGGGCGGCGTCTGTCGGTCGAAACCTACGTAACTCACGACTCCATTCGTCGTACGATTCGGGAAACTTCGGATTATGAATCGCTCCAACCTCACGGACGTGTTCGAGAAACCTTCTCGGATGAGCAGCCCAGTCGTCAAAATCTGCGTGAGGGCCAAGCAACGCACAGCCATTAACTCGCGGGTCATCGGCGCCGGTGCACAGAGCCAGCGACGCACCAGTGTTTGTGCCGACCAGCCAGATACCACTCGGTGAAACTTCGGTGACCAAGTGATCAATCGCCGCACGAAGATCGTCAACCCAACCTTGCATTGAGAAATCGCCTTGGCTTGAACCACATCCACGAAAGGTAAATGTCATCGCCGCCCAGCCAAGTTCGTTGGCGACGCGATCAATCAATTCTGGAAACGTACTCGCCGAATGACGCGCGTCATTTAACGCAACTGGAAACCCATGACACAACAACATCCCGGGCAGAACACCAGTCTTTCCTGATGGCTTTGCGAGATAACGAGAAATTTTAAGATCGCCTGAAAGAAATTCTCCGTTCACGTTGGTGACGAGCGATCAGCGATTACTCGTGAGGTTTTCGATGACGACGCTTTTTGTTTGAAGTCGCGAGTTTATAACCGCGATTGCGCGCCTCGGGAAGCGTGTCTGGAGCGAAGCAGAGACCAACTTCTTGGTTGACGATGTCGTCAATAATCTCTGAGTACGTCTCGGCATCTATTGCGTCAACGTCATATACCAATTGTGTTCGCTTGTCGCCGAGGTAACGCGTGTGTGCGAATCGAGTAGATCTTTGCATACAACAAATCTAGCCGTCGCTTCGTTTGGCTTGTCGTGATCTGCTTATTATTGTGTTCATGGCTATTGCACAAACAAAGCCAATGAAAATTGATTTCTTTTTCGACATCATGTGCCCATGGGCGTATCAAACATCTATTTGGATCCGAGAAGTTCGTCGAGAGATAGAACTTGATATCAACTGGCGTTTTTTTAGTCTTGAAGAAATCAATCGTGAGGATGGCAAAAAGCATCCTTGGGAGCGCGAACTTGCATACGGATGGACTCCTCTTCGGATTGCGGCATGGCTGCGCAGAAAAGATATGGATCTATGCGATGACTGGTATCTAGTGGCCGCCAAAGCGCTACATGAAGATGGACTGCGCCCATATGAGGAAGCGACGGCCCGTAAACTTCTTGAAAGTATTTCTGCGCCGAGCAACACTTGGGACGACGCGATCGCGGATCAGACGACCCATGATGATGTACGACTTGATCACCAAGAGTCGGTTACAAAATTTGCAGCGTTTGGTGTGCCACTAATTGTTTTCGAAAATGGTCGCGGTGTATTTGGGCCAGTGGTCGTACCACCACCACTGGGCGACGAGGCGCTCAAACTTTGGAGGCTGATGCAGGCTTACAGCGAAATACCGGGTCTTTACGAAATCAAGACCCCAAAGACACAACAAGATCTTGAAAATATCGCAAATGTTTTCTCGCCGTATTTGAAGGCACGCGAGTGGCGAACTGTGCAGACACCCGCACCATGAGCACGATCGACTACAAGAAGACAATCAAATTATTATTCGACACTTTGGAATCGATTCAGAATCTTTGTGCTGATTTGACCGAGTCGCAATTCAAGACGCCGACTCAGTGTCCGGGTTGGACTGTACAAGACAATCTCTCACATTTGATCGGTGTCGAAAAATCTTTAGGTGGACTCGGTGCAACAACTCATCGAGCCAAGTCACTTGAATTCGTCAAGAATCCGATTGGTGAGATGAACGAACATGAGGTTGATGCTCGCCGCACATTAAGTGGGGCTGAGGTTCTAAATGAATTTAATCAAATGATGTCAAGTCGCCGTGCCCAACTTGAATCAGAGCCAGAAGAATATTTCACCAAAGAAACAATGACCCCGACAGGCAAAGGTACTGTTGCTGATTTTTTGCACATTCGTGTGATGGATTGCTGGATTCATGAGCAAGATATGCGTCGGGCGCTGAGCATCCCTGGAAATCAAAATTCTGCGAGTGCCGAACTTTCTGTTGACCGATTGTGTCGCACTCTGCCGATTGTCGTTGGCAAACGAGCGGCCGCACCCGAAGGATCTTGCGTGGTCATTCACATCACCGCGCCAATTGTCAGAGATGTTTCGATCACGGTGATAAATGGTCGTGCCACAGTGGTTGAAACTCCGTCTAGCAAGCCGCTAATGGAACTTTCTTTTGACAGCAACATATTTGTTGAACTTGCCACTGGTCGAGCCACCGCGCAAGAAACAGCAGAACGCTGGAGTGTTTCTGGAGACACGGATCTCGGTGCACGAGTTGTTGGTGCTATCAACATGATGATCTAGCGGTAGTTTTTTGCCAGTGCCGATTCAGCCAATGCCAGTCTGAGTTTCATTCACCCAATTTTCGCTAGCCTTTAGAAGTCATGGTGTCGCCTCTTTTCGACCCAGTTGTCGTGCAACAAAAGATTGATGCATTGACCATGCGTGACAACGAATTCGCCGAGCGTGCTAAAGAACTTGAGCGTGCCCGACAGATTGAAAAATATGGCGCACCCCGCGCGTACGAGTTTGCACCAAATACTTCGCAAGTTCATGTGACCAACTGGGTGCACTCGGGCTGGATGCGTCCACTGCGATTTGTCTACCGCAACATTCCGAGACCGTTGCGCAAACTGATTAAGAAATTGACAGTGTGAGCAAGTTTTTGGTTGTCACCGACGCTCAAGGAGCGACGCTTGAAGATTTAACGGTGACGCATAAGTCTCTGGTAGTTGCGGGATCAAAAGGCATCACGTGGCTGGTCTTTGGCGCGAAACCAGAAACAATCAAACGCTTGCAGCGCCGCTGGTCGTTTCGCCGCGTGCAAGTCGTTGCGACAGCCGACGAGTTTAAGACCGGCGACTTTGTCGTATTTTTGAATGCAGGCGACGGTTTGTACCGCGAGTCATTGGTAAGTTTGCGTGAGATTGTCGATAATAATGCGAACGCTGATTTGATTTATGGTGACGCGGCACACCCGACTGGCATCAAAGCCGAGCCGCTAAGTTTTGTACGCCGCCCCGGTTGGTCGCCCGAGCGGCTTCGCGCACATTGTTATGTCGGCGAGACCCTTGCCGCTCGCACCGATGTTGTCGAGCGTGCCGGTGGCGTAACTGAACTTGCTGTGCAACACCCGCACGATCGTGCCTTGCGGCTTACAGAAGTCGCGAAAAATATTGTGCGAATGCCAGTACTTTTGACGATGGCAAAAAGTCGTGACACTCGCCCGTCAGCCTCACTTCAGGCAGTAATAGACCACTGCACAAGACAAAAAATTAATGCCGATTGCGAATTGGATGCGGCGATACCGAGTGTGCGCGTCAAGCGCAAATTGACGAAACAGCCGAGTGTCGCGGTGATCGTGCCGACTCGTGGCACTTCAGCCGAGGTATTTGGCTCAGAGCGTGTGCTGGTTGTTGAGGCTGTGCGCAGTTTGTTTGAAAAATCGACTTATCAGAACTTTGAAGTTGTCGTTGTTGCCGACACCCCAACACCTCAATCGGTGATCGAGACGTTGCAACAGATCGGCGGCAAACGACTTCAAATAATCAATTACGACAGACCCTTCAATTTTGCCGAGAAAAACAATCTTGGTGCAATGTCTTGCGAATCTGATTTGATTTTATTGCTTAACGACGACACTGAGATTATTACTGCTGATGCCTTGGAATCAATGGTGGCAATGTTCAACGACCCAAAAGTTGGTGTGGTTGGCCCAATGCTGTTGTTTGAAGATGCAACAATTCAAAGTGCCGGACACATTTTTAGCCCAGACCCAACTGACCTCTATCGAGCACGGAGCCGAGAAACTGCCGGTCCGCAAAACCTTTTATGCGTGCAACGCGAGGTTTCAAGTTTGATTGGTGCGTGCATGTTGATTCGCCGTGAGGTTTTTGAACAAGTCGGTGGGCTTTGCCTGAGTTTCCCCGGCAACTGGAACGACATCGACTTCTGTCTGAAAGTGCAGCTTGCTGGTTTTCGTGTGGTTTTTACCCCGCACGCACAATTGTTTCATTTTGAATCTAAAACACGAATCGCCAAGCGAGTTGAATCAGAAGTTGGAAAACTTGGTGCACGATGGGGTTCAATACTTGACGATGACCCGTACTTCAATCCGCGGTTGCAGCGCTACACAAATATCTGGAAGACGGATTCAACTTCAAAGCAGACCCTTGATGAGGCGCTTAGTTAATTTCTAGTTCAGTCCAGTTTGCGGACCGACCGCACCAATCGCATCAAAATATTCGAGGTGTGCCTTGACGACATGAACAATATCTACATCTTCTAAAACATCAATTCGATTCTGTTCGGCTGCGCCAAGCAAATAAGCTGCGACGGTTTGTTCATCGATCACGACTTCTTCGGCGATGTCTTGGCGACGATCGATAACTCCAGCCGGCTGCAGGCCCTTGTCGTGCAACCAACGCATGTGAAAAACCAGAAGCTTGCGCAACTCGGCATACGTCAACCGAGCCTGCGTATCGCCCGGTAGTCGATCGGCGACAAACGCAGTTGCCTGCTCAAGTTCGTAGACCACTCGCGGCGCAACACTGTCGAGTCTTCTGGCCTCGCGGCCAATTGTTACAGCGGCGATTGCAAACACCAACGCAGCAGCAATAATGCTGGCAACAATTAAAACCGCAGACATGCGGTGCAGATGGTTTTAGATGCCGATGCGTTGCGCAAGAAGTTCACGATGATAAGTCGGATCTCCGAACAACAACTCACTCGACTTGGCGCGCTTGAAATAAAGGTGCGCGGGGTGCTCCCAGGTGAAGCCGATGCCACCATGAATTTGAATGTTCTCGGCAGCGGCATGAAAGTAAGCCTCTGAACAATATGCCTTTGACAGCGACGCGACCGACGGCAACTCTTCGTTCATTTCGCTTGCGCACCACATGCCGTAATAAGCGGCTGATTTTGCCGACTCAACTTCGAGCAACATATCGGCGCACTTGTGCTTAATCGCTTGAAAAGAACCGATTGGACGACCAAACTGCACGCGAACTTTTGCGTACTCGACCGCCATGTCAAGAACTTTTTGTGCGCCGCCAACTTGCTCGGCTGCAAGGGCGACAACAACAAGATCGTTGACGCGGGACAGGACATCCCAACCCTTGCCTTCTGTGCCGATCAAAGTTGCCGGCACATCGGCGAATTCAAGTTTCGCTTGCTTGCGAGTTTGATCCATAGTCGACAGAGCCGTGCGGGTTAAACCTTTTGACGTGCCATCGACTGCGAACAACGAAACACCTTTAGCGGTGCGCGCAGAGACGATGATCATCGATGCGGTGTGACCATCAAGCACAAACATTTTTGTGCCGGTCAGGGTAAAACTTGAACCTGAACCTTTGGCTTGCATCGTGATGCCGGCTTCGTCCCACTTGCCCGATGGTTCAACTGATGCGAGCGTTGCAGTTGTATGCCCGCTAGCGATGCCCGGGAGATATTTCTTTTTTGCTGCTTCATCACCAGATTGCATGAGGGTGTTTGCCGCCAAGACAACCGTCGAGAAAAACGGTGCACAAAGCAACGAGCGACCCATCTCTTCGAGCACGACACCCAACTCGATATAACTGAAACCCATGCCGCCGAATTCTTCAGGAATGTGGATTCCCATGAGTCCCATTTGCGAACCCATTTGCGCCCACACCGCTTGGTCGAAACCGTCTACAGTTTCCATTTGTTCGCGCACCGCTGTCTCGGGAGACTTCGCATCCAAAAATGCACGGACGGTTTTGCGGAGCTCTTCTTGTTCTTCTGTAAAGGCAAAGTTCATGGGATATATCTTGCCAGCGCCAAAGCGATTTGCGCTAATCGGACGGTTTTGCTGAATCTCTGGGATACTTATGGCGTATGCGAGATAAAGCCGAAATCACCGACTTCAAGGACCCAACCTTGCACTGGCGCGATGCCAATGTTGATGTGCACAAGGTGGTGGTGGGGCCGTTTGACAACAATGTTTTTGTGGTGCGCTGCCGGCGCTCGGGTGAAGCAGTTTTGATTGACGCCGCGAATGAGCACGAACAACTTTTGGCGTTATGTCAGCGGCTTGGCGTTAAGCGCGTGCTTGAAACGCATGGACATTGGGATCATATTCAGGCGGTGCCCGCGATGCGCGAAGCAGGATACGAGGTTGCAGTTACGGCGCTCGATGCGCCACGCTTACGCGACGTGGGCTACGACGTATTTATTGACGATGCTGAAGTGATTGAAGTTGGCGATTTACGACTGCGTGCAATACATAATCCGGGACACACAGAGGGTTCGATTTCGTTTCATGTCGTCGACACGCCGTTGTTGTTTACTGGGGATACTTTGTTTCCGGGTGGGCCGGGCAACACGCAACTTGAAGGTGGCGACTTCGCGACGATCATCAAATCAATTGACAATAAATTGTTTACTTTTCCGGCTGAGACAATTGTCCTACCCGGGCACGGACTTGACACAACAATTGGTGACGAACGTCCTCAACTTTCTGCGTGGGTTGAACGTGGCTGGTAGGCAGTTAATTTCTACTATCGCCATAGTGCAAATAACTTGGTGCGCAATTACACTTCTGTAGGTGAGCGAACTCTTTCGCATAGACGATCTTCATGCCAAGCCTGCTGAGTCAGATGCGCAAATTCTGCGAGGCGTCTCTTTAACTGTAAACACCGGTGAAGTTCACGCGATTCTGGGACCAAACGGTTCGGGCAAATCGACGCTGGCGACAACTTTGCTCGGCGCGCCCGAATACGAAGTCACGCACGGTCGACTTTTCTATAAAGGCGAAGATATTTCACTGTGGCCAACCGATGTTCGCGCGAAAGCCGGAATCTTTTTGGCGTTTCAGTATCCACAAGAAATTGCGGGTGTGTCAGTGATCCAGTTTCTGCGTCAGTCTCTGTCGGCACGAAAAGGTATCGACCTTTCGGTTCTCGAGTTGCGTCTTTCAATTATTGATTGGATGAAACGCCTGGGTATGGATTCATCATTCGTGGACCGCTATCTCAACGAAGGTTTCTCGGGCGGCGAGACAAAGCGCAACGAAATCATGCAGATGGCGATTCTTGAACCCGAGTTGGCGATTCTCGACGAAACAGATTCGGGACTCGATATTGATGCGTTGCGAATTGTCGCCAAAGGCATTCGTGAGGTGCGACAAGATCGGCCAGAGATCGGCATCGTTTTGATCACCCACTATCAACGGCTGCTGGATGAAGTGCAGCCAGACTTCGTGCATATTTTGATTGACGGTCGAATCGTCAAGTCGGGTTCTTTGGAGTTGGCTAGTGAACTAGAGCGCAACGGCTACGACGCATACCGAACGGTTTCATGATGGTGGCTGGTGCGAACACAGTTCTTGATTCAACGGCAATTCGCCGAGAGTTTCCGGTTGTTACGAGCGAGATCAACGGCAAACCACTCGTTTATTTAGATAGTGCCAATACTTCGCAAAAACCAAACATCGTGATTGACACGATGGCAAAGTTCATGCGCAAGTCTTATGCACCGATCAATCGCAGTGCATACACCTTGGCAGCGAACGCAACCGAACTCTTTGAGGGTGCGCGCGATGCGGTGGCAAAATTTATTAACGCCAATAATTCGCGCGAGATTGTTTTCACGAAAAATGCAACCGAAGCGCTGAACTTAATCGCATATTCTTGGGGTCGCGCGAATTTGCAACGTGGTGATGTGGTTTTGCTCACTCATATGGAGCACCACGCCAAGATCGTGCCGTGGCAGATATTGCAACAAGAGCGCGGCATTGAACTGCGTTGGGTGCCGTTGACCAGCGACTTTCAACTCGATTTGAGTTCTCTGCCGACTTTGCTCGCCGGAGCAAAAGTATTTTCATTTACCGCTATGTCAAACGTGCTGGGCACGATTAATCCGGTCGAGAAACTTTGTAGCGCTGCCCACGCGGCTGGTGCAATTGCGATTGTTGATGCATGTCAATCTGTCCCACACACGCCGACCGATGTACAAGCGCTAGGTGCTGATTTCGCGATGTTTTCGAGTCATAAAATGTGCGGGCCATCTGGTCTAGGTGTGTTGTGGGGTCGCGAGGCGTTCCTTGAGGCGATGCCACCTTTCATGGGCGGTGGCAACATGATTTCTGAAGTTCGCCTGGACGGTTTCAAGTGTGCAGAACTGCCGGCAAAATTTGAAGCGGGCACACCAGCAATTGTCGAAGTTGTTGGTCTAGGCGCGGCTGTTGAGTTCTTGAACAGTGTCGGCATGGCCAATATTCGCCAGCATGAAATTGCGCTGTCTAGTTATGTTCTTGAAATGTTGACGAGTCGGTTTGGCGATGACATCACAATTCACGGGCCGTGCAACCCCGAACTGCGAGGCTCGACATTTAGTTTTGCATTTCGTGGCATTCATCCACATGATTTGAGTCAAGTTTTGGATCAGTCAAATGTTTGCGTGCGCGCTGGGCACCACTGTGCCAAACCATTGATGAAGATTATTGGCGCGAATGCGACGGCGCGGGCAAGTTTTTATCTCTATAACACGACTACAGATGCCGACAAGCTTGCAGACGCTCTTGACTCTGCATCAGATATCTTTTAGACAAAGAGTTTGAGCGAGGACTTATGCCAGGTATCGAAGACCTATACCGAGAGATAATCCTTGATCACTATCGCACTCCACGCAATCGTGGTGAGTTGGAGCCGCCGGCTGTATGCACTGAAGGGAACAATCCACTTTGCGGTGATGACATTCGGGTTTACCTGGACGTTGTCGATGGCGTCGTAAAAGATGTGAAGTTTTCGGGTCAGGGTTGTTCGATCAGCCAGAGTTCGACTTCGATGATGACTGTTGCTATAAAGGGCAAGACGATCGAAGAGGTTCGCGCGTTCGTGCGACGCTTCAAACACATGATGACGCTTTCTGAAGACGGCGAAACGGTTGATCAGTCAATCAAACTCGGCGATATCGAAGCGTTGCAAGGTGTCGTCAAGTTTCCGGTGCGCATCAAGTGCGCGACCCTCGGCTGGAACACTCTTCTTGAAGGCCTCAACGAAGCCACCAAATAGATTGTTTGTGATTGGTCTCTGGCGCGTTACTCACTGTGTTGCGTTGCTCGCCAGCCTTGCTTCGTGTGGCGCACAGCCGTCAAA
>SXGT01247637.1_pt1 | contig 14427 bp, 10 predicted proteins | sample 3176221 | NCBI WGS metagenome assembly SXGT01 (sample SAMN11356862, study PRJNA531348) | freshwater metagenome | isolation source: freshwater sample F1-120 | place: China: Fuxian Lake, Yuxi | collected 2017-12-25
AACCTTCGGGTTCGGACCGGTCTTCCCGGACGTGCGGCCCGGGGTGACCGGCACGGTGCTGTTGTGGGCCACCCATCCGTCCGCTTCCGCGCCGCAGTCCTGGGGTCGTATTCGGGAGGCGATGCGTCAGGGGGCCAGGCTAGTGGTGGTGGATGTACGGCCCAGCCTCGAGAGCCGCCTGGCCGATCTCTGGCTCCAGCCGCGGCCGGGTACGGACGCCGCGCTGGCGCTGGGGATGCTCCACGTGATCCTGGCCGAGGAACGCTGGGATCGCGCCTTCGTGGAGCGCTGGACGCTGGGCCTGGAGGCGTTGCGCGTCCGCGTCGCCGACTACCCGCCCGAGCGGGTCCAGGAGCTGAGCGGAGTGCCCGCGGAGGACGTTCGGCGGGCGGCGCGGCTGTACGCCGATGCGCCCGCCGCCGCGATCGTGAGCGGCGCGCCCAACGGTATGGGACGCAACGCGCTGAACTTCGAACGCGGACGGTCGCTGCTGATTGCGCTCACCGGCAATCTCGACCGCCCCGGGGGCAACCGACTCCCCGGCCCGATTCCCGGTCTGGGCAGCAAGACCAGCGGCGAGCGGTACGAGGCGCTCCCGCCCGCTCAACGCTGCAAGCGCCTGGGCGCGCAACGCTTCCGCCTGCACGACGAGGGGATGGAGCTGCTCTCCGCCGCCAGCAGCCGCGTCTGGCACGGCATACGCTACCCCTACAGTGTGCAGTTCTGGGCGCAGGCGCATCCGCCGAGCATCTTCCGCGCGATCCTCACCCGACAGCCGTACCCGGTGCGGGCGCTGCTGGTGCAGCACAACAACGTGCTCGGTTGTTACGGCGACAGCCAGGCCGCCTACCAGGCGTTGCGCAGTCCGAACCTGGAGCTGAGCGTCGTTCACGAGCTGACCCTGACCCCCACCGCGATGCTCGCCGACTTCGTGCTGCCCGCGGCGTCGTGGATGGAGAAGCCGTTCCTGTGGTCCACCGGGCGCGGCGATCGGGTGATGAGCGGGGCGCAAGTGCTGGAGCCGCTGCACCAGCGCCGTTCCGATTACGACCTGTGCCGCGATCTGGGCCGCCGGCTGGGTCAGCAGTGGGCGGATCGGGTGGAGGACGTATGGACCGAGTGGCTGGACGCCGCGGACACAACGTTCGACACGCTGGTGCAGCGCGAGCAGCCCTGGCTGCCCACCTCGCACTCCCAGACCCACCACCTGGAGCGCGATCCCGAAAGCGGCGAGCCGCTGGGATTCGGAACCCTCTCCGGCAAGGTGGAGCTGGCGAGCGGCATCCTGGAACGGCTCGGCTACGATCCACTGCCGTCGTTCGACACTCGCGGAGACGAGCAGGCGGGCGACCCGGTCGAGTACCCGTTGCGCCTCCTGACCGGCAATACGCGCATCGACGCCACCCACCAGGACCATCGTCAGGTGCCCAGCCTACGTGCCCGCCATCCCGATCCGATTTTGGAGATCGACCCAACGCTCGCCGCCAGGCATGGCATCCGCGAGGGCGACTGGGTGCGCCTCGAAGCCCCGCACGGCGCGTTCCGCCAGCGGGCGCACCTCGTCGCGGGGTTGGGCGACGACCGGGTCAACGCGGAACGCTGGTGGTATCCGGAGCGCGAGGCGGCCGAGCCATCGCTGTTCGGCTTCTGGGCTTCCAATGTCAACGGCTTCCTTGAAGCGGACCTGGAGGCCTGCGACCCGGCCTACGGCACCTTGCCGTTTCGGGTCGCCCGTTGCCGCATCCGACGCGAGGAGCCCGGCGAGTAACTCGCTTCGCCGGTCAGGGAACCAGCAGCACCGGTCGCTGGCTGCGGCTCATGACGACGCTGCACACTCCGCCTCCCAGCAGAATGCCCAGCCCGTGATCGCGACCGCCCATCACGATCAGATCCGCGCTCGCCCGTTCCGCCTCGAGAACGATCATCCCGGCCACGTCGTTGCTGCTCACCAACCGACGCCAGACCCGCGCCCCGGCAGCGGTGGGAGATTGGCGCACCCGCTCCTCGGCCGCGCGCAGCACCACCTCCGCCTGCTCCACCACTTCCTCGGGCAGTTTCTCGCGATTCAGATGCCAGGGGCGGTCCAAGTTCGATTCCAGGTTGACGGGGGCGAGCTGGGGGTACACGTAGAACAGTTCGATCTCTGGATCCTGGCCGTCAGCCACGAGCTGTCCGGCAAAACGCTCGGCCCGCTGGGCTCGCTCTGATCCATCCGTGGCAACCAGTACTCGTCGCAACATCGCGGTTGTCGATTTCCTCTCAAACACACGGAAGACCGCATCGCGCAGTCTCCTTCAAGCACCGCCGGATGACGGGCGCGGTGCGCCCCGTGTGTCCGGCCGCTGTGCGGCCCGACCCTGAGGGCACTCTACCCGTGCCCACGAGTTCTGTCAACGAATTTCCAGCGCTATCGCCACCAACGGCGAGCGAGGGAAGCGGGTACTCTAGTGGAACGAGAAGGTCTGTCCGCGCGTCTGCTCGACGACCCAAGCGGCGCGCGGGCCGGGAGGTGGGTGATGCGGACCAGGGCCGCGGTGCTGTTCGAGCTGGGACAGCCGCTGCAGTTCAAAGAGCTGGAGCTGTTGCCGCCGCGCGCGGGTGAAGTGCTGGTGCGCTACGTTGCCAGTGGGATCTGCCACAGCGACCTGCACACCATGCTGGGCCACCTGCCCTGGCCCACCCCGGTGGTGTTGGGCCACGAAGGCGCCGGGGTGGTGGAGGCGGTCGGGCCGGGCGTCAGCAGCCTCCAGGTTGGCGATCACGTGATCACCTCCTATCAGCCCAGTTGCGGGCGATGCCCGTATTGCAGCACCGGGCGGCCGAACCTGTGCGATCTGCGCGATCAACCGCGCCATCTGATGCTGGACGGAACCCCCCGCTTCCGCTTCGGCGAACGCGACGTGTATCACTATTTCCAGGTCTCCTCCTACTCTCAGCGAGCGGTGCTGCCCGAGACGAGCGTCATTTCGATCCGCAAAGACGCCCCACTGGAAGTGGTCTGCCTGGTGAGCTGCGGGGTGGCGACCGGGGCCGGCGCGGTGTTGAACCGAGCGCGGGTTGCGCCGGGCTCCAGCATCGCAATCTTCGGCTGTGGCGGGGTGGGGCTGAATGCGATCCAGACCGCGGCGCTGGTGGGCGCGGCGACAATCATCGCGGTGGACATCCTGGATGCCAAGTTGGAGGATGCGCGCGAGTTCGGGGCGACCCACACCGTCAACGCCATCCAGGAAGACCCGTTGGCGCGCATCCAGGCGATCTGTGGGCGCGGCGGCGCCGACTACGCGATCGAAGCGATCGGCAGCGCCAGGACCGTGGAACAGGCGTTTCAGTCGGTGCACCGCGGCGGGACGGTGGTGGTGATCGGGGTGTCGCCGGTCGGAACCCGCCTCTCGATCGATCCGATGCTGCTGCTGCAGGAACGGGTGCTCACCGGGGCCTCGTTCGGCGGGGTACGCCAGCGGGTAGACCTGCCGATGCTGATCGACCTGTTCATGCAGGGCAAATACAAGATCCGCGAGCTGATCAGCCGCGAGGTGGGGCTGGAAGACCTCAACTTCGCCTACGACCTGCTGCAACGCGGCGAGGTTCGCCGCAGCGTGCTTCGCTTCGACTGATCCGATCCTCACGGTGGAGTCGCGATCGGAGTCCCCGCTCCTGTCCATCCGCCCCGCGGTGCGAGCGCGGGTGCTGGGCGCGCTCGAAATCGAGCGCGACGGCCAGATTCTGCCTCCCAAAGTCTGGCGAACCCGTCGAGCCCCGCTACTGTTGGCGCTGTTACTCTGGCACGCTCCGCGGGTGGTGCCCCGCGACACGCTGTTGGAAGCGCTCTGGCCGCCGGACGACGCGACAGACCCGTCTGGACACGCGCTGGAGGTGACCGTCAGCCGCCTTCGACGCGCGTTGGAACCAGGGTTGGAGATTCCGTCGCAGTCGCACCTGGTACTCACTCACGGCAGCGGGTATCGGGTCGAGCCGAGCGCGATCTGGCTGGACGCGGCAGCGTTCGGGCGCGCCCTGGACGCGGGCGAGCAGGCCCAACGAGGCAACGACCAGGCGGAAGCGGCCAGCCAGTTCCGAGAGGCGTTGACGCTCGTCCGAGGCGAGTACCTGGCCGGCGAGGAGGCGAGCTGGATCGTCGCGCCACGCGAACAGTACCGCCAGCTTCAGGCGCGCGCCCTGGACGGGCTGGTGCGCGCGAGCGAGGCGCTGGGTCAGAGCGCGGACTCTGTCGGCGCGGCGCGCGCCTGGCTGGCGCTGGATCCGTTCAGCGAATCGGCGGCGCGCGGCCTGATGCGGGCGCTCTACCTGGCCGGCGAGCCGGCCGCGGCGCTGCGGGCGTTCGAACAGCTTCGCCTCCTGCTCGCCGAAGAGTTGGGGATCGATCCGCACCCGGAGACGGATGCGCTGCACGGGCGAATCCTACGCGGCGAGCTGACCGCGAGCGTGATATCCGCGCTTGCTCCAACTCCTGCGAACCGGCCGACGCATCCCCAAGCCGAATCCGACCCGGCGTTGCGACTAACCGGGCCGGCGGTGGCGTCACATCCCGACACTAGTGTCGGGCGTGGGGTTCTGCCGTTTGTCGGGCGGGAGCGCGAGGTGGCCGAGGTGGCGACCGCGCTCGACGCCGCGCTGGGTGGCGCCACGCCCCGGTTGGTGTTACTGCCCGGCGAACCGGGCGCCGGGAAGACCCGCCTCGCGGATCGCTCGCTGGAGCTGGCGTTTCGGCGCTGGCCCGCCATGGAAAGCCTGTCGGTACGCGCCTTCGCGCCCGCGCGTGACGTTCCCTACGCGGTCGTCACCGCGCTGCTGGAGGCGATCCTGGCCCGGCATGGCGCGGAGCGGGTGCGGGGGGCGCTGGGGCCGTGGGCGCCAACGCTCGCGACGCTGTTTCCGCGGATCGGACCCGTGCCGGGCGGCGGTGCGTCTCTGGGTGTCGATCGCGCCCAGATCCAGGCCGCGCTGGCCGATCTGTTGGCGACGCTGGCCACCGAACGCCCGTTGCTGGTGTTCCTGGACGATTGCCAGTGGGCCGATCCCTCGTCGCTGCAGGTCCTGTTCGCGGTGCTGCGCCACGCGGCGAACACCGCCAGCCATCTGGCGGTGCTGGGCACCTGTCGGGCGGAGCATCTCAAGACGCCCAACTCGCTCACCGAAGTTGTCGCGAGCCTGGAGCGTGACGACCTGCTCCGCACGGTCGGGGTGGGACCGCTCTCACTGGCTGAGGTCGTTGGGATCGCGCGCGCGGCGGGTGCATCGGCGGGCGACGGCGCGACCCATCTGGCGTCGCGCCTGGCGCGAGCAAGCGGAGGCAACGCCTTCTACCTGGTGGAACTGCTCCAGGCGATGCGCGCCGCGACGAGCGCGGGCAGCGAGCTGGACGATGGCTCGCAGGTGCCGGAGAGCGTGCGCAGCGTGATTGAGCAGCGAATCTTCGCGATAGACCCAGCCGGTCGGCGACTACTCGCCATTCTGGCGGTGCTCGGTCGGGGAGTCCCGCTCCCCCTGTTGGCCCGCTGTCTGGCGAGTGGCGAGGAGGAGTGTGTCAGTCAGGTTGAGGAACTGATGGCACGCCATCTGTTGACGCTGGATGGCGCGGACATCGGCTTCGCGCACGATCTGACCCGCGAAGCGCTGCTGAAGGGGATGCTCCCGCCGCGTCGGGAGCTGCTCCATCGGCAGGTGGCGGAGGCGTTGGAGTCGGCGGGCGTTGGTCGAGTCTCCGCGGCCGAGCTGGCGCGGCACGCGTTTCTGGGCGGAGACTGGCTGCGCGCCGCGACCTGGAGCGCCGAGGCCGCGGCCGAAGCGATGCGCAGTCACGCCGCCGACGAGACGCTGGCCCACGCCGATCGCGGGTTGCAAGCGCTGCACGCCGCGCTGCCGATCTCCGCGCTGAGCCCGGTCGGGCACGCGGAGCTGCTCGCGCGACGCGGTGAGGCGCGCGAGATGTTGGACCGCGATGGGGCGGCCGCCGACTACGAGCTGGCCCTGGGCATCTTTCGCCGGGCCGGCGAGCGGGGCGGCGAGGTGCGAATACTGCTGGCGCTCGCCGGCTTCCACGCTGGTCGATCCGGGTATCCCCAGGCACAAGGACTGGCGGACGAGGCACTGCGTCTGACCGCGGAGATCGGGGATCGCGCGCTGGAAGCCCGGACGTTGAACCGACTGGGCAATCTGCAGGCGAACGCCTTCGAGCTCCACGACGCCTGCGGCGCCCACCGGCGGGCACTGGCCATCGCCCGCGAGCTGGGCGATCTCGAGCAGGTCGCCCAGAGCCTGGACCTGCTCGGAATGGCGCTGGCGTTCAACGGCGATTTGCCCGCCGCCGTCGAAGCGGCCGGCGAGGCACTAGAGCTGTATCGAGCCCAGGGTGACTGGTCCAATGAAATCACCGTGCTGATCAACCTCAAGGGCGGAGGCTGCTGGTTCAACGGCGAGCTTGAGGAAGGTCGCCGCCACATCGCCGAGGCGATTCGACTGTGTCGCGAACACCGGCATATCCGCGGCGAGGCCGAGGCGCTCAGCCAGGACGCGATCACCTGTCTCGATCTGGGTGAGTACGGGATCGCGCGCGCACACGCCGAACAGGCACTTGCGCTGGCGGATCGGATCGGCCATCGGGAGTGGCAGCTTCAGGCGCGCAGCGGTCTGGGCGAAGCGCTCGTAGGGCTGGGTTGGGTGGACGAGGGCATCCGCGCGCTTCGCCAGGCTTGCGTGGACACCGTCGCGCTGGGGTCTGGTTTCTGGCGGGCGATGACGACCCTCGGGCTGGGTCGCTCGTTGCTGGCGCTCGATCGGCCGGCCCAGGCGTTGGAGGCGTTGTCGCCCTGGGCGGAGGGAACCGGCATGCCGGTCATGGACGCTGGGCTCCAGGCGACGCTGGCGCTGGCGCGACTGCGCGACGGTCAACTGCTCGGCGCGATCGACAACGCCGAACGCGCCGAGGTCCTGGCACGGCCGTACCGCCTCGTGCAGCCGATCGCGGCGCTCGCCAGGGCGGAGACGCTGCTGGCGTTGGGCGACGATGCGGAAGGCCGCCTCCAGCTCGATCGGGCGATCTCGCTGGCTCGCGCCGCGAAGATTCGGCCGGTGCTGATTCCCGCGCTCCGTCGGCGGGCACATCTGTCCGGGGACCCGTCCTCCGCCAATGAAGATCACCGCACCGCGCGCCAGATCGTCCTTCAGCTTGCCAACAGCTTCTCCCCCGCCGACCGCGCTCAGTTTCTCGCCCATTCGCCGCTCGCGGCCGGCATGGACATTTCCGCGTCACCGCTGTAAGAGCGAAGGCGATGTTTCTCGTATAAGGGCCGCGTTCCTGGCTAGACCAGTTGGTGCGTGGGTGGTGCGCGGGCGGTGCGTGGCCGGTGAGCGCGGGGCGCGAGACTGGCGTACGTGATGGCAGAAGCCATCCGCCAGGAGGCAACCGACGTGACGGTCACGACGACCCCATCCACCATTCGCGGTCCCGGTGCGTTCACCGCGGAGCCCGAACTGTTCTCGGCGCTCGAAGCGCTCTACCGGGCGATCCGCCAGCGCGATCCACGGCAGATGGTCGATGCGTGCGCCCAGAGCGATCACCTGACCCTATGGGGCAGCGATGCCCGCGAGGAGCTGGTTGGGCTCGACCAGCTCGACACGCTGTACTCGGACACGATCTGGCTTGGCGCCTGCCCGGCCTGGATCTCGTTCGCGGCCGAGCGGCGGGTGATCGGAGGCTCGGGCGACACCGCCTGGGTGGCCGACGACGTACGGGCCACGTTTCCCTGCGAGGAGCACAGCGTGGATACGCTGCGGATGCGCTGCACCAGCGTCTGGGAGCGCCAGGATAGCGCCTGGCGGCTGGCGCATCTGCACGCGTCCGAGCCACGGCGCTAATAGCGAACCGACTCCACCGATCGATTCACCAACTGACCCGTTCATTCATCGAAAAGGAGACAGGAACATGCGTGGTTCACAGCGCGACGTTGACACGACCCTGGACAACGAGGACGTGAGGATTCAGGAGGCCGAGTGGGGCGAGATGCACCTGGGTCTGGAGACGTTCCGATCCGAGGTGGATCTGGGGCCGTTGCTCAAGGGGCTGCCGGACGATCGCTGCCAGTGCCCGCACTGGGGCTACGTCATCAAGGGCCACATGCGGGTGCGTTACGCCGACCATGAGGAGGAGATCGTCGCCGGGGACGCCTATTACATGGCCCCGGGCCACACCCCGATCGTCGATCCCGGCACCGAGACGGTCGAATTCAGCCCCCGCGGCCTCTACCAGGAGACGATGGAGGTCGCCGTCCGCAACTACCTGGCGCTCACCCAGCAAGCGTAGGCATCTGCTCGCGCCTGGCGACGGGCGGGGGCGCGACGATGATCGCGTCTTCGCCCGCGGGCACGAGCAGCACCAGCCGCGCGGCTCGTCGCGCTCAGGAGGCGCGCAATGAGCGGGCCATCAACCCCAACCCGGCGGCGAGCAACCCGATCATGAGCAAGGTGTTGAACAGGCTGGTCGGGCGAAAGTGGATTTGAAGGCTGGCGAGAATACCGGCGAAGATGATCAGCGTACCGATCGCGGCGAGCGCCCACCCCGCCATGGAGCGGCCGTTGAAGAACAGCAGACCGATCCCCAGGATCAGCGGGATCAGCGTGAGGCCGAACGTGTTGTTGCCGAACCAGCCCCAGTAGCCGCTGGTCACCTGTACCTGGTTCAGGATCAGGTAGGCGCCCACGACCGCCATGCCGGCCCCGATCAGAAAGCTGCCCAGCCCGCCCGGCGTGCCGCCCGGACCGACGAAACGCCGCTGTCCCTGGTCCATCTCGCTCCCATCACCCGCCCGCTTCACCGCTGCGACGGTATCATCGGGCGGGTTCCGCGTCAACGACGAAGGGAGAGCCGAAGTGAGCCTGGATGCATCGATCTCCGCGCCGGCGCCGCGCGCGCTGGATGGCCGGGTCGCGATCGTCACCGGAGGGAATCGCGGGATTGGCGCCGCCATCGCGCTCGCCTTCGCCAGCGCTGGCGCGGACGTGGCGATCCTGGCCCGCGACATGGGCGCCGCGGACGGGGTAGCCCGAGAGATCGAGCAGCGCGGCCGGGCCGCCCTGGCGATCCATTGCGATGTGACCCGCGCGGAACAGGTCCAGACCGCGGTGCAGCGAGTGCTCGACCGCTTCGGCCGATTGGACGTGCTGGTGAACAACGCCGGCGCGTCGCCCCACGACAAGCCGTTCCTGGACATCAGCGCCCAGGAGTGGGACGCGGTGATCGCGGTGAACCTGACCGGCCCGGCCCTGATGTGTCGGGCCGCGGGTCCAGCGTTGCTTCGCCGTTCAGGCGCGAGCGTGATCAACATCGTCTCGATCGCGGCAGACACGCCGATCCCCGGCGAGAGCGTCTACAGCGCCGCCAAAGCCGGGCTGGTGTCGCTCACCCGTTCGCTTGCCCAGGAGTGGAGCGCTGAAGGAGTGCGAGTCAATGCGATCGCGCCCGGCTACGTGATGACCGAGATCAACCGCGGCGTCTGGGGCCTCCTGGTGCCGTACATGGACGCCAACGGCCGCGTGCATCCGCCCGAATCTCCGCCCGACGAGGCCACCCGCGCCGCCCTAGGCGTCTATGCGCGCACGGTCAGCACTACCCCACTGGGCCGTTACGGCACGCCCGCCGAGATCGCCGACCTCGCCGTCTTCCTCGCCTCCGACGCCGCCGCCTTCATCACCGGCTCCACCTTCTACGCCGACGGCGGCTGGCAAGCGCGCCGCTAGCGCATCCAGAAGTCTCATCCATCCGGGGCTTATGGGTGCGACAGGTATCATCCAGTTGGAATGAACTACACTTGTCGGACTGGGGAGGCGTATCGTGACGACGTTGCAGGTTGAGGTGGGGTTGCGAGCGAAAAATCAGATGACCCTGCCAGAGCCGATCGCGGAGCGCCTCGGGGCTCGGCCGGGGGATCGACTGATCCTCGAGCTGGATGAACAGCATCCCGATCGGTTGCAGGTTCGACTCGTGCGCCGAAGCTATGCGGGCATCCTCAATGGCGTTTACGGCACTCCCGAGGAAGTCACCACATACATCGAAGGCGAGCGCGCGAGCTGGGAGACGTGAGCCGCAGCTCGCTCGAACGCGCCATTCCTGAAGGTCATCGGATCCTACTGGATAGCAACACTCTCATCGCATACCTGGATCAGCGCGATCCGGTCTCGCTAGTCGCAACCCACGTCGTCGACCTGTTCGTGCAGTCTGGTCGTAACCAGGCGCTCGTCTCGATGGTCACCGTCATGGAGGTGCTGGTTCGACCGCTACGCAGCAGGGTCCGTGAGCCATATCAACATCTGCTCGACCTGCTCACCCGCTTTCCGAACCTGCAACTCGGGGTGATCGACCTCGCCGTGGCGCAGGAAGCCGCCTCGCTTCGGGCGAGTTACAACCTCCGAGCCGCAGACGCGATGATCGTCGGGACAGGTCTGATTCATCAGGTCGGCCATCTGGTGACCAACGACGCCGATTGGTCGAATCGACTGCGCCCGTTGGCACAGCGGATTCGCGTCTGTCACCTTACCGACCATCTGCCATTCGACTGAGGCAAAGTCAGCGGGCGAGCGGCACCATCGAAACACCAGTGAGCCACGGCCAGTGGTTGGCCGTGACTCCTTCCAGGCGGCGGGGGAGGAGTCGCGTTCCGCCCTCCCCCGAGTGCGTCAGCCTCCGGCCGATAGTTTCTGGATGCTGCTGACGTCGGCGTCGGAGACGTAGAGATTGCCCTGGGCGTCCGCCGCCAGGCCGGAGATCCCCCTGAACTCGCCCTGGCCGGAGCCGTAGGTACCCCAGTACGCGACTACCTTTCCATCCGGGCTGATCTTCTGGACTCGGTTGGTACCGGGGTCGCCAACGTACAGGTTGCCGTCCGCGTCGATGGCGAGCGCTTCGGGCGCGACGAGTTGGCCTGGCTCGGTCCCGTACCCGCCCCACTCGCCGAGCGGCTCGCCGTCCGGGGACAATTTCTGAATCCTGGGGTTGCCAGCCTCGATCACGTAGATGTTGCCATCCCCGTCCAACACGATCCCCTTCGGGCCGATGAACTGGCCCGGCTCGGATCCCTCCGAGCCCCAGGACGCGATGTGCTCGCCGTCTGGCGAGAACTTCTGAATCCGATGATTGTCGTAGTCGGTGACGTAGACGTTACCCTGCGCGTCCAGGGTCAGCGCCGTGGGATACTTGAACTGTCCCGCCCCACTGCCGAACCCGCCCCATTGCGCGAGCGGCTCGCCAGTTTGGGAGAGTTTTTGAATGCGATGGTTGTCGCTGTCGGCGACGAACAGGTTGCCGTCGGCGTCCAGCGCGACCGCGTGCGGTTCGTGCAACTGGCCCGGTGCAGTGCCCGGGGAGCCCACCACCGCCAACAGCTCGCCGTCCGGGGCGAACTTCTGAATGCGATGGTTGAAGGTGTCGGCCACGTAGAGCGCACCATCGGAGTCGGTCGCCAATCCATACGGTCGATTGAGCTGTCCGGGGTCCGCGGGGTCGACGCCCAACTTCGCGAGCGGCTGGCCAGTAGGTGACAGCTTATGAATCAGACCACTGTAGGCGTCCGCGACGTAGACGTTGCCATCGGCGTCGAGCGCCACCGCGGACGGGACCTGGAACGGCGTCCCGTCCGCTCCTTCGTTCCAAACGGCAAGTGACATGCCCCGCGGCGACAGCTTCTGCACCCGTGCGGTCTCAATCTCGGTGACGTACAGGTTGCCTTGTTCGTCCACCGCGATCCCCGCTGGACTGGCAAGCTGCCCGGGCTCGCTGCCGTAGGTCCCGAAACGGGCGATGAACTTCCCGTCCGGGGACAGCTTCTGGATGCGATGGTTGTTGGTGTCCACCACATAGACGTTGCCTTGCCGATCCAGCGCGACCGCGAACGGATTCGAGAACTGCTCGGGGCCGTCACCCTGAGAGCCCCATTGCGCCAACGGCTGACCGCGCGGGGACAGCTTCTGCACCCGGTTGTTGTCGTTATCGGCGACGTACACGTTCCCTTCGGCATCCACCGCGATCCCACGGATCCCGTTGAACTGTCCCGCCTCCAGGCCGTCGGAACCCCACTGCATGATCTGTTTTCCGTCTGGTCCCACACGCACGATACGGTTGCCGTATTGGTCCGCGACCATGAATTCACCGTTCGGGCCGACCGCGACCCCCACCGGCGCCGCCGGCGAGTCGATCTCTCCAGCCCACTGGAAAAGCGGCTCTCCGTTGGGCGACAACACCTGTACCCGCATGTTCTCGGTATCAGCCACATACACCCGGCCCTCGGCATCCACCGCCAGCGCGCTGGGACCGATGAAACTGCCCGGCGCGGTGCGCCCCTCAACCAGGAACTGCCAATCCCCACTGGATCCGGCGACCGGCGTCGACCCGTCGCTGGTCGGCTCCGCGGTGGCGGTGGATTCCACTTGCGGGGTGCTCTCCGCGACGGCAACCACCGTGGAATCCGCCTCGCTGGTGGCCGCGATCTGGGTCTCAACCGCCACCGCCTCAGCCGTCGCCGCGGCGTTTGCGTCACTGCTCTCGGCCACGTCCGTCGTGGGGGCGAGCGCGACCTCCGGCGCCGTGGTGGGCGCCACCTCGAGCGGCTTGGCGGTCGGCGCCCGCGGAGTTGGTTCCGTGGTGGGCACGCTCTCCGTTGGCGCCGCGGCAACCGCGCTTACGGTGGCCGTGGGTTCGGCGCGTTCGGCGACGAGACTCGGGCGCACGACAAACCAACCGAGCGCCAGCACCAGTAGTGCAACACAACCGACGATCAACACCGGCGCCCAGGGCACGTCGCGCCGCCCACCACTGGAGGACGCTCCGGACGCCGCGCCAACCGGAACGGCAACGGGTGGGACTGGAGGCGCTGGCGGCGGAGCCAGCGCAGCGTCTCCCTTTGCCAGAAGCGGACTAACCGCCACGGTCGGGGCCACCCCACTCTCGACCTGGCCTCCAACCGGGAGCGCGGGCACGCCACCCGCGGCGGCGCTCTGCTGCACCGGCGGATCCGTAGGCGCCAGCGGCGCGGCGGCGGCTGGAGACGAGGAGACGATGGTGGGAGCGCTGTTCACCAACGGGTTAGGCGTTGGGGTGGGGGTCCAAGTTGGCATCGAAGCGGGCGTTGAGGTTGGGGTTGGCGTCAGCCCGCCATCCTGCGAACGCGACCGCGGCTCGCGACGGGTGCCCGCCGGCGGACCTGGCAGCGTAGCGTCCGCGGCGAGCGGCCCCAGCGCGGCCAGCATCTCGCCCGGAGTCTGGAACCGCGTCTCCGCCTGTTTGGCCATCGCCCGATCGATGATCTCCAGCAACTCGATGGGGACGTCCGAACGAATCTCGAGCAGCGCCTGCGGCACCGCGTGAACGTGCAGGTTGAGCAGCCCCCAGGGAGAGTCAGAGTCAAAGGGCACTTTGCCGGCAAGGCACTGGTACAGGGTGATGCCGAGCGCGTAGATGTCCGCGCGGATGTCCCCGCGCTTGCCCTCCACCAGCTCCGGCGCCATGTAGTGCAGCGTGCCCAGGTACCCGCCGCTCTGCGTGAGGGTGGCCATCGCCTGCTGGCGTGCCAGTCCAAAATCCATGATCTTCAGGACGTGAAGTGGGGTGATCATCAAGTTGTGCGGCTTGATGTCGCGGTGAATCACCCCGGCTTCGTGCGCCGCCTGCAAGCCCGCCAGAGTCTGCAGCGCCACCCCCACGGTCTCCGCGGGCGAAAGGCGCTCCTGCTGGCGGATCACCTGGGCCAGCGTGTGCCCCTGGACGTACTCCATCACCAGGTAAAACACCGCGTCGTCCTGGCCCCAATCGATCACCTGGACGATGTTGGGGTGCTCGAGCTGTTGCGCCAGCTCAGCCTCGCGCCGGAAGCGCTCGATCAGGCTGGGATCCTCGGTGTGCTGCGGGTGCAGCACCTTGATCGCCACCACCACGTTGGACCGCAGATCGCGCCCCAGGTACACGCTGGCGAAGCCGCCCGCGCCGATACTGTCGTACAGCTTGTAAACGCCGTTCAGCGTTCGCCCGATCACCGCGCATCCTCCGCTACCGTGGCTTCGGCACAGATTCGTCGTTCAGTCACGGCGCGCGCCACCCCACCGCCCCCTGCCTGGAGAGCGGTGAGGCCCGGGAGGACGCGGCCCCCGATGAAGCGTACTCGGACGCGCTGCAAGGCTCGAAACCCGGTCAGGCCGCTACTCCCACCGGCAGGTCCACGGTGACTCGCGCCAGTTCGGCGTCCACAATGGCGGCCGACTTCGCGTCACAGGGTACCAGCGGCAGCCGTGGTACGCCGACACTAAAGCCGACCTTGTTGAGCGCGTACTTAACCGGGATCGGGTTGGTGGTGACGAACAGCGAGTTGAAGAACGGCAGCAGCGTGCGGTGCAGCGCAGAGGCTTCGTCCACCCGCCCGGCCACGA
>SXGT01735594.1_pt1 | contig 14426 bp, 16 predicted proteins | sample 3176221 | NCBI WGS metagenome assembly SXGT01 (sample SAMN11356862, study PRJNA531348) | freshwater metagenome | isolation source: freshwater sample F1-120 | place: China: Fuxian Lake, Yuxi | collected 2017-12-25
AAAGCGTTTTGACATCGAGAGCATCCTTGATCCTCCGTGATTGTTGCGTTCACGGAGCTTGCACTGCTGGACCCTGCTGAGTCACCCTCTACCCGTCAGAGTTTCCGGAACTGAGCCCGTCAGACTTATTGGAACCTACAGCTCTGCTCAAGACCTTCAGCGGGCAGCGGCTCACCTCGCAAGCCCAGGCCATCGCCTTCTTCGATCGCCTCGCCCTCGACCGCCTCTCCGTCGACCAGCGCACCTGATTCAGCCCTGCCACAAGCGATATGCCCTTGACGCCCTCCGCTTGTATGACTTATTCTCCTCATTGAAGCCATTAAAGCCCTTCGGGGCAGCCAGGGGAGAGGAGCGTGAACAACATCAAGGCCCACACGGGCTCCGCGCTGCGGGGGCTGCGCACCGCGCGATCCGTCAGCCAGAGAGAGGTGGCGCAGGCAGCTGGGTTGACACAGGCGGCGGTGTCGCTGTGGGAGAGGGGCGACACCTCTCCCCGCGTCGATCAACTCGTCGCGGTGCTCGATGCCCTCGGTTCCAACCTCGAAGAGTTTGGGCGAGAGCTTCAAGCCCATCGACGGCTAGACATGGAAGACATGAAGGATGGAGGGTCGCACCCAGAAGGCGCGGCGCCATGAGCCCCGATGACGGCAGGAAGATGTACTTCGGGATCATCGGCACGCACCACGATCTGCGCGCCCTGGCGCCCGCCGTGCCGCTGGACCCCGAGTGGTCGAGCGTCGTCGTGGCGCTGTCGCCCGGCGATGAACTGCTCCCCGGCGTCGACATCTCTCAGGGCAAGGCGGGCCGGTGCGGTTGCGGGCAGTCCCGGTGCGAGCACCGCGCCCTCGCGGAGCTGGCCCAGCACTGGTGGAGTGCGGCGCAGGCCCTTGAGGCAAGGGAGCCCGGCCTGGCGCTCGCGGAGTGGACGAGGGCGCTCGACGGCAGCGCAGTGGCGATTGCAGCCATCCTCTTCATCGCGCGATCCAGGACGCTGTGCCTGACAACCGGGGAGGGGATGTAGCACCCCCTCATCAACCGCGCCCCAGGGCGCACAACAACAGGAGAAGGCCGATGAACGATGAAGACGAAGCCCAGATCGTGAATCCCCCAGACCCCGAGCCCACCACGTCGCTTGAGCGCGTGGTCTTGCGGGCCTTCGACATGGCCGAGCGCTCCGAAGAGCGAGGGATCACCCTCGTGGACAGCATGTTCTCCCGCCTGGAGCGCGTCGCCACGAAGGCGATCAAGCTCGAAGAGCGCAGGATCAAGAAGGGCAAGGGCGGCGCCGAGGGGTAGGGCGCCACACCCCAGGGCGGCAACGTTGCCGCCCATGGGGTGCCATCGCCCGCATCAAGGGAGGGCAACGATGAGCGATGAGATCGATAACACAATCGCCGAGCACCTCAGCGGCAAGGACGAAGGGGCGACGTGGTTGGCCTTTGAGTGCTGCTGCCCCGCGCTGGGCAAGTCGACGATCTTCGAGGTCTGCCTCGACATCGACGGCGACCTCGACCCCTTCCCCGAGGTGTTTTGCCCCTCCTGCAAGGCGCCGATGGGGTGGGTCGAGTTGGGCGGCACCTGGCCCGCCAGCCGCGACGGGTATAGGTGGCAGGGATCGCGCCGCCCTTCGCGATGCCTCCCTGACGAGATCGCAGACCCCATCGAAGCCATCCGAGACATGGCCGACAGGACCGAAAAGGCGCTGACGGATACAGCGGCCCTCATCGGGCATCTCTCGCGCGCGGTGCGGACGCAGGCGGGCCTCTCGCTGGAGCAGGCCGCAGCAAAGATGGGGGTCGAGCCATCGACCCTTCAGGCCATCGAGCGGGGCCAGCGCATCCCGTCGCGGGAGGGGCGCGAGGCTTTGGCGCGTCTCGTCGAGCTGGCGCTGTCGGGCGCCCACGTCGTGTCGCGAGCGGAGGCGCACGCCGATGGAGAGTAGGTGCCCCCACTGCGGTCGGTCCGTCGAGATGGTCAGGCACCCCAACGGGGAGTACCTCACGGTAGGCCTCGTCAAGCTCGTCATCCTCCCGCGAGACGGCTGGCGCAGGGAGCAGGGGGACCGGACGGTCATCACCGACAAAGGCAAGATCGTCCGAGGGCCGAAGGTGCCTATGGGCACCGAGGGGGCAGTCATCGCCAGGGAGAGCCACGTTACAATCTGTGACGGTCTCGAAGGGATGGAGTTCGGGCCGAGGAAGAGGGCCGTCCCGTAAACGGGCGCTTGCGGGACGCATGACCGGTCAGATCGACCGATCGGTCAAAGAGACCCCAAAAGAGGTGGACGATGAAGCTCATGACGGCGGCGCAGGTATCCGAGGTGACCGGGATTCCGCTTCGGACAGTGCAGCACATGGTCAAGACGGGCAAGATGCCCGGTGCGATGGTCGCGGGGCGCTACAGGTTCCAGAAGGCCGAGCTGGAGCGCTGGATTGCAAAACACTTCGAGGCGCCCGCGCCCAAGCGCCGAGCGACCCCGCTTGTGAGGAAGGGGCCAGGGCTCGCGCCTGCGGAGTGGTAGGATGCGCATCTTCAAGCGGGGCGGGCACTGGCACGCGGACTTCACCTTTGAGGCCGGCGACGGCTCGCGCCAGCGACACCGCACCAGCCTCAAGCTCTCCTCGGAGACCTCCGAGCGGGAAGCGCGTCGAAGGGCCGAAGAGCTTCGGCGCCAGCTTGAGCAGGGAGTGCTGTTGGAGCGCGCTGGCCTCACCATTGAGCCTGCTGCCCCCTCGCCCGCCACGGCCCCCTGTCCCTTCTCGGGTCTGGCCCGGCGCTGGCATGATCAGGGCAAGATCCACTGGTCTCCAGGGACAGCCTACCGATACCAGAAGACCGTCAAGCTGTACCTGATCCCGACCTTCGGCCACGAGGACGCCCGCTCCATCAACACGATGGCCGTGCGCGATCTTCAGTCCGCCCTCATCGAGCGCGGCCTGAGCGCCTCGACGGTCAACAGCGCCGTGATGGTGCTCCATCAGATCCTCAAGACAGGTGTGGAGGGGGGGTGGCTGGTCGGAAACCCCGTCGCGGGCGTCAAGCCCATCAAGCGAAAGGGGCCGCCGCCGTGGGACTGGTACACGCCTCAGGAGGTATTGATCTTCCTCGATGTCGCCTCCAGGGTGCGGCCCGCATGGCTCTCTCTCTTCATCGTTGGCTTCGGGACAGGGCTCAGGCCCGGTGAGCTGCTGGCGCTCCGCTGGGGGGACGTCGATCTGACAGCACGCAAGATCCTCGTCAGGCGCACCATGATCAAGGTCGAGACTCTGATGATGGGCGAGACCACCAAGGGCGGGCGGCTTCGCGCGGTCCCCATGACGATCAGCGTCCATGACACCCTCAAGGAGGCGCGCCACCTCAAGGGCGAACTCGTCTTCTGCCAGCCAGACGGAGGCGCGCTCTCCCACAGACGGATCAGCGGCGCAATGGAGGCGGTCGCCAAGGCCGCTGGACTGCGAGCCATCAGAGCCCACGACATGCGGCACACCTTCGCATCGCACCTCGTCCGACGTGGGGTGAGCCTCAAGATCGTCGCCGAACTGCTCGGTCACGCCTCGATCACGACGACGGAGATTTACGCCCACCTGGCGCCCTCAACCTTGCAAGAAGCCGTCGCCCTGCTCGACTGGACCCCTGAGTCGCATGAGGGGAGGGCCTTGGGCGAGGGTGACTGAGGCCACAGGTTCGTGGCACAAACACGGCACAAAATCGAAAGCCGCCGGATGGATAGCCGGTAAGTTGTTGATGTAGTTATTAAATGATGGTCTTGGAGATGATCTCGTTCATGACCTCGCGGGTGCCGCCGCCGATGGGGTAGAGGCGGATGTCCCGGTAGAGGCGCTCGACGAGGAACTCGCGCATGTAGCCGAAGCCGCCGTGGAGCTGGACGGCCTGATCGATGACGCGGCAGGCCATGTCGGTCGAGGCGTTCTTGGCGATGGCGATCTCCTTGATGGGCCGGTCGCCGGCGATGACGCGGGTGGCCAGCGCGTAGTTGTAGGTGCGGCAGACGTCGATCCCCGTGATCATCTCGGCCAGCTTGTGGCGCGTGACCTGGAAGCCGGCAATGGGGCGCCCGAAGGCCTGCCGCTCGCGGGTGTAGCGCAGCGACTCCTCGTAGGCCATCTGCGCCATCTCGACGGCGGTGGTGGCCAGCAGCAGGCGCTCGGTGGCGAAGTTGAGCATCAAGACCCCGAAGCCGCCGTTCTCCGGGCCGATGAGGTTGGAGGCCGGCACCCGCACGTCGGTGAAGGAGAGCTCGGCCGTGTCCGAGGCGTGCCAGCCCATCTTCTCCAGGTTGCGCGAGACCATAAAGCCCGGCCTGTCCGTCTCGATCCCCAGCAGCGAGATCCCCCCGAAGCCCTCGCCGCCAGTGCGCACCACCGTCGTGATGAAGTCCGCGCGCGTCCCGCTCGTGATGAAGGTCTTGGCGCCGTTGACGATGTAGTCGTCCCCGTCGCGCACCGCCCGGGTGCTGATCGAGGCCACGTCCGAGCCCGCCCCCGGCTCCGTGACCGCCAGCGCCGAGATCCACTCCCCCGACATGATCCTGGGCAGCCACGCGGCCTTCTGCGCCGCCGTCCCCGCGTTCAAGATCGGCGGCACCGCGATCCCCAACGTCCCCAGGCTCGCCCCCAGACCCGACGACCCCGACCGCACCAGCTCCTCGCCCAGGATCACGCCGAAGAGCAGGTCGCCTCCCGCGCCGCCGACCTCCTCGGGGAAGTTCACGCCGAGCAGACCCGCCCGCCCCATCTCGCGGTAGACCTCGCGCGGGAAGCCTTTTTGCGCCTCCCAGGCGTCGACGTGGGGCGCGAGGCGCTCCTGAACGAAGCGCCGCGCCTGCTGGCGGAAGATCCGGTGCTCGTCGGAGAGAAAGAGCGTGTCTGCCAATCGGTCCATGGGTGGCTCCCTTTGCCTGGCTTGACGCCGCGAGCGCCCCTGGGTAGTACACCCGATGGGCGCCCTGTCCGACCGGAGTGGGTCGCGCGGCAGGCGCCCATGATGGCCGATGAGCGCCTCGCGGTTCAAGCGAGGCCAGCGGAGAGAGCACCTTGACGACCCAGACCGCCGAACCTCGCATCCTGCGCGGGCGCTTCACCCGCGCGCTCGTGCTGGAGAACCCCGATCCCAGCCTCGACGACTTCCTCAAGGGCTACGGCTTCGAGGTCGAGCGCGTCGACGACCCGCCGACCGAGGAGGGCGCGCTCATCAAGATCCTTGAGCGCTTCGAGCCCCACCTGATCTTCAAGCGCAGCCGGGTCGAGATCACCGAGCGCGTCATCCAGGCCACCCCCTCGCTCTTTGGCGTGATGCTGTGCTGCATCGGGGACGACTCGGTGGACAAGGAGGCCTGCGCGCGCGGCGGCGTGATGGTGGTCAACGACCCCATCTCCAACGGCCGCTCGGTGGCCGAGATGGTCATCGGCGAGATCATCTGCCTGAGCCGCCGCATCTTCGAGGCCACGAAGGACGCCGACAACAACAAGTGGGACAAGTCCGGCACCGCCCGCTACGAGGTCCAGGGCAAGACCCTGGGCGTCGTCGGGCTGGGCAACATCGGCAAGCAGGTCGCCCAGCTCGGCCAGGCGCTGGGCATGAAGATCACCTTCTTCGACAACCGGGAGGTGCCCCAGGAGGTCGGGAGCGTGCTGGGCTGGAGCCCGGCGCCGTCGATGGAGGAGCTCTTCGAGCGCTCCCACATCGTCAGCGTCCACCTGTCGGCCACCGACCACAGCGGCATCTCGAACCAGAACGTCCTGACCGGCCCCGTGCTGGCCGCGCTGGGTCGCTCCGCCGGCCCCGGCCCCAGGATCTTCATCAACGCCGCCCGCGGCTTCATCTACGAGCCCGATGACCTCATCGCCGCCGTCCGGGCCGGGGCCATCGAGTACGCCTGCGTCGACGTCTTCCCCCGCGAGCCCCACCACAAGGGCGAGGCGTGGGTCAACCCCTACGCCGAGATCCGGGGCATCTACGGCACCCCTCACATCGGCGCGGCCACCCAGGAGGCCCAGCCCCGGATCGCCCGCCATGTGGCCACCTCGACCCGGAACTTCAGCCACCACGGCCGCATCCGGGACTGCGTCCTGAGCCCCAAGGCGCCCCTCGGGCTGGCCGAAGGCGAGCTGCCCCCCTACATCCTGGCCGTCGTCCACTCCGACATGCGCGGCACCAAGAAGGCCATCGACGAGGCCATCTTCGACGCCCACCTCTCCAACCTCTCCAGCGCCCACCGAGACTTCCCCGCCTACGGCATCGCCTACGACGTCAGCGGCCTCGACGGCCCGATGGAGGCCGGGCACATCGAGGCGATGATCGCCAGGGCGAACGCCTACACGGACACGAGCGACGCCATCCGCAGCGTCCGCGTGATCAAGACCGGCCCCTGAGGGCAAACCACCGACGCCGACGCCTGAGCCCTCGGTGATTTCGGCCTCTCAGGCCCGGCGACCGAGGACAGGGAGGTCGGCGGTGTTTTCGACGACGGGTCACCTCTTTCGGGTCACGACCTGGGGCGAGTCCCACGGGCCGGCGCTCGGCTGCACCATCGACGGGTGCCCGGCGGGGATGCGCCTGGACGTCGAGGCGATGCAGGCCGACATGCGCCGCAGGCGGCCCGGCCAGTCCAAGCTCGTGACGCCGCGCAAGGAGGACGACGAGGTCGAGATCCTCTCGGGCGTCTTCGAAGGCCTCACGACGGGGGCGCCGATCCAGCTCGTCGTCTGGAATCGGGACGTCGACTCCAGCAAGTATTTGAAATGGAAGGATATTTATCGGCCTAGCCACGCCGACTACGCGACCGAGGCCAAGTTCGGGGTGAGGGACTGGCGCGGCGGCGGTCGGGCTTCGGCGCGCGAGACGGCGGCGCGGGTGGCGGCCGGCGCCGTGGCGCGGCAGCTCCTGGGCGAGCGCTTCGGGGTGGAGATCGTCGGCTGGGTGGAGAAGGTCGGGGCGCTGCGGGCGGAGGTGGACCCGGCCACGGTGACGCGGGCGCTGGTCGAGGCGCACCCGACGCGCTGCCCCGTGCCGGAGGTGGCGGCGCAGATGGAGGCGCTGATCCAGGAGGTGAGGGCCGACAGGGACTCCATCGGCGGGGTCGTCGGCTGCGTGGTGCGCGGGGCCGTGGCGGGCTGGGGTGAGCCGGTCTTTGGCAAGGCCGAGGCGCTGCTGGCCGGCGCGATGCTCTCGCTGCCGGCGGCCAAGGGCTTCGAGTCTGGCGCGGGCTTCGCCGGGGCCGAGGCGCGCGGCAGCGCCCTCAACGACCTCTTCGAGCCCGTGGAGTCTGCCGCTGAAGAGGCCCCCGTCGGGTCGAGGCCGCCGGCGGTGCGGACCCGGACCAACCACTCAGGGGGAATCCAGGGCGGGATCACCAACGGGATGCCGATTACGATGCGGGTGGCCTTCAAGCCGGTCGCCACGATCCCGCGCGCTCAGGCGACGGTCGATCGGCGCGGCGCGGCGGCCGAGATCCTGATGACGGGTCGCCACGATCCCTGCGTGGTGCCGCGCGCCGTCCCGCTGGTCGAGGCCATGGCCGCGCTCGTGCTCGTCGATCTGGCGCTGATCCAGGCCGCCCGGCGCTGATCTCGCGCGATGATCTCGGCGCGATGATCTCGGCGCGATGATCTCAGCGCGATGCTGTCGTCGCGATGATCTCGTACATCGCTGTCGGCACGATGCTCTCAGTGTGATGATCTCAACACGATGCATTCGGGGCGATGCTGTCGGCGTGTCCGTCATCGGGGTCGGCGCGGCGGTCTTGATGTTCCATGAAACAGGTTCAGGGGGCGAAGAACCAGCCGATGGCGGCGACGCCAGCGGCGCCGGCCTGGAGGCAGGCGTCGGCGCGCTCGGTGTCGAGGCCGCCGAGCGCGATGACGGGGATCGGGGAGGCGGCGCAGGCGCGGGCGAGGGCGTCGAGGCCGAGGGCGGGGTGTGTGGGTTGTTTGGAGCGGGGGGGGAAGACGGGCGAGAGCGTGGCGAGGTCGAAGCCTTCGCGGTGGGCGACGGCGAGGGCCTGGGGGGTGTGACAGGCGCGAGAGAGGATCAGGGGTCGGGGGAGGGCGGCGCGATCGGGGGCTGGGGCGCCGTCGGGGAGGTGGAGGCCGTCGGCGTCGGCGGCCAGGGCGAGGTCGAGGTCGGCGTTGAGCATGAGCTTGAGGTGGGCGGCGCGGCAGGCGGCGCGCAGTGTGAGCGCGGCGGCGAGCCGGTCGTCGGGGGTGAGGGTGCGGGCGCGCAGGTGTATCCAGGTGGGTCGCGGAGGGGCGGGCGGGGGGAGGGGGTGGCGGCAGATGAGATCGAGGGCGGCCTGGAGCCAGGTCTGGGGGGAGGGCAGGGCGGGGTCGGTGATGGCGATGATGATGGGGTTCATGGGGGGCGACGGGGGTCTGGGTGGGCGTTCGGGGTCGGTCTGGGTGTGGCGGTCGGGTTGGAGGGGTCGCCGTGCGGGTTGAGGCCTTGGGGGCCTTTGGGGGTCGGGGTTGCGGAGGGGCCGCGGGGGGCAGTGGGGGTCAGGGGTCGCTCTGGGGGCCTTGTCGGGAGATGCGGGTGCCGACGAGGCCGTCGAGGGGGCTGGAGGCGGTGGCGTAGAGCTTTCGGGGGATGCGGCCGGCTTCGAAGGCGAGGCGCCCGCCGAGGACGCCGGCGCGCATGGCGGCGGCCATCTTGACGGGGTCCTGGGCGCCGGCGATGGCGGTGTTGAGCTGGACGGCGTCGCAGCCTAGCTCCATGGCCAGGGCGGCGTCCGAGGCGGTGCCGACGCCCGCGTCGACGATGACGGGGATCTGGACCAGCTCGCGGATGATCTGGAGGTTGTAGGGGTTTCGGATGCCCATGCCGCTGCCGATGGGTGCGCCGAGCGGCATGACGGCGGCGCAGCCGAGGTCTTCGAGCTTGCGGCACAGGACGGGGTCGTCGGTGCAGTAGGGCAGGACGGTGAAGCCCTCGTCGATGAGGATGCGGGCGGCCTCCAGGAGCATGACGGCGTCGGGGAAGAGGGTGCGGTCGTCGCCGAGGACTTCGAGCTTGACCCAGGGGGTGCCGAGGGCCTCACGGGCGAGGTGCGCGGTCAGGACGGCGTCCTTGACGGTGTAGCAGCCGGCGGTGTTGGGCAGGAGGGTGTAGCGGTCGCGGTCGATGAGGTCGAGGACGCCGCCGCCGCCGGCCTTGAGGTCGAGGCGTCGGATGGAGACGGTGACGATCTGCGCGCCGCTGGCCTCCAGGGCCTTCTTCATCGTCAGGAGGTTGGGGTATCGGGAGGTGCCGACGAGCAGGCGGCTCTCGAAGGTCTTGTCGGCGAGCTTGAAGGGCGCGGCGGTGGTGTTCATGGGGTCTCCGTGGTGGTCGGGGCCGCGTCAGGGGGGTGGCGGGTCAGCCGCCGGCGGTGGCGCGGACGAGCTCGACCTCGTCGTGGGCCTGGAGGGTGGTGTGTTGCCACTGGCTGCGTGGGACGACGGCGGCGTTGACGGCGATGGCGATGCCGCCGACGGCGGGGTCGATGTCGAGTCGGGCCAGCAGGGCGAGCAGGGTCGTGTTCGCCGGGATCTCCGCCGTCGCGCCGTTGAGGGCAATCTGGATCATGGCTCCGGGGGGTCGGCGGGCGCGTCGCCCGTTGTCGTGGACGGGCCAAGTCATAGCAGATCGGGCGGAGTGCTGGAAGCGCCCTGTCGGCGGGCGGGCCGTCGATCCTCAGAGGACGCGCGCGGGGGAGAAGGGGGCGATCAGGGGTGGGGTGGTGCGGGTGAGGAGGGCCTCGGCGACGGCGTCGGCGGTGACGGGGGTCAGCAGTATGCCGTTGCGGTAGTGGCCGGTGGCCATCAGGAGGCCCTCGACGCCGGTGTGGCCGAGGATGGGGTCGTTGTCGAGGGAGCAGGGTCGCAGGCCGGCCCAGGTCTGGACGAGGTCGAGCTCGGCGACGACGGGGAGGGTCTCGTAGGCGCCGCGCAGCAGTTCGAAGAGGCCGCCGGCGGTGACGGCCGTGTCGAAGCCGCGCTCCTCGGAGGTGGCGCCGATGAGGAGGCGGCCGTCGGAGCGGGGGACGAGGTAGCACTCGGGGGCGCGGACGACGCGGGTCAGGACGTGCTCGGCGGGCATCTGGACCGAGAGCATCTGCCCCTTGACGGGGCGCACGGGGGGCGACAGGGGGCCGAGGCCGGCGATGGCCCTGGAGCCGCAGCCGGCGGCGACGACGAGGGCCTCGGCGCGCAGCGTCAGGGGTTGATCCGGGGCCTCTCTGGCGCGCGCGTTCAGTGATCGGACGCGGCCGCCGTCGATCTGGACGTGGTCGACGTGGGCGCCCTCGATGACGACGGCGCCGGCGCGCTCGGCGGCGAGGTGGAGGGCTTGGGCGAGGCGCCGGTTGTCGATCTGGTGGTCGGAGGGGATGGAGACGGCGGCCTGGATGGAGGGTGAGAGAAAGGGTTCGAGGGCGCGGGCCTGGTCGCCGGTGAGCCACTGGACGGGGAGGTCGAGGCGGCGCTGGTGGTCGAAGTGGTGTCGTAGGCGCTCGGCGTCGTCGCGGTCGATGGCGACGGCCAGGGTGCCCTCGGTGCGGTAGTCGAGGGAGAGGCCGGAGGCGGCCTCGAGCTGGGCGACGAAGGCGGGGTATCGGCGCAGGCTCTCGCGCTTGAGGTCGATGAGGGCGTCCTCGACGAAGTCGACCTCGGCCAGCGGGGCGAGCATGCCGGCGGCGGCGCCTGAGGCGCCGGAGCCCGCGGCGTCGCGCTCCAGGACGACGACGCGGCGGCCGGCCTGAGCCAGCCGCCAGGCGATCGACAGCCCGATGACGCCGGCGCCGATGACGATGACGCGGCCCTCGGTGGTGTCGTCGGCGGCGATGGCGAGCGGGTGGGGTGTCATGGGCGCTCCGGGCGTGGGGGTTGAGGTCGGGGGCTCGGGTGCCTTGCGAGGGGGTTTAGAATTGCTTGCGGGTGCGGGGGGTGCGCTGGTCGAAGTTGGTCTGGCCGACGGTGAAGCGATCGAAGGGGGTCTGCTGGATGATTTCCTGGGTGCGGCGCAGGACGTTGCAGGCGCGGGCGCGGGGCGGCGAGTGGCTGCGCAGGAGGTTGTCGAGCTCCCGGGTCAGGAGGTCGTCGCCGTCGGGGGTGGCCGGCTGGAGGGCGTCCCAGGCGATCCAGAGGTTGACGAACTCGGAGGGGGCGTACTGGGCCAGGGCCATCAGGTCGGTGGCGTTGATGTCGGCCTCGTCCTCCTGGTTGGAGCTGAAGGGGCCGCGGGCCAGGGTCAGGACGAGGGCTGCGGGCAGCTTCTTGTCGTCGTCGATGACGCCGAGGCGCTTGAGGTACTGGAAGACGGCGGCGCAGTGGCCGAGGTCGACGTGGCTGATCTCGTGGGCGAGGATGGCGGCGAGCTGGGCCTCGTTGGCCAGCCAGGTGCCGCCTATGTTGTCGAGCATGCCGGTGAAGAAGTAGATGTGGCCGCCGGGGATGGCGAAGGCGTTGGCCTCGGGCAGGTCGATGACGTGGAAGCGGTATTCGAAGTCGGGGCGCTTGAGCTCGGCCAGGATGGGCTGGGCGACGCGGGCGAGGTAGGCGCGCCACTTGCGGGTGTCGCGGGTGTCGATCTTGCCGCGGAACCTTGGGTGCCCGGCGATCTCCTCGGCGAGCTGGTCGCCGAGGCGGCGCTCCTCCTTGATGGAGAGGGGGGTCGAGGCGCGCATCTCGCGGTCGATGTCGAAGGCCAGGCCCTTGACCAGATCGGTCAGGTGGGCGTTGCCGCGGCAGACCTTGGGGCGGCTGGGGTAGCTGACGTCGGCGGCCAGGGTGATCTCGGCGGCGTCGAGGCGGACGACGCCGCCGGGGGTCTTCAGGGTGCGGGCGCTGCGGCCGGAGGGCTTGACGCGGCTGGGGCCGGTGGGGCTGTCCTTGACGGGGTCGTACTCGATGACCTCGGCCGGCGGCGGGCCGAGGGGGGCCGGGGCGCGCAGGAGCCACGCGGCGACGCCGACGCCCGAGGCGACCAGCAGCAAGAGCGCGCAGCAGCCGACCAGCGCGCAGCCGAGGCCACGGCCGGCGGATCGGGCGGAGGATCCAGGCCCTCCGGTCGAGCTCATCGGGATGATCGGCATCAACCAGCTCCTGGGCGGTCACCGCGCTTCGGATCGACTCGCCTTGAGCATGGCCCGAAGCGCGGCGGCTTTCAAGGTCGTGGGCATAGGATCGGGGCGGCTTGACATCATAGGGGAGTTGCGGGCAGTCATTGATGGTCTCTAACTGGATGCGCGAAGCCTTGAGCATGAATGATCGAGAGGCAATGGAGATGATGATGACCGCGAAGCGAAGGCCAATTTTTGCAACAATAATCATGACCTGGGCGATGCTGGCGCTGGTCGCGTCGTCGGCCTGGGGGCAGGGCGAGCAGCAGAAGGCCGGGCAGGCGCCCGATCCCGCCGCGCGGCTGGTCAAGGGCGACTCGGACATCCTCCCGGTCGGGGCGAGCCCCGCGCGCGGGCCAGCGGACGCCCCCGTGACGATCGTGATGTTCAGCGAGTTCCAGTGCCCCTTCTGCGGGCGCGCGGCCCCGATCATCGAGGAGATCATGGCGGCCTACAAGGGCAAGGTCAGGGTCGTCTTCAAGCACCAGCCGCTGCCCTTCCACAAGGACGCGGGCCCGGCCGCGCAGGCCTCGATGGCCGCCGGCGAGCAGGGCAAGTTCTGGGAGTACTACGATCTTTTGTGGGCCAACCAGCGCGCGCTGGAGCGAGAGGATCTGATCGGCTACGCCCAGAAGCTCGGCCTGGACATGGGCCGCTTCTCGGCGGCGCTCGACAGCGGCAAGTTCGCAAAAGTGATCGAGGAGGATCAGGCGCTGGCGGACAAGGTCGGCGCCAACGGCACCCCGACCTTCTTCATCAACGGCATCCGCCACGTCGGCGCCCAGCCCTTCGCGGCCTTCCAGGCGATCATCGACGCCGAGCTCAAGGAGGCCAAGGCCGGCGGATACGCCGCGCGGGTCAAGGCCAACTACAAGGCGGAGGAGCCGCGCCCCGCCGTCCAGGCCAGGCCGCCCTCAGAGGACGGCGCGGTCTACCTCGTGCCCGTGGGCAAGAGCCCGACGCTGGGCAGCAAGGACGCGATCGTCACCGTGGTGCTCTTCGCCGACTACCAGTGCCCCTTCTGCAACCGCGTCCAGGCGACGCTCCGGCAGCTGATGCTCGACTACGAGGGCAAGATCCGCCTCGTCTACAAGCACCTGCCGCTGGACTTCCACAAGGACGCCGACCTGGCCGCGCAGGCCGCCATGGCGGCCGGCGAGCAGGGCAAGTTCTGGCAGATGCACGACACGCTCTTCGAAAACCAGCAGGCCCTGTCGCGGGCCGACCTGGAGGGCTACGCCGAGAAGCTCGGCCTGGATCTCAAGCGCTTCAAGGCCTCGCTGGACAAGGGCAAGCACCGCAAGGCCATCGACGAGGACAAGGCGCTGGCGGCCAAGGTCGGCGCGCGCGGCACGCCCCACTTCTTCATCAACGGGGTCCGGCTCAGCGGCTCCCAGCCCATCGAGCGCTTCAAGGAGGCCGTCGACGCCGCCATCGAGCGCGCCGCGCCGCTGACGAAGAAGGGCCTCAAGGGCGACAAGCTCTACAACGCGCTGATGAAGGGCGCCGTGGCCGAGTTCAAGGCCCCTGAGGCCGCCCGCGTCGAGGCCGACACCACCGTCTACGAGGTCCCCGTCGGCGCCAGCCCCGCCCGAGGCCCCGCCGGCGCGCCCATCACCGTCGTCGTCTTTAGCGACTTCCAGTGCCCCTTCTGCAGCCGCCTCGCGCCGACCCTCGAGGCCGTGGAGGCAAAATACAAAGGCAAAATCCAGCTCGTCTTCAAGCACAACCCGCTGGCCTTCCACAAGGACGCCCGCCCCGCCGCGATCGCCTCGATGGCGGCGCACAAGCAGGGCAAGTTCTGGGCCTACTACGATCTCCTCTGGGCCAACCAGAGGGCCCTGTCCCACGAGGATCTGCTCGGCTACGCCCAGAAGCTCGGCCTGGACATGCGGCGCTTCACCGCCGACCTCGACGATCCGACCCTGGCCGCCCAGATCGACGCCGACGTGGCGCTGGCCGCCGCCGTCACCGCCACCGGCACCCCGACCTGCTTCATCAACGGCCGCAAGCTCACCGGCGCCCAGCCGCAGGCCGCCTTCGAGGCCCTGATCGACGAGCTGATGGCGCCCTGAGCCGGCACTCCAGCCCCTGTCCCCCGCACTCCACCCCCTGTCCCCCACACTCCACCCCCTGTCCCCCTCCGAAGGGCACTGCCCTCGCGGCGCGCGGAGGGGGGACGCTCGTATTACGGGTAAGGTGGATCGGGTCCCGCCCCAACAACATCACCATTGTCCCCGACGGGGTCTCGCCCCAGACGGCCAGTGATCCCGCCGCAGGCTCCTGTGCCCCCCCCCAAGCCACCGTGCCC
>SXGT01061838.1_pt1 | contig 14425 bp, 13 predicted proteins | sample 3176221 | NCBI WGS metagenome assembly SXGT01 (sample SAMN11356862, study PRJNA531348) | freshwater metagenome | isolation source: freshwater sample F1-120 | place: China: Fuxian Lake, Yuxi | collected 2017-12-25
GCAGCAGCGCGGCCCTACCGGCGCGGTTTTCGCTCGACGCAGACGGGGTCGTTCCCAAGGATTCGCCGCGATGCGCGACCTTCTCAAACAATCCTTCGCCCTCGTGGGCGTCATCAAGGCGCTGCGGCAGATTCCCTTCGACGTGAGGCGGGCGCTCTGGAGCATCGGGCGCGACGGCGACATCCGCGAGTATCTGGACAGTCACGCGGTGCGGAAGCTCCAGATCGGCGCGGGCTACAACATGCTCGATGGCTGGCTGAACGTGGACTTCAACCCCTACACGCGGCAGCCCGGGCAGCTTTACCTCAACGCCACGCGGCGGTTTCCATTTCCCGACGCCTCGTTTGACCACGTGTTCAGCGAGCACATGATCGAGCACATCTGGTGGCCGGACGCGCAGACGATGCTCAAGGAGTCGCACCGCATTCTGAAGCCCGGCGGCAAGATCCGCATCTCCACGCCGAACCTCGCGAGCATCACCAGCCTGCTGGACCCGCCGCGCACGCCCATCAAGGAGCAATACCTCAAGCTCTCGACGGACAAGCATATCCCGCACGCCATCGGCTACCGGCCCGGCTTCGTCATCAACAACTTCTTCTGGGACTTCGGCCACTTCTTTGTCTATGACGCGGAGACGCTGGAGCTGGCGCTTCGCACGGCGGGCTTCACGGACATCAAGCGCTGGCAGCCGATGCAGAGCGATGACCCGAACTTCACCGGGATCGAGTCGCACCAGAAGATCGTGGGCGACGAGGTGAACGTCTTCGAGTCCATCATCATGCAGGGAGTGAAGGCGTAGCCGCGCGTTCGGACCTGTAGCGGCGCTCTGTGAGCGTCGAAAGCCGCGTCGCTGGCGTTCGAATCCGGCGGTCACAGACCGCCGCTACAGGAAAGCGCCAGAGTGAATTCAGGCGGTGGCCGACTCAGCCGGTTCCGCCGGCTTGGCGGAGGGCGGGAGGGCCTCGATGGCATCAATGCGGAACTTGTGCTTCGCGTTGTGCAGCTCGAACTCGACCTCGTCGCCGACGGGGTGGTTCAGCAAGGCCTGGCCGATGGGGCTGAGATAGGCGATCACGCCGTTGTCCGGGTCGGAGTCCCACGCGCCGCAAATCTTGAAGGTGACAGGCTTCTCGTTGTTGAGGTCGTGGACGTTGACCTTGGTGCCGATGCTCACCACGTCGGTGCGGACATCGGTGAAGTCGGTGCCGCGCGCGCGGTTGAGCTGGATCTCCAGCTCGCTCTTGCGGCGCATGAGGACCTTCTGCATCTCCTTCGCGGCCTTGTATTCGTGGTTCTCGCGGAGGTCGCCGTAGCTGCGGGCGAGGGCGATGTCTTTCGAGTTGGCCGGGATGCGCTTCTTGCAGAGGTCGTCGTATTCGGCGCGGCGGCGTTCGAGGCTTTCCCAAGAGACGATGATGCTGTGGTCCTGCTTGGTGGCCTCGCCAGTGATGAGTTCCTTGACGATGGGGAAGACCTTGACGATGCGCGCGAGAAGCGAGCGGCGGTCCATGTCATCAAAGCTCGGCGAGAGCTGAAGCGAGCGGGTGAGGTCTTTCACGACCTCGATGTCGGCGGAGGAAATCAGCTCGGGCAGCAGGTCGTGATCAGCGAGGATGAAGTCGCGGAGCTTGTTGGACTTCTTCTCGTTGAAGATGTCGCGTTCGATGGCGGAGACCATCGCGCGGAAAACTTCCGGCCCGAGGATGTCGGCGAAGGTGTCGGAGCGTTCCTTGGCGAGCCAGAGGAGGAGGTCGCTGCTGGCCTGGTGCTGGCTGATGAGGCGGGCGAGCGTCTCACGCAGGAGGTCGAGCTTGCCGTTCTCCATGAGCATCGCGGCGCATTCGCCGGCGAGCTTGGCGGGGACGTTGTTGATGGTGCCGATGACGGCCTCGTGCCAGAGGGTCGGGGCGGCTTCCTTGAAGCAGTCGAGGGCGCGGCGGTGCTTGGCGGCCGGCATGCCGTCGAGCAACTGGCCGAGCTTGAGGCCCTGGTTCCAGAGCGCGTTCTCGGTGAGTTCACCCTCGGTCGCTTCGAGGCCGGCGGCCTTGCGGAGGTCGTCGCGGAGCAGGACGGCCTCAAGCGCGAGCGCGGGCTGGGTGCGCTGGTGGCTGGTGATCTCGGTGTTGAGCGTGGCGATGGCCTCGGCCACGGTCGCGGCCTTGTTGTCGAGGTCGTCCACGTTCTTGAGCAGTTCGGAGGCCTCGACGAGGCGGGCCTTGAGGCCCTTGGCGGCCTTGAACTTGTCCATCACGCGCTTCTGGATCGTGGTCTCGTGGGTCTGGTAGACGATGGGGTCGGTCTTCTTGAGCGGCACGATGAAGTGCCCGTCCTTCTTCATCTCGCGCTTGGCGACCTCGAGCCATTTCTTCCAGTCCTCGGTGATGACCTCGGGGACGAGGTCCTTCTGGATTTGGTCGAGCGTGGCTTTTCCGCCGTAGCTGTTGAGAACGAGCTTGATGAGGCCGAGATGGTCGCGAGCGGCCATCTGGCGGAGGCCGGCCAGACCGTCACGCTTCTTGGCGAGGATGTGGTCGGCGGGGATGGACTTCAGCGAGTCAGCAGCGAAGGAGAGATCCATCTTGTGGCCGGGGCGCCCCACGAAATCAATCGTGAACTGGCAGAAGACGGTGTCCACCGTGGTGATGCGCCCGAACCCCCAGCTCTTGTGCGAGCAATAGCCGCTCTGCGTCAGCGTCAGCAGGGGTTCGATGTGTTTGCTGCCAATCTTTCCCGCGACGGCCAGCTTTTCCAGTTCTTCTCTCATAGTTTCAAAAAACTCGCGCTGTGCGAAATGTCCGTCATTCTTACTTCGTGCAGAGATTAAAACCAAGAAAAATGTCCGGCGAAGGGGAAAGCCGCGCATTCCCGAAGCCGTTCAGCAAGCCTGGCGCGAAGCCATTTGGAAAACCCCACGGCAAACCGGCCGGCGGTTTCGGCCCGCCGCATGGCGGCGAACCGGAGGCGCGTCCAGCCGGAGGTCCCGGGCTGCGCCCGTGGAAGGCGCGCCGGGCGGAGGGGGATGATTTTCCCAGCCCTCCATTGCGCGCGGAGCGCGGTGAGGAACGAGGCGAGGAAGCGGCCCCGCCGGTGGCGGATGAGCCAGGCCCGCACGCGGGAAAGTTTTACGAGCCGTTCGTCAAGCGACGCAAGGCCAAGCCCCCCGCCCGCGAAGCGCGCGACGAGCGGGAGGATTCACGACCGCCGCGTCAGATGCCCTCCAGCGAGCGCCCGCAACGCATCCCGTCGTCAGCGGGATCGCGGGGCTTCGCGGCTCGCGATGAGCGGCCCCGGCCTTACAGCGGTGGGCGGGACGACTCACGTGAGCGCGGCAATCCGATGCGAACGAGCGAAGGACGCGAGCAACTGGGCGCCTCCTCCGGCTTCCGCCGCAACTTCAACTCCGGGGAACGACGGGATGACTATCAGCGCGGGCCTGCGCGCCGAGATGACCGGCATGAAGGCCAGAGCGAGCGCCCTTTCAATCGCGGACCGTCATTTGACCGGCGTGACGAGCGAGGAGACAACCGGTCGCCCCGCGAAAGTTTCCGGCGTGACGAGCGCCCCGTTTCACCTAGACCTGCCGCGTTCGCGCCGCGCCGCGAGGATGACCGGCGGCACGACGAGGGCCGCCCTTGGCAGGACCGCCCGAATGAGGGCTACCGTCGCACGCCGGAGCGCGGCGCGCCGCACTTGGAGCGCCGCGTGATCCGCTCGGAAGGGGCAAGGGCTGACCAATCCTCCGCGCCGCAACCCCGCCCCGAGGAGGTCGGACCGCTTTCAGCCGCACGCGAGCTGGCCGTCCGCGTCCTGCTGCGCCGTTTGCAGGGAAACGCCTTCGTCGAGGATATCTTCGAGGAGGCGGTCGCCACGACGAAGATGCGAGCGGACGACCGCCGTCTCGCGCAGGAAATGGTCTATGGCTGCGTGCGCTGGCAGGGCACGCTCGACTGGCTGGTCGCCCGCAACACCGAGGATCGCCCGCAAATTCCTCAAGTGCAGGTCTTCCTCCGGCTCGGCCTTTACCAGCTCTTCTTCCTCGACCGCATCCCGCCGCACGCCGCGTGCTACGAGACGGTGGAGATCGCGAAACGTCTCGGCTTTGTCACCCAGTCGAACTTCATCAACGCCATCCTCCGCCGGTGCGATCGCGAGCGTGCCGGGGTGAGGCAGTCGCTCACCGAGTTGAAGACCGCACTTCCGGCCACCGGCTATTCGCATCCTGAATGGCTTGTGCAGAAATGGACCGAGCGCTGGGGTGCGGACGACACGCGCCGGCTTCTGGAGTGGAACAACACCGCGCCGCCCACCTGCGCGCGCGTCAACACGCTCAAGACCAGCCCGGCCCAGCTCATCGAGCGCTGGCGGCTCAAGGAGCATGTGGAATACGACTTCGTCCCCTGCCCATGGGCGGACGCGGAGCAGGTCTTCGTCCTGAAAGTGCATCCGTCCCTGTCGGGGATGGGCAGCTTCCGCGATGGCTGGTTCTACGTGCAGGATCCCAGCACGCTGCTCGCCGTGCAGGCGCTCGACGCGTGGGCCGGTGAGAGCATTCTTGACCTCTGCGCCGCGCCCGGTGGCAAGACGGCATACATCGCGCAGAAGATGGAGAACGACGGCGAGCTTGTCGCCTGCGACACCAGCTCGGACCGGCTGCGGTTCGTGACCGAGAACTGTGTGCGCCTCGGCGTGACGTGCGTGGAGACGCTCGCGCTCGGCGACCAGCCGGAGGCCGCGTTGGCCCAGCGCAAATTCGAGAAGGTCCTTGTGGACGCGCCGTGCTCGAACACCGGCGTGCTGCGCCGCCGCCTCGACTTGCGCTGGAGACTCAGGCCGGAAGAGCTCACCAAGCTCCGCGAGACGCAGTTGCGTTTGCTGGCGCTGGCTGCCGCGCACCTCAATCCTGGCGGCACGCTGGTTTACAGCACTTGCAGCCTGGAGCCGGAGGAGAACACCGAGGTGGTGAAGGAGTTCCTTGCGGCGCATCCGCAGTTCCAGTTGGAATCAGAGCGCGAGCTGCTGCCCTTCCGCGATGGCGTGGACGGCGCTTACGTGGCGAAGCTGAAGGGCTGATGGCCAGCGGGGTGATGGCAAGTAGTGGAGTCATGGGTGACAAACCAGAACCCCAATCCTCCGTTCCCGTCTCGCTCCGCGTCACTCGTCCTTCCACGACTCCAACTGCTCGATCGGGACGAAGAGCGGGTAGAGCTTCGCCTTGCTGCGCCCGCCCTCGGCTCGGCTCTTCAGCCCCGTGTTGTTCACCTCGAACTCGCGGACGTAGCGGCCCATCAGAACCTGGTCATACTTCGCCGTGCTGCGGAGTCCCACGGCCACGCGCAGGCCGGCGAAGCCAGCCTTCAGATCGGTCAGCACCACGGACGCGCTGCGCCACGCGTCGTCCGCCAGACTGTTGCGCAGGGTGGCCGGCAGCTTCTGCAGGCCGGCGATCTGCACGAGGAAGACGACCCGGTCCTGGTGCAACTCGCAGAACGTCGAGATGATCACTGCGTTGGTGTCCATGCCCGCCCAAGGATTCTGCCGTGCCGTGGCCAGGCAGGCTTCGCGCATGGCCTTGCTGAAACTGTCGGCGAGTTCAATGGCCTTGAGATTCGAGGCGTTGCCGTAGATCGCGCTGCGCTTGGCTCGGCTGAGATTTTGGTCGGCCTTCTCAAATTCCACCGAACCCGGGCCGGGGGGCGGCTCACCGATGTCGCCGCGGGCAAACCCCCAGCCGAGCCAGGCCACGCCCAGCCACAGCGCCAGCGAAAGCGCGGCCATCATCCCTCCCAGGCTTCCCATCAGCGCACCGGGCGGCGTGCTGGACTGATGCTGGGCGCATGCAGATGCGGCGCGCGCTTGGCCCACCAGTTGGGTGAGCGTCTCCAGCGTCACGTCCTTCCCACCCTGTGCGTTGTGGCGGATGGTCGAGATGGCCCAGACGGGGCCGGGGATGCCCCACCAGCCAAAGAGCGCCGAGATCAGCGAGTAGCGCAAAGCCGCGCCGAATCCATCCGAGCCCGCGCGCACCAGCACCGGTGGCGAGGTCTCCTTGAACGACACGATCAGCGCCCAGCAATAGCGGTAGGCCACGAACCTTCCTCCCGCGATGACGTCGCGCTCGGCCTCGCTCAACGCCGCCCCGTCCGTCTCCTCCGCGCTTCGCCGCAGGAAGGTAGTCTTGGAGGGGGACGACACGAAATTGGCCCCTTGGTCGGAGGCGTCTTTGCCGTCGGGGTTGCTCGACTCAGCTGCAGCGGCTGCGGAGACACGTTCGTAGTGCTGTTCCAAAAAACGGCTTATGGGATGCCAATGCTGCTCGCCCACAAGACTGACGAGGTCGCCCGCGCGCAGTTCTCCAGCCGCCACCATCCCATCCACAGCGCTCTCAGGAAATGGACCGAGCTTCTCGCCGTGACGCTTGATGAAGAAATTCATGTTTTGATGTGGCGAAACGGACCGCCGCTTTCCTTAACGGTTCCCGGCTGTCCACCACGGCAGCCGATCGGGAATGATGGTGCTCGTTGTTATAGCGGGCCGAAGTGCAATTCAACGCGAAAGTTGGCTCTAGTCCGACCGACTTGGCCCCGTCTCACGGGCCGGGCCGGTGCAATTTTCCCAGGCGGACGTGTCTTGTATTGTAATGCCCAGGCGAAGCAGCGTAACTGGAGGCGAAAGCAACCAGAAATTCATTATGGCCAAAGGCAACAACAGTCAGAAAAAGGAAACCAAGAAGCCCAAGAAGGAGAAGCCCAAGGCTGCTCCCGCGACCTCCCGGCGAGTTTCTTGACGGTCGTCTGAGGGCGGACCGGCGTTTGTTCGGGAGCGATCACGAGGCTCAGAGGACGACGCGGAATCTAAGCGGCGGTGTCGTTTTCGTCATGCACACTCTCGGGGACATGGCCAAGGCGTTGAACCGGCCGGTGACGCAGATTGCTGCGTGGCAGCGTCGCTTCGGGCTGCCAGCCGGCGCCGGTGCAGCCTATTCGGAGGCTTGCCTCGCGTTCCTCCGCCGCGTCAGCGCGCTGCGCTCGCTCAATGTCTCTGACGACGCGGTGGACACGCTATGGCTCCTCGAAAAAAAGCTGCTCGTGCTCTTGCATGTGGACACGACCGGGTCGCCCACGTGGTTCCTCGACAGTTGCGGACTGGCGGGCCATCCGGAGCGACGGCTGCTGTTGAGCAATCACGATATGGGGATCGCTCTCGACTCGCAAATTCTGCAACTGGGCCTGAACTTCACCGCCGCGCCGCGCGAGTTGTTCGCCGGCCCTGAGATGGGCGAGGACGCGCTGCGAGTGCTGAAGGAGTATGTGCAAAAGCACGAGCGCGTCCGCGAGGCGGTGCAGGGGGAATTGCCGCACATGCGCGAGGCCGTGCGCTGGGCGGGAAAGTGGCGGCGCAGCGCGAAGGAATGAACCCGCTGGCCGCGTGCAATGCTGTTCAAGCACCACCTCACGGCATGTGGACGGGGCAAGGGTGGTGGAGGATTTTTCCTCGTGCGACCGGCCGCTTTCGGTCAGCCTGTGCGCATGGTTGACGACGCGATGTCCCGTCTGAAAGAGCTGTTCCTCGGCGCGCAAGCCGCATGGCACGGGCACAGCGATGGGGTGGCGGAGGAGGCCGAGTTGTCGAGGCCGCAGGCGTTCATCCACTTCCAGGCGCTGACGGTGAAGAGCTTCATCCGCAACCGCGTGCCGGTGGGGGCGGCGGCGCTGTCGTATTCCAGCCTGCTGGCGCTGGTGCCGATGCTGGCGCTGGTGGTGAGCGTGGCGTTCGAATTCCTGCGCGGGACGACGGGAAGAAGCACATCGAGGACTTCATCCACTACATCGTCAGCGCGGTCGTGCCCTCGGCGGGGAAATCTGCCGATGCCGACAAGACGGTGAAGGACATCCAAAACTTCGTGGAGAACCAGCAAACCAGCGCGGTGTCCGCGAGCGCGGCGCTGATGCTGGTGTTCATCGCGATCATGATGCTGGCGCGCATCGAGGACACGTTCAACGACATCTGGGGCGTGTCGCGCGGGCGCAACTGGTTCGCGCGGATCACGCAGTATTGGGCCGCGCTGACTCTGGGGCCGGTGCTGTTCATCCTGGTCATCGGCCGACCTCCAGCACGCAGCTGAAGAGCGTTCAAGAGACGCTCCTCACCATGCCGCTGCTGGTCGGAGCCATCACGGACCTGCTGTTTCAATTCCTCCTGTTAGCACTCCTGAGCATGGGCTTCGCGGTGTTCTACGCCGTGCTGCCGAACACGAAGGTGGAGTGGCGGGCCGCGCTCGTGGGCGGTGTCGTGGGCGGCGGCCTCTGGCAGAGCCAGCAGGGTGAAGTCGCCTACCTGCCTGCGCGGCCCTTGCAGCAAATCACCTGTCACGACGTCCTTCAGGCACTGCGCACCGCCAAGAACGGCGGCGTGGCCACGCGCGAGGACGCGATGCGCGAGCGCGAGCGCGGGCACTACGAGGGGTTTCAGTCGGCTGAGAAGGCCACGGCACCCACCATCACGCTCGCCACGCTGGCGGCGGAGGCAGCCATCCCTGGCCAGTCGAGTGTGTAGCGGCGCTCCGGCAAAGCCAGTTCACCAGCGTGGACAACCATCGTGAGAGCAAGCGAGTTGAGCATGGGAGTGAGTTCTGACTAAGAACTTTCTCCCTTTGCACGCCGGTGCGATGCGCTGATCCCGCCGGAGTGTTGGCAAAGGAATGGGGGCAAAGGAATTCATTCCCTTGCCCCCATTCCTTTGCCATCGCTTCGTGAATACGCCCCGGCACTCAGGCGGAATCGAGGCTTGGCAGTGGCGGGGAGCCTTCCCTAGCATAGTGGTGTGCTTTCCTTTCTGAGATTCTTCGGCGTGACCGTGGCGGCAGTGTGGTTTGGTTCGACGGTTTTCTTCACCTTCTTCGCCGGCCCGGCCTTCTTCACGGATGAGATGAAGAAGCTCATTCACCCGCCCTACAACGGTGCTGTCGCCGAGTTGGTCCTGGGCCGCTACTTCATCCTGCACTACGTCTGCGGTCTTCTCGCGCTGGCGCATCTGGGCGCGGAGTGGATGTATTCCGGCAAGGTGCCGCCGCGCGTGACCGTCTGGCTCGTGGGCGGCGTGCTGGGACTCAGCCTCCTCGGCGGCATCTGGCTCCAGCCGAAGCTCAAGGAGTTTCATCAAGTAAGGTATGCGGACCAATATCGCCGCTCCGCCACGCCGCAGCAACGGGAGGCCGCAGCAAAATCCTTCAGCACATGGCATGGCGTCTCGCAGACGATGAACCTCCTGATGCTCCTGTCCCTGTGGGCCTATCTCTCTCGCGTCATCCATACGGGTGAGGCCCCGCGCTTCGTCTCGCCGATCAACAAGTTCGGCATAGACAACCGGACTTGAAGAGCGGCGACGTTGCCTGACTTTCCGCACGGTTGTCGGCGGGCAGCTACGTCGCGAGATCGAACGAAGCCCCGTCGTCCTTTCGTCGCCGCTCACCTCGCCGCGAGCCGACGAGTGAACTCCACGAAACCCGACGCCTGTTTGCGCAACCGTCCGACCAACTCCTCATCCTTCAGCCGTCCATCCGCGCCCATCTGCTGACCGATGCCGGGAATGAACACGCGCTCAGGATAAATGTGCGCGTTGCGGTAGCCGAAGATTTGCTGGAGCTGCTCCACAGCCCGCAGAGCGCCCCATTGCCCCGCAGCGATGCCTGTGAAGCACACCGGCCGCCGCTCGAAACTCTCCGGGAACTTGAGCATGTCCACGAAATACTTCAGCACGCCGGGCATGGAGCCGTTGTATTCCGGCGTCACGACGTGCAAGCCCGACGATGCCAGCACTGCGTCCGCGAAGGGCGCGAAGCTGGCGGGCTTCTCCGAATATGCCGAGGGCGTGAAAATCTCCGGCGGCAACTGCGCTAGGTCCAGCAAGCGCACGGGCTGTTTCATCTCAGTGTAAATACCTTCGAGCTGCCGCGCGACGAGCCGCGTGTTGCTGCCGGGACGATTCGAGCCAACGAGAAGAGTAATCATAATTCGAGTGCGCGTTAATGCGGCGCGGAGTCTGGAGCGCAGCGGCCACCAGTCGAGCCGGCCCTCGATTGCAACTCCGACAGCGCCCCACGCAGCTCCGGGAAGCGGAATTCAAACCCAGCTCGCAGCAGCCGGCCCGGCACGACGCGTCGGCTTTTCAAAATCAACTCCGTCTCCGTCCGCAAGAAGAACGCGCCGACCTCCAGCATCCACGCCGTCGCCGGCAGGCCGAGGGGCATCCCCACCAGCTCGCGGAAGGCGCGCATGAGCTCGTGGTTCGGCACCGGATTCGGCGCGGCGCAGTTCACCGCGCCACTCAACTCCTCGTGCGCGATGAGGAACTCCACCGCGCGCAGAAAATCCGTCTCGTGCAGCCACGACACGAACTGCTCCCCGCTGCCCATGCGCCCGCCCAAGCCCAGCCGCGCCAAACGCCGAAGCACCGGGAAGACGCTGTTGCGCGCGAGGCCCAGCACCATGGTCGTGCGCAGTGCGACCTTCCGTGTGCGCGGCGTCTCCGCTTCGTTCAGCGCCCGCTCCCACGCGTGGATAACTTCGAGGGAGAACTCATCTTTCACCTCCGGCGTCGCCGCGAAGTCCGTCCCCGACTCATCCCACGCCGGGCCGAACGTGTGCCGGTAGAGCGTCGCCGAACTCGCGTTCAACCACACCCGCGGCGGCCGCGCGCACTGCGAAATCGCCTGCCCCACCACGCGCGTCGAGTTCACGCGCGAGTCCAGAATGGCGCGGCGATTCGCCTCGTTGTAACGGCAATCCACCGTGCGCCCCGTGAGATTCACCACCGCCGTCGCACCTTCGAGTTCGCGCGTCCACTCGCCCAGCGTCGCCGCATCCCAGCGCACCTCGCGGGTCGCGTGACTTGCCTGGGGCGTGCGTGTCAACACGACGACTTCCCAGCCCAGCGCTTGAAAATGCCGCGCGAGCGCCTGACCCAGAAAGCCCGAGCCGCCCGCGAGGATGAGGCGCTGTTCGCTCATGGCGGGGGGGGCGCCGCCTCCGCGCGCGACCGGATATTCTCCAGCACGCGCACGTGGATGCGATGGATGATGTAGTCGGACAACGTCTGCCAGTAAGCGACCGGCCACATGTTGTGCCGATACCACGTTGTGCCTTCCAGCCGCGTTCCTCCATCCGGCAGTGCAACGAGCTGGAACTGCCCGCGTTCCGAAGCGAGGAAGCCTTCCAGGTGCGGTGGATGGACCGATTCGTAAGGCGTCCACTCCTGCATCGGCGGCGGATTCTTCGTCACGGTGAAGCGCAGAAGTTTCGGCTCATCCCAGATTTCAATCGGCTCCACGAAGGGGCCAGTCGAGAAGACGCAATGGCGGATTGCTCCCGGGCCGCTGCCAAATATCTCGGCCCGCACTGGGTAGGCGATGCCCAGCCTGAACAGCCACTCGGTCGGCGGCGGCAGTTCCGCGAACGCCACGACGTGTCGCCACACACGCTCCGGCGGCGCGGCGATGTCGAGCGAGGACTTCACTTCCAGCAAAGGCGCGGGCGCATCCGCGAGCCGTTCGCTGCCAAGCATCAGCGGAGCGGCAAGCAATCCCACGCAAAGCAAAGGCGGCGTCTGCGAGCGCCGGTTCGCGGCTTGAATGACGTGCGCCAAGAGCGCACCGAACAACGCCAGCGGGACTGCCAGCGGCGCCGCCATCAGAATGCAAATCACCCCCTCGATCGCAAGCGCCAGCAACCCCAACGATGCGACGAGAATCGCCAGCGCCGCCACGCCCAAGCTATCGAGGAGCCGCCTCTTTTCGTGGACGCCGTGAACCAGTGCAGCTAGGAATCCGGCGATGAACGGCAACCCGAGGAACAAACTATAGCCGTATTGCCCGAAGCCTTGCGTGCCCAGCACGGTCGCGCTCCACAGCAGCGCGCACGACAAACCCACGCCAGCGAACGCGCTGCCCAGTCGCGTGCGCGGACAGACGCGTTCCAGCCAAGTCGGAGGATGATTGTCATTGGCCGCCGACTCCGGCGTATCGCGGCGTGGCACCAGCGCGGCCACGAGGAAGAGCACCCATTTCAAAGCCGGGACCACAAAGAGCACGGCGAGCCATAAGGGCAGCCGGGCCGAGCGCAGCCGTTGCACCGTGAGCACGAGTCCCGCCCAGAGAAACGGCACCGCGACGAGCATCAACGGCCACGCGTCTTGAATCGGGCGGTCCAACGGAAACCAACCTGCCATCGGCCCGGAGCCTTGCAGATAGTCCGCGATGCTGATGTAGCTACCGTCTGGTCGCCGCTCCAGCACGAAGCGGTCGAGATTCCACTTCAGCGCCACGAGCAGCGCTCCCCACAGCACGAACGGCCCACGCCCGATGGTGCCGCTCCAATTCCAGAGTTGGTTGAGTTTCATGGTAGTTCAAAGAACGGCAAGGAGCGGCGTGCTCGCGGCGAGAGTTTATCTCGAACGGCTTTATGCCGGCTCGTGGTGAACAGCGCTTTCAGCCGCAGCCACCAGAGCCAGCTAGGATGTGTCAGGGTTGTTTTCATAACGGTTTTCTTTCCGCAGCCGGGAACGCGCATTTGATGCCGACGCAATGCCACCTGAGTTTCATGACCCGCCTCCCTTCCACGCCACCCACGCATACCCGAAGGGCAGCAGCCCAAACACTGTGTTCACCAGCAACAACCCCACGCGATGCCAGCGCGAGAAAAAGCGCAAATCGGCCAAGCCGCATCCTTTCGCCGCCGGCAGGCCGGCGCGGATTTGCTCGTCAGTGAAGGCGCGCTGCGGCCGCAGATCAGCCGGCACTTCCGCGCATGGCGGCATTGGCTCCGTGACCCCTTCCGACAAAATCCGCACCTGCGCGGACGAGATAAGCGGGATTGTCATCACACGTTCCAGCACCCATCCCAGCGCATAGTGGAACCAGAGCGGCGCCCGGAAGAAAAACGGGCGCTTATTGACCGCTCGTGCCACGCGGCGGACCGCTTCGGCCAAAGTCAACTGCTCCGGCCCCATCACCGCCACGGTCTCGCGCGCGAGCCGACCGTCGATGAGGGCTGCGCGCATGATGCGGATTAAATCATCGACCGCCAGCGGGCGAACGAGCTGATCCTCGAAACCGACGAACGCGAATACGGGGAAGGTGTAGAACGCGTGGCTGAGGTGATCGAGCATGTGGTCGCCATCGCCATAGATGACGCCGCACTTCAGGACTGTGTAGTCCAGCCCCGAGCTGCGGAGGATCTCTTCGGCGGCGAACTTAGACTCGTGATAGCCGGACCCACAACCGGGCCGCGCACGGAGGAAGCTTGTAAGTAAAATCCGCTTCACGCCCGCGCGCTTGGCGGCGGCGACCACCCGCCGCGTTCCTTCGACGTGGACGTGCTCGTAAGTCTGCTGGCCGATTTCGCGGTTGATGCCAGCACAGTGCGCCACCGCGTCGCAACCGGCGAACGCCGCGGCGAGCCGCTCCTCGTCGTCCGTGCCAATCGCCGCGAGAGTCGCATTCGGCAACGATCGGATAGACATATCGCGATGATCCGCGCCACGCGCGATCAGCACGACCTGATGCCCTTCCCCCGCGAGGAACCGCGCCAAATGTCGGCCGATGAAGCCGGTGCCGCCCGTGATAGCAATTTTCATAAGCTCTCCTTTCGATGACTCTGCGACCCATCACTCTCGATTTTGCATTGCTTGGCTGTGCAATAGCGGTTCGCCGCAATCCTGCGGTAGGTGCGCCAAGCCAGCGCATTCACCCCGGGCGCGCGCAGGAACCAGCCCAGCGGGGCCGCCCAACCGGCCGCTTCAGCCATCGCGATGAACGCATCCAATCCGCCCAGCAGCCGACCGTCGGCAAGACGCAGCTTCATCTCGGCGGGAAGTTCGCCTTCGCGCAGGTTGAGGTCTCGCCGAGCTTCCTCCGATTGCAACGGCACAAGCGCAAAGCCACCTTGCCGCGCGACGAAAGCCAGACGACCGACCCACCGGATGCAGAGTGGGCAGTCGGCATCCCAGTAGAGCCGGCCGGCGATGTAATCCATCGGCAACCGGTCACGCCAACGGTGCATCCACAGGCCGCTCCAGAGCCCGAAGACCGGTGGAAGAGTCAACAGGTAGAATGGCAACGTGTCTTTCACCGCCGAGACCGTGACCGCGAGCGCGGCCCCAGCACCCACCAACCCCAGGGCCGTCAGCACACCCGCAAGTGCGCCGGCATAGCACCCCAGAAAGAACACCGGCCACGGACGTAAACCGGCAAGTCGGCTCGGCATTTGCCACCCCATGAGCAAACCAAGCGGAAGCAGTCCCAGACTGACCACCACCGCCATGTAGGTCATCTGGATGCCACCATAAATTACCAGGCGGGTCCCTCCGCCGAGAAATATTGGCAAGCCGATGGACAGTGCGGCCCAAACCAGTGAGCCGCCAATTCCCATGC
>SXGT01183030.1_pt1 | contig 14425 bp, 13 predicted proteins | sample 3176221 | NCBI WGS metagenome assembly SXGT01 (sample SAMN11356862, study PRJNA531348) | freshwater metagenome | isolation source: freshwater sample F1-120 | place: China: Fuxian Lake, Yuxi | collected 2017-12-25
CATGACTCACGACTCACGCCTCACAACTAGCCCCCCTAATTCCGCCCCTCTTCCCCCGGCGGCAACGCCTCAAACAACGTCGACAAACTCTCCTCCACCTGCTTACCAGACCGATCCCGCAACACCCCCACCGTCCGATACATCAACCCCCGCAACGGCCCATCCAGATCAACACCCAAACGTCGGAAATTGAACTGAATGTAATCAATGCTCTTCTGATAATCGCCACGTAACGCCGCCACAATCGACAGCCCCGCAAACCCCTTCGCTTGCACGGAATCAAGACGATCCGCCGTGAACTCCTCGAAGATCGTCTCCGCTTCGTCGTAATGTTTCTGCCCCAGATGCAGCAGCGCGATCTGCTCCTTCGCTTCAATCAGATGAGGACCAGACGTCGGGAAGTGATCGATCACCGCCTGCCAGCCCTCCATATCGCCACGCAATCGCGCCAATCGAACCTGGGCCTCCACCGATGGCTCGATCGGAACCTCACGCGACATCGCCCCCGCCTGCGCAGGCTTCTCGAACGGGTTCTCATACCGCGTCAACCACCCGATCGCCGCACTCCCAGCAAATAATCCCAACGCCACAATCAGAAACGTCGAGAATGACCTCAACGACTTCCGCGGTGCACTCAGCAGATTCACCGCCGGCTTCTTCGGCGCCACCTCGAAGTCCGATACCGTCAGATCCTCCGCACGCCCCGCCTGCTTGTTCTGAAAAACCTTCTTCAGGTCCTTCAACAGATCTGCGGCCGTCTGATAACGCTTCGCAGGATCCTTCGCCATCAACGTATGCACCGCATCACACAATGACTTCGGCAAATCCTTCCGCTTCAACTGCAGGGCAGGGGGCTCATCTTTAACATGCTTGATCGCAATCGACAGCGCCGTCTCCCCACGAAACGGCGGATGCCCCGCCAGCAGGTGATAACACGTCACACCAAACGAATACAGATCGCTCCGGTGATCCGCCTTCAGCCCGTTGACCTGCTCAGGACTCATATACGTCGGCGTCCCCATCGTTACACCAACCTGCGTCAAGTTCACATCAGACGCATTCGAGACCCGCGCCAGCCCAAAGTCCGCCACCTTCACCAGACCCTTCGGCGTCACCATGATGTTCTCAGGCTTGATGTCCCGGTGAACGATCCCCGCTTCCCCCGCTTTCTGCAGCGCGATCGCAATCTGCCGAATGATGTGCATCGCCACTTCCAGATTCGGCGGCCCCTTCTTCGACAGCCACTCCCGCAGGTTCGTCCCCTGCACATACTCCTGGACAATATAATTCGTATGGTCGACCTTGCCGATCTGATACACCTGCACAATATTCGGATGGTTCAGACTCGCCGCCGCCATCGCTTCCGTCTTAAACCGCTCCAGCGTCGTCGGATCATCCAGCTGATCCTCACGCACCAGCTTGAGCGCCACATACCGCCCCAGCGACGTCTGCTCCGCCAGGTAGACATTCCCCATGCCCCCTTTGCCCAGCTTCCTCAACAAACGAAACTCACCCACCATCTCCCCGGTATAATCCACATCCTTCTTCTTCGTCCACTCCCCCCCCGACGTCGACGCAGACCTCCCCCCCGTCGAACCCACACCCGGATTCCCAATCCTCACATCATCCGAAGACGACGGCACAATCTGAGTCTCATCATGCTCATCCCCGTTCGCATTCTTCCCCAACTCACTCATCAATCACTCTCAACTTTGGTTTCTATATTACCGAACGCATCACCAACATCCCTTCTCCCTCCGGGAGAAGGTGCCCGAAGGGCGGATGAGGGTGGGGCATAGGCACTGGGAGACTCCCAACTCCCATTCCCGCATCAGGCAGGAAACCGCCAATTCATCCTTCATCCCTTATACTTCATCCTTCGACCAATCATATCATAAATTTTGCCTCACCCCCGCACACCCCTATAATGACAAAAAATCTCGCGCGACCAGTGAAACACCGCAGATACCCTTCCGTCTCTGCGAAAAAAGGACTTCAAGACACATGCCCGCTCCGATTCCGACCGCGACTACCTTCGGCGAACTCAAATCATCCGGCTACAAAACCCGCTCCGTCAAAATCGAAATGCGCGATAACCTCCTCCGCAAACTTCGTAGCGGCGAACCTCTCTTCCCCGGCATCATGGGCTACGACGACACCGTCCTCCCCCAGATCGAAAACGCCATCCTCTCCCAGCACGACATGCTCCTCCTCGGCTTGAGAGGGCAGGGCAAGACCCGCATCCTCCGCATGCTCACCAGCCTCCTCGATGAATACCTCCCCGTCGTCGCCGGCGCCGACAGCAACGACGATCCCTTCCACCCCCTCTCCAAATACGCCAAAGACCAGCTCGCCGTCCACGGCGACAAAACCCCCATCGAATGGGTCAAGCGCGACGACCGCTACAACGAAAAACTCGCCACCCCCGACGTCACCATCGCCGACCTCGTCGGCGAAGTCGACCTCATCAAACACGCGGAAGGCCGTCACCTCTCCAACGAAGACGTCATGCACTTCGGCCTCATTCCCCGCTCTCACCGCGGCATCTTTTGTATGAACGAACTCCCCGACCTCTCCCCCAAAATCCAGGTCGGGCTCTTCAACGTCCTCGAAGAACGCGACATCCAGATCCGCGGCTTCACTGTCCGCCTCCCCCTCGACCTCTGCCTGGTCTTCTCCGCCAACCCCGAAGACTACACCAACCGCGGCCGCATCGTCACCCCCCTCAAAGACCGCATCGGCTCCGTCGTCCGCACACACTACCCCCTCACCCGCGAACTCGGCGTCCAGATCACCGACGAAAACGCCTGGATCCAGCGTGACTCATCCGTCAAAGTCCACATCCCCCACTTCGTCAAAGAAATCGTCGAAGAGACATCCCGCCTCGCCCGCGTCAGCCCCCACGTCAACCAGGCTTCCGGCGTCTCCGTCCGCATGTCCGTCGCCAACCTGGAAAACGTCGTCTCCAACGCCGAACGCCGCGCCCTCAAACTGGGCCAGTCTCACGCCGTCGTCCGCATCTCCGACCTCACCGCCATGAACGCCTCCTCCCGAGGCAAAGTCGAACTCTCCCTCTCCGAAGAATCCGGCGACGAAGACAAACTCCTCTCCCGCATCACCGGCGAAGCTGTCAAAAACATCTTCGACCTCTACCTCACCCCCAAAACCTACAAAAACGTCGTCGACTTCTTCGAAAACGGCGGCAATCTCATCGCCGACGACAAAACCTCAGCCACAGACTTCCTCAAAAAAGCCGAACAAATCCGCAACTTCAACACCCAACTCACCGAAGCCCACTCCGCCCTCAAAATCGACCCCCACTTCCCCCAAGAAGCCACCCCCGACCTCCAAGCCTCCCTCGCCGAACTCATCCTCGAAGGCCTCTACTGCCACAACCGCCTCAGCAAGTCGAATTCAACGTATCAGATCTAAAAGGCGAGCGGGCGGGAGCAAGGAGTTCGCTCTCACCGAGAAGGTGAGAGTGAACGACGCGGTAGTCTCCTCAGGAAATAACCCCCTGTCTTAAAACCTCCCATTCCAACAAGCCACCATGAGTACGCCAAAGCCCCATTCCGAACTCCCTTCTCCTCCCAGGAGAAGGTGGCAGCGCTTCGCTGACGGATGAGGTCATCGCGTCAACAACCTCTCTATAAACAAAAAGACCATCCGAGGGCACCACCACACCCCCATTCCCCTCCAATCCCTTCCCCTCACCCCACCCGCCGCGCCCAACTCATCTCCCCCGACCTCACCACCAACTTCTCAAACGTCAACGACAAATCAATCCGCCCATTATCCCGCCGACGCCCCAGCCCCGCATTCACATAACACAATAGCTCATGCCGCGGCATGAGAAAGTACTCCCACCGAGGACATGACTCCGTCAAAGGAAACGCCGGCGGCACAAGCACCGGCAACGCCGTGTCCACCCGCCGACCCGCAAATACATACAACAGCTCAACCGCTTTCTCCTGCTCCAACTGCTCCCTGCTCAAACGAAACTGCCCAATCCAGGCATCCCGAGTGATCAACCGCTTCAAACTCGACCGCTTCACCTGCACCCGCCAGATCGACTGCCCTTCGTCATCCAGAAGATAAAAATCATCCCCAAAATCAATCAGCGGCTGAGCCACCTGCCACCCCACCTCCAGGAACTCACTCATCACAGAAAGCTCCCCCGCCCGCCCCCCAAACATCGCCCGATATCCCGCCTTCATATCCCCACCCCCTACAGCGCATTGACTCATTGTCTCTTTCTGCTCATTGTCTCCTCGTGCAGAGTAAAGTTGTAGATGAGAGCAGCAAGTTTGTGCGTCTGAAAAAGAGATCGCACAGAAGTCAAAGCGGAAACCAAACTGTCCAGTATGCAGCAGCTTTCTTCATATCGACTTCGAATAAAAAGAGAAAAAATTCACAGAGACGATTTGATTTCTTAGGCTACAGAACGAATCTAATTTGCACAAATGAATACTATTGATTCAGGCGGTCACTACTATACATGTAGGTGAGTAAATACCAATTGTTTTTATCCTAAGCTGTTTTAAGAAAAACAGTTGCGTTATGTTTCCTATTTTTACAGAGAATATCAGCATTAGATCTTTCCAAATTACTGCGGAAAATTTCTCAAGAACAGTGGAAAATGGTCCTGACGTGCTAATATATATTGATGTGTGGCTTTCGGTTTCCATGCCCGCAATCGACTTCTTAAAGATCGATTTTTTACTTTGTCTCTGATTCTCACGTATTGTCTTAGGAGCCCTCTGTGCGTCGAAAAAACGGTTTTACCTTGATCGAGCTTCTCGTTGTCATCGCCATTATTGCAACTCTTGTCGCCATCCTGCTTCCCGCCGTCCAACAGGCCCGTGAAGCAGCCCGCCGATCCACCTGCAAAAACAACCTCAAGCAGCTCGGCATCGCACTGCATAACTACCACGATGTTTACACCATGTTCCCAAGTCGAATTGGCGGAACATGGATCTCAGGCCCTGCTGATCAAAGCAATATTACAAACTGGGGACGTCTGTCTGGAAACGCAGCACTTCTACCGTATATCGAACAAGCTGCTCTCTACGACCAGATCATGGGATCACTCACAATCGGCGCAACCACTTATCCCGCAAATGGACCATCACCTTGGGTAGGAGCGTACACTCCCTGGCAGGCCAAAATCCCGTCACTGCTCTGCCCGTCACAGCCTGAGCACTTCGAAGCAACAAATACCAACGGACGAAATAGTTATGTCTTCTGCTCTGGAGACAGCGTTACCGTTGCAGCAAGTTCCGTGCAGCCACGCGGAGTCTTCGGTAAGTGGGCAAAAATCGGTATGAGAGACATTCTGGACGGAACCAGCAACACAATCATGATGGGCGAACGCTCATTCCCTCTCTCAAATAACGATGTTGGTGGGGTTCTCTACGCAAATACGACTTATACCATTCCGACTCAATGCAGCACGAATTTCAATACATCGACAAAACAGTACACCATTCCAGGTGGCGGTGTCGTTAGAACCCTCAGCGGATTGCGTTGGGCAGACGGCGGAGCAGGGTATGGTAGCTTCAATACCATCCTCCCTCCGAATTCTCCTTCATGCATCGGCACAACAAACAACCATGATGATCAAGACGGCTTTTACTCTGCCGGCAGTAAGCACAAGGGTGGCGTCCAGGTCGTCATGGGAGACGGAGCAGTCCGCTTCATTAGTGAGAACATCAACACTGGCAATCAAGCCGCAGCAGGCAACAACTTGTCTGGCCAAAGTCCATACGGCGTCTGGGGTGCCTTAGGAACCCGCAACGGCGGCGAAGTCGTCGGCGAGTTTTAAGAAATGAAAGCTCCTTAATAAAAGCCAGCTTTAGAAATCAGACAGGTGGCCGCCGCTCATAATCCGCGGCTACCTGTTTTTATGTGCCGTTCAGAAATCCTGATTTTCCATCATCGAGCCAGTGTCCAATGAAGTTAAAACCACGGCTCCTTCCGCAGTCGGAAATTCATGCCTAAACTGCGACCGGCGAGCCTGTAAAACGCTATTTTTAGTCCTGTTCTCAGTCTTTCTTTTTCCTCTAAGGAGCACCTGCGTGCGTCGAAAATCCGGATTTACTCTGATCGAGTTACTAGTAGTCATCGCGATTATTGCCACTCTTGTGGCCATCCTGCTTCCCGCCGTCCAACAGGCTCGCGAAGCAGCCCGCCGATCCACCTGCAAAAACAACCTCAAACAACTCGGCATCGCACTGCATAACTACCACGACGTTTACAATACGTTTCCGTTTCGGATCGGTGGGACAAACAATGAAACGCAGGACACAAACTGGGGGCGTCTCTCAGGGAATATCGGTTTACTGCCATATATTGAACAAGCCGCTCTGTATGACCAGATCATGGGCTCGTTGACAATCGGTGCAACGACCTTTGCCGCCAATGGCCCCGCTCCATGGAGAAGTGATTACACGCCATGGCAGGCGAAGATTCCTTCGCTGCTTTGCCCATCGCAGCCAAACCATGTTTCAACCAGCGTTCATGGACGCACAAGCTATGCATTCAATACTGGTGACAGTATGAGCGTCTTGACTTCGAATCCTCGCGGCGTCTTCGGGGTAAGAAGTAAGATTGGAATGCGAGATATTCTCGACGGCACAAGCAACACAATCATGATGGCCGAGCGAACACAGCCGATGAGCAACAATGATATCGGCGGAGTTGCTTTTCCCTCACCGATGACTATTCCAAACGATTGCCTGGCGACCTACAACAAGGCGACCAAGCAATACACAAACAACCCAGGCGGAGTCCGAATCTTTGCTGGAGAAAAATGGGCAGATGGTGGGATGGGCGCTGCTGGCTTCAACACGATCCTCCCACCGAATTCACCTTCCTGCATTGGAGCCGGAACCTCTCACGAAGAGCGAGAAGGTTTTTATTCTGCTGGCAGTAAGCATACAGGTGGCGCTCAAGTGGTTCTGGCAGATGGTGGAGTTCGCTTCATCAGCGAAAACATCAGCACTGGAAACCAGGCAACAGCAGCAAACAACCTGTCCGGCCAAAGCCCCTATGGAGTCTGGGGTGCCCTCGGTACACGCAACGGCGGCGAAGTCGTCGGCGAGTTTTAAAAAATGGTCTTCTTGTTTGTAGGCTGTCGGTGAGGCTCCGCGAACCGCACCAATTGCGGCCACAATCATGAATCACAAGACTCGAATTTAGCAAACCTGCCGCTTCCTTGAAAATCTCAAACAAGTGCCCGCTGACCCCAATCAGCAGGCACCTGTTTTCTTGCGTTCAACCCACACGGTCTCCCCTCAACAACAAACGAAATCACTTTCTGAACGTCCACGTGTGCACCTCCGGCTGAGTCTGATCCAACTGCACCTTCAACTCCGCATCATCCTTGAACTGAAGCTGATTCAGTTTCCGAACTTCCACACCGACCTCAAACTCCTCCTCACCAAACGGCCAGGGATCAATCGAAACACACCCCTTCTTCGGCGACCACATTTCAAACCGACACCCATTCGAAAACGTCGTGATCTCAAGACGCCGGTGCATCGCCGGAATCCGATTCTGACACAGAATCAGCGACGCACGATCGCACCAGCTCATGACCTCATAAGCCTGCTCCAGGACCGACTGCTTGATCTTCAGCTTCTTCAGAATCGATCGACGCACCTCCTCTTCGTTTTCCAGAAGCTCAGCCAGACGCTTATTCGTCTTCGCTTCTCGATATAGAAAATCCGCATGCATCGATTCCAGCAACCCGATCCATTGATGCTTGCTATACGCCTCCTCCAGACGATCACGGACCTCCAGAAAACGCTCATTCGCCGTCATCGACACAAGGGTAAAATCCTTCGGAGCGCCCAGGTCAGTCACATAGTACGTCCCTGATTTTTCAAACGGCCGCTTCCGATCATCATGAGTGACAATCGCCGTAATCGTTTCAAACCAGAACGGCCCCTGATAATCCCCCGACAGCCGATTAGCGAGCCGCCCCGCCAAAAGCCCATGCGCCGGCTGATGAACAATCTCCCATCCATCCTCAACATGACTGACAATCATCATCGCCCCTCAAATGAAATTTGTTTCTCCTGAGTCTGATCGTTAACAACCAGCAGAAGCAAGCCCCTCGAAACACACTCACCTCTTCCCGGGAGGGCGAGGCTCCGTCCGAGCCGCTGTCCCGCGTTGCACCCATCCATCAACAAAACGACTGACTTCCCCGTGTGCCACGGCTGTCCCAGCCGTGCGATCGCGCACAGAACATCAATTTTCACCTCCAGCACCGTCCCAATCCAGCCGATCCGACCAGTTCGTTGTGTCACAAGACTCCTCGGTGTTAAATGAATAAGACGCGCACTCCGACGTAGGGTGCCGGTGAGTCTTCGAACCGCACCAATTGCGTTAACATGACAAAACATCTTGCATCCCCCCATCCGGCGTGAAAGTATCTCTCCCCAAACACCATTGTAGAAACATGGAATCGAACACAACATGAGCGACATCGAGATCGATGAACCAATCGTCTGGATCAACGGCACATTCCGCCCCGAACGAGCCGGCGCACTCCCGTTTTCCGATCTCGGCATGCAGGGCATCGCCATCACAGAAATGCTGCGAACCTTCCGCCAGAAACTCTTCGCCGTCGAACGCCATCTCGCTCGCTTATCACACGGTCTCGAAATCCTCGGCTGGTCCAACGACGTCGACCTCCCCGCGCTGACATCAGCCCTCCAGGAAGTCACCGCCAACAACCTCGCATTCTATCCCAACGGCTCAGAACTCGGCACCGTCGTCTTCGTCACCGGCGGCCCCAACCTCAGCTACCTCGGCCCCGTCGAAGTAAAACGCACCGTCGTCGTCCATACATTTTTAATGCGCGATGAACAATGGGCCAAAGCCCGCGCTCAAGGCATCCACCTTACCGTTCCCACCACCAAACAACTCCCCACCGACTGCCTCGACCCCACCATCAAATACCGCAGCCGCATGCACTGGTACATCGCCGATCAACAGGCCCACGCTGCCAACCCCGGCAGCCGCGCCCTCCTCACCGACCTGCAGGGACGCGTCACTGAAACCTCCACCGGCAACATCTTCATGGTCCACCAGGGCATCGCCGTCACACCACCCAAAGACATGGTCCTAGGCGGCATCTCACGCGATATCACCCTCGAACTCTGCCACGAGCAGGGCATCCACACCGAAGAAAAACCCTTCTCCGTCCTCGACCTCGAAGCCGCCGACGAAGCCTTCGTCACCTCCACCCCCTACGGCTTACTCCCCGTCACCACTCTCAATCACCGCCCCATCGGCTTAAACCTGCCCGGCCCCATCACCTCAAAACTCCTGGAAAAATGGAACACCATCCAAAACGGTTAACCCTAGCCTCGCGGTCCGTTCGACACCTCTCCCTGGGAGGGCGAGGCTCCGTCCGAGCCGCTGTCCCGCGTTGCACCCGTCCATCAACAAATCGACGAACTCCCCGTGTGCCACAGCTGTCCCAGCCGTGTTCGCGCACCGAACATCAATTTTCACCTCCGACTCACCCACCTCTTCCCGTCCTGAAGGGACGACTCTACAAGCGCAGGATGAAATCCTGGGTTCACTGATAAACCTCCGCATACGGATCCGCTTCCTGCTGCTGCGTCGCCTTCCGAAACTCCATCCCCGCATTCGTGATCGCAGACGCCAGTAACGCACCCGTAAACATCGTCGGCACAGCAACCCGCGCGCGCCAAGTCCACGTCTTCGGAAAACGCGGCAGAGCCACAATCAACGCCAGCGACAAAATCAAAAACGCCGTGTTCACATTCGTCAGCTCAGAATAAAAATACGCCAGCGCCAGATGCGAACCAAACCCCAGCACCGTCGCAAACGCCGGAAAAGAAGACGCCGGTTCCCGTGAAGGCAACCGCGTCATAACAGCAAGCGCAAACGTCGCACCCAACCCCGACAGCGTCAGCATCCCGATGGTCTTGCTCCCCGACATCAGGAAAACCAGCCCCGACGTCCCAAACAAAGCCGCCGTCAAAAGCAACTGCAGCGAAACATATCGGCGAGACGTGCTCAATTGGCCGAACGTCGCCATAAAAGTCGCAACAATCGCAATCCCGGCAATAATGATCGCCGCATTCGTCGTCGACCACTCACTCAAGAGATAAACACTCCCCCACAACACGCGCAACTGCAGACCCGCAAACGCCAACAACGCAACCAGCGCCGAAACCAGACTTGGAATCAGACGCAGAGAAGGCTTGGGCACCTCATCTCCAGGCCGAGCAGGCCGACGCCCCGGCGTCAACAGCGAGATCACTCCAGCAGGCACAAGACCCGCCAGCAACAGCGCCGGCAACCACAACCGAGCCTCCGTCGGCTGCGTAAAACTTACCCACGTACGAGTCACCGCACTCGACGACGGCTCCCCCAATACCCGCGCAAGCTCAAGATCACTGCACCACTGATACCCAACATGACCAGCCGTAATCCCCAGAATCATCGCAAAAGACAGCCGCACCGCAGAAGGCAGCCGGCGCCCGAGAAGCTCAACCACAGCACTCGCCACAGCCGAAAAAGCCAGTACCATCACAAATTCAAGAAGCGTCGGCATGAGCAAATAACAATCGTATGACACGGTCGTGCCGACCGTGGATCTCAAAGTGAGCGCAGCATCTGCCGCGCCAGCAAAAAAAGGGCAGGGGGCTTGAACACCCCCCGCTCACCCACATCAAAACTACTTCTTGATCGCTTCAAAACTCAGCATGATCGCGATCTCATCGCCGATCCCGCCCTGCATCCCATTCATCCCGAAATCAGATCGCTTCACAGTCGTCGTTCCGCGAAAGCCAATACGAACATCTTTGAACGGAGTCGCGCCTTCCTTGAGCTTCGTCAGGCTCAGAGTAACAGGCTTAGTCACACCATGCATCGTCATATCGCCCGTGACACTGACCTTATCCCCATCCACAACCACCTTCGTCGATTTGAACGTGATCAGCGGAAATTGTTTGACGTTGAAGAAGTCCGCATTCTTAAGGTGATCATCGCGCTTCGCATCATTGGTATCAATCGTGTTCGCATCGATCGTCACATCCAGCTTGCTGGCAGCCGGTGCAGAAGCATCCCAGGCAACCGTTCCACTGATCTTGTTGAAGCGGCCATAAGTATCACTAAAGCCCATGTGGCTGACAGCAAAGATCAGCGACGTATGCGAATTGTCGATCGTGTAAGTCGTCGCCTGAGCAAAAGCCGAAGCCGAAGAAACAGCAAAAGCAACAGTCGCAACGAGCGTCATCAGGATGCGTGGCATGAAGAGTCCTTTCGAGGTCAAACAAAAACAGAGTGAGGGCAGACAGAAAATACTTTATGTATCATTTATTTGATAGTCAAGGGAATTCTTCCGGACAGCAACCACAGTACTCCCATTCCCGCCACATAAAGTCGCCCCCTGCCACCACCCCTTACAGAAAATCCCCAAGACACCCTTCCCCCTACTTAGCCCCCCATCAATGACGGGGGGAATCCAACCCCCAATAATTGAACTCTAAAAATCACTTCGCACACTAAGAAATATTTGTACCCGTACTGGAAAGTCGATTACGATAACGCCTTCGAGGTTGAAACTCGATGATTTCCCCGCTGCAGACTTGCTCGCAGTCACGCAGCTCAGGGCCCCAGTGCCCGCGAATGATGTTCGTCTTGACGTGAGGTGAAGATCCATGGACGCCAACTATCGCAACGTTCGTTTGAAACTCATCAAGGGTTTCACGCTGATTGAACTCCTGGTGGTGATTGCAATCATCGGGGTCCTGGTAGCCCTCTTAATGCCCGCCGTGCAGCAGGCCAGGGAATCCGCCAGACGCACAGAATGCAAAAACAATCTCCACCAGATCGGCCTCGCCTGTCACAACTACACGGACAGCTTTGGTTGTTATCCACCTGGCTATATCAATCCGATCGCAGATGATCTCCATGTCGAATACGGGGAAAAGACGAAAATCGAAAACGGGGAAGTCATCATCGAAGTGATTCTGGTTCACTCCATTGTCGCATCCTTCAATGAAGAGGCATCCATCCCGAGTGTGGTCCGCAATGATGGACTGGGAGGACGACTCACTGAGTGCACGGAACAGGAACAAACCGTCGTCTTATCAGAATGGCTCGTCAGCGCATTCTGGGGCTGGCAGTCATTCCTCTTGCCCCAAATGGACGCCTCCACGGTGAACGTCGATTTCAATGATTTAAGATTCAGCCCCAATAACCTGGCGGCGATGCAGACTCCGTTGAAAAGCTATCTGTGTCCATCCGCAGGCTTGCCATCCAACAGGCCTGAGGGATTCGGTTACACCAATTATAGGGCGAATCTCGGTTACCGAAGTATCGATCTTCCGTCCGACCACATCGACCCTTCTGACTTGAGCAGCCCCCTCAAGCCAGCCAACAACGGCATCATGTACGCCAACAGTGCCATCAAAAACGGCGATATCTTTGACGGCATGTCGACAACCATCCTCGTCGGAGAAACCCCGTTCGGCATCTGGGGCGACGCCAATAGCTGCTGCGCACGCCCGCGAGGCGATCACGCCTTATTCGACGCCTGGTGGCCTGACCCAGACAAGCAAGTTCATAACTACGGCAAGACCCTGGCCTACGATGGCCAATACTTCGGCTTCGGCTCCCAGCACAAGTCACTCTGCAATTTCGTCTTCGCCGACGGCTCAACCCACAGCATTTCCAAACTGATCGACGAAAAACTCTTCGGCTCACTATGCACAAGAAATCGCAAAGAAAGAATCAGCCAGGACTTCTAATACAAATCCCAACGGAAGCCAGCCGACAACGCTCCCCCCAAACCGCTGCCCCGCATTGCACCCGTTCAAAAACGGCTGCAATACGGGCCAGGACTCTTTAATCAACCAATGAACGAATACCCCATCCACCATCATCTCCGTTGATCCATCTTTTCAACTGCCGAGATGAAGGTGGTCGTCCGGTGACAAAGAAAACAATGAGTCCTGCCCGCCTTGACTCGTCTCATTGATATTCCTCAGTTCGATTATTGAAGGATCGTCTTCAGCCCGTTGAGTGCAGATGAGGACAGACTAGCCATATTTTCTCCAGTTGATTTCGCCTGCTGTGCTCCCTCTGTAGTCTGCTCTGCAAGCATCCCAATTTTTGTAATGCTTCCCGTCATTTGCTGCGTGCCAGTCGACGCGACAGACAGCGATCGAGTCATCTCTCCGCATGTGGCAGCTTGCTCCTCGACAGCAGATGCGATCGACGTGGACAGACTATTGACCCGTTCAATCGTTTCTCTCATCACATCGATTCCCGAAGTAACGTCATCCGTATCGCTCTGAATCCGTTTGATTTTCTCGCTGATTTCTTCAGTTGCATGGGCCGTGCGTCGTGCCAATTCCTTCACCTCTTGAGCAACAACAGCAAAGCCCTTTCCTGCATCCCCCGCACGGGCCGCCTCGATCGTGGCATTCAATGCGAGCAAATTCGTCTGCTGGGCAATCGAATGAATCAGCTTCACAACTTTATCGATTTCATTGCTGCTTTTCCCCAACAGCTCAATGTGATGGCATGTCTGATCGACAGCCGTCACAGCCGTCGTCGCGACCTTCGCCGCTTCAGACGCATGACCGGAGATCTCACGAATGCTCGTCTCCATTTCCTCGGCAGCTCCTGCACAGGAATTGACGTTCGAGGAGATCTCTTCGGAAGCAGACGCACATTGCACAAGTTCATGCGACGTCGTTCCGGCATTCTCGACGAGCTTCCTGCTCACGCGATCTAATCGCGCTGAATGCTCATCCAATTCAACCGACGATTTCGAGATCGACTCCAGTAAACGAATCTGCTGCATCTTGGCGGCAGTAATATCAATCGCAAACTTCACCACCCGGCACGGCTTGCCATCAAGGTCGAAGATAGGATTGTAAGTCGCTTGAATCCAGACCGGTGTACCACCCTTACCAAGACGCTTATAGATGCCGCTGTCAAACTCACCTCGTCGCAGCTTCGACCAGAACTCCGAATATTCGCCAGATTGAGTGTACTGCGGCTCGCAAAAAAGACGGTGGTGCTGACCTTGGATTTCATCCAGCCGATATCCCGTCACCGCCAGAAAGTTTTCGTTGGCAGTAATGACATGGCCATCCATATTGAACTCAATCACCGCCTGCGATTTGCTGATAGCACCGATCTGTCCTTCGACGAGAATCTGCTGCATTTTTTGCTCAGTCACATCCTGAGCCAACTTCACCACGCGAACCACCACATTTTTGTCATCAAAGACAGGCAGGTAGGAGGCCTTCAACCAGACAAGTGCACCGCTCTTTGTCTTTCGCTTGAATTCATCAATAAATGATTCACCCGCGGCCAGTCTCTTCCAGAAAGCAGCATAGTCTTTTGACGCCACAAAACGCTC
>SXGT01701833.1_pt1 | contig 14425 bp, 6 predicted proteins | sample 3176221 | NCBI WGS metagenome assembly SXGT01 (sample SAMN11356862, study PRJNA531348) | freshwater metagenome | isolation source: freshwater sample F1-120 | place: China: Fuxian Lake, Yuxi | collected 2017-12-25
GCTGTCGCCCCAGCCGAGCGCGCCTCCCGCGACCCGGCGGGCTGCTCTCCGGGCGCCGCGCAAGGTCCACCCTGGGCTGCGGCGAGGCTCGCCGCGACAGCGTGCACCGCGCCCGCCACCGCGCCGCGCCGCCACAAGTCAAGGGCTTGCGGAATCGCCCTCGCCAGCCAGTCGGCGTCGGCCGCCAACGTCACGAGGGCCCGGGCAGCCTGCAGCGACTCGGCGTCGGCGGCGACGGCGCGCGAAAGCCCAGCGGCGAGGCTCAGCGCCGCGCCGGCGAGGTCGCCGCTTGGCGCTCCCATGTCGGCGCCACTCGCTGGGGTGGCCTTCGACGTTGGCGGCGTCGGCGAAGGCCACAGCGCAGCGATCAGCAGCTTACGCAAAGCACCGTCGGCGGCTGGGTCGGCGTCGGCGTCGGTGGCGACGAGACAGGCGCACAGGCTTCGGGTGGCTTCCAATCGGCCTGGGTCGACGGCGCCATCGAGGCCCCGCGTCGCGACGTCGAGGGCCACCACCAGCGTGGACAACAGCGGCACCCCGGCGGCGGTCTCGGTGTTGGCGCTGGCCTCCGCGACGGCGTCGACCAGCAGCGCGCGCAGGCCATCGGGCTGGAAATTGGGGTGGGCGGCGCTCTCAAGCAACGCGCCCGCCAGCGTCGAGAGCCCGAGTCGTGACGGCACGCCGAGCGCCGCCGCCGCAGCGGCCACCGCCGCGCCGTCGGTGGCGAGGAGCGCGGGCGCCGCGGCCAGCAGCCGAGGATCCTCGAGCCAGGTCGCGAGCTGCTCCAGCGAGGCCGCGTCGATACAGTGCGTGGCAAGCGCCCGCAGGTGGCTGCAGGCCGCCACCGTGGCGTCGTCGCCGGCTGCTAGGCCCATCAGCACCGGCGCCAGCCGGTCGGCGTGGGTCGGTGCTGCGAGGTCGACGAGGGCCGACAAAGTGCCTGGATGCGCCGCGCCGCCGCCGTAGGCCTTGACCAGCGCGGGCCCGCCGAGCACCGCGCCGACCAGCGTCCGCATGGCCGCGTGGACCGGCTCGCTGCGCAGCCAAGCCGCGAGGTCGCTGCCGGCGCCGAGCGCTAGTGCGTTGGTGAGCGCCGCCGCGTGCGTCTGCTGGCGCGGACACGCTGGCCGAGCAGGGGCGAGCGGTGCGTCTTGCTCGCCAGCGCCGCAGGCGGTGAACAGTGCGGTCGTGCAGCAGAGGCAGAAGTGCCGCCACGCGCGCCGCCGGTCGCCACCGCGCTGCCCGGCTCGGCCGGAGCCCCAACGCGAACCCTCATGGCCCATCATGGCGGCACAGCGCCCGAGAGCGGTCGCTGGCCGAGGATCAGCGTCTCGACGCGCAGCGCCGGCGACGGCTCGATCACGCGCTCCACGTCGGCGTGGCCGTGATCGACCGAGACCCAGGTCTCTTCGCCAGCGCTGTCGAAGGCGACGTACAGCGCCGGCCGGCCATCGCGTCGTAGCCGGCGGGTCGTTGGCGTGGCGTCGGCGCGCATCAGCAGGTCGGAGAGCGGCACCAGCCCGGCAGCGCCGCGCAGTGGGAGCTCGCCGTGGCGACCTGCGAGCGCACCTTCAGGTAAGCCGAGCCTCACGATGGCGCCTTGGCTGAGCCCCATGTAGACGCGACCGCGCAGCAGCTCCAGCGCCAGCGCCGCCTCGGGCGCCTGCACGCCGAGTTGGGCGGCCGCGTCCGGGTCGATCGCAGGCGCCGACGCACCGGGGGCGGCGCGCAGGGGGCCCGGCCCAGATCGCAGGTCGCGGCGCGATGAGTCGAACGCCATTCGCCCTTGAATCGCCGCCACCTGCGCCGAGGTGACGCTCGACGCGGCCCCGGCCACGATCGTGACGAACGTCGCGTCGTCGTCGAGCAGCCAGCCGAGTCCGGTGTCCCAGCGCTCATGCAGGCTGACAGCGCGCCAGCCGATGGCGGCCATCTCGGCCTGCAGGAGCTGCGTCGCGCTGGCGTTCTCGCGGCCGCCGGCGGTGGCCAACCACAGCGACCAGGCCGTACCGCGGGCACAGTGGTCGTCGATAGCGCACGGGACGCCGTCGATGCCCTCGATCAGCAGGGCGTCGACGGCGTGACCCTCCCGCAGCAGCTCGGCCAAGCGTTCGCGCACCGTGTCGATGCCGGCGGCGCCCTCACCATCGCCTCGGCGCAGGCGATGTCGGGACAGCACGCCGACGCTGTGGACGAAGAACTCGTCGCCTGGCTGCATGTGACGGCGCACGCGCGCGCTCAGGCCGAGCTGGGCCGTCGCCATGGCCTGGGCGTCCCCTGAGTCGCCGCCTATCGCACGCGCGACCAGCGCCGGCCGGCGACCGCTGAAGGCGCCGCGGTCGACGTCACCTTGGCCGGAGCCGGCCAGTAGCAGCTCCTTCAGCGGCGCCTTCGCCCCACCCGGGGCCGCCGTAGCCACCTGCACTTGCTCGAAGCGATGGGCGGCGGGCGGCGGGCCACGGGTCGCCTGCGCCTCGCCGAGCGCGGCGCCGAGGGCCGCAGCCGCCGCGCCGAGTGGGACCTTCATGCGCGCGAAGACGGGAGGCTGTGCGAGCAAATCAATGTGCTTGCGGGTCGTCCCCGCCAACTCGCAGCGGCTGATGCCGGGCAGGCTCCCGAGCTCGGGCAGCAGCGCGTCGGCGAGGCGAGCGCTGTCGGCCACCGGATCGCCTGCGGCGATGACGCTCACCGCTGCGCGGGTGCGGCTGCCGCGGTCGATCACTGCGACGCGCCAGCGCCCGAGCGACGCGGCCACTCCTGCGCCGACCGCGGCGTCGAGGGAGGCGCGCGCCGCCGCAGGATCCGCAGCGCTCTTGTAGCGCACGACGACGCGGGCGCTGTGGTCTTGGCACAGCGAGTACACCGCCTCGACGCCAGTAGCGCCGCGCAGGGTGGTCAAGAGCGGCGTCAGGGCGTCGTCTAGCCTCTGGCTGTCGTGGAGGGGGGCGTGCAGCGCCAACAAGCCATCGATCGCCCCCGGCGGGCTCTGGCCGGCCCGCTCGTCGCGTCCGATCCAGGCGCCGCCGCTGGCGTCGCTTCGCGCCGTCGACGCCTCCTCGCCGGCGGGCCCGGATACTGGCGCCGCCGCCGTCAAGCCATCGCGCTCGCGCAGAGCCGGTGCAGACTCGGCGCCGACGCCCTGTTTGACCGAAGGTGACGTCTCAGCCCGCTGCGGCGCCCCACCGCATCGGGCGCACGACGTGCCGGCGACGGAGAAACAGAGCGCGCCCGCCGCGATCGCCCAGCGCGTCGCTGAGGACCCGCCGGTGCGCGTTGGCGGGCCGCCGCCGCGGCGTCCGGCCTCAATGGTCTGCGCTGGGTCCACCATGGCCCCTCCCCCCGGCATCGCCTCGCAGCGTCAACCGTCCTCGATTGTGTACAGCGCAGCTGGATCCACGCAACCCATGCGGCCATTTGGCAAGCGGACCTCTACACGCCCATCGGCCCGCTCGCTGAGCCAGCGCAGCTCAAGCCCCTCCGGCAACTCTACGGGTTCGCTGACCCCGATGCAGGCCTCCAGCGGCGTATCGGCGCGGGCGACGATGGCCGAGCGCGTCGCCTGTAGCGTCTGTTGGGCGTGCAGCAGCCAGCCCGCAGCCAGAAGCTGAGTCAGCGCGAGGGTCACGGCGGCGCCCTTGCACCACAGCCGTGCCGCTCCCTGCCGCCGCCGGCGAGAGAGCCACGCCGCCACCGCCAGCCATCCTCCGACCGCCACGACGAGGCGCAGAGCGGCGCGCGGCGCGGCGCGGGCGGTCACCAAGTCCAGGTCGGCAGACTCGTCGAACACGTGGAGGATGCGGTGCCGCCGACGCGACGCCTCGGCCAGACGATCGCGCACCACCGCGAGGTTGGCTTCGATGTCGCTCCGCAGCTCCGGCGTCGGATCGGCGCGCAGGGCCGCGCGAAAGTGCCCCGTCGCGGCACCGAGCTTGCCCTGTTGCGTCAGGGCGTTACCGAGGTTGTAGTGCAGCGCTGCGCTGCCCTGGCCGACGCGGAGCAGGGCGCGGTAGCCGGCCTCTGCCTTGGTCGCGTCACCAGCGAGCAGCGCCCGGTTGGCGGTCTCGAACTCGGCGTCGACCCCTGCCGCCACGGCCTCTTTGGCCGCCAGCGCCACGCCAAGCGCAAGGAAGAGCGGCAGAATCACTGCCGTCGCGTCGCGTCCGCCGGCTGGCTTCGGGGCGGCTGGCGTCGCCAAGGTGGCGTCGAGGGCGCGCAGGCAACGCTGCAGCTCTGCAGCTGAGCGCTGGAGGTCGGCGTCGCGGTCGCCCACCGGCGCGAAGCGTGCGAAGTCACAGTGCTCCAGCGCGACGATGAGGGCGTCGGCGTCGGCCAAAGCCGCGCCTTGAGCGCGCAGCGCGGCGTGGATGGAGGCAAAGGTCTGGCCCGAGGCCCGAATTTTCGCCCGATCCGCTAAGTAGGCGTCCACGGTCGCCCTTTGGCGTGCGAAGCCGTCGCCCTGGCTGCCAGTCTGCTTGCTGGCCTCAAGGGCCGCCACCGCTGCGGCCAGCGCGCTGGCCGAGGCGCTCGGGGCGAGGACGCGCCGCCGCAGCCGCCGTGCCAGCCACGCCAACGCCAGCAGGACCCACGGCGCCCCGCCGAGCGACCACACCCACGGCGCTACGGTGGCAGTCTCGGCCGGCCCGGGTGCAAGTCCGAGCACCGGCGCCAACGGCCGCAGTCTGGCAGCGTCGCTCGCGCTAGGCGTCGCCGCGGGTCCATCTGCCGCTGCGCCGGCTGCAGCGGTCGGCGCGGCCCCGTCTTTAGACGGCTTCCCCGCCGGCGGCGAAGCAGGCGCGGCGGTCGGCGCCAGGTTCGGCCCCTCGACCACGATCGTCATCGCCGGCACCACCGCCTCGACGTAGGCCTCGCGCTCTGGGTCGAAAGAGGCAAAACGGCGCTCAGGCAAAACATAGGTGCCTGGACGTTCAAAGCTGAGGGTGTACTGCCAGGAGCGTTTGCCGTGCGGCCCCGAGGCGTCGAACGCAATCGTCTGAGCCTGGTCATCGGGCAGCTCTTCGACCTGCATCCCGGGCAGCGCAGGCGGCGCCAGCTTCTGGAGCCCGTGCAAGTTGCCCCGGCCGCTCGCCTCATAGCCGACCACGACTCGTTCCCCTGTGCTGGCCTTGAGCGATTCGACGCGACGACCGCGCTCCAGCAGCCAGCCACTCCAGGCGAACTGGCCGACCGCGCCGGGCTGAAACGAGTCTGGGCGGCCCGCGTCGGGCAGCGGGCGAATCGTCATTTTCAGCGGCCGGGCACCGGCGCGATGCACGCGTGAGCTCATGAAATTGTTGACGTCAATGCGGAAGTTGGGCCCCACGATCTCCGCATCGCCGGCCCTGTGGCTGGTCAGCAGCACCTTGGCGACCCGATGGCGGGCGTAGGGCGAGCCGCCAAATCGCACCATCTCTGGCTCGACCTGCTTGTTGCGCTGCAGATCCTCCACCGTCAGCTCGCCATAATTGGGCTCGCCGATGATGCCGAGGCGGGCGACGTTTTGGTTGCGAGCGACATAGAGATCCCAGCTGATGACAAACGGTTGGCCGACGAACGGCTGCCTCACCATCAGCTCCGGGCGGACGAAAAAAGCCTGCCCGACGAACTGCTGCAGCTCGGACGCCTCCTCAGGGAACACCGCTGGTCCGAGCGCTTCGCGGGCGTCGACGACCTCGATGGTGACGTCCTCTGCCTTGGCGACGACGCGGCCGTCTGAGAGCAGCTGCGCGCCTCGGATCTGCCAGCGGCCTGGGCGTCGCGGCAGCGCCGAGAAGGTCAGCGACTCCGACCGCTCGACGTCGCCGTTGACGATGCTCACCCGGCTGCTGCGGCCGGCGTTCTCGAAGTCGAAGCCGTCGGAGGTTGGCGGGCCAAGCGCGTCGTAGTCGCCGCTGGCCACCACCTCGACGGTCAGGCTGTCGCCCACCGCGACGCGTTGCGCCGAGACTACCACCTCGACGCGCGCCTCAGCGTGGGCGGTGACAGCGGCGAGGGTCACGGCGCCGCCCACCAGGGCACGGGCGAGCGTGCGCAGCGGGTAGGAGCGCGGCCACAGACGGTCGCTGCCGCCAGGGCGCGTGGCGGGCGAAAATCGCGCAAACGTCGCATCGCAGGCGACGTGTCGAGCCAGCGCCGCAACCCCGCCGGGCAGAGGAGGCTGCATTACCAGTCCTTAGCGGGCCGCTGGTTGCGGAACGGCGACTTGCGCATGGCTTCCAGCGCCTCGAGGTTGCGCGGGTTGTGGTCATGGCGCTGCATCTGCTGCTTGCGGGCGTCGCGCTCAGCTTGCTTGGGATCGGGCGCGTCCTTGTCGCCGGACTCCTGGCTCTTGGGATCCTTCTTGTCCTGTTCGCCCTTGTCGTCCTTCTTCTGTTCGTCGTCCTTCTTGTCGTCGCCATCCTCCGGCTTGGAGTTGGGGTTCTCCTGCGGCGGCGGCGGCTCGTCGATGCGCACGAAGTAGAAGTTCTCGGCGTCCGGTGACCCGGCCTTGACCTGCACCTTGACGACGCGGTCCTTCTCAGGCGCCGGCAGGGCGAGCGCGCTGAGCGCCGTGCGTCCGCGGCGCGCCGCCGGCGTGTCATCGCCGGACGCCGGACCGCCGGGCAGAGGGGGCGCATGGGTGGCTCCCTTTGCCAGCTCTGCGCTGCCGGCCTCGTCGAACGCGGTCAAGGTCAACGGGCCGTGGGCGTAGTCGTAGCGCGCCTGCACGCTCAAGCTCTGGCCCGCTTTCTGCTGCACCTCGATCCAGTCGTTGTCGCCCTTGCAGATGCGCATCAGCGCTTCTTGTCCGACCTCCAGGCGCTTGGCCTCCCCAGCGGCGTTGTCGGGCTCGCGTTCATCGTTGCCGGCCGGGCAGGGCGGCACGATGCGCAGGCTCAGGTTGTATCCGACGTCGATGCGCGCCCGCTGGAGGTCGACGGCTGGCGCGGGCAGCCCATCGGGGACGACGACCCGGCGGACCTTGCGGGCAGTCGCGGCCGGCGCCGAAGGGTCAGCGCCAGCCGGGGGATTGCCGGGCGGCGCTCCAGGACCGAGCGGCGTGGCGGTGATGCCGCCGGGCCCCAGTCCGGGCGCTGGTGGCGCGCCGCCCTGAGGAGGTGGCATGCCGGGGGAGCCAGCGCTCGGATCGCCGGTCTGGGGGCTTGGCAGATCACTCACAACGATCTGCGCCTCGGGGGGCAGCGGAGGCAGCGGGAACCCGGGGTCGGCCACGCCACCCCCGGTCACGCGCACGAAGTAGGTGCCCGCCGGCGGCGCCAGGACCGCGGTCGTTCGTGCGAGCGACTCAGCGCCCGGAGCCAGTGGCCCGCCCCGCGCCTCACCCCAAATCTCGCCCTTGGCGTCGTAGATGGTGACCGTCAGCGCCCCGGCCAGCTCTGCGACGTCTGGCGTCTCGGCGAGCGGCGCCACGAGGTCGGCGACCACGCTCTCGCCCTCCTTGAGCTCGACCCGGTACCAGTCGTCATCGCCAGGGCACAAGGTCAGGCCCTCGATGGGGGTCTGCAGGTCTTCGGACTGCATCGGGTTGGCCGTCAGCGGCTGATCGTTGTCCTCGAAGGGATCGTCGCGCCCACCACACGGCGGCAGAATCACCGCCGTCAGCTCGACGTCTGCCTCGGTGTCGAGGCCGCCGCGGACGCGCACGATGTAGCGACCAGTCTCGGGTGCGAAGGCGAGGCGCGCTAGGTGCTCCTGGCCTTTGGCGACGCCGCGCGACAGCTCCGCGCCGCCGGCGTCGAGGATGGCCAACTCGAACACGTCGGCGCCGATCTCCACCTTGCGGCTGGCCTTGATGAGCAGCCCTTGTCCGGCGACGAGGTCCACGGCGACGTGATCGTCGTTGCGCGGGCAGAGTCGAAGTTTGACGGGCGACCCGACCTCGATCGGCCGCGCCGCCGCCGGAACGTCGTTGGGCTCGCTGTCCTCCTCCAGACGACTGCAGGCCGGCAACACCCTGACGTCAAGCCCATACGGCGTCTCGACTCCGGCGTCGTTGCGGACGTCGAGGAGCAGCTGGCCGTCGGTGGCACCAACGGTCAACTGCACCTCTTGGACCGGCGGCGCTGGGGCCTCAGCGCCCCGCAGCGTGGCGCCGCCGGCGGTGTCCAGCAAGGTTAGTCGGAGTCGGGCGCTGCCGCTTTGACTGCCCAGCAGCGGGTCGATGGCCCGCACGTCAGCCTCTTGCGTGGTGGCGACCTTGGCGGTCAGCCGATCGCCTTGCTGCAGCGCGAGGCGAAAGAGATCGCGATCGAGCGGGCACGAACGGAGGTCGAAGTGCGTCTCCCGGCTCTCGGTCGATAGCTCAAGCGGCTTGGCCATCGATGGTTGGTCGTTGGGCTCCTGCGCGGTGTCCCGCCGCTCGCAGGGTGGATAGGCGCGCAGGACCGCGAGCTCGAGATTGCGCCTCACGTCGGCCCGCTCAGGGGCTGAGATCAAGGCTTTTTGCAGGCTCTCGACCGCGAGCCGGTAGTGCTCGCTGGGATCGTCGCTCGTCGGCTCAGCTGCGCCGCTCGGCGCGCTTGGCTGCGGCGCCGCGCCGGCGGAGGCTGGGGGGCCTGGATCCTTGGGCCCGCCACCCGGCGCTGCGCCGGCGTTGGTGGAGGCGTCCGCCGACTTGGCGCGCTCGATGGCGGCGCCCCAAGCCAGCTGATTGGTGCCGGCGGCGAAGTGCAGATCCGCCTCGAGCTCGGGATCGCGCTCGACCATGGCCGACAGGGCACGGCCAAAGGCGAGGGCTGCGTCGGGGTGCTGGCCCAGGATCGAGTGGCACAACCCTACGTCATACCAGAGGATCGCGTGCTCTGGCCGCTCGCGCTGCGCGGTCTGAAAGGACTGCAACGCCTCGCCGTGGCGTCCCGCGGTGTGGGCCGCGCGGCCATCGGCGACGTCGGGGTTTTCGCGATCGAGCCAAGACGGATCGCGCCGGCGATCGACCTGGCTCCGCGTCGGGGTCGGAGCCGCGGCGGAGGTGTTGGCGCCCGTCTCTGCCGGGCCCTGCTGCGTGCTGGTGGCGGGTGGCGTCGTCGGCGTCGCAGGGGGGGCCGAAGCCGGCGTCGCTGGGCTGGCGGCACGCGCTGGGGCGCCGGCGACGACGAGTGCGACCGCCACGGCGAGGAGAGTGAGGGCCGCGCTGCCGCCTCGCGCCAGGCGTTTGGCCGCCAGCGCCGCGCTCTGCACCGGACGCCGCCGCTCGCCTGGCCAGAGCGCCAGCAAAAGCAGCAACAGGGCGGGCCCGAGCAACAGCTGGTAGCGCTCCTCGCCCAGCAACTTGAAGCGCTCGCGGTACTCGGCCTTCTCGAGGGCGTCGAGGGTGGCAAAAAGCGTCGGCACAATCGACTTGTTCGCGTAGTGAAAGGACTTGGCGTTGCTGGCCGCGGCGATGGCCTCCAGCTTGGTCAGATCGAGCTTGCTGAAGATCGGGTTCCCTTGTTCGTCCTTGAGCGTGCCCGTCACGGAGCCGTCGGCGCCGATGATCGGCACGGGATCGCCGAAGGAGCTGCCGACCCCCACGGTATAGACACGGATCCCTTGCGCGTACGCTCGCTTCGCGGCCTCAATCGGCTCACCCTCGTGGTCCTCTCCGTCGGAGAACACCACGATAGCCTTGTGTTTACTGCCCTTGAACTCCGGCACCAGGTTGTCGCGCAGCGCCGCCTCTTGCGACTGGCTCTCGCCGGTGAGCAAGTCGGCGGCGAGGCCGATGGCGCGGCCCAGGTTGGAGCCGCCGACCGGCATGTCGTCGACCTTGAGCTCTGCCAAGTAGGTGCGGATGACCTCGTGGTCGGTGGTCAGCGGGCACTGCACAAACGGGATGCCGGCGAAGGGCACCAAGGCCACGCGGCCGCCAGCCAGGCGGTCGAGCAGGCCAGAGATCTCGAGCGCCGCGCCGCGCAAGCGGTTTGGCACGACGTCGCGCACCATCATCGAGCGGCTGGCGTCGACCACGAAGGCGATGTCAATGCCGGCGTTGGCGACCTCGGTCTCGCGCAGGCCATAGCGCGGTCGCGTCGCCGCTAGGCAGACCAGGACCAGCGCCGCGCCCACCAGCAGCTCGGTGGCGATGGCGCGCCTCGGGTCCATACTGGCGAACAGCCGCGCCGCAATTTTGCCGCGCGCCACCTTCGCGACGCGCCGGTGGGCCGTTCGAACGCGCTGAACGCCCCACAGGCAGAGGCCGAGCGCGAGGGCCGCCAACCAGGCCAACTCCAGGTTGCCGAAGCTCATCTCGTCCATCGCCCGTTCGTCCTCCTCGGCCGTCGCTACGCCAGCGCCCGCGCCAACAGGGTGCGTCGCAGCAAGAGCTCGAGCGCCAACACCGCGAGGCCTGCCAATAGCCAGCCATGGAATTGTTCGTGGCGGCTGGTGTGGACCTTGACCTCAAAGGTCGTGCGCTCCAGATCAGCAAAATCCTTCTCGAACTTCTGCGGATCGTAGGAATCGTAGAAGCGCCCGCCGGTCAGGTCCGCGATCTGGCGCAACAGCTCAGGGTCGGTCGGGAAGGGGCGATCCGGGCGCTGATAGACGACGCGGCCGAAGCGGTCACGCAGCAGCGTACCGCGCAGCGGGTCGGACACCGGCAGCAGCGTGTTGTGGCCGGATCCGACTTGGAACGTGTAGACACGCACGCGGTCCTTCTCGGGGAGGCTGGCGATGTACTTCGGCACGGTGAGGGGATCCAGCGAGCCTCCCTCCTGCTTGCCGTCGGTGATAAGGATCAGCATTTTCGACCGCGCCTTGCTCGACTCCAGGCGCAGAAACGCACGGTTGATGGCGTCGCCGATGGTGGTGCCAGCGCCCGAGATGGTGCAGCCGTTGCTGCACTCCGTCTGCTCCTCTGAGAGGCGTCGGCCATCGTCGAGGACCAGGGCATCCAGCGCGTTCAGCAGCCGCACGTAGTCGAGCGTCGGCGGAAAGCGCAGGTACGCTTCGCCACCGAACACGACGAGGCCGATGCGGTCCGTCTTCCGATGCCTAATGAACTCCTTGAGGATTTTTCGCGCGGTCCCGAAGCGGTTGAGGGGCTCCTCACCGGCCGCCTGGAGCTTCTCGATCTCGGCCTCGGGCACGTCAATGGCGTTCATCGACCCCGACATGTCGAGGGCGATCATGATGTCGATGCCGTCGCCGGAGAGCAGCTCGCGGTCGACCCGCTGCGGACGGGCCATCGCCACCACCAGCAGCAAGATGGCGCCGACGCGCAGAAGATCGGGCAGCGCGTGCAGTCGGGCCCGCAACCCGCGCGGCACCTGCCGGGCCACCGCCAGCGACGAGGTGAGGAGGGCCGCCGGGCGCGCCCTCATCCTCTGCCAGCCGAGCCAGAGCGTCGGCGCGGCAAGCAGCAAGAAGTAGGGGTGTTCAAAGGCGAAGCCGCTCATTGCGGGCGCCCTCCGACCAGCAGTGGCAGGGCCAGCAGCGCCAGCGCGGCCGCGCCCAGCAACACGCTGGGCAGCCAAGTCATGGGCCGCCGACGCAGGCCAAAGCGGCCGTCGATGACCCGCGTGCAGGCCCACAGGTCGCCGATGCGCCGCAGCTCCGGCATTCGGAACATCGTGAGCGCCTCGGCCACCAAGCCGGCGCCGGGCAGCAAGAGCAAGGCGTTGCGCTGAATTCGCTGGCCGACCGTCGCTGTCCGGGCGCCCTGGCTGGCGGCGCGCGCCGCGAAGTCGTCCTGTAGCTGGGCATCTGGGTCCACCTCGCCGTTGGGATCCCACTCTGCGATCCGCAAGCCGAGCCAGGTCTTGCCGGGCGAGCCGTCGCCCAGCACGTCGCGCAGCGCCATCCACACCAACATCAGGCCATATGCGGCGTCAAAGAGGCCGCGCCGGTCGGTGTCGATGGCTAGCCACGCGATGAGCGCACAGCAGGCGGCGCCCAGCGCAGCGTCGATGGCGAACGCCGCGACCCGCAGCTGCGCCGGCGCCATCACCTGCACGCGCAGCCTGCGCTGCCGCGCCAGCCGCGCGATCTGTAGCGTCCTCTGGCGTTCAAGCTCTTCCGGCGTCTGCATTGTGCGCTCAATGACCCTGCGGACCCACCCGAGGCGCGCCGTCAGCTCGTCTGGCGTCAGCGGCAGCCTGGCGAACTTGACGAGGTCGCCCTCCGCGGTGAACTCGCTAAATTCCGAGAGCGTCAGGCCGCCGAGATCACGCCCCTGCAGCGCTTCCAGCAGCTCGGTGCTGGTCATGTCGAGGGCGAGCATGCGGTAGCGGCCGCCGAGGTAGGCGCGCAAGATCTCGCTGAGCTCGCCATACAGGAGCCGCGGCTCGTCACGCTCCAACCGCCCCGAGCGCTGCAGCGCCTCGAGCCGGCCAAAGGCCAAGACGTGAGGCGGGATGACAGGCTCGGGCTCACGGCTGCGGAAGCGATCACGCAGCACGCGCAGGGCGACAAAGGTCAGCGCCCCGCCGACGATCATCATGGCCAGCACCAGCAGTGCGACCCGCAGCGGCGTGTTGTCTTCGACCAAAGGCAGCGGCGTCGGCAGTGGCGCCGGCGCGGGCTCCAGCTCGTCGCCGAGGCCCGAGCGCACGGTCAGCGAGAGCTGCGGCACCACTGCGGTCCCGCTCTCGCTCGCCGCGCCGCTTGGGCTCGCCCGGTGCCACGGCACTTCGATGCGGGGCGTCCGCAACAGGCCGGTGCGGGCGACCAGCGCCGGGATGCGAAGCGTCTCGTGCACGACGCCGTCGCGCTCAACCCGCTCGCTGCGGCCGGGGTCGGCAGGCAGCGCCAACAGGGGCTTGAGGTCCGGGCGCCCCGGAAAAAAGGTTCGCACATCCGGCGGATAGCGAAGGCGCACCACCAACTCGACCTTGGCGCCGAAGGTCGCGTCCAGCGGCTCCAGCGACGCCTCGACCACCACCGGTGAGGGCTTCTCGGTGGGCGCCTCGGCGGCCAGGGCGGTCAAAGGCGTCGGCAATGCGAGGCCGGGCGCGGCCACGGCCGGGGCCTCCGCCACGACGACAGCCGCGCTCAGCCAGATGAGCCCACAGGCCGCGATCGCTAGGCACCGCGCCAGCGCCAAGCGAGCCGTGCGCCACGCCTTCGGTGGCGGCGGTTCAATCCTCTGCGTCGCGCTCCTCATTGCCGCGCCGCCCTCCTGCGAAAGTAGCCGACAAGCCCCGGCAGCCACGGCTCGCCGACCACCACGTCGATCGGCTCGAGCCCGTGCTTGCGCAGCAGCCGGTCGCGGTCCTTGTGCTTGGCCGCAGCCAGGCGTGCGAAGGCCGCCCTGCCGGCGGTGGAGCTGGTGTCGAGCCACAGGATCTCGCCGCTCTCGGCGTCCTCAAAGGCGCACAGTCCAAGGTCGGGCAGCTCCGCCTCCTTGCGGTCGCGCACGACGACTGGAACCAGGTCGTGGCGGCGAGCGGCGACGCCGAGGGGCCTGCCCCAATCCTCCGCCAGGAAGTCCGAGAGGAAGAACACCACAGCACGCTTACGCTGGACGCGACTGACGTAGTCGCAGGCGACGCCGAGGTCGGTGCCGTGGCCCGCCGGCTCGGCCTGTAGCAGCTCGAGGATGACCCGCAGGGCGTGGCTGCGGCCCTTCTTCGGCGGGATGTAACGCTCGATGCGATCGCTAAACAGCACCAAGCCCACGCGATCGTTGTTCTTGATCGCCGAGAAGGCCAAGGTCGCGGCGATCTCGGCCGCCGTCTCGCGCTTGGACTGGTCGACGCTGCCAAACTCGCCAGAAGCCGACACGTCGACCACCAGAATGACCGTCAACTCGCGCTCTTCCACAAACTGCTTGACGAAGGCCTCGCCCGTCCGCGCCGTGACGTTCCAGTCGATGAGCCGCACGTCGTCGCCAGGCTGGTACTGGCGCACGGCGTCGAAGCTCATGCCACGGCCCTTGAAGACCGCGTGGTACTGGCCCGCCATCACGTCGTTGACCAAGCGGCGTGTCACCAGCTCGATCTCTTGGACTTTCTGGAGGACTTCTTCGGAGCTCGCCATCGAGAGTGCGTCCTGGTCAGTGCGGTGGTGCGGCGGATCGCTGGCGGTCGTCTAGGGCACGTCGACGCGGTCGAAGATGCGCTGGACGACGTCCTCGGCGGTGAGCGACTCGGCCTCGGCCTGGTAATTCAGGATCACGCGGTGCCGCAGCACGTCCATGCCGATCGCCTTGATGTCCTCCGGGATGACGTAGCCGCGGTGACGCAAGAATGCGTGGGCCCTTGCCGCCTGCGTCAGGTAGATCGTCGCGCGCGGGCTGGCGCCGTAGTCGAGGAACTCTGCGACGTCGGCGATGCCATAGGCCTTGGGATCGCGCGTGGCGAAGACGAGGTCCACGATGTAGCGCTTGAGCTTCTCGTCGAAGTGGATCTCTCGCACGACCTCGCGGGCCCGCCGGATCTGCGCGCCGTCGGCAGCCGGCGTCACGGTCGGAGGCGTGCCGCTGGTCACCAGGTCTAGGATTTTCAACTCC
>SXGT01165791.1_pt1 | contig 14424 bp, 12 predicted proteins | sample 3176221 | NCBI WGS metagenome assembly SXGT01 (sample SAMN11356862, study PRJNA531348) | freshwater metagenome | isolation source: freshwater sample F1-120 | place: China: Fuxian Lake, Yuxi | collected 2017-12-25
ATCGCGATGTCGCGATCCTTCGGTGGCAGGTGATTGACGGTGCGTCCGCCGATGTTGATCTCGCCGCCGGAGATCGATTCCAGACCTGCAATCATACGCAGCAATGTAGATTTGCCACATCCCGAAGGCCCTACGAGCGTGACGAACTCCCCGTCGGCGATATCAACGCTGACGCCATTGATCACCTGTGCGGCGCCGTAGGATTTCTGCACGTCGTTAATGCCAATCGATGCCATCGCCTGTTCGCTCCATCTTGGCCGCGCCACGAAAATTCGCGTCAGCCATCATTTCCTGCTTGACGACGCATCATGTCTCGCTTCTTATAATATGTAAATTATAATTTATAGGAATGCGCGATGAAGATCGCTCGAGTGACCGCAACGCCACTGATGGCGTCATTCGCCGAGATGTTCGGGGGCGCAGACAATGTGCCCCCACACATCCGCACGCCGGCAGCGCATTTTCGCGGAATCCCGCGCGTCGGCCAGATGACAACCCTGGTGGAGGTCGAATCGAACGACGGCGTCGTGGGTTTTGGCGAGGCGTTCGGGCTACCGCATCCAATGTCGGCTACCGCAATCGTCAATAGCGTCGTTGCGCCGGTTCTCGTCGGTCAGGAAGTCGGAGAGCCTTCGGAGATGACGGGCGTCCTCTACAAGTATTTTGTCGCGCTGGGGTCGACCCGGGGGGCGGCCATGGAGGCTCTGAGCGGCATCGACATCGCACTGTGGGACCTCAAGGCGCGGACGGCAGGCGTCCCGCTCTCAACCCTGCTCGGAAGTACGCCGGGGCCTGTTTCCACCTACGCGAGCCCGGTCGGCTTTCACGACGATCCGGAGACGTCCGCCAAGGCGGCGCTCGACTTCCTCAAGCATGGGTTCCGGGCAATCAAGATAAAGATCGGCAGGGGAGCCGAGATAGATGCGCTTCACGTCGGAGCCATCCGCGATGCGGTCGGTCCAGCGGTTACACTTTACGTCGACATCAACTGCGCCTACGACGTTCGTACCGCGATTGGCGTCGCGGAATCGCTTGCTCCCTACGACCTCGGCTGGTTCGAGGAGCCGATCGCGCCCGAGGACGTCGACGGACTGGCCGAGGTGCGGCGCAATTCCCCGATCCCCATTGCCGTCGGTGAGAACGAGTTCACCTTGCCGGCCTATCGCAGATTGCTCGACGCACAGGCGGTCGATTTCCTGCAGCCCAATATCACTCGCGCCGGCGGCATCTCCGGCGTCTTGGAGATTGGGCGCATGTGCAAGGAAGCAGGCGTCAAGCTGGCGCCGCACGGCGTTGGAGGCTGCACCGCTATCGGCGCAGCGCTCAACGCGTGCCGGGCGGCTCCCGGTTTCGCGACGTACGAGGCCAATAAGCTGCTGAACCCGCTTCGCGACGAGCTCGGCGCGCATCCGGCACGAATGGAGAACGGCATGCTGGTCGCCGGAGATCTCCCCGGGCACGGCGGCGAGCCCGACGCCGAACGCCTAGCGCGCTACCGACTGGCTTACGGAGCATAGCAATGGAAAACGTTGTACCGATCAAGGTCCGCGAGCCCGACGAAATGGGCCAGCTCATCGGCAAGCCCGGTGAAACCCTGACCGAAACGCTGCGGCGCACGCTCATGGAGATGATCGTCTTCGGTTACTTCGAGCGCGGGTTCCGGCTCTATCCGGAGCGACTGGCCGAACAGTTCGGTGTCAGCCTGACGCCCGTCCGCGAGGCACTGATGAGGCTCGCCGCCGAGGGTTACATCGAGGGCGTTCAGAGGCGCGGTTTCCATGTCCGAGCGCTTGACGCCAAGCAGGTGGTCGATCTGTGGCAAGTGCGCCTCGGGCTGGAACTGACCGCCGGCGAAATCCTGATCGAAAGGATGCGAAGCGGTTCTCTATCGCCCGACGCGCTAGGCGTGCTGGACGACATCATGTCCAAGCTCGAATCCAGCCCGCAGACGATCGAGCACCGCCCCAAGCTCAGCCTGAATGCCGAGTTCCATCACCGTATCGTCGAGCTTAGCGGCAACGACATGCTGATCCAGCTCTATCGCGGCATCCAGATGCAACTGATCGGCGAATGGGTCCAGCGCGGCCTGCAATCCTGGCGCAACCGTCTCGTAGATGAAGCGGAAGAGCATCGCGCGATCGTGCGCAGTCTGCGCGCCATGGATCGCGAAGCCTACGGCGCGGCCATGCGTCAGCACATCGGCCGGTCGCTGAAGGACGCGCTTCGAGACCTCGAGGCCCACGGCCCCGGGTGAAGACGGAAGAGTAACGGGTATCGAAGGAGGAAAACCATGTTACGCAGGTTCGGATTGTCGGCGGCGCTTGCCTGCGCCGTCGCTGCTTTGGGAGGTGCCGGCCCGGCATTGGCACAAGAAACGACGGTGAGGATGTGGACCTTCCTCAACCCGACCGGAACGTCACCGCGCGAAGTCGCGCTCGCCAAAATCATCGAGAACTTCGAGGCGGCCAATCCCGACATCGACATCGTGGTCGAGCCCCAGGCTTGGGACCAGATGACCCCGAAGTTCCTGGCGGCGCATACCTCCGGCAACGCGCCGGACGTCATCTGGGTGGTCACCGACTTCCTCGGCGATGCCATCAATTCCGGCTCGCTTGCCAGCCTCAACGATCTATTCGTCAAGGACTGGAGCGAGGAGCAGGTGGCCGACCGGGCAGGCCCGTATTGGGATCTGACCAATGTCGACGGCACTCAGCATGCCTTGTTCACATCGCGAAACTACATCGCGATCATGTACCGGAAGGACCTTTTCGCCGAAGCCGGCATCGACCCGGCCACGATCACGACCTGGGACAAGCTGGTCGAGGTTGCGAAAAAGCTGACCGTGAAAGACAGCGCTGGCCAGGTATCGCGCTACGGCTTCGTTCAGGGTTTCAGCGAGAACCAGGCCGACCCGCCGCTGATGATCCCCTACCTCGTCGGCAAGGGCGCCGAGCTGTTCTCCGAGGATGGGAAGGCAAACTTTGCCTCGCCTGAGGGAGTCGACGGCCTGACCCTCCAGACTGACCTGATCACCAGGCACGGCGTAATGCCCGAATCCGCGGTCAGTTGGACCGTCGACGACGTCTACGAACAGTTTGCGTCCGATCGCGCGGCGATGATCCTGGGTGCGAGCGTACGGGTTTCGACCCTCCAGAGCCAACTCGGCAAGGACAAGGTCGGCCTTATGTTGTGGCCGGGTTCGGGGCAGCAGGAGCATTCGCCGGCCGTGATGGCGGGCTGGGCAGTCGGCGTATGGTCGAAGAGCCAGGTCGCAGAACAGGCCGGGGAGTTTGTCGAGTACATGCTCGGCCCTGACGGCGACAAGGCTTGGGTCGAAATCGGCGGCCAGTCGCCGGGGCTTGGATCGACTCTCGACCACCTCGGCGATTTCGCCAACCAGCCGGGCAACGAGTATTTGCGCGTCGTATCCACTGGCTCGGCAAAGCATGGCTGGCTGGCGCCGATCGAGTATTCAATCGGTGGCTACCGCCAGATCCTCAACAAGGCGGCCCAGAACGTCGTCGTGAATGGCGCGGACCCGAAGCAGGCGCTTGAGGAAGCCGGCGCCGAGTTTAACCGCAGCCACAATCGCTGATGAGCGCATCCAACGGGCGCCGTTGTCGCGCGGCGCCCGCCAACCAACCAAGGGGCCAACATGTATTCTCGCCATGCCGGGCTGACCTACATCGTGCCGGCCTTCGCGCTGCTCGGCCTCGTGCTGTTCTCGCCGGTCTTCTACGGATTCTGGTTCAGCCTGTTTCGCATTCAGTACGGCGCACCGACAGACTTCATCGGCCTCGGCAACTTCCTTCGCCTGCTGGACGATCCCGCGCTTGGCGGAACGCTCACGCGCAGCACTGTGTTCACATTCTTCGCCGTGGCCCTGACTGTTGCGATCGCGCTTGCTCTCGCGGTATGGATCCACAAGCTCGGCGAGCGCCGCGGCTTTGCCGTGCAGATGATCGTGATCGTGCCGTGGATCATTTCGACGGTCGTGGCAACGCTGCTGTTTCGATGGGTGTTCGTCAACGACATCGGGCTGGCGCTTTCGCTCGCCCGGTGGGCGGGATTCGGCGACATACGGCTGCTCAACGATCCGACCAGCGCAATGGCACTACTGATCGGCGTCTCTGTCTGGAAACGGATCGGCTACGCGGTCATCATCCTTCTAGCCGGCCTGAAAAGCATTCCTGAAGACCTCGAAGAGGCAGCACGCATCGACGGTGCGACCGGTTGGCAGGTTTTCCGACGCATCACGTTGCCCCTTCTCAAGACGCCCCTGCTCCTGGTGACGATCGTCCTCACCCTGTCGAATCTCAACACGGTCGAGACGCCGCTCGTCCTGACGGGCGGCGGACCAGGCAACGCGACCCGAATTCTGCCGATGGAGATATTCGACCGCGCCTTCGTCGCCTACGATCTCGGATCGGCAACGGCTTTGGCGCTGGTGATGTTCATCGGCAACATACTCCTCGTCCTCGCCTATGTGCGGCTTGCGAAATGGAAGACCTGACCCCGATGACCGCGACCAAAACCGCACGGCCCACGACTATGCCTTTCGTTCCGATTGCAGATCGTCGGAGAATGCTGCCGAGCGTATGGGGGCTGATGATCGCCGCTGCGTTTGCGGTTCTGGCGATCCTCAATCTATTGCCGTTGGTCTGGGGAATCCTGACTTCGTTCAAGGGTGCGCAGGATCTTTTCCGTTTCCCGCCAACGCTCTTCGACTTCACGCCGACGCTGGAGAACTATCAGCGCGTGATCGATAGCGGTTTTCTCGGCAACATGAAGATGAGCCTCTTCTACAGCGCCACCACGGTGATGGCGACTCTGGCGCTGGCCCTGCCGGCGGCTTACGCCTTCGACCGCTTAAACTTTCCGCTGCGCGGGCCTTTGTTTCTGCTCGTCGTCGCGAGCATTCCACTTTCGCTTGGAGCCGCCGCGCTGCTCATCCCCAACTACCTCTATTTCACGCGGCTGGGGCTCACCAACGCATGGTTCACACTGCCGTTGATCTATACGGCACACCAGCTGCCGATGGCCATCTGGATCATGAAGGGCACAATCGAGGGCATTCCGCGCGAACTCGACGAGGCGGCGGTGGCCGATGGCGCTTCGCACTTCGAGGTGCTGCGCTACGTCATTCTGCCCCTCAGCAAGCCGGCTTTCGGCGCGGCGGGCGTACTGACCTTCGTCGGCTCGTGGAACGAGTTCGTGGCCGGATCGGTCATGGTCGACAGCCCCGCGCTGAGGCCGATCCAACCCGCGATCTACAATTTCATCGGCTTTTTCGGTCGCGAATGGGGGCCTCTCACGGCATCCGCCACTCTCGCCATCTTGCCGATCCTCATCGCATTCGCTCTCCTCGGTCGGCTCATCGTGTCCGGCCTGACCAAGGGTTCAGTAAAGGGCTAGATCATGATCAGAAGCATATCCATCGGCTTCGACGAAGCCGAGCGGGTCGTTGTTGCCGCCGCAGTGAAGGCCAAGGCAATCGGCGTTCCGCAGAACATCGCGGTGGTCGACGCTGCCGGCCATCTCGTCGCTTTCCGGCGCATGGACGGCGCCAAGTTCCTGTCGATCGACATTGCGATCGCCAAGGCGGTGACGGCAGCGGGCGCCCGCAAGGCGACCGCAGACATCATGCCGGCAACGCTGCCCGGCCAACCCGGCTTCGGCATCCAGAATCTTCACGGCGGCCGCTTTACCGCACTCGGAGGCGGTATCCCGCTTGTCGCGGGTGCCGCAATTGTGGGCGCCATCGGTGTCAGTTCGGGTTCGGTTGCCGAAGACATCATCGTCGCCGAGGCCGGCGCGGACGCGTTTCATTCTCCGGAGTAGATCATGTGGGATTATATCATCGTCGGTGGCGGTAGCGCCGGATCCGTGCTCGCCGGTCGGCTGTCGGAGCGAAGATCCAACCGTGTGCTGCTGATCGAAGCCGGCCGCGACGTGCCTCCAGGCAATGAAGGCTCCGCCATCCGCGATATGTATCCAGGCCGCGCCGCGTTTGACCCGCGCAACCACTGGCAAGGCCTGATGGTCACAACGCGGCCGTTCCAGGAAAACGCGCCGGCAGCCGCAAAGCGGCTCTACGAGCAGCCGCGGCTGCTTGGTGGCGGCTCCAGCATCAACGGCCAGATCGCCAATCGGGGTACGCCGGAGGACTATGACGAGTGGGCGGCCCTTGGTGCTTCTGGCTGGAACTGGAACGCGGTGCTTCCCTATTTTCGCAAGCTTGAGCGCGACCTCGACTTCCCCGGCCCGCTTCATGGAGCCGAGGGTCCGATCCCGATTCATCGTATTCCGCATGACAGGTGGCCGGGCCTTTCCCTCGCCGCGGAAAAGGCGCTGGACGAACTGGGTTTCGTCTCGATCGGTGACCAGAACGGCGTGTTCACCGACGGCCATTTCCCGATAACGCTATCGAACGATGGCACCCATCGCGTCTCGGCCTCAATGGCCTATCTAGGTGCTGAGGTGCGCAGCCGACCGAACCTCAAAGTCATGACCGACGCGCATGTGCTGAAGGTCGTCTTCGACGGTGCCAAGGCAACAGGCGTCTTAGTTGAACAGGGAGGTTCCCGGGAAATCGTCGCAACACAGAAGGTGGTCGTGTCAGCCGGCGCGCTGCATTCCGCCGCGCTGCTCATGCGCTCCGGTGTCGGGGCCGCTTTGTCACTGAAGGCCCTCGGCATCGACTGTGTTGTTGACCTGCCTGGCGTCGGCAAGAACTTGCAGGAACATCCGGGAATCTCGCTGTCGGCCTTCATCAGACCGGGCATGAGGCTCGGCGACTCGACCCGCCGTCATATCCATCTTGGGCTCCGCTACAGTTCCGGCCTCGATGGTGGCTCGCCGTCCGACATGTTCATGATGTTTGCGGCCAAGTCCGCCTGGCATCCTCTCGGCCGCAAGATCGCGACGGCGATCTCCTGGATCAACAAGGTGCACTCGACGGGCCATGTCGAACTGGTGAGCGCGGATCCGGCTGCGGAGCCAACCGCGACATTCAACTTCCTCAAGGACGAACGGGACCTGGGGCGCCTCTCGGCGGCGGTGCGGTTGATGGCGCGAGTTTTCGCCACGCGTGCAATGGCACCGGCGATCGACCATGGCGGGCCGTCGAGCTACAGCGGTTTCGCCAAGTCGCTGGGGCGGCAGACGGTCCGCAACTACCTTTTGACCGCGCCGGCCGCGATGGCGATCGATTTTATTCCACCGCTGCGCAGTCGGTTCTTCCGCACTATGGTGTCAGGCGGCGTTTCGCTTGGCGACCTGCTCGTCGACCAGCAGGCGCTCGAGGCCTATGTCCGCGACCATGCGTTCCCGCAGTGGCACGCCTGCGGTACCTGCAGAATGGGACCGGCCGAAGACAGCGCGGCGGTCGTCGATCCGGCTGCCGGCAGGGTGCATGGCTGCGAGGGTCTGCATGTCGCCGATGCGTCCATCATGCCGACCGCGCCGCGCGCGAACCTCAACATTCCCGTAATCATGCTCGCGGAAAAGATTGCCGATGCGCTCGGCAACTGAGCATGAACCTCGTTTCGAACAACGGCACTAGGCCTTATCCAGCAGTGGGCATTGACACGGCAATCCTCAACGAAACGAACTCTCTTCGACGAGCTACGTACAATCGTACCAACCGTCAAAACCACCCATAGGATCGAGAGCCTGATGCGCGGGGGGCCACGCCCCTCGACCGCTAGTCGCTTGGATTAATGTGAGCCGAAGCTCGACAGCACTATACGACTCATCTGTGGAAATACCTCTGGGTGATCTTCACAGAGCGCCTTGCCCTTTGTCATCAGCGAGATCGTCAGCGCCGGTTCACCCGGCTTCTGTATCCTCGCGAGATCGTGCTTGAAATAGGAAGTACGCTCATCGCCAGACCAAGGATTCCAGCCGCATTTGCTCCACAACAGCCAATCCGTTGGCGCGCCGCCGCCAAGATAGTTGTCGACCTGAAACTTCGGCATCTTGGCTTCAGGCGAATTGCGATCACGAAACATGATGCGTTGGGCGCGTTCACGGGCGGCCTCGGAGAGGGGCAGATCGCCGTCGAACAGTTCATGCACCAGGCGCGCCGCCACGAGCGGCGTCAAAGCGTTCAGATAACCACCGTTCCGCGAGGCGTAGGTCGCCTCCCTGCCGTAGCGGCTGTCGCCCATCAGCTTCTGGGAGATGTTGCATTCGTCATATTCGGGCCATTTCAAATCATGAAAGAAGCGGTTCAAGCCTTCTCGCCGTTCGATCCATGTTTCCAGTTCCTCGCCCGCGAGCAGGGTATCTCCGGTGGTCCCAGTCAACAGGTCGATCACGTAGTTCGTCGCGGTATTGGACGACCACAGGATCATGTCGCGCATCGCCCGGTCGAGATCGTCGTGAGGTGTCAGCAAACCCGCATCGAGCGCGTGGAGCGCATGTATCAGATGAAAGGACTTTACCACACTGCAAGGATAGCAGACCCAGTCGCCCCGCCAGGAGAACCCCTCCGGTTCGGCACCCTTGGCCGGTTGCCGAACGACCACCATGCCGAAATTGTCCTCCCTGAGGCCACGACCTGCAAACGTGTCCAGGAATGTCGAGACACAGGTCCGGCCCATTTCAGACAGGGCGTCGCTTTGTTTGAAGAACATATTTTCCCAAGCCTTTTTGATTGCCCCTCACCGTCAGGATCGGAAACCTAGGTGAACCCCGAAGCACTGGAAACGCAATTTATTTCGGCTGGCCATAGTATATTTGAGTGGGCCTGCCCCACGCTGGAAACCGCACTTTAGAACAGTTTTCCCCGGGCCGTGACGGGCCAAATCGCTTCTACCCGATCGCCCCGCACTGCGACGTACCAGTCATGAAGATTGCAGGTGGGATCGCAGTGTCCAGGTACGAGAAGGAGGCGATCGCCTACGTCGAGAACGCTTTCCGGATCGTCCAGGACCCCGTGCTCGTCGGACGCCCTTACGTACTGAATTCGGGCCCTGTCGACACGCGGTAGACCGCTGTCGACGGCAAGCGCCTTAAGGCCGGCATCGCATACGGGCCTTCCGGCGATCGCGGTACTCGTCACGCCGGCCAGCACGAAGAGGGAGTTCTCCATCCCGCCCGGTCGGCCGCCTCCCTCTTCTTCCACTTGATCGTAGTGGGCATCCATGAAGATGTAAGATCCGCATTGAAGTTCGTTGATCACCCCGAGAGCGGCGTCCATGGCAAACGAGCCCGTCCCGGCACCGCCCACCGTGTGGCATTCCATGCCGGCGGCCGCGAGCATTTCGACGGTGGCGCGGGTTGCGCGTGCCGCAGCCTCGACATTCTGGCGTCGTTCGATGGGGTCCTCGACATGCTGGAGACTGCCCTGATAGGCCTGCACCCCCTCGAAACGGAGTGAGGGCGCGTGCTTCACGGCTTGAGCGAGTTCTACAGCGACAGAGCCCGGCGCCACCCCACAACGATGCGCTCCGCAATCAATCTCGACAAGGACCTCCAGCGTGGCACCGTGGCGCAGCGCGGCCTGTGACAACTGGTCGACCGACCGGATATCATCTACGCAGACGATGATCCGCGCCTTCGCGGCCAGCCGGGCCAGGCGGTCCGTACGAGCCTCGCCCCAAACCTCGTTGGAAACGAGAATGTCCGTTATCCCAGCCCTGACGAACGCCTCTGCTTCCGAAACCTTCTGGCAGCAAATGCCACACGCACCTCCCTCTTCTATCTGCATCCGGGCGATATCGGCCGATTTGTGAGTCTTTGCGTGGGCCCGCAGCCGCAGGCCTGTACGCGCCACGAAGTCGCGCATGCGGCGCAGGTTGTGCTCGAACCGATCGAGGTCGATGACCAGGGCCGGTGTCAGAATCTGGTCAATCCGCTGGCCGGGACGGGCGGGGATGTCGTAACCGACCTCAAGTGTCTCAAAGTCCATTGTCTGCTCACTTCCAGTTCGGTTGGCGAGAAGCCGGGCATTGTGATCGGCTTCGAAGCAAGGGCAGCTTCGCCGGCTTCCCAACTCGACGCGCCGGAGCATCACGAAATCTTGCGATAGCGAAGCCCGCGGGCAAGCCAGCATCCCAACACACATCCCGCTACGGCCCCGTTCTTTCCGCGCCTGACGCTTAGCGTCCATTCTCCCGGAGCCGGGGCGTCGAGTGTCCGGCGCGTCGCGACCGTCCACGTGTCGGGTCCGGCGGGGCATACAAGCTCCATGGGACCAACGCCCAGAAACCCTTCGAAACGTGCGTAGACGCCGCCATCGACGGCATCGATGGTCATGGCCGCATCGAGTTCGTCGCACGCGTAGCGTCCGGCGATCTCGGTGGCGTCGGCTGTCACGACATGCTCCAGCGGTATCAGACGGCTGACGAGGTTTTCTTTCCCCCGGGACATCGTCAGCGCGGCGCCGTCCTGCGTGACCACAGTTGAAGGGCCGCGGAGGCTTCCGTCAGATGCCGGCATGAGCTGTTCCGGCTCACTGCCAAAGCTGAGGCTCGTCCCTGTCTCGCCCGTGTCGATACGGCAGATGAGACCGGTCTCGGAGCATATCCATTGTCCGCGCCAGCTTTGGTCGGCTGCAGTTGCACGCGGTTTCGGAAGCCCGAGTGCGGACCTCCCGAGATGCATCGCGGCATGGTGCGCGTCCGCCTCGTGGTTGAAAGCCACGAAGATGGATAGGCGTTCGGAAGCGACATGCAGGCGGTGTGCCCGGAAGCCGCGCAGCGCTCCGCCGTGCCCGGTCGTATCGAAATCCCCGAGCCTCCCATGTGCAAGACCAAAGCCGTAGGCGGCTGGTGTGCCATCCCTGAACGTTACAGGTCTCGCCAGTCGTCCATACAACGCGTCGGCGTCGTCGCGATGTTTGTCGACCCAGGACTCGTAGGCGAGCATATCGTTCAAGGACGCCGAAATACCAGCGTCGCCGACCCAGTAGATGCCATTGGTGGCCGGGAAGAAACCGCACGCCGCATTGCCCTCGTATCCGGTCACGTCATCGACGAGGAAACGCGTGTCCGGGGTTGCAAGCGCAGTGTCCATTCCAGCAGGTCCCCAGATCAGGTCGCGGTAATGCCATTCCAGCGCCCTGCCGGTTTCCGCCTCGATCAATTCCGCAAGCAGCCGATAGTTGCCGTTCGAATAGGAATAGCGCGTGCCGGGCTCGAAATGGCCACTTTGAACGTTGGCGAACATACGAATGGCATCGCCACGGTTGAAGGTCTGACCGGCAGAGGCCCCCAACAGAACCGAAAGCGCCCAATAGTCCCTGAGACCCGACTGGTTGTTGCACAGCTCCAGCACGGACGGCCTCCCCTCCCCGAACCTAGGCAGAAGCCGCACTAGGCCGGAATCGAGGCGATCGAACTGAGCAAAAAGCGAAATCAGGACGCCGCAGGTGAACTGCTTGGAAATCGAGCATATCGGCAGTCGGGTGGCGGCTTCCATCGGACGACGCCGGGCGCGATCCGCATATCCCCAGGCTCTCGTCGCCACCACCTTGCCATCGCTGACCACACCGGCGACGCCGCCCGGCCCCGGATAGAGGCGCGGCAGGGCGTTGAGTGCAAGTTCAAGTTCGGTGGCGTGCAGATTGCTCATGGTTCGGGAGCGAACAGGTGGGGCGTTAAGTTCAGTCCGACTGTAGCCGATGCCCGCAAACCTTCCACTGTAATCATGAAGGGTTCAGGGCAGCACATGTCCGGGCCTAGAGCCCGTGACTTCCCCGTCCTTCCATACCGCGGTGCCGTTGACATAGACCGACGCGATCCCCTCCGCCGGCTGCACCGGCGCGTCATAGGTTGCCCGCTCGCGGATCGTCGCTGGGTTGAAAACCACAATATCGGCGAAGTGCCCTGCGCGAAGCCTGCCACGCTCCTTCAACCCGAAGCGATCCGCGGTAAGCGAGGTCATTCGGCGTACGCCTTCCTCAAGAGAAAACAGCCTGACGTCCCGCGCATAGTGGCCCAGCACCCTTGGGAACGTCCCCCAGACGCGGGGATGCGGGTGTGTGCCTCCGGCAATGCCATCCGAACAGATCATCGTATGTTCGTAGCGAAGGATTCGCTGTACATCCTGCTCGTCCATGATGAAGAAGATGCCCGTTGCGGGGAGCAAGCGTTCAACCGCTTCATCCAGATCTACACCCCATTCCGCCGCCACCTCCGCAAGGTCGCGTCCTGCATGTTCGGGAAATGGTTCGGACTCCGCGACGATGACGCGCTGCGCCTGGCGGTGACGGCCGGAATTCAGGATCGTGGAGCTTGCCGTCCAAGGTGTCGTGTCGAGTCCCACGTCCTGGGTCATCCTGGCGGCGTCGATCATCCCGAGCGTGCGCGCCGAAACGCCGAAGTTGCTAACGCCCGCGCACTTGTGATGCGATATATGCACGCCGCAGCAGGAAACCCGTCCGATCTCGAGCGTTTCCTCGAGCGCTTCGACGACACGATCGCCTTCGTCGCGCATATGTGTGACGTAAAGCTTTCCGTGCCGTTGGGCGACCCGCGCCATCTGCGTCAGCTCATCGGTGGAAGACGCGCGCGCAGGCGCATAAAAAGGCCCGGTCGAAAGCCCTATGCCGCCCTGGTCCAATGCCTCGTCAAGTGCATGGCTCATGGCGCGCAACTCGCGCGCGTCAGCCGCGCGCTCCAGATCCGCGACTTCGTTCACCCGGAGCGTCCCATGTCCGATCAAGCAGCCCGCATTGACGGCCGGCGGCTCCGCGCGCAGACGGTCGCTATATGCGCGGAACGAAGAAAAGCGCGGGGCATTGAGCCCGAATAGCATTCTCAGCGGCTGTGGCACGGGGTCGGGAGCAGTCAGCGGCGCGAGTGAGAACCCGCAATTGCCATTGATGATCGTCGTTACGCCCTGGCTGACCACCGACGCCATATCCGGGTGGGTGAACACGGCGAGGTCGTTGTGCACGTGCGGGTCGATGAAGCCGGGCGCCACCGCCAGCCCGGAACAATCTTCCTCTCGTCCGCCTGCCATCTCGGGGAGGTCGCCGATGGCGGTGATGCGATCTCCTGTGACAGCGACATCGCCTTTGCGTCTTGGACAGCCCGTCCCGTCGATTATTTCGGCATTACGGAATATGATGTCTGCTTTCAACTCTTCTTCCTCTCGGCACCGGTCGAGATCGGCAGGCTCTGGCTGCCCGACCGACGCATTCCTCGGCTCCCCGAAAGTATATGCGGGACCCAGGTGCGCGATAACAAAACATGCTTTCCTTTGTTATAGCATTATTCTATATAGGCCGACTTATGAGGCGACTGACACTTCAGCGAATTCAGGTCTTTTGCGCGACCTACAAAAATGGGTCGATCAACGTTGCCGCCCAGCAGCTCGGGATATCCCAGCCTACCGCGAGCCGTCATCTCCACGATTTCGAGGCGGCCCTGAAGGTCGTGCTTTTTGAACGCCGGCAGGGCAGGCTTTACCCAACGCATGAAGCCCATTCGCTCTATGAGGAAAGCCGCATCCTCAACCATGGCATCTCGCGCCTCGAGCGGCATGTGGAGTCGATGGCGCTGGGAATCGGCAAGCAGCTATCGATCGCCACGGTGAGCCTCTACGGCCGGGAGCATCTGGCCTACGCTTCCGAGCGTGTCCTGGCACGGTTCCCGGACCTCAATCTGAAAATCACGATCGGCCTTGCCGAGCAGCAGGTGGCCCTGATCCGCGAGGGCCGGGTCGATCTCGGCTTTGTCTCCGGTACGGTGGACGCACAGAAACTCTACTCGACCAATGTGGGCCGGGGCCGGCTCGTGGCGCTGGTGCCCGAGGGGTCGCCCCACGTTGAAGGCAACGTGCTGGAACTTGCCAAGCTCGATGCCGGCACTTCGATGATCAACATGTCGCCACGTGGCGCCATCGGGCACATCGTTAACGAGGCTCTTGCAAGTCACGGCATTGTCTCGGACGAGCGGATCGTCAGCCACTCCCTCGACGTGCTGCCGTTTCTGGCCAAGCAGTTCAACCGCTTGACCATCATCGACATTTTCACGGCCCGATCCATCGTGCTTTCAGGGATGAGGGTCGTCCCCATTCGTCCCGCGCTGACCTTCGACGTAAACATGCTGTCGAGCGCCCCTGTCCGCAACGGAACGGTTGCCTGGCACTTCTTCAGGGGCATGAAGCAGGCACTGCAAAACGAGGAAGTCTGACGCCTACAGCGGCCGGAAATTGCGGAAGTCCCAGTGACGTCCGGGCGCTGCATCGATAAGTGCGCGCGTGTAAGGGTCGCGTGGATGAACCAGCACTGCCTCGGCCGACCCATGCTCAACGACCCGCCCCTTGTTCATAACGATCACGCGGTCGCAGATTTCGGCGGCGACGCGGAGATCGTGCGTGATGAACAGGAGCCCGACACCCGTCTCGACCCGAATTGATTCCAGAAGTTTCAATATCCGGGCCTGGACGGATACGTCGAGGGCCGAAACG
>SXGT01544329.1_pt1 | contig 14422 bp, 12 predicted proteins | sample 3176221 | NCBI WGS metagenome assembly SXGT01 (sample SAMN11356862, study PRJNA531348) | freshwater metagenome | isolation source: freshwater sample F1-120 | place: China: Fuxian Lake, Yuxi | collected 2017-12-25
CGGTTCTCTAGCCTCGTTGCGGCTCACCTGCCGCAGACGCTCTTGCACCACGAACTCGACCCCTTCCTCCGCAATGAGCGCGGTGATAGGCAGGTGCAGCAGCTCGCCAAGAGCAGTGCGTGGCGGCCGACTGGATCGTGATGCCGCGCTCACGCTCGAGGTCCATCGAGTCCATGGTGGCGCCGACGCCGTCCTTGCCCTTCACCTCGTGGATCGCGTGGATGCGGCCGGTGTAGAAGAGGATGCGCTCGGTCAGCGTGGTCTTGCCCGAGTCGATGTGGGCGCTGATGCCAATGTTGCGAATCAAGTTGATGTCGTTGATCACGGCTGCTCCAAGACGAGTGCGCGACGGGGTCGCGGGTGGGCCGACGGCCTACTGCCCAACGTGGTGGGCGACAGGGCGCGTGCGTGCGCCGCGGGCTATCGGGGTGCTGCCCTGGGCGCAACTCTTGACCTCGCAAGAGAGGTCTGGTAGGCTCAGTCGCGAGTTTTTCGCTCCTCCCCCACTTTTCCTGAGGCTCTCATGAAGATCCGTGTTCTTTCCAGCGTGGCCATCATGGCCTTCTTTGCCCTCGCCTGTACCGGCGGCACCGAGACCACCACCACCACGACCGAGGCCCCGCCGGCCCCCACGACGCCCGCGGCGACCACCACCACCGCCACCGGCGACGTGGGCGTGGCCTCTTGCGACCAGTACATCAAGGAAATGACCGCTTGCTTCTCCAGCATGGACGCCGCCACCAAGGCCGCGCTCGAGGCGAGCTTCAAGCAGACCACCGACGCGTGGCGCGCCGCCGCCGCCACGCCGGAAGGCAAGGCCGGCCTCGACGCCGCCTGCCAGGCCGCGCTCACCGCGATGCCGCCCAACTGCAAGGCCGGTGGCGCTGCCCCCGCCGCTGGTGGCCCCGCCGCTGGCGCTCCGGGCGCCGGTGGCCCCGGTGCGGCCGCCGCGGCCCCGGGCACCGCGCCCGCCGCCGACGCCGCCAAGACCGACGACAAGGACGAGCACGACGGCGCGCACAAGCAGGGCCAGTCGATCGGCCGCGACAACGATGGCAAGCGCAAGGAAGGCAAGCGCAACTAGTGGTCTCGGGCGAGGACTAGCCGCCCAACGCGGCGAGTCCTCGCCTCGCCAGCACCCTGGCCATCTGGCGCCTCCAGGCCTCGCTCCCATGGACGGAGCCCTGGGGGCGCGTTTGTTTGTAGACGAGGTCGGCGATGGCCTCGATGTTGGCCGTGGACAGGGGCTGCCCGACGAAGGACTCCAGCCCACGGACGGGCTTCGGCTGCGGGTTGGCCGCCCCCACCACGATGGTGAGCGCCGCGAGCGTTGCTTCTCGAAGCTCGGCGACGATCGCCAGCCCCAGCTGGGGGAAGTCGATGCTGTCGCGGGTGCGGAGCTTCTGGTAGCTTCCCACGAAGCCGGCGGCGGGACGCGGGACGACGATCTCGGTGAGCAGCTCGCCCTTCTCGATGGCGAGGTGATCCATGCCGTTGAAGAGGTAAAGATCGCGAATCCCGAGCTCGCGGCGTCCCGAGGGACCGAGCAGTCGCAGGCGTGCATCGAGCGCGAGCAAGACAGGCACGGTGTCGCTCGACTGCGCTGCCACGCAGGTCTTCGGACCACCGACCACGTGACACCACGAGCCCTCGGCCTTGAGACAGTAGCCGAGGGCGGTGCGCCATCCCTCGGTCTGGTTGAGGTAGAGACAGCGGGTGTCGAGCAGCACGTTGCCGCCGAGGGTGCCCATGTTGCGGATCTGCGGCCCGGCCACCAGCCCCGCCGCCTGCGCGAGCGGGGGCAAGAGTCGCCGCACGATCTCGGAATCGGCGATGGACTGGAGCGAGGTGGTGGCACCGATGACCAGCGCCTCGCCGAGCTCGATCCCGCCGGGGATGCCGGCGATGCCGATCACGCGGGCGGGTTTCACCAGCCGGTGCTTCACGTTCGGCAAGATGTCGGTTCCGCCGGCCACGTAGACAGCACCGGGCTCGTAGAGGGACAGGGCCTCTTCCCAGGTGCGCGCCCGGGTGTAGGCGAAGTCGTTCATCCTCAGCATGGTGCACCGCCGCGGATGGCCTCGAGCACACGGTCGGGCGTGAAGGGGATCCGTCGCAAGCGGATGCCGACGGCATCGTAGATCGCGTTGGCGATCGCGGGGATCACCGGGTGCAGCGGGCCCTCGCCGGCCTCCTTGGCACCATAGGGCCCGCCGGGGTCGATCGTCTCCACCACCTGGGCGAAGAAGTCAGGGCATTCCTTGCTCGTGGGGATGCGGTAGTCGAGCAGGTTCGGTCCCGAGTGGAGGCCGCGCTCGTCGAACGTGTGGGCCTCCATGATCGCCTCGGCGTAGCCCATGTACACGCTGCCCTCGATCTGTCCCTCGACGAGCTGCGGGTTGAGCGCGCGGCCGCAGTCGTGCGCCGCCCAGACTTTTTCCACCCGGACGATGCCCGTTTCCTCGTCGACCGTCACCTCGCACACGTGCGCGGTGGTGGAGTAGGCGGGGGACGCGCCGATGGTCCCGCCCCGGTAGTCGCCGCCGATTTTCCGGGTGCGGTAGCCTCCGGCGGTCGAGAGCGGCGTACCGAGAGCGGCCTCGGCGAGGATCAAGGCCTCCCGGGCCGGCATCGAACGTTCCCCGTGGAACAGGGCGCCGTAGCCCACGCGCACCTCGTCCATCGGAACCGACCACGCGGTCGCGACAGCAGCGCGCATCTTCTCGGCCATCGACCGGCCGGCCTCCTGGGCGGCGATGCCGCACATGAAGGTCACGCGGGAGCTGTAGCTGCCGAGGTCGACCGGAGTCAGCTCGGTGTCGCCGCTCACGACGGTGATGGCGTCCGGGGGCACGCCGGTTTCCTCGGCCACGATGTAGGCGAGCATGCCGTCGCTGCCCTGGCCGATGTCGTTTGCCCCGCAGAAGACGGTGATCTTCCCGCTCCGATCCGCGCGCAGGATGACCCCCGACTGGGGCATCTCGTTGGGGTAGATCGGGTAGGCGGTGCCGCTGATGTACATCGAGGTGGCCACGCCAAGCCCGCGACCGCGGCCGAGCTTGCCATGTCGCGACTTCCATCCGCTGGCCGACTCCACGGCATCGAGGCAGGCGTGCAGGCCGGTAGACGGGACGAGCTGGCCGTTGACCGTGCGCTGTCCCGACACCATCGCGTTGCGGCGACGGATCTCGAGGGGGTCGATCCGGAGCTTCGCGGCGATCTCGTCGAGTGCGATCTCAAAGGCGAAGCGCGGCTGCACGCTGCCATGACCGCGCTTGGGACCGCAGCAGGGCTTGTTGGTGTACACCCGTCGTGAACGGAAGTGGTAGGTGCCGAAGTCGACCGGCCCGGTGAGGAGCTGTCCCGCGTAGTAGGTCGTGACGAGACCGAAGCTGTGGTAGGCACCCCCGTCGATGAGCACGTCGTTGTCGACGGCGGTGAGCTTGCCGCTTGGGTCCGCCCCCATGCGCATGTGCATGTGCATCGGGTGACGCCCGCGGTGGGCGTAGAAGACCTCCTCGCGGGTGTAGAGGATCTTCACCGGGCGTCCCGCCTTGCGACTGAGAGCCGACACGCAGAACTCGAGGTCGAAAGGCTCGGATTTGCCGCCGAAGGCGCCGCCGAGGATCGGTTGGATCACGCGCACCCGCTCGGTGGGGACACCGATCACCTTGGCCAGCTCGCGGTGCAGGTAGTGACTCACCTGGGTGGACGACCACACGGTGAGCGCACCATCGGCGCTCCATGTCGCGACCGCGCAGTGGGGCTCGATGGGGGCGTGGGTGCTGCCCTCGTAGAAGAACTCGGCATCGACAGTCGCGGCGGCGCGGGAAAGCTCCCCCTCCACGTCGCCGAACGCAAGGTCGACCTCCTTGCAGATGTTGTCGGTCCGGGGTCGGCCTTTCCAGTCCGTGTCGTGGACGAGCGGCGCGCCCGGCGCGGCGGCGGCGCGGGGATCGAGCACGAGTGGCAAGGGCTCGTAGTCCACCTTGATCGCGGCGAGCGCTCGGTTGGCGGTGTCCTCGTCGATGGCCGCCACGGCCGCCACCCCCTCGCCGATGTAGCGCACCTTTCCCACCGCGAGCGCCGTCTCGTCGGGCGTCCAGGGGATGATGCAGTAAGGGGTGGGCAGGTCGGCGCCAGTGATCACCGCGTGCACCCCGGGCATCGCCAGCGCGGCGAGGGTGTCGACCCCGAGAATGCGCGCGTGGGCGTGGGGGCTCCGGAGGATCTTGCCGTGCAACATGCGCGGCAGCGCGATGTCGTCGGCATAGATGGCCTCGCCCGTGGCTTTCTTGATCGCGTCGGCCTTGCGACCGCGCGCGCCGATCACGTTGAAGCCCTCGGCCGGCCGTCCATAGCGCACCGGCACCTGTCGCGATGTTTTCGCGGCGAGCCGCACCGCCTCGAAGATCTTGGTGTAGCCGGTGCACCGGCAGAGGGTGCCTGACAACGCCTCGCGGATCTCGGTGTCGCTCGGGTCTTGCTGTCGCGACAGGAGTGCCTTCGCCGAGAGGATCATCCCCGGCTGGCAGAACCCACACTGCAGCGCCCCTGACACGTCGAAGGCGCGTTGCACTGGGTCGGGCCCCTCGGCGGTGGCCAGGCCCTCGATGGTGGTGACCTCGCCGCGCACGTCGTGAGCGAGGGTGAGACAGGAGAGGACGGGCTTGCCATCGACGAGCACCGTGCACGCGCCGCAATCACCCTTGTCGCAGCCTTGTTTGCTGCCGGTGAGCCCGGCGGCGTAGCGCAAGGCCTCGAGCAGGGTCCAGTGCTCGGGAACGGCCAGGTCGAGGTCATCGCCGTTGACCCGCAGTCGGCAGAGTGAGGCCATGTCGCGCGGCTAACCGGCTAGGCTTCGCGGCCATGCCCGTCCCCGACCCCTGGGAAGAACGCCTCGCGCGCACGCGCGCCGAGGCCCGGCGTTTCTACGCTTTCCTGGGCGACTGGGTGGGCGCGGGTGAGGCCCATGGCGAGGCCACCGGCGGCACACTCAGCGGCGTGGCACTTCTCGACGGGAGCATCGTCGAGGTGACCGAGCGCACCGGCGACCACGACGACAAGAGTTTCTACCGTTTCGACCCCGATCTCGGCGGCTACCAGGTGCTCCACATGATGGCGGGGGCGCATCTGCGCGAGTACCCGGTCGAGTTCACCGAGAGCGGGCTCGTGTGGGTGACGCCCCCCGGCGAGCCATCGGTGGAATGGAGCTTCACCCCGGGCGAGCTCTGCTGCGAGGTGGTGTGGCCGGGCGACCTGCGCCCCGAGGTCCGCGTGCGCTGGCGACGAAGCCGGTAAACTACAGGCGCTCGAGAGCACACACCGCGGACGGTGAGGCCTCGGCAAAGCTCGTCTCCTCGGCGTGGGGCCCCTGGAACGCCGCCCTCACCACCCAGTTGCCGCTGGCCACCAGTGTCCTTGGATCGGGGTGATTCGGCGAGCGGTACTCGCGATGTCCCGACGCCAGGAGGATCGTACCCGGGGTGGCCTTGGCCAGTCCCTCGGCACACTCGTGGCCGCTCTCCGAGGTGGGCAGCCGAGGGTCGTCGGCTCGGACCATGAGCAGCCCTCCCGGGAGGCAATCCACCAGCGGCGTGTCGGCCGGTTGGGTGTCGAGCCAAGCCGACATCCGGTCGAGCGACGTGGCATACCCGGCGGGATCGGCCTTGCCTTCTGCCCCGGGCGGCGGGAAGGTCCACCGGGGATTCCGCCAGGCTGCGGGATCGTTGGCCCAGAAGCTGAGCACGCAGGCGCCCAGCATGGCCACGAGCACTGCCCGTCCCGCCCACCGCGCCCACCCCGGCAAGAGCCAGGCCACGAGGCCGTCGAGCCCGGCGGCCATGACAGCGGCGAGCACCGGGACCAGGTGCGGGTAGTAGTGCTGGCCGAAACGCAGGGTCAAGGGTGCGAGTGCGGAACCCACGACGCCGACCAGCGCGACCGTCGCGCGACGTTGCCGGGGCGCGACGAGCGCGAGGGAGGCCGCTGCGAGTCCGAGGATCCACGCGGACGCCTCGGGGATGGGCCCCCACACCAGGGGGAGGGTCTGCGCGTTTCGCGCGAGACGGACCTCGAGGGGGGGGAGGGTGGTGTCGGGTGCCACCGACCAGGTCTTTTCGCCGCCCTGCTGGTCTCGCGCGAGGCGCAGCGAGTTGCTGTCTGCGGGTGTGCGCATGGCCGCCACCCAGGACTCGATGACCCCGTCGTGTAGGGACGGCGGGAGCCAGCTGCGAATGCCGGCCGGGTCGGCCAGATCGGGTTGCTTGACCGTAGGCCAGTCGTAAGGCAACTCCACGTGCACTTCGAGGCGCTGGTTACTCACCAGCGAGACCAGCGGCGTGTATCCGCGCGGGGGCGCCACCAGGTGGAGCACGCCCCCGAAGGTCGCGAGCCCAAGGGCCACGTACGCGCCCGCACGGGCAGCGGCGCGCAGGCGACCCGCCGCGCCGCGCAGCAGCCAGTCGACGGCCACGATCCCCACGCCAATCCCGAGCACCGGGGCCACCGCGATCACCGTTTTCTCCGAGGTGGCCGCGGCGATCGCGGTGACACCACCGGCGAGGACGGCCGACCAGAACGCCGGGCGTTGCACCGCCACGAGCGTGGTCAGGAGCGACAAGGCAACCAGCAGGTAGTACAGCGGGTAGGCCGTGGTCTGCCCGGTGAAGTGCCAGACCAGCGGGTAGCTGAGACACAGCGCGGCCGCCATCGCGCCCGCGAACGGACCCGCCGCGCGGCGCGCCAACAACCACGCGAGCGCGGGCAAGAGCCCGTTGCACACTGCGCCTAGCCCGGCCATGGCCGGTCCGGGGCTGCCGTGGCCCCCCCAGAACCAGGCCACCACGCGGGCGTGGAACGCGTGCTTGTCGGGGTTGAACATCTCCCAGTCGCCTCGTTCGAGGGCGATCGCGTTGCGCGCGTAGGTGTTGTAGTCGTAGCCGAGCAGGTGCCCGCCGGGGTTGGCGACCTCCAGCCAGGCGAGGTGCGCCCCCACGCCCACCGCGCCGACCAGCACCAGGGCCAGGACCTCGCCCCACGCCGCGCGCCCGGTCAGCTGCTCGGCCACGGTCGCGGTCGCGGGCACATCCAGACGCCTCCATGCCCGCCAGGCGGTCCAGCCGAGGCCGAGTAGGCCGAGGGCCCAGAGGCCGTAGCGGAGCGGCGACCAGCTGAACGCGTCGTCGTTGACCACGTGACGTCGCGCCGGTGTCCACACCGTCAAAACCACCAGCGCGGCGGACAAACACGCGCGAGGCACCAGGTCGACCAGGAACCGCCTCACCGGTACTCGCCGCGCCGGTCGTGACCGGCGATGACGACCAGGTCGCGCAGCATCCGGGAGCCGTCGCGCCAGAGCCTCACCCGCGACCCGGCGGCGGACTGCCACCGCACCGGCACCTCGGCCACGGCCAGGCCGAGCCGCCTCGCCACCACCAGGAGCTCAACATCGAAGGCGTAACGATCCACGCGGAGGCGCCGGAAGATGGCCTCGGCCGCCTCGCCCGTGAGCATCTTGAAGCCGCACTGGGTGTCGCGCACGCCCGCGCCCAGTCCCGCCGTGAGGAGCTGAAACACGCCGCCGAGGGCTGCCCGCCCGAAGTCTCGCCGAGCCCGCAGGCGCGCCTGGAGTTCGCGCGTGCCGACAGCGACATCGGCCCCGGCGAGCAAGGCCGCCTGCAACGCCGAGGCGCTCGAGATGGGCGAAGACTGGTCGACGTCGCAGAAGAGGCGGTGCTGCCCCCGGGCCGCCAGCATCCCGGTCTTCACCGCCGCGCCCTTCCCCCGGTTCTCCGGGTGCACGAGCACGCGCGCGCCGGCTCGGCGCGCCATCTCTGGGGTGCCGTCGGTGCTGCCGTCGTCGACCACGATGATCTCGACCTCGCTCGGGGACGCGCCCGTGGCCTGCCAGCTGCGCAGGGCGGTGATCGCGTCGCCAAGCCGGTGCGCCTCGTTCCACGCGGGGAGCACGATGCTGAGGGACGGCGGCACGCGTGCTGCTAACGACGTGATGTGGCGTGGGGTAGTCGCGGCGCGGGCGCACCGCGAGGCGCGCCGCCCCACGACCCGGTAGTATGCCGCTGTGCCCGGCAACAGCTTCGGTCGTCGCTTCGTGGTGACCACCTTCGGGGAGAGCCACGGCCCGGCGCTGGGCGTGGTGATCGACGGCGTGCCACCCGGCCTCCCCCTCGATCAGGACAGGCTGCGCGCCGATCTCGCGCGGCGTCGCCCGGGGCAGTCGAGTCTCTCCACCCCGCGCAAGGAGACGGACGAGCCCGAGCTGCTGAGCGGCCTCTTCGAGGGAAAGACCCTCGGCACACCCCTGTGTATCATCTTCCGAAACGACGACGTGAAATCGGCCGACTACGATAATCTTCGTGATACATATCGGCCGTCTCATGCTGATTATACTTACGACGCTCGCTTCGGCCTGCGCGACCACCGCGGCGGGGGACGCGCCAGCGCCCGGGAAACGGTGGGCCGGGTGGCTGCGGGGGCCGTGGCCCGACAAGTGCTCGCCGCTCAGGGCATCGAGGTGGTGGCCTGGGTGAGCCGCGTGGCGGGCGAGGCTTGTGGCGACATTGATTTGGCGTCGGTGAGCCGCGGTGCCGTCGACGCCAACGCGGTCCGCTGCCCCGACGCCGAGTCGGCCGCCCGGATGGAGGCCGCGATTCGCGCCGCGCGCGCCGAGGGCGACACGGTGGGCGGGGTGATCCAGGGCGTGGCCCGCGGGCTGCCGGCAGGCCTCGGCTCTCCGGTCTTCGACAAGCTCGAGGCCGACCTCGCCCGTGCGATGCTCTCCATCCCCGCGGCCAAGGGCTTCGAGTCGGGCAGCGGCTACGCGGGTACCTACCTTCGCGGCTCGGCCCACAACGACCCCTTCGTCCCCGGTGAACGCGGCCCGGTCACGACGAGGAACCACTCGGGCGGTGTGCAGGGTGGCATCAGCAACGGCATGCCGGTCACCTGGAGCGTGGCCTTCAAGCCGGTGGCCACCATCTTCCACGAGCAGGACACCGTCAACCAGAACGGCGAGGCGGTCACCCTCAAGCCTCGCGGGCGTCACGACCCGTGCGTGCTGCCGCGCGCCGTGGCGATCGTGGAGGCGATGGCCTGTCTGGTGATCGTGGACCACTGGCTCGAACGCTGGCGGTAGCGCGGAATCCCCCCGCCACGACCGGTGTCGGGCTAGCTTCGGCGCCCGGAGTCCACGTGACCCACTTCAACCAATTCGGCATCGATGCCGCCCTGTGCCAGCGCGTCTTGCAGGCCGCCCTCTCCCGCGGCGCCGACGACGCCGATCTCTTCTTCGAGCACTCCGGCTCCACCTCGGTGGCGCTCTCCGACAACAAGGTGAATCGAGCCAGCACGCACGTGGATCTCGGCGTGGGCGTGCGCGTCGTCGTGGGCGACCAGGTCGGCTACGCCTACACTGAAGACCTCACTGAAACATCGATGATACAGGCCGCGCGTATCGCTGCCGAGATCGCATCGGGAAACCGGCAACATGCGCCTGTATCGATCAAAGAGAAGCGCCTCGCCGACCGGTACCGGGCGTCGTTGCCCTGGGAGGAGGTGAGCCTCGAAACCCGGGTGGAGATGGTGCGCGACTGGGAGGCGCTCGCCTTCGCCGCGGATCCCAGGGTGCTCAAGGTCGAAACGTCGCTGGGCGACAGCTACAAGCACGTGCTGGTGGTCCGCCCGGACGGGCGCGCCGTGTACGACTACCAGCCGATGACCCGCGGCTGGGTGGTGGTCACCGCCAAGGACGGTGAGCGTCGCGAGTCCAGCGCGGCCAACCTCGCCCAGCGCGCGGGGCTCGAGTTCTACACGGAGGATCGTGTGGCCCGGCTCTGCAAGAAAGCGGTCGACGACACCGTTGCGCTGTTCGACGCGGCCAAGGCGCCGGCCGGCGAGATGACCGTGGTGCTCGGTGCCGGTTCCTCGGGCATCTTGCTGCACGAGGCCATCGGGCACGGACTCGAGGCCGACTTCAACCGCAAGGGCATCAGCATTTTCGCCGACCGCGTGGGCACGCGCATCGCCCCCGAGGGGGTGACGGTCGTCGACGACGGCACCATCCCCTTCGCGCGTGGCACGATCAACACCGACGACGAGGGCAACCCGACCGAGCGCACGGTGCTCGTGGAAAACGGTATCCTCAAGGGCTTCTTGCACGACGAGATCAGCGCCCGGCACTACGGCGTGGCGCCCACGGGTTCCGGGCGACGCGAGAGTTTCCGGCACGTCGTGCTCCCCCGGATGCGCAGCACCTACATGGACTCCGGGCCCTACGCGCCGGAGGAGATCATCAAGAGCGTGGAGCGCGGCATCTATTGTGCCGACTTCGCCAACGGCCAGGTGCAGATCGGCGCAGGCGACTTCGCCTTCTACGTGCGCCGCGGCTACCTCATCGAGGGGGGCAAGCTCACGCGCACCATCAAAGACGTGAACCTCATCGGCAACGGCCCCGAGGTGCTCGCCACCATCGAGATGGTGGGCAACGACCTGCACATCGACGAGGGGGGTTGGACTTGTGGGAAAGACGGGCAATCGGTGCCCGTGAGCCAGGGTATGCCCACGGTCAAGGTCTCCAAACTCTCGGTGGGTGGGGTGTCGCAATGAGCCAGTTGTTCGATCTCGCGCGGAGCACCGTGGAGAGGGCCCGGGCGCTCGGCGCCGACGAGGTGGGTGTCTCAGTGTCGCGGAGCACTGAGATCTCGATGATGCGCCGGGCGGGCAAGCTCGAGCAAGCCACGCAGGCCACGAGCCTCGGCCTTTCCCTGTCGTTGCTCGTCGACGACCGCTACTCCGGGCACGCGACGTCGGATCTACGGCCGGAGGCGCTCGATGCCTTCCTGCGCCGGGCAATCGATGCAACGCGCGTGCTCGAGCCCGAACCGGAGAGGCGACAACCGGACGTGGCGGATTGTGGCCGCGGCGTGAGCGAGGAAGTCCTCGATAGTTTTGATCACTCGCGGGCCTCGCTGCCGGTCGAGGCCCGGCGCGAGGCCGCCGAGCGCATCGAGGCGGCGGTCGACGCCCTGGCCCACCGCAAGCAGATCCTCTCGGCCACCATCCACGTGGGCGATTCCGAAGACGATTCCGTGCGCGTGATGTCCAACGGCTTCGAGGGTGCCCGCCGTGGAACGGGCTTCGGCGCCGGCGTCGAGGTGACGCTCGAGGAGCCGGGCGGGCGCCGTCCCGAGGCGATGGCCTGGTACGGGGCCAACCACCGAGGCGATCTCCCCGGTCCCGAGGCGATCGCCGCCGAGGCCTGGAAGCGCGCCGCCGAGCGCCTGGGCGCCAAGCCCATTCCCTCGGGTCGATACCCGATGTTGCTCCAGAACCACGCCGTAGGCCGGATCCTGGGAGTGATCGGCGGTCCGCTCTCCGGCTCCGAGATCCACCAGCAGCGGAGCTTCCTCTCGGGCCGCAAGGACACCCCGATCGCCAGCGACAAGCTCACGCTCACCGACGTGCCCGACATCCCGCGCGCGGCGGGTTCGCGTCCCTGGGATGGCGACGGCCTGGTGGCTCGTCGCATGCCGGTGATCGAGAACGGGATCCTGCGGAACTACTACATCAACACCTACTACGGCCGCAAACTCGGGATGCCCACGACAACGGGCGGGCGCTCGAACTGGGTTGTATCACCAGGATCAAGGTCGACCGCCGACATCCTGCGAGATGTATCACGATGTATCATCGTGACCGGCTTCCTCGGCGGCAACAGCAACGGCCTCACGGGCGACTTCAGCTTCGGCGTCCAGGGGCTCCTGGTGGAGAACGGCGAGGTGGTGGCCCACATCGGCGAGATGAATGTGTCGGGCAACATCGAGGAAGTCCTCAAGGCGCTGGTCGAGCCGGCCAGCGACGTGTGGACCTGGTCGAGCCTGCGCTCGCCTTCGTTGTTCTTCGACGGCATCCAGTTCTCGGGCACCTAGGCCAACCGGGGCCCCGTGTTGCGGTAGGCCTCGGGCAGCTCCGCCTGGAGACGCTTGTGGGCCTCCTCGAGCGGTCCCGTCTTGCCGGCGATGTCGGCTGGCCGGAAGGGCTGGCCAAACGCGAGCCGCACCGCGCCGCGGTGCATGCGAGGCGCGTCGACCGGGAAGAGGCGGTCACCTCCGGTCTGGGCGAGCGGCAATACGCTCACGCCGTCAACCTGCAGGTAGCGGGCCGCCGCACGCAGGAACGGCTGTAATTTCGTATCGCGACTGCGTGTGCCCTCGGGATACAGCAGGACGATGTAGCCCCGGTCCATCAATCGACCGCAATCGGCCAGGGTCTCGATGGCGACGGCGGCGAGCTCGCGCGGGGTCATGGAGTCCTGTTCGCTCGCGACGGCAGAGGACTGCGCGGTCTTGCGCGTGTTGAGCGCGATCGACGCCATCCGCCGCCAGGTTTCCGTGTACACCTTGGGTCCGGCCACGGCCACCAGACGGTCGGCGATGCTGGAGAGGCCGGCCCGGGCCAGGACGCCGTCGGTGATCTGGGTGTCGGTGTAGCTCAGGTGGTTGCACACGATCATGCGGCGACCACCGCGCTCGTCGAAGCTCAAGAGCCGCTCCACGCCGCGCAGCTCGCGAGGCTCCATGAGCGCCGACATGTACACCCGCGTGATTCGGCGGGCGAGCGGGTCGGCGCGGAAGCACTTCCAGCCCTCACCGGCGGCGGCAAAGGCGTTGAGCATCGCGAGAATCTCGGGCTCGCTCGCGGCCTCGACGAGTCTTGCGAGGTCGCGACGCAGCCGGTCGCACACGTATTCCTCGGCATCAAGGTGGCTCGCTACCCAGGCGGGTAGGCCGAGCCTGACCTGCTCCGGCGAGAGCGCCGCGAGCGCTTCGATGGACAGCTCCATGGCCCGCGGAGTTAGCCCGTCAACGGTGCGCAGGCTCCCCCTCCCCGTGCTCGAAGCCGACACCGCGCTGTGTGCGCTACAACGCCGCGTCGCGACGTCACGCTACCTCAACCCCACGAACGAGCCGGAGCTACGCGCCGCATTCGCGGCGAAGAAGTCGCTTCGACCGAACTACCTGCCGGCGAGTTGGGCCGACGAGCATCTCCGGGCGCTCGATCGAATTCGAGCCCCGGCCGACCATCCCCTCGGGGTGGTGGTGCGGCAGGCGGTCGTGGAAACTCGGTTGTGGACCCTCGCCTTGCGCGACCGAACGCCCTCGGCCTTCGACCGGTGGGGCGAGGCGGCGGGGCTCACGGGGCCGGTTGACGCGCCTCCGCCGGTCGGCTTCCCGGTGCGCGAGCCCGACTCAGGACGCGTGGGCGCCTCGGAGTTGGCTCGGCACCTCGGCGAGGCGCTCGCCCGTCGCGGCTTTCGCCGCTGGCGCGTGGAGATCGACCCGGTGATGACCGCGCGCGTGCTCGTTGACGCCCCCTCGCTCGTGGTGAGGGTGAACACCCGGGCTACCTGCACGCCCACGGAGCTGCGGGCGCTGGAGGCCCACGAGATCGACGTGCACGTGGCGCGCGCGGAGGCCGGGGCGCGACAGCCGCTCAAGCTCTTCGCGCACGGGCTCCCGGGCAGCCTGCCCGCGGAGGAGGGGCTCGCCCTGCACGCCGAGGCCGAGGCCGCCGGGCTCCCCGAGGGCGTGGAGGCGCGGCTACGCCTGGTGGCGCTCGCCGCCGAGCGTGCCCGGGCCATCGGCTTCACCGAGCTGGTGCGGGAGCTGGCGCCCGCCGCCGGGGCTTCAGGGGCCTTCGGCATTGCCCTGCGCGTGAAGCGCGGGCTCGCGCAGCCCGAGGCCCCTGGCGCCTACGGCAAGGACCGGGTGTACTGGCTCGGCCTCTGCCGGGTGAACGCCTACCTTCGCGGCGGCGGACGACGCGACCGGCTGATGGTGGGCAAGGTGGGGCTCGACACGCCGCTCGAGGACTGGGCGCGCGAGGGCTGGATCAGTCTACCTGGATGAGGCTGCCGAAGCCCGGCAGCTCCTCGCGGAGCAAGGCTTCCACGCCCATCTTCATCGTCAACGTGCTCGACGGGCAGCTCTGGCAGGAGCCCACCAGCCGCACGTAGATGTCGTTGCGCTCGATCTTCACCAGCTTGATGTCGCCGCCATCGCCCTGCAGGGCCGGCCGCACCATCTCGTCGAAGAGCTCCTGGACGTGGGCCAGCGAGTAGGCCGGGGCGCCAACGGTGTCGTCGGCGGGCGCGGTCGGCGTCGCCTCGGCTTCAGCCGCCGCGGCCGCCGCCACCGGGGCAACCTCCTCGACCTCGACTTTCTGCTTCTTGCTCGACTTCTTCTTCTTCGGTGCGGCCTCGACGGCCGGCGCGGTTTCGACGGCGGGCGCGGTTTCGACAGCAGGCGCGGCCTCCGCCGCCGGGACCGCCTCGACCGCGGGCGCGGCCTCGACCGGGGGTGCCGGCGCGACGTCGGTGGGCGCCGCCTCGAGGGCGGGCGCC
>SXGT01038869.1_pt1 | contig 14418 bp, 13 predicted proteins | sample 3176221 | NCBI WGS metagenome assembly SXGT01 (sample SAMN11356862, study PRJNA531348) | freshwater metagenome | isolation source: freshwater sample F1-120 | place: China: Fuxian Lake, Yuxi | collected 2017-12-25
CACGAAGTCGGTCGCAACGCTTCGCGGGTCGAGCACTCGCCGAATCGTCAACGCGCGATCACCAGCACCGATCCCCGAACCCGCGTCGACGTGGTCGATCGTGATCGTGAACGCGGTGTCGGCCGTCGCTGCTCCAGGAGCGCACATCGGCCCGATGTCGAGCGCGTCGAGCAGTCCACCGTCACATGGCATACACACCAATCCCCGCGCCCAGCGCAACATGAAGTTGATCGCATCAGGAGTGACCCACTCGGCAGCCATGGTGAGGTCGCCTTCGTTCTCGCGGTCTTCGTCGTCGACGACGAGCACCATCTCGCCACGACGAATGCGGCGAATGGCGTCTTCGATACTGGACAGTCGCATGGGTCGTTTCCTTTCGGCCGCAGCTTCAGCCGCGGCGATTCAGTGATGTAGGTGTGCAGAACAGAAGCGATATGCGGGGATTGACGATCACGCCCGACCGCCGATCGACTCTGGGATCGCGACGACCATGCGGCACCCGTGGGGCGTCCGTTCCTCGGCATGGATCGATCCTCCATGGAGGTCGACGACCCAGCGAGCGATGGCCAGGCCCAAGCCGGCCCCGCCGCCTGGGGACGTTCGCGCCGCGTCAGTTCGGTAGAAGCGTTCGAAGACCCGCTCGGCATCGGCAGGCGGGATACCCGGGCCCTCGTCGAGCACCTCGAGCACGACCCCATCGGCGACGCGCGTTGCTCGCACCTCGACGCACGCTTCGCGCGGCGAATAGCGCAGCGCGTTCTCGACGAGGTTCGCCACGACCTGATGCAGGCGTTCCACGTCGCCGACGCCGTGCAACCCGGGGGGTTCGACGGCAACCTCGATCGAAGCGTCGGGGCGGGCAAGTCGGCTTTCTCGCACGGCGCCCGTCAGCATCGACTCGACGTCGTACTCGCGGATGTCGAGCGGCACGACGCCGGCTTCGAGCCGGGACAGATCGAGCAGTTGTTCGACCAATCGACCGAGCCGGATGGTCTGATCGAGCATCGTTTGCAGCGTCTCGGGATCGGCGGTCTCCACCCCATCCACGAGGTTTTCGAGGTGCACCTGGAGCGCGGCGATCGGCGTGCGGAGCTCGTGGCTCACGTTGGCGACCAGGTCGCGGCGCAAGCGATCCGTTTCGCCGAGCTCGACGGCCATTCGGTTGAACGCGCGAGCGAGTGCGCCGATCTCGTCGCCGCGCGACTCCGCGCTGACTTGCACGCCGAAGTTGCCGTGCGTGATCAGGTTCGCGGCGTGAGCCATCTCACGCACGGGCCGCGTGAGACCGCGCGCAAGGAACCAGACCGCTCCGAGCGCCGCCAACCCGCCGAGAACGCCGGCGACGAACGGCCACATACCAGCCTTCACGCCGATGTAGAAGACGAACTGCGTGAGCCCGACCGCAACGCCGATGAGAATGATCAGTTTGAGCTTGATCGAGGTCACCCGTTCGAGCGGCGTGTGGGGCATGCTCATCAACGTGACTCAACCGAATACCCGACACCGTGGACGGTGCGGATGATGTCGGACCCGAGCTTCCGACGAATCGAGCGTACGTGCGAGTCGACGGTCCGGCCGCCCGACGGGATGTCGTAGCCCCATACTTGTTCGAGGAGTTCCTCGCGTGTCGCAACGCGAGCGGGACGCAATGCGAGGTACTGCACCAAGTCGAACTCGGTCGGCGTGAGGTGCACTCCCTCGTTCGACTTCGTCACCCGTCGGCTCCGCGGATCGAGCACGACATCACCGATCGTGATCGGTCCGAGGTCCGCAGGTTCGTTTGCGGCCCGCTCCGCCCGACGTAGCAACGCCGCGACTCGCGCTGCCAGTTCGCGTGCTGAAAACGGCTTGGTCAGATAGTCGTCAGCCCCGACCGCCAAACCGATGACGAGGTCGGCTTCGGAGTCGCGAGCCGTCAGCATGAGGACCGGCACCCACCGATCTCGTTGGATCATCCGGCACACTTCGAGCCCGTCGAAGCCGGGCAGCATCACATCGAGCACCACCAAGTCGGGATGAATCCGCTCGATCAGGGCGACGCCGGACGGCCCGTCACATGCGATCTCGACTCGATGGCCCTCGCTGCGGAGCCGAGCAGCGACCGCGTCGGCGATCGGCGCTTCGTCCTCGACGACCACGATCGTGCGCGACGGCACGGTGGGAGCGGCAACGGTCACGAGCGACGAGGCTACGGACCGTCTGTCGGAGTGACGCGTCTACCCCGTGAAGAAAATGTGATGATCCCAACCCCCAGCGTGGCGGCGAGCATCCCAGCAACGAGCACACCGATCCTGGCCTGAGCGAGAAACTGCGACGAGCCCCCGAACGCCGCCGAGGCGATGAACAACGCAACCGAGAACCCGACGCCACCGAGAGCGCCCGCGGCCCAGACATCTCGTCGTCCCATACCCTCGGGCAAACGCCGACCCACGGCGACGATCGCGAAGGTCGCCCCGACGATCCCGACCAACTTGCCGACGACCGCACTGACAACAACCGCCCAGGTGACCCGGTCGCCGAATGCGTCGGCCAACCCGGACGGGCTCACGTCGATCGCGGCCGACGTGACACCGAACAACGGCAACGCGACGAACGCCGACCACGGGTGCACGCGGTCTTCCAGGTCGGTGAGCAGCGGGCGGCCGCACACGAGCCCCGCCGGGAGGATGAGCCCGATCGCGGCACCTGCCAGCGCGGGCTTCACGCCCGACTTGTAGACGAAGTACCAAACGACAACACCGACGATCGCGACGACCCACCCTCGGGGAAGCCTGCGGATACCCCACGATCCAGCGGCCAACGCGACGCCTGCGCCGAGCAACCAACTCATCGAGAGATCGTCGGTGTAGAACAGCGCGATCGCGGCGATACCGAGGAGGTCGTCGACGATCGCGAGCGTGAGCATGAACAGCTTGAGCCCGGTCGACACTCTCGATCCGAGCAGCGCAAGCAACCCGAGCACCAACGCGATGTCGGTCGCGACGGGAATACCCCAACCGTCGGTCGCACCCGTCCCGGCCGCGACGGCCAGATAGAGGATTGCCGGCACCGCCATACCGCCAATCGCCGCGGTGATCGGCACGATGGCGACTGCGCGATCGCGCAGCTCGCCGACGACGAGCTCACGTTTGAGTTCGAGGCCGACCACGAAGAAGAACAGGGCCATGAGCCCACTTTCGACCCAGCCCGCAACGTCTTTGTGGACGGAGATCGGACCAATGTCGAGGTACGCCGACCGGGCCCAGACATCGAGATAACTCGCCTCGGCGAGGTTGAACCACACCATGCCGAGTACCACTGCCCCAACGAGAATCGCGCCGGACGCGGCCTCTTCGAACAGGAAGTCTTGAATGTACGTGCGCACCTTCTTGGAGCGGCTCGTCATCGCCCTCGACCCTATGCTCCGCGCATGGCAACGGTCGCTACCGACGCGCTCGCGCGCATCTTGACGCCGCGGTTCGGGTCGGTCGAAATCGCCGAGCTGCGGCGGGTGTCAGGCGGCGCGTCGCGCGAGACCTGGTTGTTCGACGCAGTGCTCCCCGACAACACGCGCCACGCGCTGGTGTTACGGCGCGACCCCGCGCCGGGAGCGGTCGCAACCGACCGGGCAACGGAATTCCGATTGCTCGAGGCGGCTCACCAAGCCGGCGTCCCTGTCCCCCGCGTCGTCATGATGCTGGAATCGTCCGACGATCTCGGAGCCGGTTTCGTCATGGAACGGATCGAAGGCGAAACCATCCCCCGCAAGATTCTGCGCGACGACGAGTACGCCACGGCGCGTCCGCAGCTCGCCGCACAGTGCGGGACGATCGCGGCGGCGATTCACGCGACCCCGGTCGAGTCGCTCCCCGCGCTCGCCGTACAAGACGCAGCCACTCAACTCGACCAATGGACCGCGATGCTCGACTCGTTTCGCGAGCCGCATCCTGCGCTCGAGTTCGGTCTGCGCTGGTTGGGCACGAACCTGCGCGGCTCGACGGGTGCCCCACAGCTCGTACATGGCGATTTCCGCAACGGGAACTTCATCGTCGGGCCGGAGGGCATCCGATCGGTCCTCGACTGGGAGCTGGCGCACCTCGGCGACCCGATCGAAGACCTGGGCTGGCTCTGTGCACGCGCCTGGCGATTCGGAGTGGACCGCGTGGTCGGCGGGTTCGGTGATGTGGACCAGCTCCTCGACGCGTACGAGGCACAGCGAGGCACGCGACCCGATCTCGACACCCTGCGCTGGTGGACGGCACTCGCCACGCTGAAGTGGGGCGTGATGTGTCTCATCCAGTCGTTCACGCATCTCAACGGCATCGTTCGTTCGGTCGAGCTCGCGGCCATCGGGCGACGGGTCGCCGAGAACGAGTATGACCTGTTGCGCCTCGTCGACGGAGGTTGGTGATGGCCGATCGGCCGACGGTTGACGAGTTGATCATCGCAGTTCGCGAGTTCCTCGAACGTGACATCATGCCGGTCGTCGACGGCCGCGCGGGCTTCCACCTCCGCGTCGCGGTCAATGTGCTGAACATCGTCGAACGAGAACTGACACTCGGTGGTCCGCTCGCCGAGCGCGAACGCGCGCGACTGGTCACGATCCTCGGCCATGCCGGAGAGCTCGAGGCTTTGCGGCGAGAGGCCGCGATGGCGATCCGGGACGGAACGCTCGACAACCGCTTCGATGAGCTCCTGGACCTCCTGACGGAGACGGCCCGAGAATCGCTCGCCGTGAACAACCCGAAGTATCTGGGTTAGCTTCGCCGCATCCGAGTCGTACCGGGGGGAATCGACCAACATGCGTCTTGCACGATTTGCGTCGGCTGCCGCGCTCGCGATCGCCGCTGCGGCGGTCGTGCCCGCAGCCGCGCAACAGGCGACTTCGACGACGAGCGCCCCCGATGTTGATCCCCGATACCGCGGGTTCGGCGACGGCGGTGGGTTCCTCAACATCTTGCCGCCCGGCCAAAACGCCGGCGTCACCGAAACGATGCTCGGCCAGATCGACAAGGCGCTCAAGGGCGAGGGCGAATTCCCACCGCACTACGTCGACCAACTCGAGATGTACGAGTCGCTCGTGCATTCGGGAGGCCTCAGCAACGAAGGGCTGACGGATTACTTCAAGGATGCGAGCTTCGGCGTAGCCGACGGCGACATCGATCGGGTGTATTCACCGCACGACGACGTCGTTGTGATCCGCGACAAGAGCTTCGGCGTGCCGCACATCTACGGCGTGACCCGCTACTCCACGATGTTCGCGCAGGGATACACCACCGCCGAAGACCGCATGTTCTTCATGGACGTGCTCCGCCATGTCGGGCGAGGGCGACTCGCGGAATTGATCGGATACAGCGACGGATTCATCGAGCGCGACAAAGGCACCGTCGGGTCATCGCCGTATCAGGAGTCCGACTTGACCGCACAGGTCGAGTTGCTCGCCGACAGCGGCGCCGAAGGAGCCAGCATCGTCGCGGATGTCGAGGCCTACTCCGATGGCGTCAACGCGTTCATGGAGCATCTCGTCGACGACCCCGAGCTCCAACCAATCGAGTACAAGTTGCTCGGGATCACGCCCAAGCCTTGGGTGCGCGAGGACGCAATCGCAATTGCGACTCTGGTCGGCGGGATCTTCGGGCGCGGCGGCGGACGCGAAGTCGAGAACTTCTGTGGGCTCGAACGCCTGACCGAGACACTCGATGGTGACACGGACGCTGCGCAGGCGATCTTCGACGACCTCCACTTCGTCGACAACGACCGGGTCGTGACCACCGAGACCGAGAGCGACTACGACCTCAGTCGACCTGAAACAGTCGCGCCGGGCGCTCATCCCGACATCGATTGCTCGTCGCTCCAACCCCTCAATGACGCGTCGCCCAGGACGGACGAACTCCTCCGCGGGCTCGGTTCGACCGATTCGTTGTTCGCGAACGACACCAGGTGGGCCCCCACGGTCGAATTCTTGCGTTCGCTGGCTCGAGCCCAGCGCGAGGGCGCGCACCTGTCGAACGCGATCTTGATCGGCGGTGATCGGACGACCGCCGGTCGACCGATCGCAGTGTTCGGACCGCAGATCGGTTACTCCGCGCCCGAACTCCTCACCGAAAAGGATGTTCACGGCCCCGGCATCGACGCGCGTGGTGTGGGCTTTCTCGGCGTCGACTTCTACGTCCTGTTGGGGCGTGGCCATCGGTACGCGTGGTCGGCCACGTCGAGCGGTGCCGACAATGTCGATCAGGTGGTCCTGGAGCGCTGCTCGACCTCGCCCGACGGTGCGGGCGACGATGCCGTGCTCAACGGCTACCGCAAGAACGGCGACTGCATCGCATTCGAAACCTGGGACCACGAACTCGACACGCCTGCGACTCCGCTCGCCGCAGCCGGCCCGAAGCAGCTGAGGTGGAGCGTCGAGCGCTCGGAGTACGGGCCCGTGTTGTGGCACGGAACAACGAAGTCCGGGATGCCGATCGCGATCGTGGAGCGCCGGTCGACGTACGGTCGCGAAGTCACATCGGCCATCGGCTTCAAGCGCCTCAACGATCCGGAGTACATGGAGCTCGGAGTCGATCGTTTCCGCGCGGCCGTCGGCGAGGGAATCGATTACACGTTCAACTGGCTCTACATCGACGACCGAGACATCGCGATGCAGGATTCGTGCCGGTGCCCGCGACGAGCCGACGGGGTCGACCCCGCCATGCCGACGCGCGCCGGTGGTCCGTTCGATTGGAGCGATGACTACCTGACGACATCCGATCTTCCGCACGCCTTGAACCCTGACTCTGGATTCCTCGTGAACTGGAACAACCGACCGGCCGCGGGTTGGGGATCCAGCGACTCGGAGTTCGGGTACGGACCGGTGCACCGATCACAGCTGCTCTCGAATCAGGTCGAGGCTCGCCTCGCGACCGACGTTGCAGACGACGGCTCGATTTCGCCGACGGTGGAACGCTTCGAGGTCGTGGAAATCATGCGTAACGCGGCCAATCAGGACATGCGAGGCAACCTCGTCGTACCCAAGCTGCTCGAATCGATGGGTGAACCACCCGACGACGTCGCGCCGCGTCTGCTTGATCTTCGCGAACGACTCGAGATCTGGTCCGACAGCGGTGCATTTCGCCGAGACCTCGACGACGACGGCACGCTCGACGACGCCGTGGCACCTGCGATTCTCGACGCGTGGTGGCCACGAATCACCGAGGCGCTCTTCAGCGACGATGGCGATGCACGCGCCGCTCTCGGGCTCGGCAACGGCTCCCTCGATGACAGTTCTTCGGCCGCGAGTGCGATCGTCGCGGCAGTTGACGGATCGACATCGCACACGTACTGCCTCTCGGCCGGCTGTCGCGACGAACTCTGGATTGCTCTGGCGAAGGCCGCGGACGATCTCGAAGCCGAGTTTTCGTCGCCCGATCCCGTGCAATGGGCACGGGCAATCGAGGACGACCAGATTGCGTACGCGACGCTGCTCGCCGGAATGCCCACGATGCACTGGCAGAACCGTCCGACGTTCCAGCAGGTCGTGCAATTGGAGACCGAACGCGAGCGCCCCACACCGTCGACGGATTCGCCAACCACCACCGGATCGGCCGTGACCGACCAAACGCGTGACGACGGCTCCGATGGCGGAGCGGGTGTCGTCGGTGTCGTCGTCGGCATCGTGGCATTGGCTGCGATTGTCGCGGCAGCGATCTGGCGGCAACGGCGACGCACCCATGTTCGGCGAGCAGGCTGAGGACATCGGCCACCGCATGCGCATCGCGACCTGGAACGTGAACTCGTTGAAGGCCCGTCTCCCGCGAGTCGAGGAGTTCCTCGGCTACGCGGACGTCGACGTGCTGTGCCTCCAGGAAACCAAGTTGGCGAACAAGGCGTTTCCCGCGTTGACGTTTCAGGAGTTCGGCTACGACTCTGTCCATCACGGCCAGGGCCAATGGAACGGAGTCGCGATCTTGTCGAGAGTCGGCGTCGCCGACGCGACCGACGGCTTCGGGGCTGACTTCGTCGACCCCTACGAGGGTGACGCACGACTCGTCGCGGCAACCTGCGGCGGCGTGCGAGTGGTGTCGGTGTACGTACCGAATGGGCGGGCGGTCGACACCGAGCACTACGAACGCAAGCTGCAGTGGCTGACCGTGTTGCGCGACTGGGTGGCGCAACTCCACACGCCTGATGACGCGCTAGCGATTCTCGGTGACTGGAACGTCGCGCCGGCCGATCGCGACGTGTGGAGTCCGAAAGCGTTCGAGGGTTCGACCCATGTCACCGATGCCGAGCGGCGAGCGTTGATCGATCTGGAGGCGCTGGGTCTCGTTGATGCGTTCCGCGCCGTGTATCCCGACACCGATGGGCTGTACAGCTACTGGGACTACCGCGCCGGCGACTTCCACCAACACCGAGGTATGCGCATCGATCTCGCGCTGACGTCGCCGCCGGTCACCGAACGCGTCACGTGGGCAGTCGTCGATCGCAATGCGCGCAAAGGAACTCAGCCCAGCGACCACGCACCGGTGATCTTCGACCTACGCGACTGACGTTGCCTCGGGTGGCCGTCCCGAACGATCGACAATCCTGGAGGATCGGTCGAGTGGCGGCTCAGTCCCAGCATCGTAGAGTGCGGAACGTGACGCTCGATGCTCCGCACCTACGCACCATCCCACCGGAGGGCGGCAAGGGCGACCGAACTCGGTCCCGTCTCCTCGACGTCGCGGTCGAGCGATTCGCCGCCGAGGGCTTCCGCCGAACGAGTGTCTCAGAGATCGCCCGTGCGGTCGACCTCACGCCGGCGGCGGCGTACGCCTACTTCGCCGGCAAGGAGTCGTTGTTCATCGCGGCAGTCGACCTCGACGCCGAAGGACTGGTCGAGCACGCACGCGCCGTGATGCGCGCCGGGGGCCTGCCGACCGAAACGGTCGTGCAGGTACTGCTCGTACTCGCCGCCAAACTCGACGAGCACCCGCTCGCCCGACGCGTGCTCGCGGGGCAAGAACCCGAAGCGATCGATCGCGTCCTCGATCTTCCGAGCCTCGCCGAGTTTCGTGACGAACTCGGCGCCGAATTGACCCGGGCGCAGCGTCGAGGCGAAGTCCGTAGCGACGTCGACGCCTATCGGCTCGCAGCAGGCCTGGAGACACTCGTCATCGCGTTGCTGATGGCCCAGGTACAAACCGGCGTACAGCCCGGCAGCGACCGCGCCCTCGGCATCGGGACCGTGCTCGACGCCGCCCTGCGCCCGCCCCGCTGAACGCCCGACGATTCACATCGGACGCGAAAGGGCGCCGCGACGAGTGCGGCGCCCTTGGACGCGAATCCGAACGGTCTGGCTCAGCTCTTGGCAGCAATGGCGTCTTTGAGCGCAGGAACCACCTTGTTGACGTCGCCGACGATTCCGAGGTCGGCGACCCCGAAGATCGGCGCCTCGCCGTCTTTGTTCACCGCAATGATGTTGTCGGAGTTCTTCATGCCGACCAGGTGCTGGGTGGCACCGGAAATGCCGAGCGCGATGTACACCTTCGGCTTGACCGTCTTGCCCGTCTGTCCGACCTGCAGCGCGTAGGGCACCCAACCGGCGTCGACGATCGCGCGGCTCGCTCCAAATGCGCCCTTGAGCTGCTTCGCAAGTTCTTCGACGAGCGGCTTGTAGCTCTCCTGCGCTCCGATGCCGCGGCCACCGGACACGACGATCTCGGCCTCTTCGAGCTTGGGGCCGGTCTGCTCTTCTTCGAACACCTCGAGCACCTTCGCCTCCGCAGCCCGCCCCGCGTCGACGACACCGTGGTTGTTGACTGCGGCCGCCGAACCGCCGGCCGACTCCGCGGCAAACGACTTCGGCCGAATTGCGACGAGGTGCGGGGCGTCGCTCGAAAGCGTGCAATCCACCAGCGTGGTGCCGCCGAAGATCGCAGTCCCGAACTTGAGCGCACCACCGTCGACCGACAACGTGAAGCCGTTGGTCAGCACGGGCCGATCCAGCTTCGCCGACAGGCGAGCGAGCGCGTCGCGACCGTCGTAACTCTGGACGAACACGATCACATCAGGGTTTTCGCTGGCCGCGAGTTGCGCAATGCCAGCTGCGGCCACCTGGCCGGGCAGGGCGCCTTGCGGATCGAAGACGTGCAACGTCGTTGCGCCGTACTCACCGACCTGAGCAGCGACCGCGTCAGCATTCGGGCCCGCGTAGACGGCCTCGACCGTCGACGCGATCGAGCGCGCGTTCGTGAGGAGTTCGAGGGTTGCAGTGGTGACCTTGTCGCCGTTGGCCTCGGCGTACACCCACACTTTGTTGAGGGTCATTGACGTCTCTCCGTTCTTCTCGTGCGCCGGGCTCAGATGACCTTGAGGTTCTCGAGGAACGCCACGATCTTCTCCGCGCCCGTTCCGTCGTCCTCGAACTTCTCACCGGCCTGGCGAGCAGGAGCTTGTTCGACGTTGGTGATCGCCTGGCGTGCCCCAGCCCAACCGACTTGGCCGTCGAGCCCGAGGTCGGCCGCGGTCACCTGATCGACGGGCTTGCTCTTGGCCGCCATGATGCCCTTGAAACTCGGGTATCGCGGCTCGACAACACCTGCGGTGACGCTGACGAGCGCCGGAAGCGACGCCTCCACGACGTCGTAGCCGGCCTCGGTCTGACGCTGGATCTTGACCTTGCCGTCGGCGATCTCGACCTTCTTCGCGAAGGTCAACGCAGGCCAGCCGAGCAACTCGGCCATCTGCGCAGGAACCGTTCCGGTGTAACCGTCACTCGACTCGGTCGCCGCGAGAACCAGGTCGGCGTCGCCGATGCGCTCGACGCACTTGGCCAGCACCTTGGCCGTGCCGAGCGCGTCGGAACCCGACGCGCTGTCGTCGCTGAAGAGAACGGCCTTCGCCGCGCCCATCGCCAGCGCGGTGCGCAGCCCGCTGACCTCACCGTTCGGAGCCATCGAGATGAGCGTCACCTCACCACCGCCCGCAGCGTCGACGAGCTGGAGTGCCATCTCGACGCCATAGCTGTCGGACTCGTCGAGGATCGGCTTCGCACTGCGGTCGAGGGTGTGGTCGGCCTCGAGCTGACCCGGCACCGACGGGTCGGGGATCTGCTTCACGCAGACGACGACGTTCACGAGCAACTCCTTCGCGGTTCGCGGATTGGCTCGGACGCGGCGCCCGCCGCATCCGAAGCGGCTGAGATTCTGGCCGCCACGGTGTCCCCCGGACGAACCGGGCGGTCAGTCGCCCGCTGGCAAGGTCTGAGCATCCGTGTTGCACCTGAGCCCGACGCGGTGTCATTGCCACGGCAAGGGGATGGCCGGGAGGCGTCACCGACGCTCGTAGCCTCGATCACCGCAAGACCTGGAGTGCAAAACGTGAACGCCATCGAAATCACCGGACTCACGAAGACGTACCGGACGCGCCGAGGTGTCGTGCAGGCCGTCGCCGGGCTCGACTTGTCGGTGCCGACGGGCGGTGTCCACGGCTTCCTCGGTGCGAACGGGGCAGGCAAGACGACCTCGATTCGGGCTCTCGTCGGGCATTTGCGGGCCTCGTCGGGCGACATCCGCCTGCTCGGCGCCCGGATTCCCCACGATCTGCCGAAGGTGATCGACCGCGTGGGAGCCCTCGTCGAACAACCGAGTTTCTTTCCCAACTTCAGCGGCCGCCGCAACCTCGCGTTGCTGGCCAAATCGCGCGGCATCCCGAAGTCGCGGATCGGCGCCGCGCTGGAAACGGTCGGGCTCAGCGAACGCGCCGACAGCCGCTTCGCGACGTACTCGCTCGGCATGAAACAGCGGCTCGGCGTCGCCTCGGTGCTCCTCAAGGATCCCGAGGTGCTCATCCTCGACGAACCCGCCAACGGCCTCGATCCACCCGGAATCCTCGAGATGCGCACCCTGCTCCGACGCCTCGGTGACGAGGGTCGGACGGTGTTCGTCTCGAGTCACATCCTGTCGGAGGTCGAACAAACCTGCGATCGAATCACCGTCATCGCGCGCGGCAAGCAGATCAAGACCGGAACGGTGCACGAGTTGCTGGCAAGCGCGGACGCCAAGTTCCACGTTCGCGTTCCCGGCGGCGAGCGCGAACGACACGTCGCGGCAACGGTGCTGACGAGCGCCGGATACGAGGTGCTCGTCGACGCGACCGGCGAGCTGTTCGTCGCGGTCGACGAAGCACACAGCGACATGGTCACCAAAGCACTCGCCGACGCTTCGATCTTCGTTTCGCTCCTCGCACCCGTCGAGCGCTCGCTTGAAGACGTATTTCTCGAACTCACCGCCGACCCAATCGCGGCGCACGGCCCGTCACTTTCGGCCGGAGGCACACCGTGAACCTGCTCGTTGCGGAGCTGTGGCGATTCGCCTCGCGCCGAATTGCAAAAGCGACGCTGATCGTCGTGCTCCTCTGCATGACTGCGGGTATGGCGATCGCGGCACTGCAGTCCGATTTCGATCCGGCGTCGCGATACGAGAGCTACTCGGAAGAGTGCTTCCGCACCGCAACTGTCAACGCCGAGGGCGAGCCAGACTTGTCGTCGTGCACGTCGGTCGTCGCCTACGCCGAGGACGATCGCGTCGACCTGAACGATCTCGATGGTGTCCTGAGCGCTACAGGCGTGTTGTTCATGCTCGTCACCATCCTCGTCGCCGCTTCGAGCCTCGGCGCAGAGTTCGGCGCCGCGTCCCTGTCGACGCAGCTGTTGTTCGAACCCAGGCGCGTACGAGTGTGGGTGACCAAATCGGCTGCAGTGGCAATCGGGAGCGCTGCGATCACCGCAGTGCTCGCAGCAGTCTTCGTCGGCGAGTTCACCGCGGTCGCGGCGTGGCGCGGGGTCACAGACGTCGAGCCCGGGTTCTGGGGTGATCGGGCGCTCGACGTTGCGCGTTTGGGCGTGGCCGGAACGCTCGGCGGACTCCTCGGGTTCGCGATCACCGGCCTCGCCCGCCGCACGGTCGCGGCAATCGTCGTGTTCATCGCACTGTTCATCGCCGAACCACTCGTCTACCAAGTCACCGACCTCTTCGACGCGCGCCTGCCGCTCTACCCACTGATCGCTTTCGTCGTGAACCCGTTCCGCGAACTCGACTTCCGTTCCACCGACGCATGGGGCATGACATCCCTTGCCGACGCGGTCGTCGTACCGATCGTGTGGATCATTGGGCTCTTGGCGTTGACCGGCTGGCAGTTCCGCCGCAGCGAGATCCGATAATCGACAATCCGCATCGGTAGCGTCGCCGATCGTGTTCGATGTCGCGATCGTCGGTGCCGGCCCCGCCGGCTGCGCTGCTGCCTTGACGGCGCAGCGCCTCGGACTCGCCGCCGTGATCGTCGATCAGGCAGCAATCGGACGAGACAAAACCTGCGGCGACGGGTTGACGACCCAAGCACTTCGGCTGCTCGACGAACTCGACATCACCACGAACGACCTGCGCGCCGACGATCGCCTCGGGTACCTGTCCGTCCGTGACGTCGTGCTGCGTTCGCCGAGCGGACGCGAGGTCACGCTGCCGCTGCCCGACCGCGGCGACCACGCAGCAGTCATCAGCCGCCGTCATCTCGATGCATGCTTGCTCGCCGCAGTCGAGCGAACCGACGTCGAGGTTCGGACCGAGTTCGCGATCGACGCGGTGCACGACACCGACCAGCACGTCGTCATCGCAGGACCGCGCGGCACGGTCACAGCACGGTGGGTGATCGCGGCCGACGGACACTGGTCGACCGTGCGAAAACTCGTCCGTCCGTATCTGCCGGTCTATCTCGGCGATTGGCACGCCGTTCGCCAATATCACGCTGGGGTCGATACCGATCGCCTCTGGGTGTTGTTCGAACGCGATTTGCTTCCGGGCTACGCGTGGGTGTTTCCGCTGCCCAACGGCCACGCCAACGTTGGCTATGGCGTGCTGCGGTCACAGGGCCGCACCGGGAAAGCCCTCAAGGCGCTCTGGCCCGATCTCCTTTCTCGCCCCAGCGTTCGTTCGGTGTTGGGAGACCGAGCCCATCCGATCGAACCAGTTCGCGCCTGGCCGATCCCGACGCGCTATCGGCCAGAGGATCTGGTCCACGGACATGTGCTGTTCGTCGGAGACGCCGCGGCGGTCGTCGATCCCATGACGGGCGAAGGGATCGCACAGGCGATCGAGACCGGCATGCTCGCAGCACGAGCGATCGCGAGCGAACGCAACATCGCCGACGCCTATCGCCGCAGCGTGCACGACGCGATCGGGCGCGACCTGCGGTTCGCCTCGATGTTGTCGAAGATCCTCGCGTCGCCCCTCGGTGCGCGCGGTGCCATCCGCACCGTCGACCTCTCCGATTGGACCAGACGGCAGTTCGCTCGTTGGATGTTCGAGGATTATCCGCGAGCGGCGTTGTTCACCCCCAAACGCTGGGGTCGGATGCGCCCCCATGCGGGGGTGGAATCGGCGTAGAGTCCTGCTCGAGGGGGTCGATACACCGTGCCGAACG
>SXGT01045042.1_pt1 | contig 14417 bp, 15 predicted proteins | sample 3176221 | NCBI WGS metagenome assembly SXGT01 (sample SAMN11356862, study PRJNA531348) | freshwater metagenome | isolation source: freshwater sample F1-120 | place: China: Fuxian Lake, Yuxi | collected 2017-12-25
GACATGATGCCGATGCCGGCGTAGAGAAGGATGGTCGCAGCCAGGAAGATATAACCGAGGATGGTATTGGAAACACCCATCTGTTCCAGAATCGCAACCAGGATGACGAAAGCGATGAAACCACCGGTGTAGAGGGTGTAATAACGCTTTAACTGGTTAAAGAAGGCCGCGTTAGATTGCGTAGTCGTCATGTCAGTCGTCTCCCTCATGTACGCCATAGTCTTTGTCCATCTGATTCATACGCTGGGCGTAGTACCAGATCACGACAACATAGATGATCAAAGCACCCTGCGCGCCCATGTAGAAGGCCAACGGGAAACCCGCGATCACGATTTCGTTTAGTTCTTTCGCGAACCAAATCACCACAAAAGTGGCGACGAACCAGATGGCAAGCAACACAGCGGTCAAGCGCAGGTTCTTGCTCCAGTACTCCTGATGCTTCTCAGTTAGTTTCATATATCTCCTCCAACCAAAAACGATGGTGTCTGGTATTTCCCTCCCCAAGGGTGCCACCGCGTCCAGACACCAAACACGCGACTGGGGGAGTATAAGGACCAAATACCGAGTGTGTCTCCCCCTTGTGTAGTGGAAATCCACAATACGCTAAAAAAATTGCGCCTCAACTCTGCCAAGTGACCCAGCGATAAGACTGTTCAAGGTCCTGGAGCGAACGGTAATGCTCGGAGCGTTTGTCCTTGGCCAGCGGCAAGGCCACCAGTAACAATTGGGCCGTGGCCAGGGCATCTGCCAAGGCTGAATGCCGGGCGAAATTGCCAATCCCGAAATAGCCCGTCCAGTCATCAAGCGCGCGATATTTATGCCGCCACTGCGGTAGAAGTCCCGGCACGGCATAGGCCAAATCCAACCAGGGGTGCTTGAGGTTGATGCCCAAATACGCCCGCATGGCACGCCCAATCATGGTGCTGTCGAAAGCGACATGGAACGCAACCAAGGGCGAAGGACCGAGAAATTCGAGAAAATCAAGTAAAGCGTCAACGGGCGGCTGCCCCTCACGCTGCGCCGCACCGCCTATCCCGTGGATGAGGATGTTTGCCCGGCTACTGGCCTGATCCTGACGCAGAACCACCTCAAAGCTCTGGGCCAAATCAATGCGTCCACCCACCACCGCCACGGCGCCAATGGCAATCAGGCGATCTTTCTGCAGATCCAGTCCGGTGGACTCAACATCGACCACCACATAGCGGGCCTCGGCAAAAGGCCGTCGCAGATCCTCGGCCGGCTGGGCCAACCAAGCCTCCAGGCGTTGCTGCTGGGCAGGCAACAAGGCCACGCCGCGCCAATAACGACGGAGGTGGGCCCAGATATTGCTCATGCCTGATAGTCCATGGACAGACGCGACTGCAATTTGCGCGCCTGACGGAAAGACTCCTTCAGGATGCGCCGATCGAGGTCATTGAGCCGATCCGGATTGATATGGTTATCCAGCATCTCACCCGCTAGGCTCTCTTCATGTTGTCGACGCAAGCGCAACAATTGCAGGAAGAAAAAGCTCGATATCCACGCTTCTACCTCCACGCTGGCAATATTGAGTGGCACCGCAGCCGCCCGCAGGCGTGCCGCCGTCCCACTCGCAGACGAGCCCGTGGCGAGAGCGAAAATGCGTGCTGCATCTACAAAAGGCGTGGCCCCGTTCAGCTTGAGATCCAGCGTTGAGGGATGTTCGCCCGAGGCCGAGGCCACCACAAAGTCGCGTATCAGCCCAAGCGGCGGACGGTTGCGCAAGGCATTGACAGCCATCTGGTGCAGAAAGCGCGGGGCAGTTTTGACATAACCGCCTAACCAAACGCGTAGTTCGGTGGCTAACGCATCCACGCCAAACAGGGGCCGCATGTCAAAAAAGATACTGGCATTGAGCAAGGCCTCGGGATCGCCCGAATCAATCCATTGAGCAAAAGTCGTCTTCCACTCGTCCAAGGTCAGACACCAGCGCGGATTGCTCGCCATCACCTGCCCCTTGCAAAGCGGGAAACCACAGGCATCGAGCGCATTATTGATGCGTTTGGACAACGCCAGCATATGGGCCCGTGCCGTCTCCAGATCGTCCCCTTCTGGCAGAATGAAGATCAGACCGTTGTCCTGATCGGTGGTCAGGGTCTGCTCCAACCTGCCCTCCGATCCGAAGGCCAGCCAACAGAAGCGGTACGGACAACCCTTGTCGCACTCCATCTCGATGACGCGTTGCGTTAGCAAATCATTGAGCGTGGAGATAATCTGGGTAAGCTGTTCCGAGCCAACCCCCTGGGCCAGCATGTTGTGGCCTAACTGGCGAATGTCCTCAGCAAAGGTCCTCAGATCCTCAAGACGCGTAGCCGAACGAATAGCCGCCGAGATCTGGGTCACGCCGACGCGTTGCAAGGAAAAGAGATCCTTTTCTGAAATCACCCCCGTCACCCGCCCGTCTTCTGTCATCAGGACATGGCGAAACCCGTGCTGGGCCATCAATAGGGCAGCCTCAAAGGCATGCGCCGACGGCGGCAGGGTCATCGGCTCAGGCGTCATCACGGCCCGGATCGGGGTCGTCAGCGACAGTCCGGGGAGAATCACGCGCCCGATTAAATCCCTCACACTGAACACCCCAAGTGGATGTAGGGTCGCATCCGTGATGACGATCGCACTGATTTGTTGCGCTTGGATGGTCTGCAGGGCCTCAGCCAACGGGGTATCTGGCAGACAGGTAACCGGTGCACGGCGCGCCAGACTTGACAATGGACTATGCAACGACTGTCGTTCATTGCTGGACGCCGCATAAACGCCCTGCAGGCTGCGTTGCGATTGGTCCAGCAGGTTAGCAATGCGCTCGGTGCAGAAGCGCGAGAAGGGCAGCGAGCGCTGTATCAGAGTGTGAAAATCTTCCGCCCCCAACACATAGGCAAAAACATCGCCCTGCGCCCGGAAAGTCGACACCACCGGGCGGTTACTTAATACCGCACCAATCGGGAAAGCCTCGCCCTCGTGCAGCTCCAGCCACGCTCCCGCCTCGCCACTCTCGCCCACCACGCGGCCCTGCTTGACGATCAGCACACGCTCCGAAACGCCATCCGACGGTGCCAGCAAGATCTCGCCGTGGTGGTAATAAACCAGCGACAAATGCTGCGCCAGCCAGAGCAAGTCTGCCTCTGCCATGCTGTCAAAAGGGGCAAAGCGTGACAAGTGCTCGACCGTAGCCGTCAACAGGGAATTGGAAACCGTCATGGATTCTCCTCCAGGGACATGCGTTTACTAAAGAAAACCTTCGCTCTGCGAACGGGCGCGGATGGCTCATTTTACTACCACCATAACAAGAAACCCCCGAACCAAGTCGAGGGTTTCTTAGCGCTGTCGTGCGTCGTATCGCCGTTAATGGGCCGTGGCACCCTCAGCGTGGATGCCGGTATTCTGACGCACATAAAGCTCATCCCACAGCGCTTCGGCACGACGGTCGCGGAACAGCAGGGAGAACAAGATAACCATCAGGAAACCAAGCGGGATGGAAATCAAGCCGGGGTTCTTGAGCAGGAAATAAGGCTTCTCGAGACCCATCATGCTGACCGTTTGGCCTGCAAATTTCTTGAGATCACTCTCGGCCTTGACCTTGGCCTTTTCAGTCGCGGCGATCTCTTTCTTGGTCTTGTCTATCTCCTTGACATCGGTCAGCGTGGCAAGTTTTCCATTCAGTGCCAGCAGCTTGTCGGCCGCACCCAGCTTAGCCGGCTTCTCTGCAGAGGCTGGCTTGGCCGGTGCGGAAGCAACGCACCCCTCCATGGCGAACAGTTCGCACATCAAGCTGGACGCCGGCTTCGCGGCTACCGCCTCTTTGGCCGGCTGGGCCGGTTCACCTTGCAGCACCTTATCGGCAGCGCCGAGGACGGCTTTGGGATAGGTCATATTGGGAGAAATCATCACCAAGGCAATGGCCGAGATCGCACCAACGAGCATGCCGGCGACAACACCATAGGTATTACATTTCCGCCAGTACAGCGTCAGGAGCACGGCAGGTAAGTTGGACGATGCCGCCACGGCAAAAGCGAGGGCCACTAAATGCGCCACATTCTGGCCCTCGGCCGAGATGCCGACATAGATGGCCATGATGCCTACGATCACAGAGGACACCCGGGCCGCAATCACCTGCTCCTGCGGCGAAGCGTGATCTCCCTTGATAACACCTACATAAAGGTCGTGCGCCATCGCGGAGGCGGCCGCCAACACCAGGCCTGCCACCACTGCGACGATTGTCGCAAAAGCCACGGCTGACACAAAGGCAAGGAATAGATTACCCAGCATGGAATCGGCACCCCCACCAGCAAATTGAGCCAGTAGCGGAGCCGCCATGTTGCCGCCCTTGTCGAGCACAGAGATGGGGCCGGCGCCAACATTAATGGCCGCGCCCATACCCAGGAACAGGGTAAGGACATAGAAACCGCCGATGATACCCATCGCCCAGATCACCGATTGACGCGCGGCTTGAGCGGTTGGTACCGTGAAAAAGCGCATCAGGATATGCGGCATGCCCGCCGTACCCAGCACCAAGGCCATACCCAAGGATATCTGGTCGATCGGGTTCTTGAGGAACAAGCCTGGCTCCAGGAATCGTTGGCCCAACTCTTCTGGCGTCATGGTGGTTGCAGCATCGCCGATCAGCTTGGCAACTTGGGCCTGCACCTTCGGATCGGACACCACCGCCTGCAGGAAGCCTGGCAGGCTGAAACCATACTGACCCCAAGTAATCATAACCAATAGAATAGAGGCCGTTACCAGCAGCACGGCCTTGATGATCTGCACCCAGGTCGTCGCCTTCATGCCGCCAAACACCACATAAGACAGCATCAGGACACCAACACCAATCACCGACACCGCGTAATCAATGCCAATCAGGGTCTTGATCAACACGCCCCCACCCACCATCTGCGCCGTCAGGTAGAAGGTCGAAACTGTAATGGTGGACAATGCGGCCACGGTCTTCGCGGCCTTGGGTTGATTGCGGAAAGCCAGGACATCGCCTAGCGTGTACTTGCCAATATTGCGGCACGGCTCGGCAATCACCAGCAGGACGGTGATATAGGCCACCAACCAGCCCACCGAATACATAAAACCATCGTACCCGTACAGCGAGATCAGGCCGGCGATACCCAGAAAAGATGCCGCAGATAGATAGTCACCGGCGATGGCCCAACCATTCTGAATCCCCGTGACCGAACGGCCTGCAGCATAAAACTCGGAGGTGGTATGGGTCTGCCGCGCTGCCCAGTAAGTAACATACATCGTCACGGCAATGATCATGCCGAACACAGCAAAGGTCATCCACTTGTATTCATCCGCCACCGCACCGGCGCCTGCGAATGCCAATGAGCTTACCAAGGCGAGCACAGCCGTGCCGCCAATCAATTTTAGATTCATGGAGGTGCCTATTTGATGTTGTGAGCGTCTTTGATGATTTCGGCTGCCATTGCGTCAAATGTCTTGTTTGCGCGTTTTGCATACACGCCAGCAATGGTCCAAGCCACGACAAACTCGGATAACGCAAACAGGATGCCCACATTCACGGGACCCCAAACCTTGATCTTGAACAGCTCCTGGTAATAGGCTGCCCCAACGGGAAGGAGAAAATAATAGACCACCGAGAATGCCATCAAGCCCCACAAAAGCGACAGCTTCTTCCTCTGCAACAACTGGAAACGAGGGTCAGCATCGATTGCCAGCCAGTTCATTTCTGCTTTAGACACAACTTCCTCCACACAAGACCACCCCCGTTTTTTCATCATACCCGCCCGGCCATAAAAATACATTAATACGACCTTGATATACCGAATTGGCTATATCGGCAGGCGGACCTCAATCTTCAACCCACCGCCGGAGGCATCGCTCAACTCAATCTGGCCCTGACAGAGCTGGACAATCTCGCGCACAATGGCCAAGCCCAAGCCGCTCCCTGGAGTTTCGTGTCCTGCCAAGCGGTAAAAACGCCGAAAGACCTTGTCCCGCTCTGCGCTGGGAATGCCGGGGCCCGTATCGCTCACGCTAAACACCGCCCAGCCATCCTCCTGGCGCAGGGCCACATCTACCCGTCCACCCGACGGCGTATAGCGCACCGCGTTATCAATGAGGTTGCCAACCAGAATCTTTAGTGGCTCGCTATGGCTGTACAAGGTCACCGGGGCACTGCCAGTCAAACCCAAATCTACCTGATGCGCGTCCGCCACCGTCGAGAAATCCGCTACCACCCCTTTTACCAAACCATCCAGGTCCACGGCGACCCGTTCCGCCTGGGCCTCCGGTTCAAGCCGGGCCATAGCAAGCAATTGGCTCACCAAACGGGCCGCGCGATCAATTCCCTCTTGCAATCGCGCCAAGGTCTGTTGACGCTCGGCCTCGCTCTCCGCCCGTGTCGCCATCTGCGCCTGCAATTTGAGCGCCGTCAGCGGCGTGCGCAATTCGTGGGCCGCATCGGCCACAAAGCGCCTTTGCAAGGACATAGCCTTGTCCAGTCGCGACAGCAAGGCATTCAAGGCCTCTCCCAAGGGGCGGATTTCCTCAGGTGCGGTCGCCATGTCAATGGGGTGCAACATGGCCACATCACGCACCCCAATCTCGCGGCGCACCTGCTCAAGCGGCGCCAAGGCACGCACCACGGCCATCCAGATCAATATGCCCAAGCCAGCCACCAGAATCGCCAACGGTAGTAACAGCCAGTTGGCCAAACGAGCATAGGCAAGGACTCGATTAGCCTTGGGTGCAGCCACCTGAATCGTCAATCCGCTGCTGTGCAGGGTATAGGTACGCCACTCTTCACCATTCCAGGTGACTACGGCGAATCCATTCGGCTGGCGAGGGAGCGCCACATCGGGGCGCGAGGCATAAACCAGTCGGGATTTTTCCCACATTTGGCTGATGAAACGGCCATGATCCTGGGCCTCGTCGCCTTCCCCTGTGGCCTCTACCCCGTGCCGCATGATGGCGTGCGCCACCTGTTCCAAGGTGTAATCGCGGGCCTTGTTAAAGCCGCTCCAAGTAATGCTGTAGGTGACCACACTGACCAACAATCCGGTCAACAACAACGAGGTGATTTGCCAGATAAGCAACTGGCGGCGGATGGAATTCACGGCGCGACCACCTTGTAACCAACACCCCGCACATTGCGAATCCACTCGCCCCCCAATTTGCGGCGCAGGTTATGTAAATGCACCTCAATGGCGTTACTGGATACTTCCTCGTCCCAGCCGTACAGGCACTCCTCCAATGACTCACGCGAAACCACCGTGCCAGGGCGCGCCATCAAAGCCTCAAGCAGGGCAAACTCGCGCTGCGAGAGGGCAATGGCCTGATCCAACAAAGTCACCTCGCGTCGGTCCGGATCCAAACAAAGCGTGCCTAGGCGCATCTCGCTTCGCCCACGACCGCTATGCCGGCGCAACAGGGCCCGCACTCTGGCCACCAGCTCATCAAGATCGAAGGGTTTGACCAGATAATCGTCCGCACCCAAATTAAGCCCGGCCACCCGGTCCGCCACAGCATCCCTCGCCGTAACCACCAACACCGGCAAAGTGTGCTCAGCCTGCCGCAGGCGTTTCAACACCGTCAGTCCATCTTGGCGAGGCAACCCAATATCGAGCACCAACACCGCATAATCACCGGCATTCGCGGCCAGCTCGGCCGCTGCGCCATCTCGCGCCCAGTCCACGACAAAACCCGCCTGCCGCAAGCCCTGCTGCATGCTCTCGCCGATCATCGGGTCATCTTCAGCCAGTAACAGTTTCATCGCGATCCGTTTCTGTCAGCATTATGCCGCGCCCATAGAAAAACGGGGCTCACGCCCCGTTTTTGTGCCACGGAAACCAGAATTACTTCTTGGCAGCCGGAGCAGCAGCCGGGGCAGCAGCAGCCGGGGCAGCAGCAGGAGCGGCCGCCTTGTCTTCCTTCTTAGCCTTCTTGGCCTTCTTCTCAGCCTTGGCCGGAGCAGCCTTGGCATCAGCGGCCGGAGCAGCAGCCGGAGCAGCAGCAGCCGGGGCTGCGGCCGGGGCAGCGGCCGGAGCGGCCGCCTTGTCAGCCGCTTGAGCGGAAGCGATCATGGAAACAGCGGCCAGAATGGCGAACAGGGTACGGGTCATCTTGAATCTCCTTGAATGGGTCATGCTCGCAACACCGCGAGTGCCCGCATTCTGGTGTAGCGAAAATTAAGGCCGCATTAAGATCAGAAACTTATCAAAATTATTTTTTGTGCCCATAAAAAAACCCCGCCGAATCGGGGTTTTGGCGTATTGCCGGTTGACCTGGATCAGAAACCCATGTCGCCCATACCACCCATGCCCCCCATCCCGGGGTTCATGTCGGGAGCGCCACCCTTTTTGTCTTCCGGCAGATCGGCCACCATGCAATCCGTGGTCAGCATCAGGGAAGCCACCGAGGCGGCGTTTTGCAGGGCAATGCGGGTGACCTTGGTCGGGTCCAGCACGCCCATCTCCATCATGTCGCCATAAGTGCCAATGCTGGCGTTGTAGCCAAAGTTACCCTTGCCTGCCAACACCTTGTTGACCACCACGGAGGCTTCTTCGCCACAGTTGTTGACGATCTGGCGGAGCGGCTCTTCGATGGCACGCAGAACGATCTTGATGCCGGCATCCTGATCGTGGTTAGCGCCCTTGAGCTTGGAGATGGAAGAACGGGCGCGCAAGAGCGCCACACCACCGCCAGGAACAATGCCTTCTTCGACGGCTGCACGGGTCGCCACGCGCCGGGGTCGAGGCTGCGCAGAAACGTGGCCGGGTGGAACGTGCCCGCGCCGACCGCCTGGTCGTAGGGCTGCAAGACCGCACAACCCTGGGCGGCCCAGTACGTCTGGAGGCGGAAGATCAGGTCCTGGAAGGTCAGTGGCTCGGTGCTCAAGCGCCCGCTCGGAGAGGGCGCGGAGCTAACACGGGCCGCCCGCCGCGGCGGCCGCTCAGCCGGGACGACCGAAGACCGACGGCGCCTTCTCGTCGAGGAGCTTGAACAACATCCACCCCGCGACCGGGAGCCCGACCGCGCAACACACGCCCGAACACGGGACGGCCGCGACCCCGAGCAGCACCCGCACCAGCGTGAGGTTGCGCAGCGCCCGCATCCGTAGCCCCGCGAAGATCATCGCCACCGCGAAGACCACGGCGCCGACGAAGCTCAACAGCGGCCAGGCGTTGGAGGTGAGCAGGTCGCCCACGCCGGTCATGCCCTTGGTGAGGATCACGTCGGCCCGTTGCGTGAACACGTTGAAGCCGGCCCACGTGAGCGCGAGCCCGCCGCCGATGAAGCCGGCGGCGCCCGTCGAGATCGCGACGGTGCCGAGCGTGCGCACCGACGCGGCGTACTCGCGGTACTCGGGCAGCTCGTGCACCGGGACCTCGCCCTTCAGACGGTAGGTGGGGTCCTGCCCGCCGCCCACACCGATGGCGGCGCCGAGCGCCGGCTTGGACTCGGCGGTGACCCACCAGCCGTGGGCCGGGCCCTCGGAGAGCGTCTTCCCCGCGCGGTAGCGCCGCTCCAAGAGCGACACGAGCGCGGGGTTGGCGGCCTGGCCCTTGGGCATCGGGATGGCGCGCATCTCGCCCACGCCGGGCTCGGCACCCTGCGCCCGCCAGGTGACGAACGCTTCGTTGTGCGCACGCACGTCGGCGAGCACACGCGGCCCGAGGTCGCGCGGCGCGAGCCCCGCGTACGCGTGCGAAAACAGCGTGTCCGGGCACGACACCTGGAGTGCGTTGCCCACCAAGACGCAGCGGTACACCCACTCTTCGCCGGGGGCGAACCCCGGGAAGCTGAGCATCACGCCGTCGACCCCGGCGTTGAACCGAATGTTCTCGGCGTTGACCGCCCCACCGACCGGCACCTCGCCCCCGAGCGTGACGTCGGGCAGGCCCGCGTCGACCCACCCGCGGAGGCACCACGCCAACAGGTCGTCGGCGGCGCCGATCGCGGGGGGGATCACCATGGCGGCCTCCTAACCGACCCGAAAACGACGCGAGCCGCCCGAAGGCGGCCCGCGCAGACCGAGCGGGAGCTCAGTCCTTGAAGATCATGTTCAAGAACTCGAGGCCGTTCTCGTTCTCGCCGATCGACTGGCCGGCCTGCAGCTTCTGGCCGAGCAGGTACGCGTCGTAGGTCGTGATCCACGCGAAGACGACGGACACGATCGCGAGCATGCCGCACGAGATGATGGCGACGCCGAGCCAGATGCCCCAGGTGATGTACGCCTTCTTCTTCTGGCCCATGAGGAAGTAGCCGAGGCCACCCGCGAAGAAGAGGTTGAGCACGGCCAGCAGGATCGGGTTGGCGTCGGGCTTGGTGATCATCGCGCCCATGAGGAGCTCCGGGAATGCAGAAGGGGGAAGCCGGGCCGGGAGGCCGAGCGGGTGCGACGATGTACCGCGACAAGCGCTGACAAGCAAGGGCGCTCGTCAGATCTCCAGCGCAGCAGGGTAGATCGGCACCACCCCGGCGTCGGCGACGATGTACTCGTACACGTCGGTGCCGACCTCGCCGTTGGAGCGCAGCGCGGTGAAGGTGACGTTGATCGCGCCGTCGGGAACCCCGAAGACCACGAACTCGCCGCCCGCGCCCGTCTGGGTCAGGGACGCCTCGGACGCGCCGTCGTCGTTGAAATAGCAGGCCGCGTAGGTCGCGCCGTCGGACGCGAGCACCGCCACCTCGACCCCCGCGAACGGCGGCCAACCATCGGCCGCGCCCGCCCCGATGTTCACGCGCACGTCACCGATCACCGTGCCGCCGGCGTCGGCCAGTTGAGGACACGCGTCGTACTCGGCCGTCGTCTCGGCGAGCCACGCAGGGTCCGCAATCCATGGGAGGCCCGTCTCGGCCACGAAGTCCGAGACGCCCGCCACCCCGGAGAACGAGGTGGTGAGTCGTTCGTCTGCGCTCACCTGCAGGAAGAAGGAGGTGCCGGAGTCGACCGCCACCGAGAAGGCCCCGTCGGCGTCGCTGACCGCGGTGTCGACCACCGCACCCTCACGATTGCGTGTCTCGAGCGTGGCGCCGGCGAAGGGCGCCCCGCCGTGGAAGGGCGCGTCCTCCACCACGCCGGACAGGGCGACCGTGCCGAGGGCGCCGACGTCGTCGCACGCCAGTACAAAGTAGAGCATCATGGATCGACCCCCGTCAGGTACCAGGCCATCACGACGTCGCCCGGTGCCGCCACGTAGAGCTCGGACGCCCCCCCGATGCCGACGCGCACCTCGCCCGCGGACACTTGCGCGGCGAACCAGTCGATCGGGCCGGTGCGCACCTCGGCGACGTCGCCATCTTCGCCAACCGACCAACAGCTCGGCGCGACCACCCCTGCGTCGGACTCGACCGTGAGGTCCTCGCACACGATGGCGTCGGACGCCGGGTAGCCGAGGACGATGGCGCGCTCGGTGAGGACCTCCACCCACGCGTCGCCGTCGGCGCCGAGGGCGTCGAAGACGTCCTCCAGCCAACCGTCCTCCACCGCGAAAAGTGCGCCCGCGAACCAGTTGCCGTCGGCCGAAGGGGTGTCGCCCGCCCACACCGTCGGGTGCAGCTCGTCGGCGACCACCCGCACCAGCACCGGCTGGTCGGGCGGCACGTCGACCGACCAGTACCCGACGTAGTCCTCGTACGGCTGCGCGGCAGCGATCTGCTCGGACTCCGCGAACGGCGCGGGCCAGAAGGTGACGCTCCCCGCCCCGAGCCGGGCGGTCTCGACCGTCTCCGGCCCGGCGTACACCCAGCCCGCCCACGTCACCAGGGAGTCGGCCTCGGTCGGGGTCTCACAGGCCCACAGGAGCGTCCACAGCGCCATCGCCGGCATCATACCCCGGCGAACAACGCGCGCGCCCCCAGCTCGTGCCCGAGCTGGGCGGTGACCAGCGCGTCGGCGAGCGCGGCGGCGCGCGGATCGACGACCGCGTCGACCTGGTCACGCAGGGGCGTGCGGCGCAGGTGCTCCAGGTGCCCCAACAGCGCCGCGTCGACCTCGGCGCCTCCGCCGCAGCGGACGTGGCGGGCGCCGCCCCCCACCACGTCGAAGTGCATGAGCGACTCGACCGGCCCGCCGCACACCGCGCACCGATCGAGCGTCGGCGCCACCCCGGCGAAGGTGAGGACCTTGAGCTCCAAGGGCGCCGACAAGGTGGGCGACGGATCGGCCTCCAACGCGTCCAGCAACAACAACCACGTCTCCAAGAGGCCGTACTGGCGAGGTTCGGCGTGCCCGTCGTGGCTGAACGCCCCCACCAGCTCACACCCGTACTGCGCCAGCGCCAGCCGCACGAACCCCCGTCGGAGATGCACCCGGGCGTCCTCGACCTCGACGGCGGCGAGTGAATGGAGCCCCCCCTGTCGCGCCTCGCGGAGCTGCACCTTGGCCCGCACCCCCACGTCCAGGCCCGCGGGCCGGCGACGCCCGAGGCGCTGGAAGGCGCCGACCCGGCCGAGCTCGGGCGACAACAGGCGCAGGATGCGGTCGTCTTCGCCGTACGCGGCGACCGAGAGGACGATCACCACGTGCTCCCGGCCCGGATCACGCAACGCCGGCGCCGAGCAAGAGCATCGCCACCGTCAGGTAGATCGTGACCCCGAGGCCGTCCATCGCCGTGGTGACGAACGGGCCGGTGGCGATCGCGGGGTCGACCCCCAGCCGGCGCAACGTGAGCGGCACCAGCGTGCCGACCAACGACGCGCTCGTCATGCCCGAGATGACGGCGATGGCCACGCTCGCCGCGATGCGCGGGTCGCCGTAGCGCAGCCACGCGTACCCGCCGATCGTCACCGCGAAGAACAGTCCCAGCGCCGCGCCGTTGAAGACCTCCGCGCCCACCGCTTTGCCCACGCCGGTGTCGATGCGGCCGGTGGCGATGCCGCGCACCGTGACCGTGGCCGCCTGGATGCCGACGTTGCCCTCCATGCCCATGACGATGGGGACGAAGAAGCCGAGCACACTCGCGCCGCGCAGGACGTCGTCGAAGCCGCGCATCACCTCGGAGATCACGAGCCCGCCGCCGAGCGTCACCAACAACCACGGCAGGCGCTTGGCCGGCGCGAGCCACCGGCTGCCCGACTGCTCCTCCTCGTTGTCGCGCACGCCCGCCATCAACAACATGTCTTCGGCGGCCTCCTCCTTGATGACGTCGATGACGTCGTCGACGGTGACGATGCCGACGAGGTGCCCCGAGTCGTCGACGACCGGCACGGCGAGCAGGTCGTAGCGGCCCGCCACCCGCGCGACCTCCTCCTGGTCGGTCTCGACGCGGACGAAGATCACGTCGCGGGACATCACGTCGCCGAGGCGCGTCGACGGCGGGTGCGTGAGCAGGTTGCGCAAGGAGGTGACCCCGACGAGGCGCCCCTCTTCGTTCTCGATGTACGCGTAGTAGATGAGCTCCTGGTCGCTGGCCTCCTGGACCGCGGCGATGGCCTCGCGGCAGGTGCTCGTGTCGCGCAGGATGAACGCCGTGGGCGACATGATGCCGCCCGCGGTGTCGGGCGCGTAGGCCAACAGCTCCTCGACCTCGGCCCGCTCTTCGCCCTGCATGCGCTGGAGCACCGCCTGGCGCATCTCTTCCGGCAGGCGCTCCAACAGGTCGGTCTGGTCGTCGGCGGCCAGGTGCGACAACAAGACCACCAGCCGCTCGGGCGGCGCGTCGGTGACCAGGTGCAGGAAGTCGTCGCCGTGGACACGGGCGAGGACGTCGGCCGCTACGGCGTCGTCGCGGACCTGGCCGAAGACGAGCCGCTGCTCCTGCGCAGCGAGGTGCCCGATGACCGCCGCGATGTCTTCTGCGCGTGCCTTGGCCACGACCTTGGCCAGCGGCGCAGGGTGCCCACGCCGGGCCAGGCGGCGGATCGCGTCGACCCGCTGTCCGAGGAGGGTGTCGCCCATCGTCTACCCTCCATGGTCGTCGACGAAGCGGAGCCGCCGCGCCCGCGACTGCGCACCGAGCGGCTTGAGCGTACGACCGTTGTAGACCAGCGAGACCCCGTCGAGCGCATCGAGCTCGACCGAGAGCTCGTCGTGCGCGGCGAAGCGGACCTGGCGCCCGGGCACCAGCGCCCCGTCGAACACGTCGCGGCCGTCGGCCACGACGCGGGCGCGCACCCCGCTCGCGGAGGTCACGAGCAGGACCTGGTCGGGCGGGATGTCCACGCCCTCTTCGGGCGTCGACGAGCCGGTGCTGCCGACCGCCCACAAGCCCACCACCAAGAGCACCGCGAGCACCGCCCCCACCGCGCCCATCCGACCCGCACGCCGCAGTCGGGCGACCGGGCTCGTGAGCGTGATCGTGTGCTCGTCGGGCCGCTGGACCTCGCCCACCGCGTCGTGCTCCGGTTCGGGCGGGCGCCCGACGGCCGTGGGCCGGGGCGGGGCCACCGGGCTCGGGGTCGGCGCGAGCGCGGGGCGCACGACGGCCGCCGGC
>SXGT01866448.1_pt1 | contig 14415 bp, 15 predicted proteins | sample 3176221 | NCBI WGS metagenome assembly SXGT01 (sample SAMN11356862, study PRJNA531348) | freshwater metagenome | isolation source: freshwater sample F1-120 | place: China: Fuxian Lake, Yuxi | collected 2017-12-25
CATGGTGCCCATGGCGCCGTCCAGGATCAGAATCCGTTCGGAGAGCGATTGTTGAAGCAAATCGGCGCGGGCATTGAAATCGGTCATCGTGGCCTGTTCCTCACCTAAAGGTAAAAAGCGGAAAGCGTGTCGGGAAGGGATATTCTAGTGAGAGACCGCCCGAGTATAAACACCGGCCATGCGCCCTAACCCCTGGGTTTCCTTGCTATCGGGAAATGAATAATGTAAAAATTCCGGGTTCTTTATCCACACGCCCACTGATTTCCGCAGGCATCGGCTCGCCGACCGCCAAGCCGGAAACTTGGGTGCTACAACAACAGCGCCGAGGGGGTTATATGAACTTTAGAACTTTTTTCGCGGCCGGTTTCCTGGGATTCGTGGGTGTGGCCAGCATGGCCGCGAGAGCGGAAATTCCGCTGAAGGATGGCAGTGAAATCGCCGGAACTTGGCAACTGGAATCGGTGGCGGCCGGACTGGAGAAACCGAGGATCGAGGAAAACCGCACTTGGGAATTCCGCACCGACGGCACCATCGTCACCAGCGGTTACAATCGCCACTTCAAGACCCAAGACCGTCATGAGTGGAAATACAAGATCGTCAACGGCAAGATTTCCGCGGACGATCCGGGCAGACCCGGAAAAACCATCGATTACGCGGTTTACGAGATCAAAGGTAATGAACTGATTCTCAAGGGCGGAATCGAAGGTTTTTATTTCTTTAAGAAAAAATGAGGATGGAATAATGATAAAAGAATGGTTCAAATTCGAAAAAGCGGACATGTACATGTGGGCCGGGCTGGGTATTTTCAGTCTGATTATGATCGTCGCCCTGAGCCTTATCTCCAGCACCGGCTTGGTAATCAAGGATTTGATCGGCTTGGTGGTAGTCTTGGTAATACCGGGATATGTCATCGTTAAATTGTTTCTGGACAACATCGCGGTCAGCGAAAACCTGACCAAGAACCCCTTGATCAATAAAGCCATCGACAAGATCATCATGTCCCTAGGGTGCAGCATCGCCAGCATCATACCCCTGAACTTCCTTTGGAAATATCTGCTGGATTTGGGGATCGCCGACTCCAAGGGCGACCTCGTGGGCACGGTGGAAGACGAGATGATCTATTCAGGTAGCGCGACTTGGCGCTCCTTGTTTACCGTCATCTTGGTGGTGGGTGTCGCCCTGGGCGTAAAGTATTATCAAACGAAGAAAGCGGAAAAGTAGGCTGGAGACCATGCCGGATAAAGACATGCAATCCGCCAAGCCATCGCTCGCGCAAGTCGTGGGCAGCGTGCTCTCGGCCGCCTTCGGCGTGCAAAGCAACGCGAACCGCGAGCGCGACTTCACGAAGGGTTCGGCGAAGGTTTACATCATCGCGGGACTAGTGTTCACGGTGCTCTTCATCTTGGCGCTGGTCGGCGTCGTGAAACTGATCGTGGGTTAATCCCACCGTTTCGGCAACCAGGGTTCGGGCGCTCGCCGCCTTCCTGGTTGCGGATCCCACGAATATGCATCCCGCCGGGAAGAGACCTGGCTTCTCGCCCCCTTCCCAGCATCGCCGCGGCCCTCGACGATGACAAGCATCGCAGCGATTCCACTCGATCCGGTTTCACTCGCGCCGGATTCTTAAAGCAGCAGCTTTTTGGCTTCGGCCGAGGCTTCGGATATATCCTCGATTTCCAGCACCTCGATTTCGGTATCGAGGCCGAGCTTCGCGAAGGCCGGTACCTCGCTCAGGTTCAGCTTGGCGGCGGGATCGCTGGCCGTCAGGTTTTCCAGGTAAGCGACCTGCACCACATCCACATAATCCGCCAGCGGTGTCGGATTCCGCTGTAAATCCAGGTATTCCCAAGTAACCCGTCCCAGCGATTCCGGAAAATCCCAGGATTTCATGATGAGTCTGCCAATGGCGGGATGCAGCCGCTCCAAGTGTCGGGTAAGCACAACTTCATCATTGCCCAACTCGGGGAATTTTTCCGCCAGGGTCAAAATGGGTAGCTTGCCGATCTGGTGTATGAGTCCGGCGAGCATGGCTTGATCGGGGTCGAGATGGCGGCACCGCGCGGCCAAGGCTCGGCAAACCGCCGCGACATTCACGCTATCCCGCCAAATGGCTTGGAAATAGCGATCGAGCAACAGCGAACCCGGTTTGAACAGTTGCTTCATGGCCAGACTGGTCACCAGTGTGCGCACCGAATTATGCCCCATGCGGGTGATGGCGGTTTGCAGGGTATCGATTTTAATCCGGGCCCGGAACAGTGGACTATTGGCCGCTTGCAGCAGGCGCACCGACAAGCCGGGGTCGGCCGAAATCAGTTTGGCGATCTCGGCATCGGTCGCCTTGTTGCTGTTAACCGCCTGGCGGACGTTCAGCGCGACTTGGGGTATGGTCGGCAGCCGCAATTTGTCGCTTTGAACGGATGCTTCGATATAGGCGAGAAAGTTTTCTTCGTTTCGCAAATCCACGGAATTCGTCCTGTCCTTAAAATATTTCGTAACCGCTAGAGCGAGTGGCCTCCGCAAGTATAAGGCAAAGGCAGAAACTCGGTTTTCGGCCCATCCGGCCGAAGCAATCGATAATCCCCGCCCAGATCGTGGTCCACGCCCATCACGGCCAACAACTGATAACCGCCGGGCACCTCGGCGGCCGCCGCGACCACTTGCCCCACATTCCTAGGCTCCGCCTCACCGGCATCGTAGATTAGGGTTCCGGGAGCCGGTTCGGTTTCGCTCCGGCAGCGCAGGCGGAACATCCGCCGCTTGAGTTGGCCCAGGAAATGGGTGCGGGTGACGATCTCCTGGCCGGTGTAGCAGCCCTTCTGGAATCCGATGCCGCCTAGCGCGTCGAGATTCAACATTTGTGGCAGAAATTCTTCCGAGGCCGCCGCCGTGATTTCTGGGATTCCGGCCTCGATACCGGCAAGCCGCCAAAGGTTGGGATCGGCCAACGCCAATGCGCCGCGCAGACTGGATTCCATCCGCTGCGCCAGTTCTACATCGGCGGCGATCAAACAGCGGCCGGTGCCGTCGGCCAGCCGGAACACTAGGCAACCCGGCCGTTCCAGCACGGCGCCGGGCGAGTCCGGAATATCGATGCCGAGGGCGGCCAGTCCGGATGCGTACCCGGTTCCGAACAAGCCGATCATGGCGCGGCCGGGAGTCAAATCGTCGAGCGCCACCTTGGAGCGCAGGACATACATCTGTAGGCGCTTACGCGCGACCGGAGCAAGGTCGGCGGCAAGCAGTAGATAAAAATCCCGCTCCCCGCGCAGCAGGTGGAAATTGGCGATGACCCGGCCCTTGGGGTTGCATTGCGCTCCTAGGCAACTCCCGCCCGGAGTCAAGGCGTTGACATCGCAGGTAAGCTGCCCCTGGAGAAAACCCGAGGCATCTTCGCCCCCGACCTTGATCAGCCCATAATGGGCCAAGGCGCTGAATCCGTTTATATCGGTATATGAGGACAAGTTCGGGAAATCTCCATTCTTCGAAATGCTAAGGTTTTCTAGCAAGCCAATCGATATTCATTCGCTTGGCGCCGAGGACCATCGTATTCTGGCCCGGTTCATTCAACGATGGCAAGGCGACCCTAGCCTCCACACCGAGAATGGTCCAGCCGCTGAACGCCTCGGATACGAGACACGAGCCATCCGACGCCCTCGATCTAGACAGGCCCACGAACGCAGGCATGGATTGCGCTACAGCCATTCGTCCGGTAGGTTATCGGACTATTGCCCATTATTTCGGATTCGAACCCATGAGCCAGGAACGCATATTTATCCCCCTCTCCATCGCCGTGCTTACCGTATCTGACACCCGCGCCGAGGAAACCGACGTATCGGGCAAAACCCTGGTCGAGCGCCTCGCCGCCGCCGGACACCGCGCCCAAGACAAGCGCATCGTTCCCGACGACATCTACCGGGTACGCGCCGTTGTGTCCGAGTGGATCGCCGACCCGAATGTCCAAGTGATCATCACCACCGGCGGCACCGGCGTGACCGGGCGCGACGGCACGCCGGAAGCCGTGTCGGTGCTGTTCGACAAAACCCTAGACGGTTTCGGCGAGGTGTTCCGATCCCTTTCCTACCAGGAAATCAAGACCTCGACCATCCAGTCCCGCGCCGTAGCCGGGGTGGCCAACGGCACCTATATTTTCTGCCTGCCGGGTTCCTCCGGCGCCTGCCGCACCGCTTGGGACCAAATCATCCGGGACCAGCTCGATTTCCGCACCCGCCCCTGCAACCTCGTGGAATTGCTACCGAGGCTGCTGGAAAAATAAACCCGATCCCAAGCTTCGCCCCCCCCCTACCCGCAAGGAGAACCTCATGCCGCAACTCATAGCCGCCGCCCTCTTTTTCGTCGGTATCCATTTCGTGATCTCGGGTTCTAGGCTTAGGGACAGCCTCGTCCCGAGATTGGGAGAGAAAAACTTCCGGGCGGGGTTTTCCCTGCTGTCGCTATTCGGCCTGTGGTGGCTAGCGCACGCCTACCGGGCCGCCCCTTACATCGAAACCTGGGGACAACTGGGCTGGTTCAAGCCCGTCGCCGCGCTGTTGATGCTGCCCGCGTTCCTGCTGGTCGTGCTCGGTATCGCCACGCCCAATCCCACCGTGGTAGGGGGAGAGAAAGCGCTGGGCCAGCCCGCGCAAGACATCTTGCGGATCACCCGCCATCCGTTCCTGTGGGGTATATCGCTATGGGCCGCCACGCATTTGATCGCCAACGGCGACGCGGCGGCGCTGGTGCTATTCGGTTCCCTGCTGCTGCTGGCCCTGGGCGGCACCATATCCATCGACGCCAAGCGTTTGCGGCTTTATGGGGAAGATTGGGAAAAGTTCCTGCTGCATACCTCGAACCTGCCGTTCCTGGCGATCGTACAGAAACGCAACGTCCTGGCATTCAAGGAAATCGGCTGGAAGAGGCCGGCGCTGGCGGTGTTCCTTTACATGGCGATGCTGCATTTCCACACCAAGCTGTTCGGGGTATCGCCGCTATTTTGATACTGGCGATTTCCGATCTACACTCTAGCTAGAGTCTCACGGCCTCCACGGCCCATCCTCCCAAACGGGCTAGCGACTCATCGGTTAAACTCGATTCTTTCAACGGACGATCTCAAAGGCATTGGAAATTCGGTTATCTCCATTCTCCCGCAAATGATCCCAGGCCCGCTTCAAGGGCGTTTGTTTGTGCTCGTTAAAAACAACAATCAAGGAGCAAGACAATGATCCGGATCGCAAAAAATCGCGTTTCGCGAGACCTAAAGCGGTGTTTGATTATCCTATTGGCCGCGCTGGCCATCGGCATTGATGGCGCTGCCCAAGCCGCCGAGCCTGGCCCTGACGCGACGCCTTCCGCGCCGGCCCGGAAAAAGGAACCGGTGTTCTTCATGTCCGGGGGCACCATCGATGACTTCGTGGTATCCATAATGTTGTCGGCGATGCCGAACATTCGATTCGCCGGCTTGCAGATATCGAATTCGGACACCATCTACCGCTTCGCCATGCAGGATCAATGGAAGGTCTTCGAATATATCGGGCAACCCAATATCCGCTTCGGGCTGAGCGACGCGCGCGGATTCAACGCCTTTCCATGGCAGTACCGCAACGATTCCTACTTGGTTTCCCAATCGAGCGCTTTGAGTTCGATCGCCGACAGGGCCGGCTGGCCTCCGTTTCCCTCGGGCGACAGGCTATTGAAGATGGCCTTGCGGAAAGCGCTGCTCACGCATAGGCCGGTCACCGTATTGGCGACCGCCCCCCTCACCCCGTTGGCCAATATCCTCAAGGCGAATCCCGAACTCAAACCGGCCATCAAGAAATTGATCTGGATGGGCGGAGCGATCAACGTCGCGGGCAATCTCGATCCCAATACCGTGCCAGCCTCGATCGCCAACAGCAAGGCAGAGTGGAACGCGTTCTGGGATCCCTATGCGGTCGATTGGCTATTCCGCCATACCCGCTTCCCAATCGTCGTGTTCCCGCTGGACGTGACCGACCAAGCCAAGCTCGATCCCGGCTTCGTCGCGTCCCTGGCTCAAGAAGCCCCCGCATTCCGTTACGCGGCCCTGGCCGATAGCATCTACGGACTGGTGAAAGGCCAGCCCTATTTCGAGATGTGGAACACGCTGACCTCCGCTTACCTGGCGCGGCCCGACCTTTTCAGCGCGCCGGTCTCGATGCGCCTGGCCATCGAGACGGAGGGGTTCTGGCAGGGGGCCATCGGCCAAAGCGGCAGCGGCCGGGAAGTGGACGTGGTGCTGAACCTGAACGACCCCGCCGGGTTCTACGCCTATGTCCTCGACCTTCTCAAGCGCAACTAATGCTTGTTCCTTAGGAATCGAAGATAGAGGGCGGCAACGGCATCCGCGTTCTCCATCAACAGCAGATGGCCGGCATTGGAGAGTTTGCGCAATTGGCCGCGCGGGAAGCGGCGCTTGAGCGGGACGGCTCCGTCGACAGCGAAAATCCGGTCCTCAACCCCCCAGAGGATCAAAGTGGCTTTGCCGCCCCATGGCCCGCCCCTGAACAGGTTCCCGTAGAGGTTGACGATATCCCAGACCTGCTGGTAGTGGCGGTTGTGGTCGACGTACTCCCGCACCAATGCCGCCTTGACCGCTGGGGGAATCTCCGGCGGCTGCATGAACAGCAGCCTCATTTCCAAGTCGAACTGCGCGTCGTCGACCGGAATGAATGGGTTGGTGCCTTGGAATATCGCGTTCTTGACCGATGGCCCCCATTCAACCATGCCCAGCGGCGCGCCGATGAAGGCCAGGCTGCGAACTTCCCGATGATAGTCGCGGGCATACAGCGCGGCAATGGCGCCGCCCATCGAACTGCCCGCGAGATGATAGGTTTCGACGCCCAGCGCGGCCATGAACCGGTGCAGCAGCATCGCCTGGCGGTCCAGTCGATAATCCTCGGTGGGGAAATCGACGCTCTGGCCGAACCCCGGTAGATCCGGGGCAATCGCGGAATAGCCCCCCTCAGCCAGCAGGCACAGCAGGGCGTTCCACTGCTCCTTCTGGGCGAACAGCCCGTGCAGCAACAGGATGGGTGTCCCGGCGCCAGCGCGGGAGTAGGCGATGCTACCCTCTTCGAGGTTCACCCGCTGGCTAGCGATTTCACAGGCTTCCCCCGCGGCTGCGCAAAAAAGCAGGGCAGCAAGGATGAAACCCAGTCTTGTCGAGATCATCGCTAATTCCAATACACGCTCAAATCGTGGGTTGTACCCGTCAGTTGTTGCAACGCATAGCCGATAACCATCCGGATATCCACGAACCGGTCGTCCGAGAGGGCGGTTTGCAACGAAGCTATGAGCGCGCTGCCGGGATTGTCTTCGGGGCCGTAGGTGGCGATTGTCGATGCCAATCCCGAAACCATTTCGACTTCCCCGTTCGTCATCGCGCTCTGAAGCGCCGTGGCCAAGTCCGCGAGATGAGCTTGATCGCTTGCGCTATTCGCAACGGCGTCGTCCCCGTCTTCGTTGGCCCGACCGGCCCAGTACCGCTGTTCGTCGAAGATAGCTTGCGGCAGGGCTGGAGCATTGCCTGTCGTGACATTTCGCGCCTGCAATTGATCGGAAATCATCTTCTCCGCTTGGGCTCGGATGCCGCGCAGGTTTCCCACGGTCAACGCCGCTCCGCTGTAATCCGCTTCCCTGTCTTCGTCGCTGACGACCAAATACAATCGCGCGGCGGCCAACCCACCAAAATCGGCGTCGTCAAGAAAATCGTTCAGAACCTCCAGGGTAGCGGGCGTGCAAGACGCGATAGTATGAGTGTTCGGACTGAGTGACGCCAGGAAAGCCGCGCGTTCGGGAGCCTTCAAGGCTTTTATCTTGGTGTTCTTGAAAATCGAATTGACTTGGCCGCACGACTTCGCGTCCAGGTTATCGATTCCGTTGATGATGCCCGCGACAATGAATCTCTTGGTCTTGTTCGACGAGCCGAGATGCCGTTTAAGCAGGTTCGCATAGGGGGTCATGTCCCACCCGCTGGTATGCGGCCCGCCAATCAGCCCATTAAGGACCATCCAACCGTCCGGCGTCTTGTCGGCTTCCCTCAGCAGTTTTTGCATACCGAGTTGCGTATTCAGTTTCGCCGGGATGCCGAACCTGAACGTATCCGGCTCGGCAAGCACCAGCCGGGCCAATTTCGGAACGGCTAGGTCGTTGTACGACCTGGCCAATGCCTTCGCCGCGCGCGGCGTGGCGTTCGACGCGCCATACGCGAGCTCGTTGGCCCTGACGGTCTGGGAGCCGCAGGTATCTCCATAGCATTTGGTCGGAATATGATAGGTATCCGCCACCCGTTCGAAGTCGATTCGCGGCTGGCCGGTCAAGGGCTGGTATTCGAGGACTTTCGCCTGGGGGAATTTTTCCTGTATGTGCAGGCGCCAGGTCAATGCTCTTTCGGTAATTTCCCCCAGTTCGTAATCGGCCTTGAAATCATTGTAGGCCGGGGGTATGTATTTCGCCCATTGCTGATACTCGTCAGGGGACAGGATATTAGTGCCATCACCCCAGGCGTTCTTTTTGTACCATTCGGTGAGGATGGCGTAGACCGAGTTCACCATCTCGCGGAATTTGTCGATATCGAGGTGGGGGCGATCCGGATCGTGGCCCGCTTTGGCATGTCCGAAATAAGCCTCCCAGCCTTCATGGGAATAGCTGTCCATGAAGGTATGCAACGCCATGCCCAGCAACACCGGGTCGTTATCCTTCAGCCCGTTCTTGACGTTGAATTGGGCGAAGTATGAGTTTCTTTTGGTCGCGCCGTAGGTCGCGGTATAGGATGCGGCCGGGAAGTGCCAATTCCATCTTTGATACGATTTCAATGGGTTCAGGCTTGGCAGGGTTATCGGGTTTTCGTCAACGTATTGGTCGGCAACCGCGGCCATGAGTTGCTGCGCGTTCAATGGCTTGCCGCCGCCTAAATTAGCCAAAATCATGCTGGTCACATAATAATGAACATCCATGTCATAGGCCAACGCAGGCTGAATGGAGCTTGCCAATAAGCCCAAAAGCGCCACGCTTATTTTTGATTTGCTGAATGTTTTCATGAGTGCTTCCCTTGTCGCGAATTCGTTGGATCGAGACGATTGCCTGCACAGGCCCGCGACTTCTTGGGGCAAACCCATGGAACGAAATATTTGGAAATGATTATTTTGCCAGGAATTCAACCAGTTTCTTATCGTGCTCAACAGTATGCTTCATGAACCAATCCAATATAAAATCATTAAGCTCGTCGGAGTCGCATTCCCCCGTTTTATATTGATATATCTTATGCCCCAGCGCTTCGATTAACAAGGCATGTTGATTTCTATGCTCTCCAACCAACGGATAATCAATGTCATTCATTATGTTTTTTTCGCAAAGAAAATGAAACTTAGTGAAATACATGATTTCCGACAACAACCCCACGATAGCCTGTTTATCATGTTCCCCCGCACAGGTCGCTTCGAAATCACGCAGCAATCCAAGGAACATCTTGTGTTGGCTATCGATCTTTTCATGCCCCACGGAGAGGGCCTCGCTCCAATCCGGAATTTTATTGTTCATGGCGTGCAAACCCGTGGTTATTTATCCATTAACTCCTTCCACAAAGTTTTCCTCGAAAACCCCTTGCTAAGTGTAGTCGCGATTTCGGTCATCGGGAGAGGTTCGATAAACAAATTTTGGCCGCCCATTTTTCGGTGCTCGATATCGATGATTTGAATCTCAAAACCATTATTGTTCGACACTCGGGTGATGGGATAAATTGATTTATTGGCATAATAAAGGTTCATCGTGAATCTCAATATCAGGACTTACGCATTTTGCCCCTTCTCCCTCCGGGAGAAGGCTGGAATGAGGGGATCAAAAAGGAAGAATTGCTTATTTTTCAATCCCCTCACCCTAACCCTCTCCCCGAGGGAGAGGAAATCGAAAGCTATTTTGCGTAAGTCCTGAATATAAAAATTGATATGGCCACTCAACCAATTTTATGTCTATTGCCAGAGTTTGGATGTGGTACGGTATCACGGCTGTTTAACGCTCCGATTCGGGCCGTTCGCCCTGAGGTAGCGAAGGGTGAATGGCCCGAATCGGCGGAGGTGCCGTTCATGTTTCGATACCTCAACACGAACGGCACCCCCAGCATTGAACGGCCCTGGGGATAGAGCGGGATAATATCGTCCCTGGTAACCAGCCAAGCATCGCGCTCCAAGGCGGTCGCCACGATCAACCGATCCCACGGGTCGCGATGAATCGCTGGCAAACCCGCCGCCCTAGCCGCGACCTCTGGTGTCATCGGCGAGTACGGCGGTATTTCCCACCCAATGGGCCGAGCCGCGCAATTTCGGCGATGGCCCGGAAGGTGGCGCGGGCTTCCGGCGTAGAACGATGATTTCCAGTTCCTCGCCGGGCGGAAACGCGGGCAAATTGGTCAAACGCCCTTCCCGGTCGGCGCGCGGAATGAATCTTTCGGCGAGCATGGCTATTTTCCGCCATGGAATCAGCAGTTTAAATCAATCTCCAGGCATCGCCGACTCCGCCGGCCTGGATTGGCCGATGGCCCAAGAAGCTGAATCGATTGGAATAGCCGCGGGAATCCAAGGCACCGCCGGGGCAGAACCCCGCGAACTCAGCCGCCGGTCACGCTCATATGCCGAAAGATGACCGGCCGAGCCTTGATATCGAAGTGATGCCGCTCGGGCTTGAGCGCCATCGCCTCGACAATGGCGTGCTTGAGCTTGGCGTCGTCGCCGGGATTGGCCCTTAGCACCCGCTTGAGGTCCAAGGAGTGCTCGTTGCCCAAGCATAGCAGCAAGCGGCCCTCGGCGGTGACGCGGACCCGGTTGCAGGTTCCGCAGAAATTGTGGCTATGGGGGGAGATGAAACCGACGCGGGTTGCGGTACCCACGACGCGGAAGTAACGGGAGGGACCGCCGGTGGTTTCCGGTGTGGGCAGAAGTGAAAAGTGTTTTTCCAAATCGCGCTTGATTTGATCGCTGGAATAATATTCTTCCGCCCGGTCGTGGCCATCCACCACACCCAGCGGCATTTCCTCGATAAAGCTGATGTCGATTTTCTTGCCGACGGCGAACGCCACCAGATCGGCGACTTCGTCGTGATTGCGGTTCTTGAGCACCACGGCGTTGATCTTAAGCTTGTCGAAACCCTCGTCCACGGCGGCGTCGATGCCCTTCAAAACCTGCCCCAAATCGCCAATCCGGGTCATCTGGCGGAACCGGCCGGAATCCAGGGAATCCAGGCTGACGTTGATGCGCTTGAGCCCGGCGGCCTTGAGTTGGGCGGCGCTCTTCTCCAGCTGGGAACCGTTGGTGGTCATCACCAGTTCGCGCAGTCCGGGAAGCTCGCCGATTTGCCGCATGAGATCGAGAGCCCCCTTCCGCACCAAGGGCTCGCCGCCGGTGATTCTGATTTTGTCCACGCCCAGTTCCACGAAAACCCGGCACACCGCCAGAATTTCCTCCAGGGTGAGGATTCGAGCGCGCGGCAGGAATTCCATGTCCTCGCCCATGCAGTAGATGCAGCGGAAATCGCAGCGGTCGGTGATGGAAACACGGAGGTAATTCACCCGCCGTCCGAAGCGGTCGATCAGGGGGGCGGACGACATCGCCATGGGATTGGCATTCATGCTCGGAGCGCTCTGGGGGGGATTTTCGGGATTTTCCCATGAATCCGGGAAAACAGCCAAGCAATTCACTAGGGAATTAGCCGGTTTCCGAATACCGGGGCAGCTATCCGAGGGCTCCCAGAGCTAGGCGCAAATCGCTGGCCCAGCGTATCGCTTCCAGATAAAGGCTGGCGGGAACGCCTTCCTTCAAATCGCCGCAAACCAGCTGGGCGGCCTCGGCCTGCTCGAAAGCCAGGGATGCCCTCAGCACCTCGCCCACCGGACCCCTCCCGTGCAGTAGCGCGTCATTGATGGGTTGCGCCAAGCGCAAGCATTCCAGAATTTGCTCCCTGGGAATGTCCATGATGGCGTCCAGCAGGGAAAACAGGCCGGCGATGTAATAATGCTCGACATTGGCTCGCCCCAGATGTTGCGCCAGCAATTCGCAGGTCCGCGCCCGCACCGTCGCCATCGACAGCAGCTCCCTGGGCCGGTAGTCCACCGAATTCATGAGGATGACCGAGGCCCAATTCCTGATCCGCCCCAGCCCAAAAAACAGCACCGCCCGGCGTAAGGATTCCACCGGCTTCGTCCCGCCGAAAAAGGCGGAATTGAGCAGGCGCAGCAGCTTGAAGCTCAGGGTCATGTCACGGCTGATGAGGGCTTCGGCTTCCGAGATCGCGAGATTGGGATTTTGCAGCTTCGCCAGCAATTCCAACAGGGCAACCCGGCTGGCCGGTATGTCGCAACTCTTCAAGCGGCTGGGGCGCTCGAAAAATCTCCCTTCGTAGTAATCGAATCCCAGCCGGCTGAAATGCTCGTAGTCATCCCGCGTTTCCACTTCCCTAATCAATAAGTGCAGGCGCTGATCGTGGCGCTTCAACCAGCCGGCGTTGGAATCGTCCAGCCTGTCCGCGTCCAGGGAGCAAATGGTCACGTAGTCCGCCTTCCTCCGTAATTCCACGAGATCGTGGGCGGGGTTCTGCGAGGCGATGGTGTACCCTTGTCTGGCCAGCCGCTCGGCGGCCATGCCCACCGCGGGGTCTTGCAGGGACTCGCCGGGCAGGGCGAGCACCAATTGCGATTTTGGCCAGGCCCACTCCCCGCAAGATTCCAGGAGCCCCGGCGGTACCCGGACCATCGCCCGGCTGTCCCCGACCAACTCGCGAAGCTCCACGGCTTCGTTCGCCCAGCGTACCGTTTCGGACCAACGCCCCTCGTCGTCGACTCCGCCTTGGCGCAGCACCTCGCCGCTGCAAAACCGGAGTTCATAACCGAACAAATCCAGGGAGCGGGTAAATATCGGCAACCGGCCGACCATTCCGTCGAACATAATGTTGACCTTCTTATTGGCGAACGCGTCCGCTCAGATTAAGCAATGAATGGCCGGTCCACAAGGCTATTGTCGAATTGATTAAGGTCTAATCCTACAATCTGAAGTAAACTTGTGGATTCACGACATTGTAGAATAGCCGCATGAGCGATGACCCCATCAGCCCGGCAAACTTTCGACATAGGAGCCGTGCCCCGCGACCCGGCCAATTCGCCCCCGTGCCCGCGGGTGGGGACTTTAGACCCATACCCAAACAACCGGCCAATCGCAACGGGATTCCACCCCGCCCGGCACCATCTCTTTCCCAGAAATCTCCGATGACATCCAGCGGATTTTCCGACACGGCATCATGAACACGCTCCAACAACTGTTTCAAGAATCCTCCGCGTTCGCCGAGGATAACGCCGGCTTTCTCGAAGACTTGTACGAACGCTTCCTGCGCGATCCGGAATCCGTCGATGCCAGTTGGCGCGAGAAATTCAGGTCCATCCAGCACGAGACGCCCCTCCGCGAATTCCCCGCGCGGGTTCCGGCAAGCCCGGATCGCGCCGAATTCGAGGAAGCCCTCCGCAAGCAAGCCGCCGTGGATCGGTTGATCTACCAATACCGCACCCGCGGCCATCAAGCGGCGGACAACAATCCCTTGAAACGGTCGCCGCCGGCCCTGCTGCCCGATTTGAATCCGGCCCGCTACGGATTGGACGAGGCCGATCTCGAACGTCCGTTTTACATTGACATTCTGCGTGATTCCAGACGGATGCCCTTGCGCGAAATCGTCGCGCGGCTGCGGCGGACCTATTGCGGCGCCATCGGCTCGGAATACATGCACATCGTCGATAGCGACATCAAGGAATGGGTCAGGGAACGGTTGGAAAACTCCCCCGGCTGGTCCCTGCCCGACACCGAGTCGAAACGCTGGCTGCTCAGGATGCTGACGGCCGCCGAGGGCATCGAGAAATACCTGCACCGCAAATACGTGGGGCAAAAGCGGTTTTCCTTGGAAGGCGCGGAAAGCCTGATTCCACTCCTGGACGAGTTGATCCAGCGCGCCGGAGAACAAGGCACGCGGGAAATAGTTATCGGCATGGCCCACCGTGGGCGCTTGAACGTCCTTATCAACATCCTGGGCAAAAAACCCGGCTCGCTGTTCCAAGAATTCGAGGGTACTTACACCAGTGCCCCGCCCCACGCCAGCGCCGGCGACGTGAAATACCACATGGGGTACTCGTCCGACCTCGAAACCCCTAGCGGCCCCTTGCATCTGGCCATGGCCTTCAATCCTTCCCACCTGGAGATCATCAGCCCAGTGGTGGAAGGCTCGGTGCGCGCCCGCCAGGACCGCCGCCAAGGCGACGGCGAAACCGAGGTGCTGGCGGTGCTGGTCCATGGCGACGCGGCCTTCGCGGGGCAAGGCGTGGTCATGGAAACCCTCAACATGGCCGAAACCCGCGCCTACACCACCGGCGGCAGC
>SXGT01866915.1_pt1 | contig 14415 bp, 10 predicted proteins | sample 3176221 | NCBI WGS metagenome assembly SXGT01 (sample SAMN11356862, study PRJNA531348) | freshwater metagenome | isolation source: freshwater sample F1-120 | place: China: Fuxian Lake, Yuxi | collected 2017-12-25
AGTTGCAGGGCCTTCCACACCGCGTCGTCCTGCAGCCGGGTGGCATACCCGGCTCTCGGGGACCGCTGACCGAGCATGAGGGCGGCGACGACGACGGCCAGCACACCGGAGGCATGCGCCTCCTCGGCCAGTCGGTCAAGGGCGCGGTCGAGGTCGGCTTCGCCCGCGCCTTCTCCCGCATCCTCGACGGCCAGCTCACCACGGCCGCCGCCGGCTGGGTGTTGCTCCAGTACGGCTCGGGGCCCATCTACGGATTCGCCGTCATGCTGCTCGTGGGCATCGCCACCACCATCTTCACCAGCGTGTGGATCACTCGCTACTTCTTCGACCTGTACGTCAGCAAGAAGAAGGGCGAGCTGGCCACGATCTCGATCTGAGGACGACCGACCATGGCGGCCCAAGAGCACAAGTTTCGCTACATCCTGAAGCCCGGGAACGACTTCAGCTTCGTGTCGAAGTTCCGGACCTGGGGCATCGTCTCGTTCTTCCTGTGCGTGGCCAGCATCGGCATGCTGTTCGTGAACAAGGAAGTCCGCGGCGCCCACCTCAACTGGACCATCGACTTCAAGGGCGGCACCGAGGTCATCTACGCGTTCAAGGACAAGAACGCGCCCGCCGACCAGACCCGCTACGTCGGCGCTGACGCCGGCAAGGTGCGCGCCGCGCTCGAGAAGGCCGGCGCCGCCGGCTTCGATGTCGCCGAGCGGTCGTGGAAGGAAGACGTCAAGGGTCAGGGCGAGATCACGGTGCGCGGCATCCTGGTCCGCACCCCGCGCTTCGGCGCCGCGACGCCCCAGCAGCAGCAGCAAGCGTCCGACGCCTTCGCCGAGAAGTTCAAGGACCGCGAGCTCGATCGCCTGCAGTGGTCGGGTGACCGCCTGTTCGTGCGCTCCCGGAAGGAGATCAAGGAGGCCGAGGCGGCCGAGGTCTGGACCAAGGCCGGCCTCGAGGCCAAGCCGTGGGGCGAGGCCGCGATGCTCTACGCCCACCCCGACGAGGGCACCGGCGAGTACAAGATGACCTTCGCCATGCACGGCCTCGATCGGCAGTACGAGCGCACGCTCGAGACCGACCTCGCCGGCATCGATGCCGTGGTCGTGCAGACCTCGCAGGTCAGCGCCAAGGCCGGCAACGAGCTGCGCAACGACGGCATCAAGTCGCTGTTCTACGCGATGCTGCTCATCGTCATCTACCTGGCGGTGCGCTTCGACATCCGCTACGCGCCCGGCGCCATCGTCGCCACCTTCCACGACGCGATCATGGTGATCGGCGTGTTCGCGGTGACCTGGACCGACGTGTCGCTGACCTCGGTGGCCGCGCTCCTCACGGTGATCGGCTTCTCGGTCAACGACACGGTCGTCATCTTCGACCGCATCCGCGAGAACTCCGAGAAGCTCAAGGACAAGAAGCTCGAGCGCATCGTCGACATCTCGCTCAACGAGGTGCTGGTGCGGTCGATCCTCACGTCGACGACGCTGTTCGCGGTGACGCTCATGATGAACGTCTTCGGCGAGGGCCTGGTGCGGAACTTCGCGTTCGCGATGAACGCCGGCATCATCGTCGGCGCGTACTCGTCGCTCTACCTGGCGCCGCCGGTGTTCTTGTGGGTCGCCAACCGCTACTACTCGGGCCCGGCGCCGGCACGGGCGCGTCAGGCCGCGGCGCTCGCTTCCGAGCCCTGAGCCGTCAGACCCGGAGCGTACGGTGCGGACGTGGATCGTTCGGACCTCCGGGTGCGCCCGCTCGACGACGCGCTCGTGTCGCGGCTTGCGCGCGAGCTACACCTGCTCCCCACCACGGCTCGCTGCCTGGTCGGGCGCGGGATCGGTGAGCTCGAGGCTGCCAGGGCCTTCCTGGCGCCCCGTCTGGGTGGCCTGCGCCGGCCCGAGGGCGTGGCCGGTCTGGCCGGCTTCGGCGCCGCCGCCGACCGGGTGACGCGCGCCGTCCTCCGTGGCGAGCGCATCGCGGTGTTCGGCGACTACGACGTCGATGGCGTCACCACCTGCGCGCTGCTCACCAGCTTCCTGCGCGGCTGCGGTGCGGCGGTGACCCCGCGGGTGGCGCGCCGCGACGAGGGCTACGGCTTCTGCGCCGAGGCGGCCGCCGACGTGATGGTCGTCAAGCCCGGCCTGGTCATCACCGGCGATTGCGGCACCAGCGACGCGGCGGTGATCGCCTCGGTCCGGGCTCAGGGCGTCGACGTGATCGTCGTCGATCACCACACCGTGCCGGCGGCCGGCGAGGTCCATCCGGCGCTGGCGCTGGTGAATCCGTTCCGGACCGACTCGGCGTTTCCGTTCCGGGGCATGGCCTCGGTGGGGATCTCGTTCTACCTGGCGGCCGCGGTGCGCACCCGGCTCAAGGAGCAGGGCTGGTTCGACGGGCGACCCGAGGTCGATCCTCGGGATCTGCTCGATCTGGTCGCGCTCGGGACCATCGCCGATCTGGTGCCGCTCTCGGGCGAGAACCGCATCCTCACCGCGGCCGGGCTCAAGCTGGTCGTCGAGCGCAAGCGGCCGGGCCTGGCCGCGCTCCTCGCCGTATCGGGCATGGACGTCGGCGGCGATCGACCCATCGACGAGAAGACGGTGTCCTGGAAGCTGGCCCCGCGGCTCAACGCGCCCGGCCGCCTCGGCGACGCTGCGCCCGCGCTCGAGCTTCTCCTGGCCTCCGCCGACGAGGCCGGGGCCCGGGCTCAGGCGCTCGAGGGGGCCAACCAGCGTCGGCGCGAGCTCCAGGACCAGATGGTCGAGGAGGCGTTCGCGCTGGCGGAGGTCTCGGCCGGCGGGAGCGAGCCAGGTCCGGCGATCGTGGTGGCCAGCGAACGCTTCGCGCCCGGCGTGGTCGGGATCGTCGCCGCCAAGCTGGTCGATCGCTACCAGCGGCCGGCCTTCGTGATCGCGGTCGACGCGGCCACCGGGATCGCGCGCGGCTCGGCGCGGAGCGCGGGCGGCGTCGATCTCTACCGCGCCCTCGGTCAGTGCGCGCCGATGCTGGAGCGCTGGGGCGGTCACGCCGCCGCCGCCGGCCTCACCATGCGCGCCGCCGACGCCGGCGCCATGACCTCCGCCGTCGATCGCCTGCGCGAGGCGCTGGGCGCGGCGGTGCTGGCCGAGGGTTCGGGCAAGGTGCACGGACTCGGGGCCGAGGCCGATGACACCATCGAGCTCGGCCTGGTCGACGATCGTCTCGCCGACGAGCTGGGCGCGCTGGCGCCGTTCGGCCAGGACAACCCGGCGCCGCTGCTGGTCGCGCGCGGCCTCCAGGTCCGAGCCAGCAAGAAGGTCGGTGACGGCTCGCACCTCAAGCTCGAGCTTGCCTGCCCGCGCACCCGCATCACCCGCGGCGCCATCGCCTTCGGTCAGGGCGCCCAGGATCCGGGCCCGGGCACCACCGTCGACGTCGCCTTCACCCCGGCGCGGTCGACGTGGATGGGCAAGTCGCGGGTCGAGCTCGAGGTCAAGCGGATCGTGGCGCCCGCTGACCAGACGCGGTAGAGAACCGGGGTGTCTGGTGCCGGCCGCGATCCCGATGTGCCGAAGCTGCCCCGCGGCAAGGGCATGTCGTTCTCGCTCGGGCAGATCGTCCGCATCGTGGCGGTGGCGACCGCGCTGATCGCGCTCATCGTGCTGCAGAGGCCGTGCGCGACCTCGGTCAGCAAGTTCGTGACCAGCTTCGGCGAGCCCGACGCCGCGGTCCGGCCGGACGCCCGGCCGATCGACGCCGGTGGCGTGATGCTGCGCGGGGACATGACCCCAGCGGAGCTCGAGGAAGCGATCAATCGAGAGCGACAACGGTGATCGGCGGCGGCGCGCCCAGCGTGACGGCGTGGGCGCCGCACGGCATGTTGCGCCGGGTCCTGGCCAGGAGCTCGGGGTCGAGGGTGTGGATCACGATGCCATCACCCTCGGCGCGCTCGGCGACCACGGTACCCCAGGGATCGACGACCAGGCTGTGGCCGAAGCTCCGCCGCTTCTCGTTGTGCTGGCCCCACTGGGCCGCGGCCACGACGTAACTCTGATCCTCGACGGCGCGCGCGCGCAGCAGCAGGTGCCAGTGGGCCGCGCCGGTGTGGGCGGTGAACGCCGCCGGCACCAGTAGCACGTCGGCGCCGCCCTCGCGCCACAGCCGCCGGTAGAGCTCGGGGAACCGCACGTCGTAGCAGATCGACACGCCCATCCGCAGGCCGTGGGCGGCGACCACCAGTGCGGCCTCGCCGGCGGCGGTGCCGTCGGACTCGCGCAGGGTGGCGCCGCCGGGAATGTCGACGTCGAAGAGGTGGAGCTTGCGGTAGCGCCCGACCATGCCCTTGCCCGGCGCGACCACCACCGCGGTGTTGTAAGCGCGACGCGTGTCTCCGGGCACGGTCTCGGGCATGCCGCCGCCGATGACCACGGCGCCGGTGTGCTCGGCCAGGTCGAGCAGCGACTCCATGATCGGGCCCGGGCGGGCGGCGTCGATGACCTCGGCGTGGGCCATCTTGTCGCCCTCCTTGGCGCCCAGGAACGCGAAGCACTCGGGCAGGACGATCACCTGCGCGCCGGCGGCGCCGGCCTCCTCGCCCAGGCGCCGGCACGTGGCCAGGTTGCCCCGGAGGTCATCGGTCGAGCACAGCTGCACGGCGGCGATGGTGACGGGCGAGTCCATGGCGGCACTCTACCGCGGGCCGTGCTACTGCGAAGGCGTGGCGCGCTCCGGCTTCGTCCTGCTCCTGGCCGCGCGGTACGTGTTCGCGTCGCGGCGCGGGCCGCGCCGCCTGCGCGCGCCCATGCTGGCGGTGGTCGGCATCATGCTGGGCAGCGCCGCCCTGACCGTGGTGCTGGCGGTGACCAGCGGCTTCCAGCACGAGTTCGAGGACAAGGTGCTGGGCGTGAACGCCCACGTCACGGTGCGCCAGCTCGGCGCCGACTTCGCCGACTACCGCGCCGTCCTCGCCGAGGTCGAGACCCATCCCGACGTGGTCGCGGCCGAGCCCTACGTCTGGGCCGAGACCCTGGCCACCGACGGGCACGGCCACATCGCCGGCGTCGGCGTGAAAGGCGTCGATCCGGCCCGGGTGCGCGACATCCTCGATCTCGACGAGCACCTGATCGCCGGCACGCTCGACACCCTGGGCGACAGCGGCCCCGGGCTCGGCGGTCACCCCGCCATCGTCATCGGCGCGGTGCTGGCTCGCAAGCTGCGCGTCGGCGTCGGCGACGACCTGTCGCTGGTCCGCCACGTCGTCGATGGGAACGGGGTGCCCCGGGTGGAGACCGTCGAGGTCCGCGTCACCGGCATCTTCCGCGTCGGCTTCGACGAATACGACCGCCGGGTCGGATACACCAGCCTGGCCCACGCCCAGGCGCTGCTCGGCCGCGGTGACCGCGTCCACGGCGTCGAGCTCCGGCTGCGCGATCAGAACCGGGCGGCGGCGGTGGCGGCGGCGCTCGATCGCCGCATGGGGGCACGGTTCATGGCCGAGAGCTGGGGCCAGCTCAACAAGAACCTGTTCGATCTGCTGCGGCTGCAGAAGACCGCGCTGGTGATCGTGCTCCTGCTCATCATCGCGGTCGCGTGCGTGAACCTGGTCTCGGTGCTGACCATGATGGTCGCCGATCGGGTGCGCGAGATCGCCATCCTCGGCGCCATGGGCGCCCGGGCACCGGCGCTGGGCAGCGTCTTCATGGTCGTGGGTGGTGTCATCGGCGGCCTCGGCACCGCCCTCGGCATCGGACTGGGCTTGACCGTGTGCGTGGTGTTGCAGCGGTACGGCTTCGCGCTCGACTCGCGGGTCTACACCATCGACCATCTGCCCCTGCTGGTGCAGACCGGCGAGGTCGTCGCGGTCGCGGCTTCGAGTCTGGTGCTGTGCCTGCTGGTGACGATGCCGCCGGCCTTGCGGGCCGCTCGCATGCGGCCGGCGCGGGCGCTCGCAGAGGGCTAGAGCGCATCCCACAGCTCATCGCCGCCTGCGACCGTCGCGGCGCGGATGCGCTCCAGTCACTCGGGCGGGATGGCGTCGAGTTCGGCCCAGCGGGCGTAGAGGCGCTCGACCTCGAGGCGGGCGGCGTCGAGGGCGGCGACCAGGGTCGGGATCTCGGCGGCGCGGTCCTTGAAGACGGCAGGGTCGGAGAGGGTGGCCTCGAGCTCGGTGACGCGGGTCTCGGCAGCGGTGATGGAGTGCTCGATGCTGGAGAGCTCGTGCTTCTCCTTGAAGGACAGCTTGCGGGGGCGAATCCGCGCTTCGACGCGGGCCTCCGTCCCTCGCTCAGCACGGCCGGGCTGCGCGGTCCGTGCGTTCTGCGTGACCTGTTCGAGCGCGTCCTGGCGGCGGGCTTCGTAGGCGGAGTAGTCGCCCTCGTGAAAGGTGACCTTGCCATCGCCCTCGAAGGCCAGGATGCCGGTGGCGACGCGATCGAGGAACCAGCGCTCGTGGGAGACGACCAGGACGCAGCCCGGGAAGGCGCCGAGGGCGGCCTCGAGCGAGCCGAGGGTGAGCAGGTCGAGATCGTTGGTGGGCTCGTCGAGAACGAGCAGGTTGCCGCCGCGGCGGAGGAGGCGCGCGAGCTGAACCCGGTTGCGCTCGCCGCCCGACAGCTTGCCGATCGGCGTGTCGGCAGTGGCGTCGGCGAACTGCATCATGCGCAGGAACGAGCGCACGTGCATGGGGCCGTCCTCGAGCATCACGTGATCGTGGCCCTCGGCGACCTCCTCGAGCACGGTGGCGTCCTCGCGCAGGTCGCTGCGACCCTGCTCGAGGTACGACGGCTTCGTGTTCAAGCCCAGCACCACCTCGCCGGCGTCGGGCTCGGCCTCGCCGAGGATGGTTCGGATGAGCGTGGTCTTGCCGGCGCCGTTCTTGCCGACGATCCCGATGCGATCACCGGCCTTGAGGGTCAGGGTCAGGTCCTTGAACAGGACCTTGCCGCCGATGGTCCGGCTCACGCGCTTGAGATCGAGGATGGTGCGGCCCAGCCGGCCGCCTGTGGGCAGGCGCAGCGCCATCGCGCCCGGCAGGTGATCGAGCAGCCCGGGCTTCGCGGCCACCGCCGCCTCGAAGCGCTCGACCCGGGCCCGGGCCTTGGTGGTGCGCGCCGGCGGCCGCCGCCGGATCCACTCGATCTCGCGGCGCACGAACATCGCGCGCTCGTGCTCGCTCCGGGCCTCGTTCGACAGCCGCTCGGCCTGGCGGACCAGGAACGACGAGTAGTCGCCGTCGTGGCCATAGAGCGAGCCCCGATCCATCTCGACGATGCGCGTGGCCACGCGGTCGAGGAAATAGCGATCGTGGGTGACCAGCAAGAGCGCGCCGGGCCAGCCCTCGAGCCGGTCCTCGAGCCAGGCCACGGTATCGGCATCGAGGTGGTTGGTCGGTTCGTCGAGGGCCAACACGTCGGCCTTGCCGAGCAGGGCCCGGGCCAGCGCCACGCGCCGCCGCTGCCCGATCGACAGCGTGCCCAGCGTGGCCTCGAGCGGGGGCAGATCGAGCGCCGCCGCCAGCGTGTGGACCTCGTGGTCGGGCACCTCGCCGCCGCGCGCGCACAGCTCTCCCACGGTCCGATCCGGCTCCAGCCGCGGCTCCTGGGCCACGTACTCGAGGGTCAGATCGCGCCGCCACGTGATGGTCCCCCCGTCGGGCTCGAGCTGGCGCCGCTCGTCCTCGTCGAGCCCGACCCCGCGCCGCGCCGCCACCGCCATCTTGAGCAGCGTCGACTTGCCCGACCCATTCCGCCCGATCACGCCGATGCGATCGCCCTCGTGCACCGACAGCGACACGCCGTCGAGCACGCGACGCGTCCCGAAGCTCTTCTCGAGCCCGAGCACGGTGAGGATGGTCGACACGGCCCCGCACTATGCGGCACGCCCCCGTCGTTGTCACACCAGTGGCCGCTCAGCCGGAGCCGGGCACGCGCGTACGCGCCATCGCCACGCGCCGGATCGCCCGCAGCCTCCGCAGCTGAACTGTCACGGTCGCTCGCGAGATCCCAGGCCTCGAGCGCCAGGTCGTCGTCCAGGAGCGCGATCGCCTGCTCGGGCGTGAGCAGCGCGAGGCCCGGGATCCGCGCCCGAGATCCGCGGCCCGAGATCCGCCGCCCGCCCCCCGCTGCTCGCCGCCCGCCCGCCGCGGCCTCTGCTGCCCTGCGACGACAACCGCCGGCTTCGGGTTGCGGTACCAGGTCTACAGGCGACGCGAACCGGCGAGAACTTTCGAGCGGTTCGGCGGTGGAACGCGGTTCGCAGAGGGCGCGCGCATGCGTATCGCGCTGCTGCTGCTGGTCTTCAGTCTGGGCGCGTGTGGCGCGCACGTGGCCGAGGGCGGGGACGACGTCCCCGACAACCACGACGGCGACGGCGGCCTGCCGGTCGACGACGGGGATGGCGGGGCGGCGGTCGGGTGCCCGGACGTCGATCTGCTGTTCGTGATCGACGACTCGGGCTCGATGGCGGATCAGCAGGAGAGCCTGATCGCCAGCTTCCCGGGGTTCGTGGCCGGCATCCGGGACCGGCTGCGCTCGGCGCAGAGCGTCCACATCGGCGTGGTGACGACCGAGGACTACCAGCCCAACCCGGCGGCTTGCCGGACGATCGGTAGTCTGATCACGCAGACCGGCGGACCCGCGTCGAGCGGGCAGGTGTGTGGGCCGTTCGCGGGGCAGACGTGGATGGACGGCGACGCCTTCGATCTCGACAGCAAGTTCGCGTGTGCTGGCAAGGTCGGGGCCGGCGGCGACAGCGACGAGCGGGTGGCGCGCGCGGTGATGAACGCGCTCGAACCGGCGCGCAACGCGCCCGGCGCGTGCAACGCCGGGTTCTCGCGGCCCGACTCGTTGCTGGTGATCGTGATCATCACCGACGAGGACGACGTGGCCGACGGCTGCGACGGCAGCGGCACCTGCATGACCTACGGCTCGGGCGGTACGTCGGCCGAGTGGTACGCCACGGTGGTCGCGCACCGCGGCGGCCACGCTCAGAACATCGTGGTGCTCTCTCTGATCGGCCGTGCCCTTTCCAATCCCTGCGGCGCGATCCCCGCGTCGCGCCTGCTCGGCTTCACCAACCGCTTCGCCAATCGCGTGATCGGCGATGTCTGCGCCGGCAGCTACGCGCCCTTCTTCCTCGAAGCGCTGCCGGTGATCGACAACGCCTGCCGGAACTACGAGCCGATCCTGTGAAGACATCCTCCGTTCTTGCCTGCGCGTTCCTGATCGGCTGTGGTGGATCGCCGTCGGATTCGCCGGTGTCTCTCGACGGCGCACTGGCGCCGGTCGTCGACGCCGCGAGCTCGAACCCCGACGCTGCGCCGGCGACCGACGCCATGCCGATCTCGCTCGCCGGCGTCAGCTGCACCACGCCGCCGCCGCCGGGCGCGCCGCAGCCGCCGCCCTTGCCGGCGTACTCGGGCGGTAGCTGTCCGACGCTGGTCGCCGGCGACAACGCGATCATGTCGAGCGGCGCGGCCCGGCGCTTCACGCTGGTGGTGCCGGCGGGGTTCGATCCCGAGACCGAGCGGCTGCCGATCTTCTTCATGTGGCACCACATCGGCGGCGACGCGAGCTCGATGGTCTCCAACGGCATGGCCCAGGAGGCCGCCGACGACATGCGGGTGCTGGTCGCCATCCCCGAGAAGAAGGGCGACGTCACGCTGCCCATCGCCAACGTCGACCTGGCCTGGCCGTACATGGACTTCTCGACCCCGGCCAGGGTCGAGCAGGAGGCCGTGCTGTTCGATGACATCCTCGCGTGCCTCGCGGCGCAGTACCCGGTCAACGAGCAGTGCGTCTCGACGGTCGGCGTCTCGGCCGGCGCGCTGTGGACCTCGCAGCTCATCCAGCGCCGGTCCGAGCGTCTGGCCAGCGCGCTGATCATCTCGGGCGGCATCGGTCCCACCGGTGGCTTCGGCGGCTTCGCCGACCTGCGTGGGTGGGGCGGCAACCCGCGCGCCATCCCCGTGCTCTACGGCTGGGGCGGCTCGTCGGACACCTGCGGCGGCATCAACTTCGCGCGCGCGTCCGACAACCTGGGCGGCAAGCTCGCGACCGGCGGCAACTTCGTCATCGAGTGCGTGCACAACTGCGGGCACGCCGCGCCGCCGGTCGACCCCGCCGTCGGCCTGCCCATCCTCTATCGCTTTGCGCTCGAGCACCCCTACTGGCTGCCGGCCGGCCGCTCGCCGTGGGGCGAGACCGGCCTGCCGGAGGGATCCCCGGACTGGTGTTCCATCGGGGTCGAGAACGCAACCCCGCGAACCGGCGAGTGCCCCAGCCAGCAGACCTGTCCGTTCTAGCTTGCGGGGCGCGGACGGGGGTGGTACCCATCCGTCGCTATCGTCTCTGTCACGGAGAAGGTGGGCCTGCGGCCCGCCTCTTTTTTTGTCCCGGTTTCGTCTCGAGAACCTCAACCGTTGCTCCAAACCCATCCTGCCATGTCCGTCCGAGCCGCAAACGATGCCGCAAGTATCCGCAAGCGCGTCTGGGCGCTGGTGGAACCGGTCTGCGCGCAGAACGGGTACGAGCTCGCCGACGTGCGCTTCGTGATGGAGCCGGGTGGCTGGGTCCTGCGGGTGATGATCGACGTGCTGGCCTCGGAGCCGGGCGTCGAGGCCGAGGACGTCGATCTCGACGACTGCGAGAACATCTCGCGCGAGCTGTCGGCCTTGCTCGATGTCGAGGACCCGATCGCCCAGGCCTACGCGCTCGAGGTCAGCTCGCCCGGGATCGACCGGCCGCTGGTGACGGTGAGCCACTTCAAGCGCTTCGAAGGCGCCGAGATCAAGGTCACCTTGTTCCACGGCGTCCCCAACCCGCAGGGTGGAGAACGTAAGAATTTCCGCGGGATCCTCGCCGGCGTCGAAGGCGACGGTGGCAACGCCCAGGTCAAGGTGATCGTGGACGGTCAGCCTTGGATGTTGCCGATCAGCGACGTCGATGTCGCCAAGATCGTGCCCGACTGGGATGCGGTCATGAAAGGCGGGCGCGGTCAGGTGCGCCCGAAGAACTGAGAAGGAACAGGATCATGGAAGCCAACCTCAGCATGGTGATCGACCAGGTCGGTCGCGACAAGAACATCGACCGGACGGTGCTTCTCCAGGCGCTCGAGCAGGCCATCTTGACCGCGGCCAAGCGCGCCTTCGGCATGAACCGCGAGATGGAAGCCAAGTACAACGCCGAGACCGGGGGCGTGGACCTCTTCCTCATCATCAACGTGGTCGAGGACGACGCCATCGAGGGTCGCGAGATCACGGTCGAGGACGCCCACAAGTACGGTCTCGAGGCCGAGCTCGGCGACGAACTCCTCTTCCAGATCTTCTACCGGCCCGAGGAGGCCGAGCGCGCCGCCGAGCAGGACGCCAAGTTCGGCGACGTCATCGATCTCAAGCAAGCCCACAAGAAGTTCGGACGCATCGCCGCCCAGACCGCCAAGCAGGTCATCAGCCAGCGCGTGCGCGAGGCCGAGCGCGACAACGTCTACAACGAGTACAAGGACCGCAAGGGCGAGATCGTCACCGGCATCGTCCGTCGCTTCGAGCGCGGCAACCTGGTGGTCGAGATCGGCAAGACCGAGGCGCTCCTGCCCATGCGCGAGCAGGTGCCCCGCGAGTCGTTCCGCGTCGGCGACAACATGAAGTCGCTGCTCCTCGACATCGACCGCATGGCCCGCGGCCCCCAGCTCATCCTCTCCCGCGCCCACAAGGGCTTCCTGGAGAAGCTGTTCGAGCAGGAGGTCCCGGAGATCTTCGAGAAGATCGTCCGCATCGAGTCGAGCGCCCGCGAGCCGGGCGCCCGCTCGAAGATCGCGGTGTCGTCGCGCTATCGTGACTTCGACCCGGTGGGCGCCTGCTTCGGAATGATGGGCTCGCGCGTCCAGGCCGTGGTCCAGGAGCTGCGCGGCGAGAAGATCGACATCGTCCCCTACGACGACGACCCCGCGCGCTTCGTGTGCAACGCGATCGCGCCGGCCGAGGTCTCGCGCGTCATCATCGACGCCGAGGGTCACCGCATGGAGCTGGTGGTCCCCGACGAGAAGCTCTCGCTCGCCATCGGCAAGAAGGGCCAGAACGTGCGTCTGGCCAGCCAGCTGACCGGCTGGCGAATCGACATCCACTCCGAGTCGAAGATCTACGAGCTCGAGCGTCGCGCGAAGGAGCAGATCTCGTCGATCTCGGGCGTCTCCATCGACCTGGGTGAGACCCTGTTCAAGCTGGGCTGGCGCTCGGTGACCGAGCTGTCACGCGCCGCCGCCGAGGAGCTGGCGAGCGTGCCCGGCGTTGGCAGCGTCGAGGCAGCGCGCAAGGTCATCGCCGGCGCCAACGAGTTCCTGACCTCGTCGCGGCGTCGGCCCGAGGATCAGCGCCGCGAGACCGAGCGTCGCGCCTCGTTGACCGGCGAGGCCCAGCTGATGGAGGTCGCCGGCGTGAACGAGGAGGTCGTCCAGATCCTCGCCCAGGCCCAGGTCCGCTCGCCCGAGGAGCTGGTCCGGATGCCCCTCGAGGAGCTCGCCTCGATCACCAACATCGACATGAGCGACCTCGCCAAGCTCCGGCAGCGTGTGATCGCATACCTCTCGCAGGTCGACTGATCTCCCAATGACCCAGATTCACATGCCCATCCGTACGTGTGTCGGCTGCCGCGCGACTGCGCCGCAGGCCGAGCTCGTGCGGGTCGTGCTCGTCGGAGGCCGCGCGGTCTCCGACCCGGCGCGGCGCGCTCCCGGAAGGGGCGCCTGGGTACATGCTCGCCCGGGCTGTGTGACCGGGGCGCGGCGTGGTGGCCTGGCCCGTAGCTTCAAGTCTCCTGTCGACCGTGACTTCGAGGGTATCGCGGGGATCGCGATGCCCTCTGGTCAAGGGCGCTAGGACGCAGTAGAAACCCAGCCCGGTATCGGAGTTACATGCGCGTCTACGAGATAGCGAAAGAGGTCGGGATCCCCAACAAGGAGCTCCTGGCCAAGATCCGTGCGCTGGGGCTCGAGGTGAACAACCACATGTCGTCGCTCGACGCGGACGCGGTCCAGCGCATCAAGAAGTCGTTGGAGCGCGAGAAGTCCGTCGCTTCAGCGCCCCAGGAGACCAAGGCGCTCGGAGGCGCAGTGCTTCGCCGCCGCTCGAGCAAGTCCGATGACGGCGACACGCTGGCCCCGGTCGCGGTCGCGCCGGTCGCCGCGCCGGTGGTTCGCCGCCGTCACGTCGAGGAAACGCCGGCACCCGAGCCCGAGCGGATCGAGCGGATCGAGCGGATCGAGCGGGTCGCGCGACCCGAGCCCATCGCCCGTCCCGAGCCGGTCGTGCCGGAGCCGGTCGCCGAGCCGATCGCACGCGTCGAGGAGCCGATCCACGTCGAGGCCGAGGAGCCGCAGCACGCCGCCCCGGTCGTCGCCGAGGTCGAGGACGAACGCTTCGAGGACGAACGCGAGGACAGCGATCACGGCAACGGCGCCGAGACGTACGAGGCCGTCAGCTCGACCGCCGAGGAGTCGCCGCCGATCGCGGTCGCACCGGCCACCGACAGCGTGCCCGAAGTCCGGGACACCCGTCCCAAGAGCCGCGTCTTCGTCGCCGGGCCGCCCAGCCTTCGTGGCTCGGGTGGCAACGAGGCCCATGCCCACGCCGGCGCCCACGCCGGGGCCGGCGCGTCGTCCGCACCGGCCGTGCCGCAGGGACCTCGTCCCACGGTGATCGTGCGCGCGCGCGACACCACCGCCCCGCCGCCGATGCCGGCCCCGGGCCAGGGCCCGGCCACCGTGCAGGAAGTCGCCGACGGCGCCCGCTCGCGGTTCGAGGCCGAGCTCGAGCGCGCCCGCGTTCGCTCCGCGGAGCGCGAGGCGTCGCGGGCCCCGACCCCGCCCACCGAGCCGCCGCCCGTGGCGCCGGTCCACAGCACCCGGTCGGTGGTGATCGAGATGCGGGATCCGGCTCGCCCCGCGGTCGGCACCGTCATCAAGCTGCCGACGCGGATCCAGATCACCGAGCGCGCTCCGATGGGCAACCGCCCGTCGCAGCCGCCGCCCGGCGGCCCGGCCGCCATCCGTGGTCGCTTCGCCGAGCAGCAGAAGAAGGGTGGGCCGCGCACGCGTCCCAACGACTTCGGCAAGAAGAAGCTGCCGCTCACCAAGGGCAAGGGCAAGAGCACGCAGATCACCGAGGCGGCTGCGCACAAGCGCATCATCCGCATCGAGGAGACCGTCGCGCTCTCGGACCTGGCCCGCGGCATGGGCGTGAAGGCCACCGAGGTGCTCAAGAAGCTGTGGTCGATGGGCATGACCGGCGTGAACATCAACGCGTCGATCGACTTCGAGACCGCCCAGATCCTCGCCTCGGAGTTCCAGTACGAGGTCCAGAACGTCGCGTTCAAGGAGGAGTCGATCTTCTCCGAGAAGGAGGACGACGCCGAGAAGATGCTGCACCGCGCCCCGGTGGTGACGGTGATGGGGCACGTC
>SXGT01362440.1_pt1 | contig 14414 bp, 16 predicted proteins | sample 3176221 | NCBI WGS metagenome assembly SXGT01 (sample SAMN11356862, study PRJNA531348) | freshwater metagenome | isolation source: freshwater sample F1-120 | place: China: Fuxian Lake, Yuxi | collected 2017-12-25
CAACCCCTCAAACCAAGGCAAATGGTTTAAATCCGTTCAGAGGATCTCTGAACAATTGCAAACCCCATTGTTAAAATCGCACAAGTAGCGGGAAATATCAAGTAACTTGGTCGGGACTACATGCCGTTTTGAACTCGACAGACTCCACATTCCCGGGAAAAACATCAATCAGGGTCCCAAAAAAGACCAAAAAATCGTAAAAAATCACTCCAACTGCGTAACTTGGGTTAACGAAAAAAGCCACCGGAAAGGTCCGGTGGCTTTTTAGCTCAAGGTGTAGCTCCACTAAAAGGCTTCTTTCCTGTCACCCTTGCCCGGGGCTTGACCTTTGGGATCCTGGGCTTTGGGAGACTGTGCCTTTGGCCCCGGGTCCTTGCTTGGTGGGCAGGCCAATCGGTGGGACAGGAACTTGTCGATCAGGCAAGGTTTGCAACCGTTTTCTACCCAGCCAAGACGGCGAACGCAAACCTCTTTTTCAACACAAACCGGCACCCGACGGGTAATTGTCACCGGAACTTCCTCAGTCACGGTATAGGGAACCTTGCACCGGACTTCCACAGCGACCATTTTGCAAACGGTCTCTTTTACTTTGCGACAGACAGTAACCGGTTCCATGGTGCAAGTGGTTTTGCAAATCTTTTTGACCTTGGTTTCCTCAACCATTTCACAGACGGTGTAGGGGACCTTTTTGGTGACGGTATAAGGGACCATTTTGCAGGTCACATGAGGGACCATTTTGGTTTTTTCTTCCACCTGGGTGGTCCATGTGACACAGGGTACCGTCTTGGTGCGCATCTCGCGTTCCATGTGGGTGTGGCAGGTGGTGTAGGTTTCGTCCCAGTGTGACCCCTCGACGAATGGCCACGCCTTGGATGCGCCCTTCATCTTGCCCTTGGAGGTGGTGGACCCTTCGGCATCGGAACCAGGCCGCTTGTGGCCCTTTCCTTCACCATCCACATAGGCACCTTTGGCGATCCGAACCGTCGTATAAGGAACTTCTTTGACTACTTTTTCGCATTCAAACCGGCAGGTCGTGTAGGGGACCTCTTTCACGCACTCATCCATGTATACCTTGCGGACTTTGCAAGGGACTTCCTTAATGGTGCAGACTGCAACTTTACGGCAAATGGTATAGGGAACTTCTTCTGACACAACCTCACGAACCAAACGGGTCACCGGAACACTTTCACAAACGGTGCTACAGCGAAGAACCCGACGGCATCGGGTTTCGGGTTCGATTGCCTTGGCGATTTTGCCACCCTTGCCTCCTTCAGACCCCTTGAGATTCTGGCACGGATCGCAGGGCATTACGGTGTAGGTTTCAGTTACCCATTCAAGTTTTTTCCGCATCCTGGTTTCACAGGTGGTAACCGGTTTGCAAACGGTGCGACACACGGTGCGGGTGCCGGATTCCGTCTCGGTTTTCCACTCGCGGCAGGGAACCTGCTTTACGGAATCTTCGATTTCCACCCTTCTGACACAGTAACGAACCTCTTTGGTGTGGTGTTCGATGACCGGTTTTCGAATGTAGTTGACTACCTCCCGGGTATGTTGTTCGCATATTTTCTGGCAAACCTGCCCGGATTTGGTGTGGGTTTGGGTTTCGGTTACCGGCTTGCAAACACTGTAACATATGGTCTTTTCACCCTTGACGGCAACCTTGCGACACACATTGTACCGGATCTCCCGTTGGGTTGTCTCGATCACAGGACGGCACCGGGTTTCGGTTTCCTCGCGAATGCAGGTTTTTTTTACCGGGCGGGAAACAGTGTACTCCTGATCGAATGTCTCCGTGTGGTAGCGGGGCTTGAGTACGGTATCTTCGACCGTTCGAACGATCGTTTCGCGGCAGGGTTTATAGATCGTTTTGACTTCATCCCTGTAGCAGGTTTTGGCGATGGTTTTGCTTGATTGCTCGCTAACCGTCTTGTAGCAAGTCACATAGCGTTTTTCGAGATGGCTGTCCCACACGAGTTTGTAGGTGGGGCGATAATTTTCACAAAAAGAGGGAGAAACGCAACCGGGATCCTGGGCTCCCTTGGAGATGGAAGCGTATTTGCCCACGCCTAGGTTGGAGGCGAATGCAGGGTGGACCAACAGTCCCAAGGCAAGCGCAACCAAGGGCGTCAGTTGACGCAATTTCATGGAACCAATCTCCTCAGACACCAGGCGAAACACGGCACAAGGTCACATCCATGGAGCCAAATCACCGCTGTAAATACATCCGAATCCCTCTGAGGACCATCCTCGGTCATAGGGAACGGTGGAACTTCCTGTCCGCGAATGGTTGGCAAGCGGGGAGCCCGGTAACTGTTTCCGCCTATCCAACCGGTATTTTCATCGGGAAGTGGCTTCCAGGAGTATGACCACCAATCCCCTGGATTGGTTGCAAAGGAGGATTTTTCCGCCACTTGTGTGGATTTGGCCAATTGTGCGAAAAAAGACGGGAAAACCGGACTGATTGACAAGGCCTTGGTTTAGGATTGTGAGATCCGGATCAAATAAAAAAGGCCCGGTTTTTCATTGACAAGGACCATTTGTGGGAAACACTAGGAGATTTGCAATAGTAAAGACAGGATATTAGGGGAAAATATCCCACTATTTGCTTAGCTCGAATAGAGAGCCTTAAAACGCCTCAGGAATCTGGCCACCAACCACAATCCCAACAGACCAAATCCTGCGAAGCCGACCCACGCCGAGGCCAGGACGGCATCAATGCGAATCATTTGACCCAAAAGGGCCCCAATGTGCCTTGGAACCTTGGGGCCTGAGGGCTCGTTTACCAGGCAATCAAAAATTAGGGATTGGGCCACAATGACCAAACCCGCAAGCAGGATGGTCCAGGGACCTGCATGGGTTGCCGAGGCAAAGACTACTGTAAAGGCAACCGCAACCGGGGCTAGCGAGGCCAACCTGCCCAATTGAATGGCCCACATGGGGACGATTTGCGTTTCGTACCGGGCTACAGTAGTAACCCCGGCGATATAGACCCCAACCGCACAGGAGGCGGCCATGCCATAGGCATTGGGCAGGGAGCAGGCGACGGCGGTACCCAAAAGCACATTGAGGGTGCGGCAAGCTCCCATGATGAAAGGACCAAAGGGTTTGGACTTGGCCCACCCATTGTAGCAAAGAATCATTAGGGAAAGGAGAAGGGAATAGCAAGCGGCCAGGGGACAACCCAAGTCAATGGAAACGACGGTGGCAAGGCTGATTCCGGCAATAAGGAGGAGGATCCCGCTGACGAGTGCGGTTTTGGGAGAAATCCTGCCAGAAGGGATGGGTCGATCGGGCCTTTCCAAGGCATCCAGGTTTCTGTCAAACCAATCGTTTAGGACCATGCCCCCCAAATAGAGACATATCGACGCCATGCAGACTCCACAAAGGGGCACAAGCAATGGCATTTCTGGTGTGGTGGCGATAAGTGCCCCGAGAATTACATTGGACGGTGCCGAGGGAACCAAGCCTACCCGAGTGATTTGAGCAAAGGCAAGGAGGCGGGAACCAAGGGAAGGATATCCTTGGGAGCCGACATTCGGTGTTGGGACTTTCGGCTTGGATAAAGACATGGGGACCGAAAAAGGGGATCAGGGATCAAATCGGTGGGAAAGACGACGGCTGTTCATGTCGAGTGCCTCGAGGACCTCGATAACCGGTCCCACATCCAGGTTAAAATCCCTGGCCCAATTGATAATATCCAGGTTTTCCTGACCGGCTTTGAGGCGGTCGGCGATCCGGTCAAGAAGTTCCCCATGTTGCTCAAAAAGACGGTGGAGCAAACCGAAATCGCCCCGATCCAGTTCTACCCAAAAACGGGTCCCTTGAAGATGCTCCAGCCACCTGGCCCGGAGGTAGCCCCACCAATGCGTTTTCACCCATTGTTTAATGGCCCCTTCACCAAGGTCTGACCCGATCTTTTCGCTTTCAATCCATTTGTGCCGCTCGGCTTCCTGTTCCGAATCGATAAAAACGGAAGATTTGACCAGGTTGTCCCGGTTCGATTCTTCCTTGATGTTGGATGTGTTGGTCATGGTATCCTCTGGGACCTTTCGATCCCCCTGTCCAATTTTAGCACAAGAACCGCACCCAAATGTCAACTATCGGCAAAGATAACCACCATCCACAATCAAATTCGTGCCGGTAATGTAGGCCCCGGCAGGACTGGCAAGCAGCAAGGCCGCTCCCACCAGTTCATCAGGTTGGCCCCAGCGACCAAGGGCGGTATGGGCCGCAAAGACCGCTTTGTCCGCATCGGAAAGGAGCTTACCGGGAAGTTCGGTAAGAAACGGCCCAGGCGATAGGCAGTTCACCGTGATACCGAAAGCCCCTAAATCCAGCGCATTAGCCCGGGCCAAACCCAGGAGGGCTGACTTTGTCGCAGAGTAGGTGTTGCGTCCCTCCTTGGAAACGGTTGCCATGATCGAGGCGATATGGATCACCCGTCCCCAACCTCGTTCCTTCATGCCTTTGGCAAGGCTCCGTGTCAAGCCCATGACGGAAGTCAGGTTGAGCTCCACGATGTGATCCCATGCCTCATCGGTAATTCGGTCAATGGACTCCGGACGGTTGGATCCGGCATTATTTACCAAAATGTCCACCTGACCCCAGATTGCTTCGGCCTCCCTGGCCAGCCGCTCCGCTTCACCCCGTTTGGCCAAATCCACCACGAGAAACCGCCCCTCACCTTTGGTACCGGATAGGACTTCGTTGAGGGAATGGGACAATTTGGCCTCATCCCGGCTTGCCAGAATGACTTTTGCGCCCTGTTCCACGAAGCCCCTAGCCATAGCTTTGCCTAGACCTTGACTTCCACCAGTTATCAAAGCCACTTTGCCTGATAAATCAAATCTTGCAGACATAGCTCTTCCTTGGTCAATAGACCATTCGGGGTATCCATTTGCACTTGACCGGCATTCTCAAAAGGGCTATTGCCCCATCCAATACCCTTGTGAGTTTACGATGCGGATTGTGTCTTGGCTTCTGGTTGCCTTGCTTGCCAATGTCAGCGGCTGCTTGGGCCGCCTGTCCGAAGCTGGGATTTTGCCCAATGCCCCTCCTGCCAATCTCCCCAATAACACACCTACCAAAGGGATGATGGGCCCCCTCGCCCTAAAAGGCATTTCGGGAAAGGACGCTGTCCGGTTGGAAATATCGCTGCTCGAGTTTACCCCCGGCGATTCCTATCCGAACGAAAAAATATGGACATTGGCCGATGAATCGGGTCAAAATCTCGAACAACGAGCCATTCTCGAAGAAAATGGCCTGCGCATCGGAACCCTTGGGGGGCAAATACCCTCGGAACTCCATCGGGTGATCCATTCCACAAAAATCAACCCCGAACCGCGAGGGGTGCAAATGTTCCTGAACCAACCCAAACAGCTTCAGCTGGGAGCCAATTATTCCGAATGTACGATCGACCTTGTCCGCGAGGGCCGCATCACAACCCGGGAATACCTGCGTCCCAACCTGATGCTTGAAATCATCCCTGAAGAAACCGGGGACAATCGGATAAAACTGAAGGTTACCCCCCTGGTCCGGCATGGGGAAATTGAAATGGAGCCAAGGCCGGTTGTCCATCCGAGCGGTTACCGGCATTTCGAAATTGTTCCCAGACACACAGAAGATGCGTTGGGTTGGATGGGATTTGAATTGCAGCTTGGAAAAGGGGAATATGGAATCATTGGCTGCGGTCTCGGTAACCCCCAATCGCTTGGTCAGCTGGCATTTCTGAATCAACAAACCCAAAGCCCGGTCCAACGAATGCTTTTGTTGAGGGCGGTCAGGCACAATTCTGCCACCGGGGAATTGCCAGATCGCGAAGGCCCCCTTCCCATTGCCACCCAAGCTGCGGGCATGGGAAATAGTAGTCAATAAAGGCGGTCAAAGCATCCTGTTTTTTCATCCTGCATTCCGCCCAAGGCTCTCTGGGAGCAAGCTTGGATGTACCTTTGAATTCTCCAAACCCTGATGAGTTCGTCTGAACATGGCCATAATCCACTAAAATTGTTGCAAGGAATGTCTTCTGGGGATTCAGTCAACCCGTTTTGATAGATAACCCGGGGTAGGTATTCCCAAGGATTTCATTTTGGGTATCCATGCAAAATCGAGTCCGTTTGCCTTTGGTCCTTCTTGCCGCAGGCGTGATTTCCCTCATCCTGCCTCTTGGATGGATCGCCTGGGAAAACCCAGGTCGCTTTCCTGAGACTATTCAGCGGGAATTAAGGGGCGAACCTGCGGAGTATCTTCCCATCCTTTTTATGTTCCTTTTTCCATCATTGGCCAATGCCTGGGTGGGATTCCGCTTGGCTCCTTGCCATGGCTGGGGTCTGGTGCCCTTGTGCCTTATTGTTCCCGTGTGGGTGTTTGGGTGGGTGATCTGGACCAACGATGCCAAGGGGCCGATCGGCATCCTGTTGTCCTTGGTGCCCGCTGGGGTTTGTTGGCTTGCAGGGCGGATGGGACAAGTATTTCGTTTGAAAGTACCCCCGGCCGAAGACCTCCCTTAGCAGCAGCCGGGAGTGGCACAGTCCACTGTAGCAAGAGAAGGCCCCAGTCCACATCGATCCTTGGCCAGACAGTCGGCGTGTTTTCCCCCCAGATGGAATAGAAGTCCTGCGGGAGTAATCTCACATTCAAGGATAGGATATTGAGAGATTACGCCCCCTTCGTATTCCACTTCCATGGGGATGTCATTGGAATCAAAGAGCAGAGAAGCCATGTTCAATATCGCCTCAAGCTTGGAGGATGCGAGTCGATGGTCGATGTCGTGGGCAATCAGGGTTTGCAAAACACAAGCAATGCTTTTACGCCTTGTTCCCCCGCAGTCGATGAAGTCTTTTTGGACCCTGGCAACCTCTGTCACATGAAAATGGGATGGGATAAACTCTCCTCCCGGCAGCATAAAGTGCATGGCCTTGCCTGGATGGTCGATGAGGGATTTCCGAAAATCAGCCAAATGCATGGTGGTAACCTCAAATCCAAAGGAAGAATTCGTGCCCAATCCTGTTAAAGGCCGATGCCGAGCTTTTGCCGAAAGCCATGATAGCCGGCAACAAGGCCATCGCGCCAAGCGGGTTGAGGTAGGGCAGGTTGGCGAAAACCAACCATTTTGGCAACGCCATCGGCGACCGTGTAGGGTTCCCTGTTTCCGGCCAGGCACCGCCTATGGCTTTCCAACCCGGCCAAAGCCGCCGCTGCGGCACCAAGAGCAGGACCTTCGAAGGAGCGTGGCCGCTCAAGGGGGCGGTTAAGCAAGGTAGCCAGGATATCAAGCATCAGATCGCTTTTGGCAATCCCTCCGGAGACAGATATTTGCGAGATCTTTTGACCGTTTTTCTCGTGAGCCTCAACTCCGACGGCGATTAAAAAGGCGATGGCCTCAAGGGAGGCACGAAAGCGGAGAGCGGGATCGGTCGGCTCGTCAGGAGACCAATCGACCCTGGGAGCGGAAACCCCAAGGGAGGGTTCCGGGAAAACAAAGGGAAGGACAGAAACCCCATTACAACCGGAGGGAACAAGCCGGCCTGTCTTTTCCAGAGTCTCCCAGTCGGGATTTGTCCCAAGGATACTGTTGAGGAACAAGGCTCCGTTGGTATAGCAACGCATCCACAGAAAGGGCCCCCAGTTGAGCCGCATGCAATCAAGGTCATCGCCTGCTGGGGGAGCCATGGCACTGGCATTGACCACGGCAGAGTTACCCAAAATGATAGCAAGTTGTCCGACATCCACGGCACCTCCCCCGGCCAATCCCGCTTGCTGATCATCGGAAGCGGGAAAAATCAGGGGAGCGGAGCCCGGCTCGATCCCCAAGGAAAGGCAAAGCCCCTTTTCCAGGGGACCAACAGGGATGTTCATGTCGAGGATGGTGGGCAATTGGGCCTTTACCAGAGACCGGTTTCCCGGGGATTTCAGGGATTCGAGCATGGAAAGGGCATATTTGCCTGTTCGGAGATCCAAAATGCCGGTTGAGGCGGCACTTGATACGCTCGTTTGGTCGAAATTTCCTGTGAGGTACCCCCCCGCAAGGCTACCATGGGACAGGATGCGCCAAGTTCGTTGCCAATCCCCTTTGCTAAGCGTAGCCTCGTCTTTGAGCCAATGACTAAGTGAATAACGGGCAGCCCAGGGCCCTCCGGTGATCTCGCGGGCCCGGATCTGGCCCCCCAAACGGCCAAGGCCCTCGGCGTGGTAGGGGGCAAGGGTGGAATCGTTCCAACAGATCGCCCGGCGGACTTGGAGGTGGTCATGATCCAACCGGCCGGAGGAGTGATGCGTCGCACTAATACCCGCAACCACCCAATCCCAAAGTCGGCCAATCTCCTGCAATTTTGAGGCCAGCCCCCGGGTGGCAGCGTGGGCTTGACCTTCGATCTGGTTCAGGTTGAGTTCACTAACGCCCCCCTCGGTCCAGAGGTCCGTGGTGAGGCGGACCTCGGCAAGTGTTTGGCCTTCAAGGTCAAACGCAAGGGCTTTGACCCCCCCGGTGGAAAAATCATAACCCACCACCACCGCATCATCGGGAACCATCATCAACTGTTGCATGGAAACTTTCCTTGGTAATGCTTGGGGTCACTTTCTCGGCAAAATCAACATGGCATCGCCATAGCTATAGAAACGATAGCCCAAACGGACCGCCTCGCCATAGGCAAAGGCAAGTCTTTGGGACCCGGTTAAGGCTTGGGTTAACAAAAGGAGACTGGACCTGGGCAGGTGAAAATTGGTTACCAGGCCCTGGATGACCCGAAAGGCGTACCCCGGCCGAATGGTCAGGTCTGCCTCTCCCTGCCAGGGACCAATCGTTGTTCCCCAATTTCTGGAGGCGGATTCCAAAACCCTGGTGGTAGTGGTTCCAACGGCGATGATCCTGCCTCCCTTTTGTTGGCAGTCGCTGATTTTTTGGGCTACTTCCTTTGAGACTTCACCCCATTCCGATTCGACCTCGTGGGTGGAGGGATCGCCCTTTATTGTTTGAAAGGTTCCTGGCCCGACATGGAGGGTGACACGGGCCAATTCCACACCCTTTTGGCCAAGCCGATCCAAAAGATCCTGGGTGAAATGCAGACCCGCAGTGGGTGCGGCGACTGATCCTGGAGGGCCAGCAAAGAGGGTTTGATAACGCTTGCGGTCCCCCGGTTCTTCACGCCCTGCCCGAATGTAGGGGGGCAAGGGCAGATGGCCAAAGCGATTAAGAAGATCGGCAAAATCCCCATCCGTTTCGGGGCGGACAAGCCACCGGCGTTTTTCGGTGCGCCCGATAAGTGTCAGGGCCAGGAGCGAATCCTCAGGCCGATTCCTTGGAGTGCCCATTTGCGGGGCTTTGGCCAAAAATCGGGACCCCGGCCCGGGCTTGCCCCCCGTCTGGGCCATGACTTCCCAATTGCCATCACCCGCCTGGCGAACGAATAACATTTCAAAGGCGCCGCCTGTGCCTTCACGGGTTCCCAGGAGCCGGGCGGGGAGGACTTTGGTATCGTTGAAAACCAAAAGATCGCCTGGAACAAGCCAAGTGGGCAGGTCCCATATCTTTTGGTGATGGAGCGTTTTGCCATCCCCATCGAGAACGAGTAAACCTGCGGCATCCCGGGGTTCAACGGCGTGTTGGGCGATGTTCCTGGCCGGTAGGTCGTAGTCAACAAACCACTCGGCCGCGGGATTGGATTGCGGGTTCTGCACCCGAATTACTGGAACGATTTGACCCAACCATCGAATCCATTTTGATACTTTTCAATGGTTTTGGAGGGGCCAACCATGCGGATCTGGTAAGGGGTTTCGCCCTCCAGATAAATGGCGGTCATTTTATAGTTGGCCCTCGGTTCGGATTTTGCGTTGGGATTAAAGGGTGCTGCCTTGAACATATAGGTTCCGCTAATGTCAAGTCTCCTGCCCGAAAGGCCGCCGACCTTTACCTCAGTTTCTTTGGATTCCCCATCGGGAAAGGTGTCCTTCCAGCGCTTGATATTTTGGGGAATACCCCCACCCAGTCCCTTGAAAAGGACCACTTCACCGTCTTTTCCCGGTGCCCCTGGAAGTTTGAATTGGCCAGACCGCATGGAGTTTGAGGGGGTTTCTTCCTGCCAATCACCCGGAACATGGGCAGAGGCTTTGTCGATTTTGATGACAGGGCCTTTTTTTAGGCTTGGGCTTGTTTCCTGGCTGATGCCTAGGGTTCCCAAGGCAAGGATCAGGGTCGGGCCAAAAAGGCGTTGCAAAGATTTCATTACCATCACTCCTCGGTTAACAGATCTTGAATCGGATCATTCTAAAGGCCTTTGAACCATTCAAAGCCCTGGGCGACCTTGCCTGTTTCAGCATTTCCGGGGTGCACAAGAATGGCAAAACGGAGTTTGAGAGAATCCCCCGAGGGAAGCTTTACCAGATCGTTATTGCCTCGCATGGCGGGGAAGCCGGATTTGGCCCGACCAAAGGGGTTGGCGGCAAGCAATCCATATCCTCTGGCGTGCCAACACGATGGAAAGGGGTTCTTGGGATCCGCCATTACGGTAAGCCCTGCTTTATTTCCGTCTACTTCGCCTGAATAGTCCACCCAGTCAAGCCGTTTCCCCCATATATTTGGCTCACGGGTTTTTCCCTCGGAACTGGTGAGGATGCCTTTGCCTTTTTCCGCCATGACATCCCGGACACGGATACCAAAGGAGCCCTCCTTGGTGTCCTCAAAAGTCAGGTTATGCACTCCTGCCATGAGCTTGGTTTCCATCACAATCAGACGCTGACCGTCCGTACCCTTGGCAACCCGGTAGGTTCGGATTTCTCCGAGGATGGTTTTGTTGTCTGCCGATAACCAATCCAGTTCAAGGGTGGCAAAATCGGTGCCCATCTTGATATAGTTCACCCGGATTTTGCCGTGAGCCCCGTCCTCAGACCAAAAATCCACTCCCTCAATCCCTTTTTTCTTTACGGTTTCAAGACCTTCCGCCTTGACATCGCCGTGACAAAACCAAGCCGATTTTTGATGTTTGTGATCCGTTGTTTTTTCAGCGGAACCGGGTTGAACAGGCTCCATGGGCCAAGCCCTGGTCAAGGAAACGCCTTCGGAGGAGACGATCGGCCAAAGGTAAGGTTTGGCAACCGCTCCACCTATATGCAGGCGAGTGAACAATTTCCCATCAATATCAAAACGAATGGAATCCTTCCCCTCGGCGGTTACTTTGACATCCGCCTTGCTGGGTGCCGCCCAAAAGCCCATGGTGGATAAGACCAAAAGGAGAAGTCGGTTCATGGTTTTCGTTCCTCGAGGAGGTGCCCAAAGTCTTTCCGCCTAATGCCCTATACAATTTCCGGTTGGTGCATTAGGATAGTTGGGGGACCCGGGGAATTCCGTCAGGAAGATTCTACCAAGTTGGACCCCCTGTGTCACCCGTTCCCCAAACACGATCCTATATAAAGGGTTCCCCCCATGAGAACATTTTTTGCAAGGTATGCGAGCCTTCCCCTCCTCCTGGTAGTAGCCTCGTGGGCCCTCTTGGCCCCGGGATCCCTTCAGGCCCAAAAGGACAAACCAACCTTTGTCATCCGCATGGCCCCGATTGATAACCTGATGGGGGATGTCCTTCACCTGGCGAAGGTCATAGGCCGCGAGGGAGAGGTCCAATTGGCCGAAACCTTGCTGAAAAATTTTACGGGGGGAAGCGGTGTCGAAGGGTTGGATTCTACCAAGCCTTGGGGGGTTTATGGCAAGGTCGGGCCGGGAGGGATCGATAGTGAAGGCGTGCTTATGGTTCCGATAGCCGACAAGAAGAAGTTCCTGGGATTTCTGGAAAAGGTTGGCCAGAAACCCGAGGAGAAGAAGGGGCTCTACACCTTAAACATCGATCAAAGCCCATTTCCCCTCTTTTTCAGATTTGAAAAAGGCTATCTCTGGGGAACCATTCGCGACGAAAAGTCGATCGATATCGACACCCTGCCAGATACCGGTCGGCTATTGGCAGCCGACAAAATCGGATCCATGTCATTGACCTTCGATTTCGCCGAGATTCCCGAAGAGATCAAAAAGATGGTTATTGGCCAAGTCGAAGTCGCCATAGGCCAGGCCAAGGAAAAAGCCCTGGAGGAAAAAGACCCCATCAGGCGCCGGGGGCAGGTTGTAGGAGGCGAGGGTGCAGGTGCCACTATGATCCAAATGCTCAAGGAAGGGGGCGAACTTTCGCTCAAGTTGGACCTCAACAAGGCTTCCAACGATTTGGGCCTGGAGGTTTCGTTTGAGGGTAAACCGGGATCAAACCTCGCCAAAGACCTTGTTCAATTGGGTACCAGGAAAGGGGTAAGCGGGGGCTTGGCCGGGGAAGATTCAGCCTATTCCCTTGGGATGAACTTTGGGGTCTCCAAAAGTTTTGCCAATCTTTTATTGGATGGGTATAACCAGGGAATTATCGATGGTTTGACCAAAGTGACCGATGCCAAGCAAAGAGAATTTGCCATCAAAGTAGCCGATACGATCAAACCGTTCCTTGCCTTGGGAGTGCTGGATTTTGGTTTTGATGTGCGGGGACCCGCTGCCAATGGCAAGTTCAATATCATAGGTGCACTTGCCTTTCCTGAAGCCAAAAAACTGGAAGAGCTCGTTCGCAATTTGAAAGCAGAAAATCCTGAAGTGGGAAAGTTGATCCAGTTGGATGTTGCCAAGACGGATAAACTCACCATTCACAGGATCATTGTGGAACCTTTGCCCAAGGAGCCTCGGGACATTTTCGGAAACGGCCCCCTTTTGGTGGGCATTGCCGACAATGCGATTTACTTTGGCTTGGGCTCCGAAGGGCAAAAAAACATCGAGACCCAAGCCGCCAAGGGCAAAACCACCTCAGCCCTGTTTGGCTTTGATATGCATATTGCACGATTCGTTTCGCTAATGGCCAAGAACCAGCCCGAAGCACTTGGGGCGGCAAGAAAAGCGTTTGACGGCAAATCGGGTCAGGACCTGGTTGAAATCAAGGCTTCTTCGGGGAAAAAGCTTGTGGTCAAATTCTCGATGAAAACGCAGGTCCTCGCTTTCTTTGTAGGGCTGCGTGGTGTCATTGATCAAAGCAGATAAAAGAGGGGCCAATAAAGGTTTATATTCCAAAAAGGGCACCGATGATAATAAAGCCCAAAATCAACAAAAGCCCCATCAGGAAAACCTGCTTGGGGCTTTGCCTTTTTAGCAGTTTGTGGACCATGGCAAGGTCCCCTTGATCAATGGCCTCATGGAGGTTCCATTCGTAGCGCCCCTCGGGGTAGTCGCCTAGCCGCTCACCCTGCCAAACGCTTTCGTCGGTTTCAGGGATCGCCCCGGTAAGATCCGCCTGCAAAGTATTGTTTGGATCGGGAAGGGCAATGGTCCGTTCCGCCCGAACGCTAAAGGGTAGCAACCGCCACAGGTTGGCGGCCTGGTCGATACACTTTTGGTCGCAGGAACTGGCATTCCCCAGACTGATTCGGGCACCATCCACCAAGGCTTGGGCCCCTCCCAGATAAAACGCAGAATCCGGCCCCTTCAACAGATTTACAAGATGAGGGAGTTGGGGTAGGGGCTCAGTGTCCTCTTGGCCTGTAAAGGCAAAGGGATCGGCCAAGGCCCAATGGTTCCTTGACCAAACCCGAACATGGGCAAAGGGGTCACCCGGTGTAAGGGTGGCACCGATTCGAAATCGGCCCGCTCGCAAAAACGCCACGGCAGGTTGGGTTTTGTCTAAGGAAGGGAGCCAAAGGCAAATTTTTTGCCATACCGTTTGGCACGATTTGGACAGATTCTCGGGAAATGGGGTGGTGCCCTCCCGGTGGAGTGGACCTTGCCACAAACATTGGGGTTTGGTTTTCAAGGGATTTCCCTTTGGGACGGGATGAGCAAAGCCCTGAGGGAGGATTTGCCAGGACCATTTGTTCATTCTTTGCAAACCTTTCGGAAAGGCAATGTTCCAAGGGTAAACGGACGGCGAAGGAAGGATTACGGTCCGGTTGGTTCACAGTGGGAGCCCTGGTTTCGGTGCCAGATTTTCGTTTCTTCCCGGAAGCCTTTTTTCACCCTTTGCCGGTCCGATTCGCTCTGGACGGGTACCCCTCTACTTTGCAAAACAACAATCATGCTAGCAAACCCCACCCATTCAGCCCCCCTCCAGGCCCAAGTCCAAGTCACAGCGAAGGTGCAAATGGGATTGGGACGGCTGCTTTTAGCGGTCGGGTTGATTGCTTTTTTGCTGATGCCCATGGGTCACGGATGCGGACTGACCCACAAACATCCAAACGAGGATGATGATGGGGTCGCCTTTCGCCTGGATGTGTTGGCATTAACCCAAGTTACGCAGTTGGGACCATGAAAACCGTGTTTTTCCCGGGAAAAAGTTAAATCAGGCTGCAAAAGTCGGGACTACAAATCCTCTTTACAGGTTCTGTTTCAAGGCGTTTGATCCTGATTGGCGAGAGAC
>SXGT01346853.1_pt1 | contig 14412 bp, 7 predicted proteins | sample 3176221 | NCBI WGS metagenome assembly SXGT01 (sample SAMN11356862, study PRJNA531348) | freshwater metagenome | isolation source: freshwater sample F1-120 | place: China: Fuxian Lake, Yuxi | collected 2017-12-25
GTCGCCCGTCGCCCGTCGCCCGTCGCCCGCGGCCGGATTCCGGCCGGAGGTGGCGTCCGCTTTTCGGACAAGATCGCCGTCGTCGCCGTGCAGGCCCGCGGAACCACGCGATCAGCCGCATGGTCCATCCCTTGCTGTCGTGCGCCGCGAACCCCAACGCCGCGCCCGGCGCGGATGGAGAGCGACGATGCGTACGAGCAAGCGGATGATCATGGCGATCGGAGCGACGGTGGCGATGGCGGCGGCGTGCGCCGACGGCGGCGACGGTGCCGGCGGAGGCGCTCGCTACGACCGCGAGGTGCGCGGCGGCAGCCTCCACCACGCGCCGGTCGAGGGCGTGACGATGGGCGGCGTCGAGCTCGAGCGGGTGCTGGCCAGCGCGCGCGAGCTCGATCCGGCGGTGGCCGCGGTTGGCGCCGGCGAGCTCAGCGCCACCACGGCGATGATTCCGGGCCCCGGCGGCGCGGCGATCGCGTACGTGAGCGCGCGCCAGATCCTGGCCGGCGTGCCCATCGCCGACAGCCACCTGTACCTGGCGCTGGCGCCGGCCCAGGGCGGCGCGCCGGCCCGGCTCCTGGCGTCGAGCTACCGGCTCTTCCACGGCGCCGACGTCGACGTCACGCCGGCGATCGATCGCGACCGGGCCGAGGCGCTGGGCCGCGAGGTGCTGCGCGCGCCCGCCGACGCGCCGCTCCGCGACGCCGCGCTGGTGATCCGCGAGCTCGAGGGCGAGCTGGCCCTGGTGTGGGACGTGACCGTCGTCGATCACGACGGCCGCGCGGTGGTGCACGCCGCCGGCATCCGCGCCGGCAGCGCCGACGCCGTCGACGATCGAGTCTACGAGACCGAAGGTGCGGTGACGGCGTGGGTGGCAGCTGGCGGCGCGCCCGGCGCCGGTGGACGCGCCCAGGTGCTGGCCCAGCGCGACACCTTCGTCCGCGCCGGCACCGCGTCGGCGACCACCGGCGGCGACGGGCGCTTCACCGTCGGCGCCGCCGAGGGCTCGACGGTCACCGCGGCGGTCGCCGGCCTGGCCGCGCGGGTGAAGTCGGCCGGAAGCGGCGGCGTCACCGCGGCCGCGCCGGCGGCGCCGAGCGTGAACCTGGTGCTCGGCGCCGCCACCGGCGAGCACATCCTGGCCCAGACCACCGCCTATCACTACGTCACGGCCGCGCGCCGCGCGCTCGTCGACGCCGGCCTCGACGCGGACGCGCTGGGCCCGGCGATCACCACCAACGTCAACATCGCCGACTCGTGCAACGCCTACTTCTCGCCCGGCGGCCGCACCCTCAACTTCTTCCGCTCGGGCGGCGGCTGCAACAACAGCGCCGAGGCCAGCATCGTTCTCCACGAGTACGGCCACGTCGCCGACGATGCCTTCGGCGGCATCCACGACGGCGGGCTCAGCGAAGGCTGGGGCGACACCCTGGCCTGCTTCCTCCTCGGCCGGCCCGTGGTCGGCGGCGATCTGTTCCAGGACGGCACCGACATGCGCTCGTGCGCCAACGACTACCGCTATCCGCGCGGTGGCCGCGACGAGGAGCACGAGCTGGGCCAGGCCTGGGCCGGGTTTGCGTGGGACGTGCGCACCGGCCTCGTCGATCGGCTCGGCGCGGATCAGGGCGCGGCGCTGGCCAGCGCGCTGGTCCTGCCGTCGCTCGGCACCGACGCGCCCGACATCCCGTCGGCGGTCCGCGAGGTCTTCCTGCGCGACGACGACGACGGCGATCTCGGCAACGGCACGCCACACTGGGACGTGCTCCTGGCCGCGGCCCAGCGCCACCGCCTCGACTTCGTCGTCAGCCGTGATCTCTCGCCGCCCTCGGCGATCACCGACCTGACCGTGACAGCGCGGACGCCGACCTCGGTGACGCTGGGCTGGACCGCCCCGGGCGACGACGGCGCGACCGGCACCGCTGCCAGTTACGAGCTGCGCTGGTCGCTCGTGCCGATCGACGAGTCGACGTTCGCGGCCGCCAACCCGGTCCCGGCGCCGCTGCCCGTGGCCGCGGGTCAGCACCAGACCGCGACCGTGCGCCTGCCGGTGGCGCCGCGCATCCACCTCGCCATGCGCGCCCTCGACGATCTGCGCAACACGTCGCGGCTCTCCAACGTGGTCACGGTCGACCTGCCGCCGCCGCACCAGGTCTTCCACGACGGCGCCGAGCGCGGCATGGGCGCGTGGCGCGCGACCGGGATGTGGCACGTCTCGACCCGGCGCGCCGGCGCCGGGCGCAGCGCCTTCTGGTACGGCGACGAGACCACCGGCACCTACGACACCCCCGGCGTGGCCAACCGCGGCACGCTGCTCTCGCCGGCGATCGATCTGACCGGCATCGCCGACCCGCAGCTGTCCTGGCTCGAACACGTCGACGTCGAGTCGGCGGCGCTGTTCGACATGCTGCGCGTCGAGGTGGTGGACGCCGCCGATACGTCGCTGGTGCTGGGCGCCAACAAGCAGCGCAGCCGCACGACCGGCTTCCACGCCCGCCTGCTCGATCTGACCGGCTTCGGCGGCCGCACGATCCGGATCCGCTTCTCGATCGACACCCACGACGCCGCCAGCAACCGCGGCGAGGGCTGGTTCCTCGACGAGATCCGCGTGCTCGGCGAGCCCCGCCCCACCCTGCCGCCGGCCGTGGGCCGCCTCCTGATCAACGAGGTGCTCGCCGATCCGCCGCTCGGCTACGACGCCAACGGCGACGGCGTGGCCAGCTATCGCAGCGACGAGATGCTCGAGCTGCTCAACATCGGCGGCACCACCCTCGATCTCTCCGGCGTGACCATCTCGGACGCCGTGACCGTGCAGTTCACCTTCCCCGCCGGCACCACCCTCGCGCCCGGCCACGCCCTCGCCGTCTACGGCGGCGCCGCCGGCCTGTCCCTCAACAACGACGGCGACACCGTGGCGATCCGCTCCCCCACCGGCACGCTCCTGGCCCACGTCACGTACGGCGCCGAGGGTGGCGACGACCAGTCGCTCACCCGCGCCACCGACGGCGAACCCGACGCGCCGCTGGTGAAACACCGAACCCGCTCATCCTTGCCGGCATCTCCTGGACGCCGCGCCGACGGCGCTCCGTTCTGACGCTTACTCGACCCTCAAGATCGGCCGCTCGATGTCCCGCACCGACACCACCGCCTCGGGCGCGGCGCGCAGCTCGGCGGCGGTCGGGTAGTCTTCGGGGCGGATCTGGCCCAGCTCGCGCTCGCACATGCGCGACCAGCTCGAGAACCAACCGAAGTCGGTCGAGGCCTTCAGACAGGCCCCGAAGGCCTCGAGCGAGCGGTCCTCGTATTCGTCGGCCTTGGTCTCGAGGCGCTCGCAGTAGATCTCGACCGCCTCCTCGTAGGGACGGAGGAAGGCCGGGACCTCGGCGGTGTAGAGAGCGTCGGAAAAGGTCTGGGCCAGCTGACCGACCCGCGCCGCGCTGGCGATGGCCATGGCCGGATCCCTCACCTCCCGCACCAGCGTGAGGTACTCGGCGCCGGCCCTGCTGGCCAGGCCGTCTTTCTTGACGAACCAGTCGTTCAGCCGCTTGTCCGACGTTGCCTTGGCCGCGGCGTGGGCCGGGTCGAAGTCGAGGCCATCGGGGAAGCGCACGTCGAGGAAGGTCTCGTACGTCACCTCGGTCTTGTGGAAGCGGGCCGTGGCGTAGGCGTGCCGGGCCGCCCGCGCGTCGCCACCGGCGAAGGTGCCACTGCGTCGCTCGTACTCGGCGATGGCGTGCCCGAACGCGGTCATCGCCGCCGCCACCTTGCGCGGATCGCGCTTCACCACGGTCAGCTTCATCTTGGTGGGCGGGCCGCACTGGGTGCGCACGCCGGCTAGCTCGGCCCGCCGCGTCGCCCGCGAGCCTACCGCGCGCTCGCGGGTGATCTTCACGCACGAGCCGTCGATCGCCCTCACCGGGCAGGCCTGGTCCCACAGGATCTGACCGATGCGGGCGTAGGCGACGACCACGCGATCGGACCCGCCCTGCTCGCCGTACCGCTTCAGGTACGTGCGGTAGTGCGCGGCCACCGCGTCGAGGTCGCCGCGCTTCTCGAGGATCGTGCCCATGCTGAAGAAGGCATCGGCCGCCGCCCGCGGCTGCTCGGCGCCGAACGTGCGCACGAAGTAGGCGGTGTTCTCCAGCGCCTGCTCGTCCTGGCCCATGCCCTTGCGATACACGACCGCGTCGTTCATCGCCTTGAAGGCGTCGTCCTCGCCGGCGTAGGTGCGGGCGTACTCCTCGAAGTTGGCCGATGCGCGCTCGTAGTACGCGACCCGGGCGTGCACGGTGCCGAGGCGGGCCAGCGCCCGCGCCGCCGAGGTCGAGTCGGGGTAACGCTCGCGCAGCTGGGTGTAGACGTCGATCGCCGCCGACAGCGAGCGGCCGTCCTCGAACAGCACGCCCGCGTTGTAGAGCACCTCGTCGAGTTTGTCGGCCGCGCCCGCGCTGGGAGCCCGCGCGACCGCGTCGTTGAAGATCGCCAGGTAGCGATTGCCGCATGCGACCAGGCTGGCGTAGTCGCCGGTCTTGCGCGCCGCGGTCTCGCACTCCTGGGCCTCGATCCGGGCCCCGATCCGGGTGATCTCGTCGACCCGCCTGGCCAGCGCGCTGCGATCTTGATCGGCGCGCGCGCTCATGAAGCCCGGGTGGGCCGCGAACCATCTGCCCCACGCCGTCACCCGGTCGTGCTGGCCGGCGACGACGTGGACGTTGAGCGTGATATCGGCGGCCCACAGCGCCTGCTCGGTCTCGGGGTGCTGCTCGATGATCTCTTGCAGCACCGGCAGCGCCTCCTCCAGGTGATCGTGGTGACGCAGGATGTTGGCCCGCAGGAACGAGATGGCGACGCGCTCGGGATCCTTGCGGTCGGTGACGAACGTCAGGTAGTCGTCGATCGCGGCCAGCAGCGCCTGCTCGGCCTCCGGGATGGGCCGCGGCGCCGGCAGCTTGCCGCCGCCGCTGCCGGCCTTGGCCATCGCCGGCGTGATCGCCACCGCCGTGATCTTCGGCCGCGGATCGACCGCGAGCGCGTTGCGCAGGGCATCGAGCGCGCCCGAGGCCGCGTCCTTGACGATCGGCTGGGGCACCCGCTTGCCGTGCACGACCACCGTGAATGCCGCCGCCGCGTCGCGCCAGAGCTGGGTCGCCTTGCGCGGGTCGGGCTCCTTGTCGGCGCGTAGCCACGCCAGCTCGGCGTGGTACTTGGCGGTCTCGGCCCAGTCGCCGGCGTCGGGGAAGCGCTTCACGTAGACGCGGTAGAGGCGATCGGCCGCGGCGAGCAACTCGGGGTCGCCGGTCTTGCTGGCCTCGTTGTGGAACGCGCGGGCCAGCTCGCCCGACATGGCGGCGGCGTCGGCGCGGCAGTCGCGGGCCTCGGCGGCGGGCAAGGTCTTGCGCGCCGCCAGCGCGGCGTGCAGGTCGACCAGGCGCACGATCTCGTCGACCTTGGTCGCCACCGGCGTGCCCGGTGTCGACAGCATCTCGACGGCGATGTCGTGCTGCCACGCGCACACGCGCACGCTGGTGCTGGCTTCCGTGATCAGCGTGCGGTACGCGAACACCGCCCGATCGCTCTTGCCCTTCTCGACATAGAGCTCGGCCAGCCGCTCCATCATCGCGAGCTGAGAGCCGCCGGCGATCTTGCCCAGCATCGGCCACGCCTTGCGCACGTCTCCGAACTCGCTGAATGCGCGCACGAAGTCGCGCTGCGCCGCCGCGTTGAGCGAGGCCTGCTTCGCGACGCCGTCGGTGGCGCGGATGACGTCGAGGAAGTCCTTGCCGGCTTGCTCGTTCTCGCCGGTGTTGAGGTGGACCCAGCCCAGCATGAAGCGGGCGTAGGTGTGGACGTTGGACTTCGGGAACTTCAGCACCTTCTCGTAGAACGCCGCCGCGTTGGGCAGCTGCTTCACCTCGAAGTAGTAGTCGGCGAAGGCCAGGTAGGCGTGGGGCACGTAGTCCGACGACGGGTGCTCGGTGAGCAGCCGGTGATAGATCTGCCGGGCCTTGTCGCGCTCCTTCTTCTGCGTGCTCTGCTGGAGCGCGAACCCGTACGAGAACAGCGCCTTGCTCATGCCGGGGTAGGCCCGGTAGCGATCGTTGCCGACCAGCCGCTCGTAGGCCTGTTCGGCCTGCTTGCGCGCCGCCAGCGACGCCCGGGCGTGTTGCTTGGCCTCCGCTGCCTTGCCGCCGGCGATCTCGAGCCGCACGCCCTCGAGGCGGTGGAAGCGCGCGAGCTGGGCCAGCGAATCGGCGAGGCGGAAGATCAGGTCGGCCTTCTCGATCGGCTCGCTATCGGGGGTGTCGTCGATCAACCGGCGGAGGAGCTCGATCTGCTCCTCACGGAGGTCGCGGACCTCGGCCTCGGCGGCAAGGATGGCCTCGCCCGTGATCGTGGGCTGGCCGTCGGCGGGGGCGGCCGGGCGCGGCTTCGGGCGGGTCCGCTCCGACAGCTCGACCTCGACCTCGACCGGGGAGTTGCGGCGGTAACGTGCCGGCTGCGCGGCGGCCGAGCTGGCCACCGCGCAGAGCACGCCCACCACGATCGCGGAGCGAACGTGCGGCATGGCAGCGGGGAGACGCAGCGTCCATGCCGCGGTTGCACCCGATCGGGCGGCAACCTGTGGAACCGGTCAGCGCGTCACGGTCCGTAGAGCGTGCCCTGGGGCGCGCGCTCGACGATCAGGTCGAGCATGGCCCGGCCCAGCTCGACCTCGGGGGCGAGGTCGGCGGCGCCGATGGCGGCGGCGTCGGCGGCGAAGCGGTCCTGGGCGGTGCGCATGATCGTCGTCGCCAGCGCCGGGTCGCCGCCGTAGGCCGCGGCCGCGTCGTGCATGCCCGACACCAGGAGCGCCAGCGCGGTGGTACGCGCGGTCGCCTCCTGGGCGAACCACTGGCCGCGCTCGTCGAGCGCGCTGCCGTCGCGGGTGGCGCGTAGGGTCTCGGTGCGGCGCACGCCGGCCGGGTTGACCCACGCCAGGTCGGCGTCGGCGTAGGCCAGCTCGAGGGCGCCCTCGGTCTCCTCGGTGAGCGAGAGCAGGAGCGCGCCCCTCTTCTTCGACAGGAACACGGTGGCGACCTCGAAGCTCGGCTCCTCGGCGAAGCCGACCGGGAAGCCGTAGCCCTGATCGATCGCGAGACCCGAGCTGTGGCGCACGTCGACGGCGAGGTCGTAGGCGATGGGCGCGGTGAACCAGGGCCACTCGTCCTCCATGAAGGTGGTGACGTCGTCGCCGCGCTGCATGCTGTAGGCGTTGGCGCCGCGCACCTTGGCCATGCTCTGCAGCACCTCGGGGCCGACGCCGAGGCCGAACGCGACCACGGTGATGTGGACGCCGTCGGCGGCGCCGGCGCTGACCAGGTTGTCGAAGGCGGTCGGCGAGGTCGGACCGACGTTGGGCTGCACGTCGGTGAAGAGGACGACGCGCACGTTCTGGCGGCCGGCGACGCGGGCCTGCCGACCGAGCTCGTAGGCGCGCTGGAGCCCACCGTACATGTCGGTCGAGCCGGCCTCGCGCAGGCCGTCGATGGCGCCGCGGATGGCGGCCTCGTTGTTGCCGCTGGTGAGCGGCAAGGCGGTGCGGATGTCGCTGCCGTAGGTGACGATCGCGACCTGGTCGCGGCCCTCGATCGGATCGACGAGCGCGTGCAGGAGCTGGCGCGACAGCCGGCCCGGCGTCGGGTAGTCGTCGCTGCCGCTGCTCCAGCCCATCGAGCCGGAGACGTCGACGGTCATGATGAAGGTGGTGTCGGGGCGCGGGAAGATCTCGGGGATGACGTTGGACGACATGCCGACCTGGAGCCAGGCCCGCTCGTCGCCGTCGCGATCGGGTGCCACGCCCAGCGCGGTGCGCAGGCACAGCACGTCGTTGCAGGGCGCGCCGGCGAGGCCGAGATCGTGCTCGGCGAACATGCCCTCGACCAGCAAGGCCGCCGCCGGCGGGACCTGGCCATTGGCGATGAGCTCGCGGGCGAGCTTCATGTCCTTCACGCCGCCAGGCGTGGCGCCGAAGTCACCGCCGCCGCCGTAGTCACCGCCGCAGCCCACAGCCGCGGCCAGGAAGAGCGAGAAGACCGCGCGAGTCTCGATGTGCCTCATGCCGTGCCCTATCGCACCCGCCGTACCACCTCGCGATCCGCGGCTTCCGACCACTTGGCCCATCCGCGTCGGGGCCCCGGCGAAAGGTCCGGACATCCGTGTCACGCCCCCCACACGGATATACTCGCGGCCATGAGCGACGCTGAAGGCGAAGGCGCGACGCGGCAACGACGTGGTTCGGCCACGGCCCGGCGCCGCCGTAAGGTCACGTGGGCACGCCGCTTCCGGCGGGTGGGCCTGGCCTGGCAGAACGCGCTCGAGATCATGCGGGCCGGTCGCCTGACCGCGCCCTACGGTGCGCCGTTCGAAGTCACCCACGAGACGCCGATCTATCGCCTCCGTCACTACAAGGCCGAGGGCGGGGCCGCGCGCGGCCGTCCGCTCCTCTTGGTCCCGCCGCTGATGGTGGCCTCCGAGGTCTACGACATCGCGCCCGACATCAGCTCGATCGCGTTCCTCACCCGCAACGGCATCGACGTGTGGCTCACCGACTTCGGCGCGCCCGAGCGCGAGGCCGGCGGCATGGAGCGCACGCTCGACGATCACGTCCGCGCCGTGTCGGAGGCGATCGACGAGATCCGCCGCGTCTCCGGACAGGACGTGCACATGGCCGGCTACTCGCAGGGCGGCATGTTCGCGTATCAGGTCGCCGCCTTCCGCCGCTCGGCCGGCCTGGCGTCGGTGATCACGTTCGGCAGCCCGGTCGACGTCCACCGCACCGTGCCCATGTCCGATCAGATCGTCGAGCGCATGGTGGCGACGTTGCAGCGGGCGGTGACCCTGCCGCTCGAGCACATCGACGGCCTGCCCGGGTTCTTGACCTCGACCGGGTTCAAGCTGCTCGGCGCGCGCAAGGAGATCGGGCAGATCTTCGACTTCGTCAGCAAGCTCCACGATCGCTCGGCGCTGGAGAAGCGCGAGGCCCGCCGCCTGTTTCTCGGCGGCCAGGGCTTCGTGGCCTGGCCAGGCCCGGCGCTGCGCAAGTTCATCGACGAGATCATCGTCGCCAACCGCATGACCTCGGGCGGCATCGTGATCGATGGCCAGGCCGTGACCCTGGCCGACATCACCTCGCCCATCCTCTACTTCATCGGCGAGCGCGACGAGATGGGCCGGCCGGCGGCGGTACGCGGCATCAAGAAGGCGGTGCCGGCGGTCGAAGCGCTCTACGAGGTCACGGTCAAGGCCGGTCACTTCGGGCTGGTCGTCGGCTCGACCGCGCTATCGATCACGTGGCCGACGGTGGTCGAGTGGGTGCGCTGGCGCGACGGCGACGGCCCGGCGCCGGTGCGCATCTCGCCGGTGGTCCGCGACGAACCATCGCGCGACGCGACGCGCGGTGGGGTGAATGCCGGGGGCCTGTACCCCGGCAGAGGGGACGGGAACGTCCCCTTGGGGATCGACGAGCTCGACGATGACGTCGAGGTCGAGGACGACGACATCGAGAGCGCGTTCGGCGAGATCCAGTTCGACCTCGAGCTGGTGCAGGACGTGATCGGCAACACCGCCCGCGCCGTGCTCGACCGGGTCAGCGACGTCTCCGACGATCTCGGCGACTACCTCGACAACCTGCGCTGGCAGGTGCCGCGCCTGCGCAAGCTGCGCAACCTGCGCGACGACACCGCGATCTCGCTGGGCCGGACCCTGGCCGACCAGGCCCGCACCATCCCCGATCGCACCTTCTTCCTCTGGAAGGACCGCGCCTTCACCTACGCCGAGTCCAACCGCCGCGTCGACGCCGTGGCCCGCGGGCTCATGCAGTGCGCGGTGCGCCCGGGCCTGCGCGTGGCCGTGCTCATGGACGGACGGCCCAGCTACCTCACCGCGGTCGCCGCGCTGTCGCGCATCGGCGCGGTGGCGGTGCTGATCGCGCCGGCCACGCCCGACCACGCGCTCGGCCGCGCCTTCGACGTCGGCGAGTGCGAGGCGGTGATCGCCGATCCCGGGCTGGCCGGGCGGGTGCGCTCGGCCTGGGCCGGCAAGCTGCTGGTGCTGGGCGGCGCCCACGAGAGCAAGTCGCTGCCGGCCGGCGCCATCGACCTCGAGGCCCTCGACCCCGACGCCATGCCACCGCCCGCCTGGTTTCGTCCGGATCCCGGACGAGCCCGCGATCTGGCGATGGTGATCGTCTCGGGCGGCGGCTTCGCTGCGCCGCGGGCCAGCCGCATCACCAACCGGCGCTGGGCGTTCTCGGCGCTGGGCGCGGCGGCGACGTGCACGCTCACCAACCGCGACACCGTGTACTGCTGCCTGCCGCTGCACCATCCGACCGCGATCCTGGTCGCGGCCGGCAGCGCCCTGGCCGGCGGCGCCCGCCTGGCCCTGGCCTCGGAGTTCCGCCCCGACGTGTTCTGGCGCGAGGTGAGGCGCTACGGCGTGACCGTCGTCTACTACGCCGGCGAGATGTGCCGGCCGCTGGTGCTGGCCGCCCACACCGTCGGCGAGCAGAACCACCCGGTGCGCCTGTTCGCCGGCTCGGGCATGCGCCCCGACCTCTGGCAGAAGCTGCTCGATCGCTTCAGCCCGACCGGCGTGCTCGAGTTCTACGCCTCGACCGAAGCGTCGGCGGTGCTGGCCAACGCGTCGGGGGAGAAGCTCGGCGCGGTGGGGCGGCCGCTGCCGGGCAGCCCCGAGATGGCGATCGCGGCCTACGACTTCGACGCCGACGAGCTGGTCCGCGACTCCGCCGGCCGCCTGGTTCGGGCGCGGGTCGACGAGCCCGGCATGCTGGTGGCTCGGCTCGACTCGCCGCGCGGCATCGCCGACGTGGCCCACCTGGCGCCGGCCCGCCTCTTGCGCGACGCCTTCGCGGCCGGCGACACCTGGTTCTTCACCGGCGACATCCTCACCATCGACAGCGGCGGCGACTACTGGTTCGTCGATCGCTGGGGCGACAGCATCAAGACCGCCCACGGGCCGGTGATGAGCCGCCGCATCGAGGACGCGCTCCACGCCGTGCCGTCGGTGTTCAGCTGCGTGGCGGTGGGCATGCCGGGCGAGCGCGGCGAGCTGCCCGGCGCGGCCTTCGCGCTGGCGCCGGGCGCGGCGCTGGACGTCGACGCCCTGAGCAAGGCGGTCGCCGTCCTGCCCGAGCACGCGCGGCCGCAACGACTGCGCCAGGTCCAGGCCATCCCCATGACCGACGGCTTCCGGCCGCTCAAGAAGCCGATCCTCGATCTCGGCTTCGGCGACGGACCCGACGTCTGGCGCTGGGATGCAAAGACGATGAGTTACGTGAGCACGGGCCGGGCCGAAGCGGCGCGGCAGGCGCAGCACTAGCCGGGTAAGGATCGAACGCGGGGTGGGCACCAAGGGGCATGCGCATCCACGCAGTGGGTCTGGTGATGCTGGCCGCCTGCGGCGGCGGTGACGGCATCCCCCACTCCGGCGGGGTCGGACCAGCGCCGTTCGATCCGGGTACCCCGTACGCGCCGCAGGTGGTCCCGGCCGAGCTGTCGCCGAACGTCTCCAACGCGCTGTTCCCCGCGCCGGTCGGCGCGACCTGGAGCTACCGCGGCCAGACCGACGAGGGCGTGGAGACCATCGAGGTGCGCGTCCTGTCCGAGACCCGCTCGGTGTGGGGCGCGACCGCCCGCGTGGTGCGCGACACGGCGTACATCGACGGTGCGATGGTCGAGGACACCTACGACTGGTACGGGCAGGACCCCACCGGGCACGTCTGGTACCTGGGCGAGGACACGACCGAATACGTCGACGGTCAGCCGGTGAACCACAACGGCGCCTGGGAGGCCGGGGTCGCCGGGGCGCTGCCGGGCGTGGTGATGCTGGCGGCGCCGGCCGTGGGGAATGTGTACCGCCAGGAGTACTTGGCCGGCGAGGCCGAGGATGTCGCCGAGGTCGTGCGCCTCGACGCCACCGTCACGGTTCCGGCCGGCACCTGGAACGGCTGTCTCGAGACCCGCGATCGATCGGCGATCGATCCCGAGCTCGACGAGCGCAAGTTCTATTGCCCGGGCATCGGCAACGCGCTGGTGATCGAAGGTGACATTCGCGTCGAGCTGATCGAGTACGCTGGATTGTGATGAGGGCGACGGGACACGCGAGCTGGTTCGCGAGTGGCGCCGCGCTGGCGGCCGTCGCGACCGCCATGCTCGTCGTGCCCCGCCACGCGGCTGCCGACGCGTGCTCACCAGCGGCGGTCGTGGTCGGCGATGACGGCCTGGTGCGCACGATCGAAGCCGAGCTGCGCGCGCGGGGTGTGGCGGTGCCCGGGGACGGCGGCGCCACCGACGTGACCTGCGCGGTGCACGCCGAGGTGACACCGGAGGTCGACCACCGCATCCGCGTCGCCATCACCGACGCCGATGGTCGCACCGTCGAGCGCCTGACCAGCGACCCCGAGACCGCGGCCACCGCGATCGAGTCATGGGCACGGCGCGACCTGACCGATCCTCTCCTGGTTGGCCATGCCGGGTCGCCGCCGCCGCGCGCCGCCGCCGCCGTCACCGCGGCGCTCCCTCCGCCGCCGCGCACCCGCCGCATCGACGTCGGCGCGGCGCTCGACGGCGGCGCCAGCGATGACGGCGCGGTCTGGGCCGGCCTGCGCGGGCGGGCCTGCGCGATGGTCGGCGACGTCTGCGTGGGCGCGCTGGTCCGCTACGGCCGCGACACCGAGGTCGCGGGCGACTCGGAGGCCCTCGACAACGGCCGCGACGCGCTCGATCTGACGGTGGTGGTCGAGCTGCCGATCGATCGCGATCGCTGGTCGTGGGCGCCGACCATCGGGCTCGGCCAGACGTCGTTGACCGCCGTACGCGACATCGTCGACGAGGAGGAGACCGAGCAGGCGTCGAGCCTGCACGTCTTCGCCGGCATGGCCGCAGGGGTGCGCGTGCACGGTGCGTGGCGAGCCCGTGTCGATCTCGGGCTGGCCTGGTCGCCCTTCTCGCAGGCGCGCCTGGGCGAGAACGACGGCGTCGATCGTCAGCTCGCCGCCCTGCCCCACGCCCGCGGCTGGCTCGGCCTCGGGCTCGCCTACGAGGGCCTGTGACGTCGCGCACCGTGCTGTCGTTCCAGCGCTCGGCCGGCACGCCCGCCGAGATGTCCGACGAGGCGCTGGTCGCGGCGTGCGCGACCGGCGACGGCGCTGCGCTGGGCGCGCTCTTCGATCGCCACCACGACGCCGTGCGCCGTTTCCTCGGCCGGCTGTCGGGCACCGACGAACGCGACCTCGACGATCTGGTGCAGAGCACCTTCGAGGTGGTGCCGCGTGCGGCCCGCCGCTTCGACGGCCGCGCGCCGGTCCGCGCCTGGCTGTTCGGGACCGCGGTCAACATGGCTCGCCACCACGTGCGCTCGGAGATCCGGCGCAAACGCCTGGCCACGGCCGCCGCCGAGCAACCCCGCGCCGGCGGCCGCCACATCGTCGACGATCTCGCCGATCGCGAGCGCGCGGTACGCTTGCGCGAGGCCGTCGCCGCGCTCCCGGTGAAGCTGCGCGAGACGTTTGTCCTGGTCTACTTCGAAGGGGTTTCGGGCAAGGAGGCAGCAGCGATCCTGGGCTGTCGCGAGGGCGCGATCTGGAAGCGGCTACACGAGGCGCGCGCCCAGCTCCGCGGCGCGCTCGAAGGAGCGGTCCGATGACGTCGCTGCGCACCTGTCCATCGCCGATCGAGCTCGAGCGCGCCTACTGGTCGAACGACAGCACGGTGGGCCAGCACGCCCGCGACTGCACCCGCTGTGAGGGAACCTGGGGCGAGATCGGGCGACTGGCGGCGATGGCGGACGCGCTCGCGCCCGCGCCGTTGTCCGACGATCGCCGTGAGGAGCTGCGGACCACGCTGCTCTCCAAGGTGCAGCCGGTGGCCGGGGTTCGCGGTGACCGGTGGAGCTGGCGATGGCAGTGGGCGCTCGCGCCGCTCGCCGCCGCCGCCGTGCTGGCGCTGTGGCTGGCGTGGCCGGCGCCGGCGCCGCGATCCACGGCGACGACCGGCGAGCACGCCGAGCGCCGGAGCACCGTCCTCGAGCACGACGGCGCCCGCATGCTGGTGGCCACGCTCCAGCCCGACGAGATCGTCCGGCTGGTCGACGGTGAGCTCTCGGTGCGCGTCGATCGGCTGCGCGACGGTGAGCGATTCCGTGTGATCGCCGGCGACGGCGAGGTCGAGGCGCGCGGCGGACTGTTCGACGTGGCGGCCCGCGCCGACTCGCTGGTCCGCGTGCGCGTGGTGCAGGGGTCCGTGGTGATCCGGGCCAGCGGCGAGGAGAAGGTGATCGGAGAGGGACAGACGTGGGAGCTGGAGACGACGGCAACCGCAGCCGCACCCGCACCCGCACCCGCAGCCGCACCCGCACCCGCAC
>SXGT01571098.1_pt1 | contig 14412 bp, 10 predicted proteins | sample 3176221 | NCBI WGS metagenome assembly SXGT01 (sample SAMN11356862, study PRJNA531348) | freshwater metagenome | isolation source: freshwater sample F1-120 | place: China: Fuxian Lake, Yuxi | collected 2017-12-25
CGGACTTGCTGCATCGCTTCGCTGCGCCCGAGCAACTGTGAGTCGCGGTCGAGTTCGCGCTTGAGCTCGGTGTTCTCGGTCGCGAGTTGCGCGGCGGCGAGCGCGTTCTTGACCGAGACGAGCACGCGGTCGCTGCCGAATGGCTTCTGCAAGAAGTCGTAGGCGCCCTTCTTCACCGCGAGCACCGCGGTGTCGATGTCGCCATGGCCTGAGATCACGATGACCGGCACCTCGGGCCGTTGTTCTGCGAGTCGCGCGAGGACCTCGAGGCCGTCGAGGCCTGGCATCTTCACGTCGAGCAGCACGCAGGCGACTTCGGGGCAAAGAGCGGCCTGCAGGCCAGCGACTCCGTCCGCTGCCTCGCGCGTCGCAAACCCGTGGTAGCCAAGCGCGAAGGCGAGTTCTTCGCGAATCGCCCGCTGGTCGTCCACGATCAACACGGTGGGGGGCGCCTGCGTCATGGCGAAGAATCTAGCTCGTCGGCCCCGCCTTCTCGCCTGCCAGCGGCGGCCTCGCTTTGCTTCGGAACGGCGGAAGGGAATAGGTCGCGCACCTCCCGATGCCACTGGCGGGCGCATGCGACGAAGTCCCGCGGATGCCACGCCCGCTGCTGGCTGCCGTCCTCGCCCGCAAGCAGGGGGTATGCTCCTGCGTTCCCATGTGCCCAAGAGGCGTGCCCTTGACGGCATCGCGACCGAACCTAGCATGGCCCAACCCCTTCCAACTGAGGGGTGGCGTACGGTTCCGATGCGGACTCGTCCTGGTTTGCCCTCCAGGCCGCATGGAACAAAGACGTCAACTTCCTCTCAGCCCGAGACCCCTCAAGCCGTAGTGCATCGAAAGGAGCCACGATTCATGGCCAGCTCGTTGACCAAGTCCCTGCTCGCTTCCGCAGTCGCGCTCGTCGTCGCCGGTGCGACGACTGCGCAGGACTCCAAGTTCCAAGAAGGCGTGAAGTTGCTGCGCCTCGGCACCGCCGAGGACCGCACCAAGGCCCTCGAGGCGTTCCGCGAGGTCCTCAAGGAGGATCCCTCCAACGAGCAGGCGATGTCCTATTACCGCTCGATCACGCAAGACGAGTGGTTCTTGCTGCTGAGCCAGCAGGGTGAAATCCAGCAGATCGCGCAGTCGATCCTCGAGCGCGCCAAGCTCGAGAAGAAGGAACGCTCGCGCGACGCCGCGGCGATCGAGGCATTGGCCGCGACCGCCTGTGCGGCGGACAGCAGCTACGACGACCGTCGCAATGCGATCCTCAAACTCTCAGCCGACCACGGCGAGTTCGCGGTCGCGGCCATCGCCTCACGGCTTGGCAATCCAGATGACGCCGACGGCCAGGTCAATGGCATCGCGGCCCTGATTCAGATCGGCCGTTCGACGGTTCTGCCGCTGATCGAACTGTGCAAGAGCAGCAACGCGACGGCGCGCCTCAATGCGGCCTCGGCGCTCGTTCACATCGGTGACGATCGCGCCGCGCCGGCGATGGCGATGCTCGCGCAATCCGATGACCAGGAGAGCGTGCGCACGGTTGCCCGTTCCTTCCTGACCAAGCGGAGCGTCCGTGGCAGCGCGGTCGAACTCTACGTCGGTGCGTCGGCAGCTTACCTGCAGGGTGGCGTTGCGCCGGGCGCGTTCAGCGAAGTCGTCTGGTCGCTCACCGACGACACGCTCGTCGCGCGGGACGTGCCGGCACTGGTCTACGCGGCCGAATTGGCGAAGTCCTCCGCCCTCGATGGCGTGAAGGCCGACCCGAGCAGCAAGGACGCGCAGAGCGCGCTGGCGCAGGCCAACCTCGCCGAGGCCAACCTGATCGAAACGTCCATCGCGCAAGGTGACGAGAAGGCCAAGGAACTGGAGGGCATGGTCCCCGAGTTCAAGATGGCGGCTCTCGCCACGGGCCCGAGCACGCTGCGTCTGGCTCTCGAAGCCGGTCTCAAGAAGGACCAGGCCAACGTCGCGATCGGCGCGATCGAGGCGCTCGCGCACGTCGAAGATCGCACCGAGTTGTCGCAGAGCTCGATGGTCGCGGCGCTCAACAGCAGCGACAAGCGCGTTCGCTACGCCGCGGCCACTGCGTTGGTCAAGGCGTCGAACGGCGTCGCGGTGCCGGCGGCCGACAAGGTCGTTGACGCGCTCGCACAGGCCGTCACCGAAGAATCGGTCCGCGTCGTGCAAGTCATCGGCAACGCCGAAGGCCTCGCGCAGGCCACGAAGGAAGCAGCGAGCCAGCGCGGTTACGCCGTCGCCTGCGAAGCGAATGCGATCCGCGGCATGCAAAGCCTGCTGGTCAACCCAGGCACCGACGTCGTCGTGATCCAGGAGATCCTGCCGGACGGCCTGCCGGAGGACATGATCAACAACATCAAGAAGGACCCGCGCATGGCGAACACGAAGGTGATCGTCGTGGCGAAGGACGCCGAGTCGGCCACGTCGCGCTTCGAGCCCTTCGCGGGCCTCGTGTCGGTCGTCGCCGGTCCGCTGACCAGCGAGTCGCTGGTCGCCGCCGTCAACACGGCGATGGAAGGCGTCGGCGCCGAGCCGCAGAACGTGCGCGCCGAAGGCTATGCGACGCAGGCGAGCAACGCCCTGCTCGCGATGGCCGCCGGCAAGTGCTCGATCACGGGCGCGCTGGGCAGCCTCGACCGTCAGCTGGACCGCGGCGACTCAGTCGCCGTCCCCGCCGCCAAGGCGCTGGGGCTCAACGGCGCCGAAGGCAACCTCGCGGCGCTCGTCGCAGCCCTGAAGGGCAGTGGCAGCGTGGAACTCAAGGTCGCGTCCGCGGAGTCGATCGGTGACATCCTCGGTCGCGCGGCAACTTGCAGCGACGACATCGCGCAGGCTCTCGCCGACGTCCTCGGCAGCGACGCAGGAATGCAGATCCGCCTCGCCGTCGCCGGCGCGGTCGGCAAGGCCAAGCTCGACGCGGCCCGCCGCGCGCAGTTGTTCAGCTCGATCAAGAAGATCGGCACTCCTGTCGCGAACTGAGTTCAGACGCAAGTTCGGCAACCTTGGTTGCCGATCCCAGCATGCACAAGGCGGGGCCGAATGGCCCCGCGCTCGTTTGTGGCAGCAAGGCGGCGCGAGCCGACACTGGAAGCAGACCAGTTGGATCGTTATGGTGCCCGCCCCCGAATTGCCGATGTAGCTCAGCGGTAGAGCAACGCTTTCGTAAAGCGTAGGTCGTCGGTTCAAATCCGACCATCGGCTCCATTCTTCGGGCGGAGCTGGCGGGCTGCCGCCAGCGAGACTGGCAGCCATCTCATTCCCTTCGGCGGGCGGGCTCTTGAACCAAGCAACCGCGATGCGACACGGAAGTGGTTTCGCGAGAGGTCGACGCGCGACCCGCGCAGTGGCATCGAACTCGACGCGTTCGTCTGGCTCGTGCCTCGTGCTCGCGCTCGCGTTGGCGGCGTGCGGCCCGTTGCCGCGCAACTCGGAGCGCGCTGCGGTCGGACTCCGCTATCGCGTCGAGGATCCCAGTGGTTGGAATGGCGACGGCGCCGCCTATTTGCAGACGACGATGGGAGCCGCGCCGGTCACGGTGGAGCTGCTGCGTCCTGAGTCGCGGCTGGTGATCACCGTCGAAAACCCAACGCCATCCCCACTCCATGTTCGCGTCGGCCCGCAGTCGGGCGCCGCCAAAGACGTTGCCATCGGCGAAGTGCGCTTGCAGACGCGCGACGGTCGTCGCATCGAAGGCGAGAGCGCCTACGCACCATTCGTGCCGAGGTCGCTCGTCACGGTCGAACCGCAGTGCCGCGCCGTGTTCTACGTCGATGCGCCGCTCGGCCGCGAGCCAACCGTGGGGGAGTTTGCCGTGCTGCTCGTCGAGGTCGGCGAGCCCGATGTGAAGCCCGAGCGGCGGCTGCTGCCGCTCATCACCGCGCCGCCGCCGCTTGGGCGATGAAGTTCGCAGCGCTCGGCGATCGTGCCGGCGACGCCTTCTTCCCTGCCTGACAATCTTCGTCCAGTGGCGCGTAGAGATGGCTTGGTTCTTCGCACGTTCTCAGCGCGCGCATCACGGATCCAGAGATCGACCCATGCAGAAACACCCGCTCCTGCTCCCTGCACTTGTTGTGCTTGTCGGAATGACGTCGTGCACGTTCGTCCAGCATCGCAAAGACCGCGAGACGCGGCGCAGCGAGGTTGCCGAAGGCCTGCGTCACGTCACTTGCACCAGTCACAACGGCGCGATCGTCATCCGTGGAGTTCCAGGCAAGGCCACGATCGACGTGACCGCGAAGTTGACGGCATTCGCGACCAGCGAGAACGCGGCGAGCGAACTCGTCGAAGGTCTCGATGTCGAGGTCGCGCGCAACGGCGACGAGCTTGTCGTCCGGGGCATCCTGCCGCCGTCGATGCCTTGGGGCGCGAACGCGTCGGTTGCGTTCACGATCGAGGCGCCAGCTGAACTCGCGTTGCGGCTCGTCACGCACAACGGTTCGGTCGAAGCGAGCGGCAGTTCCGGCAACCTGAGCGTGGTCACGCACAATGGTGGCGTGCGCGTCCGCAGCGCGGCGGAGTCGGTCGAACTCACGACCCACAACGGCGGCATCGACCTGGTCTGCGAAGGCGATGGCGCGGTCCATGGCAGCGCGACGACTCACAACGGCGGCGTCCAGGTCGACCTCGGCACGCGGTCGTCGCGAATCGACGCGTCGACGCGCAACGGACGGTTGGAGGCAACCGGCGTGCGCGTCGAATCGAACGGCAAGCACGAACTGCGCGCAGTCGCCGGCGATGGCGCTGGTTCGTTGCGCGTGCGGACCCACAACGGGTCCGTGCGTGTCCGCTCGAGCGGCAGCTAGCTGGACTCGGTCAGACCTGGTCAGCGCTGGTTGCTGCTGGCGCGTCGTCGTCTGTTGCGGAATGCGCGCAGTTTCGCCCACGCAGCCTCGTGCTTCTCCGCGACCTTCTGATACCAGCGCCAGCGCAGCAACCAGACATGCGCGCGGTGCTTGATCGGCAGGTCGATCAAGCTGAGCGCGACGAGGATCATCAGCCATCCTTGCAGGATCGGCAGCACGAGCCCGGCAAAGCCAAGCAGCAGCAGCACGATGCCGAGGCCGTTGCGCACGAGACGCTTGCCGAACGCACGGTCGGCATCGTCGCGCGTCGGGATCTCGCAGCGCGCAGAGTCGTGTGCCTTCGGCTCGGTCATCGGTGGCAGTATCGCAGTCAGGCCGCGAACATTCTTGGAATGCGCGCGTTCGCTTCGCGGCGCGGGGGCTCGACCAGGCGCTCGATCGGAGAGAGGCCACGAGCATCCCAACAAGGCGGGGGCGGGTTGCGGGTCGGCGCCCCTGGTGGCCGCAGCTACTCCATGTGGCCGCTATCGCGGAGACCCTTGTTGCTGGCATGCTCTGTCGGCAGTGCTCGCTTTGCTCCTGATCGCTGACGCCGCGAGTCCATGGCATTGGACTGCGATCGCGTATTGGGCGGTCATTGAGCTGCTCGTGGTGATCTTCGTCTGGCGCGTCGTCGCGAGCGGTGGCGCGCCGTCCAGCACGCTCCTCTGGATCTTCGTGATCCTCGTGCTGCCCTACGGCACAGGGCTGTTGCTCTACTATTTGTTTCCGCGGCGGCTGCAGTTGCGCAGATTGCGGCAGCTTCGCACGAGTCAGCAACGGTGGCGTGCGCCGACTCGCCCTCGCGACGGTGACGGTCAGGGTGACCTGCAAGAAACCGGGCCGCTGTGCCGTCTGCTCGCGGGCATCGCGCCGGACTGGCTCGCTCGCGGCAACCGCGTCAGCTGGCTGCCGTCGGGCAACGACTTCTTCCATGCGGCTGCGCTCGCGATCGCGGGCAGCCGCGCTTTCGTCCATTTCGAGGTCTACATCTTTCGACCTGATGCGACAGGGCTGCGGTTGTTGGAGTTGCTGGTCGCGGCGGCGCGGCGTGGCGTGCAGGTGCGCCTGCTGTTCGACTCGATTGGCAGTTTCAGCCTCAAGTCGCGTCACCTCGCGGAACTGCGCAAAGCAGGCGGCAAGGCCGAGCCATTCATGCCACTGCTGTGGAAGCAGAGGCCGTTCACCGTCAATCTTCGCAGCCACCGCAAGATCCTCGTCGTCGATGGCGAGGTCGCGTTCACCGGCGGCCGCAACGTGGGCGACGAGTATGCCAACGATCGCTTCGGCAAGAAGCGCAAGTGGCTGGATGCGATGGTGCGCGTCGAGGGGCCGGCGGTGTCGGCGATGCACGAACTGTTCGCCGAGGACTGGTTCTATGCGACCGACGAGGAGTTGACCGACGCTCGTTGGTACCCGCCGCAGCCGAACAAGGGCCACGACATCGTTGGCATCGTCGCCAGCGGACCCGACCGCGACCGCCAGCCCTTGTGGCTCGCGGCCTTCCAGGCGATCACCGATGCGAAGACGAGCATCGACGTCAGTTCGCCATACCTCGTGCCGCCGCCCTCGTTGTTGCTCGCGCTGGTTGTCGCCGCCGCGCGTGGCGTGCGAGTTCGCGTGTTCACCAACGGCAGGCGCAGCGAGGCGATCGTGCTCTACCACGCGCAGCGCAGCTACTACGACGAACTGGTGCAGAACGAAATCGAGGTCTACGAGACGCAGGCGGACTACAACCACGCCAAGGCGCTCGTCGTCGACGGCAAGACTGCGATGGTCGGCAGCGCCAACCTGGACCTGCGCAGCGCGCACCTGAACTTCGAGGTCGCGGCGGTGCTGCCAGACTCGCCCGACTTCGCGCGCGCCGTGCTGCAGACGCTCGACGAGCGCGCGGCCGAGTGCCGCCGCGTCACCTCGCCTGCGCAGTCGCGACCGGTGATGCGCCTCGTCGACGGCTTCTGCCGCCTCCTTTCGCCGCTGCTCTGAGCCTTTGGTTCGGCAGTGCCTTCACGCGGTCAAGGCTGCCGCACTTCGCGCCAGAGATCCCCGTCATGCGTTGCGCGCCCTTCTTCTTCGAGCTTGTGCAGGCCGGCGAGCAGTGAGCGCGCGGCGAAGCGATAGAGCTTGGGGTCCGCGTCCCAGTAGACCTTGGGCAGCAGCTGCTCGACCGTGCCGGCCGACCCTTGGAGCGCCGCGACGAGGCTCGTTTCGCGTTGGCGGCGGTGGCGAAGGTACTGCTTCACGAGCCTCGAACCGTCGCGGAACGCGGGGCCGTGCGCGGGATACAGCGTGGTCAACGGTTCTTGCAGCAGCCGATCGAGACTGTGCAAGTAAGTCGCCAGATGGCCTTCAGGCGGGTCGACGATGATCGTCGACACCGTCGACAGCATGTCGCCGACGATCGCGGCGCCGTAACGGCTCTCGACGAAACAGAGGTGGCCGCGGTCGTGGCCTGGCGTGTGGATGGCTGCAAGCGTCCAGCCCGCGCTGCCGTCTGGCGCGACTCCGAGTTGCAAGACGTCGCCGTCATGGATCGCCTTTCCGATCCTGCAACCGGCGGGAAGGCGCGACAACGTCTCGGGGTGACCACGCACCTCGAGATTGCGAGCGGCGCACAACGCAGCGATGCCGCCAGTGTGGTCTTGATGGTGGTGGGTCGAAAGCACGCCACGCAGCGTCGCGCCGTCAGCGCACAGTTCGTCGAGCAGCGTGAGCAGGCGGCGCTGCTCGCCTTCGTGCGGACTTCCCGGGTCGATCACCCAGAGTTCGCGATGCCCTACGACGAGGCAGTTCGTCGTCGTTGCGGGCGGCAGCGTCGGCGTGCGCAACGGCGCGAGCACCACTCCCGGCGAGAAGCGCACCCGATGCAGCGCGCCTTGCTGGTAGCTGCTTTCCGTGCGTGCGATCGCCGCGGCGAACGCGGCAAGATCCGGATGCGCGGCGAGGTGCTCGCACAAGATCACGACCGGGGGCACCAGCTGGATCTCGCCCTGCCGCCAGGCGCGTAGCGCATCGTGTGGACGCCAGAAGCGCCCGTGCGTGAGTTCGCCGTTCCACACGTCGGGCTCGGGCATCCCGTTCGCGTCGCGCTTCGTGCCGTAACGGCATTGCGACAGCGGCAGGTGGAAGAAGACGGTGTCATAGCGAACCGGCGCGAACGGCGGCGTCTCGATGCGGCACAGCGGCAGCAACGGAGCGGGCTGCGAGCAGTCCGCGATCAGGTCGAGGAATGGCGAGCGCCCCTTTGGCGAGGCGTCTGGTTCTCGGCCCTTGTTCTCACGCGCGAGCAGGTCTCTGCGTGCCGAGACGAGCGCGGCGTGCGTCGAGCGAGCATCTGGCAACTCGTGCCGCACGAGCCCCGTCTCCTCGAACAGCTCCCGCAGCGCGCACGCTTGCAGCGCCGCGCCGTCGTCGGCCGAAGGCTCGCAGCCCGCGACGACCCAGTCTTCCGACGCGAGCGTGCCGCCAGGCAAGGCATGGTAGCCGCCGAAAAACCTCAGCTCCGGCGCGCGCTCGCACAGCAGGATCTCGAGGTCTGCGCCCGACCCGCGAGTGATCAGGAGGGCGGCGGCGTGGCGGCGGCTCATCAGGGGCAAGCAGGATAGCGAACTTCTGTCGCGCGTCACCCGCACGGCGGCGGGGATGCGTCAGCGGCCACCGCAGGCCACGTCCGCGAAGTCCATTGCCGGCTCTTGTAGAGACCGCGCGCGCATCGGCGGAGCGCAGCGCCCGCCGTCGCCGACCACTGCATCGGCGCTTGGGTGAGGGAGGCGCGAATGCGGGTTGCAGCAACGCCAAGTTGCCGCGAACTCGACGGGCCTACTCATCTGGCGCTGCGATGCCGTTGCGCCAGTTCTGCAGATCGACGGAGCGACACAGCGCGACCATGCGCCAGCCTTGCTGCAAGACGATGTCCTGCGTTGCGCCAAGGCGCAGGGTCGTGCCGTCGTCGGTTGGGCTTTCCACCGTCAACGGCGCCATCCACGCGAGCGCAGACACCGGCAGGTTGTCGATCGCGAGTCCGTGCCACTCGGGCGGCACGATGAGCTCCGTGATCTCCCAACCGATCGGAAGGTCGATCTGTTCGCTGCGCTTTCTGTCGAAGGAGCGCAGCCGCGCGCGCCGTTGCTGGCCGAGCACCTCGCTGCGGAAGCCGGCGATCACGTCCTGCTGCCGGACGCAGCCGAGCAGGCGACGTGGGTTTGCCTGGGTCACTGCGATCTCGCTGACGGATGCGTCGTCGAAGTACGGCAGGATCGATGCGATCGAATCGTCTGGCGAGGCGGTGACCGCCGGTCGCGTGAGGTCCTGTGCGATGACGACCGAAGACAGTGTCGGATCGTTGATGAAGTTCTTCACGTCGTGCAGCTCGATGCGGCCGACGAGGGCACCCTCCGCGTCGAGCACATAGATGGCGTCGGAGCGTTCCTTGGACAGCAGATCCATCACTTCGTCGAAGCCCGCGACATCGCGCACGGTGGCGACTTCTTTGCGCATGACGTCGCGGACGTAGGTGGTCTTGAGGGCGAGTTCCTCGAGCCCGGTCGGCAAGGTCTCGCCCTTCTGTCGCAGCGCTTCGGAGTAGTAGCTGTCTTCGTCGATCATGCGCGCGACGACGCTCGCGGTGATGCTGCACAACATCAGCGGCAGGGTCAGCTCGTAGTGACCGGTCAGCTCGAACACGAGAACGATCGCAGTGACTGGCGCGTGCGTGACGGCGGCGCACAGGCCCGCCATGCCGACGAAGGCGAAGGTGATCTGCGCCGAGCGCGCGGTCGTGACGTCGGTGCTTGGCGCGATCGTCTCGAGCACCCACGCGAAGAACGCACCAAACGCGGCGCCGACGACCAAGTTGGGCGTGAAGATGCCGCCGAGCCCGCCGCTGCCGATCGTCGTCACGGTTGCAGCGACCTTCCAGACGAACAGCGACAGCACGAGCGTGATCGGCGCCGGGTTCGCGCCACTCACGATGTTCTCGATGACCTCGAAGCCGTTGCCCCAGACTTCGGGCATGAACAGGCCGATTGCGCCCACGCACAGCCCGCCCAGTCCGAGCGTGATCGGCGCTGGCGTGCGCAGTGCGGCAAACGCCCGCCGGCCAAGCGTGAGCGAGCGTCGGAACAGGATGCCGCCCATGCCGCAGAACACGCCGAGCAAGAGGGCAGACAGCACGAGGTGCCACGACAGTGCGCCCAGGTCGACGGGCAGGCCACCGGCGTAGATCGCGTGATCGTCGAGCAGCGCACGGCGAAGGATCGTCGCCACCACGGACGCGACGACGATCGGCGCAAACACGTCCATCGCGAAGTTGCCGAGCACTGCCTCCATCACGAAGATCGCGCCCGCGATCGGCGCGTTGTAGGAAGTCGCCATGCCCGCTGCGACGCCACAGCCGAGCAGCATCGCGCGCGTGCGCGAGCTGACTTTGAGCCATCGGCTGACGATGGCCGCGAACGTCGCGGCGAGATGGGAGTTGGCGCCTTCCTTACCGATGCTGCCACCGCTGCCGATCGTGCACGCCGACGCGATGATCTGCGCGAGGCTGTCGCGGAATCGGATCGTGCCTTTGCGCAACGCGACGAGGCCGATGATGTCGGTGATGCCGAAAGGCGCCTTCTTGTCGCGGCGCAGCATCAGCGCGAAGCCAGCGGCGACGCCGCCGAGCGCCGGCACGGCCAGCGTCTGCCACGTCGAGAGGTGCGTTCGCACCGCGTCGGAAAGTCGGTCCCCCGGGCCTACCAGCGCGTGTTGGATCCACACCAGCACGTGCTGAAAGCCGGTGCCAAGCAGGCCGCCTGCGACGCCGATCGAGGCGGCGAGCAGGAAGATTCCGACCGTGCGCGTCGGGACGCTTTTTGGCCCACCCATGGAGAGGCGGGGAGGTTCGTGCAAGCGAGGCGCGGGGTCAAGCGCAGCGGCTCATTGACCGGCTGGCGACAGTCTGACGACGCGCAGAAGCAGGGCCGGACCGCCCGGTTCGCGCCACCAGATCGCCTCGGTCCACGTCATTGCAACGTCAGTCTCGGTCGCCGTGAAGTCCGCGGTCTGTTTCTCGCCGGCCAGAAAGATGTCGAGGCTCGGTGGATCGAAGCTGTGGCCGACGAGAGATGGCGTGACGAGCAGACGGCGCCAGTTGGCGTCGATCGCCTCCATCGAGAACAGTCGGTAGCGTCCGTCCGCATCGGTCGTCGTATCCATGCTGCCGAGTTCCGGGTCGTCGGGCCAAGTGGCGAGCATCCGCACGCCGGGGACCGCCGTGCCGTCGATCCGCCGCACGTGGCCGTTCAGTTCGACCGATGAGTAGAAGCCCATCCCACAGGCAAACGACGTGGCCGCGATGAATGCCCAGATGGTGATGCGCAATGCGGAATGCATGGTGCTTCCACGCGCTTCGTCGGCCAACTAGGCGCGATCACCATGGGCAGTCGTGCGAAGTCCTTTGGCGCCGAGCCGATTCGGAAGGCGATCCATGTGGCCCGCGTCGCAGGCAGGCGCCGTGCACGGTCTGCGTCAGATAGTCGAGCGGCGCGTAGCCTTCTTCGGGCACGGGCACCGATCGGTCGCGTGTGTAGACGGAGCAGACGGTGCGCGTCTCCCCTCGCAGCGTGGCGCCGATCGCGACTTCGTCGGGCGCGTCAGCGGTGAGGTCGGCGCCGCCGGGTCCGGTGAGAGGTCGCACGATCGGCGTCGACGGCATGGCGCCCTGCCGCAGCACGACCGCCAGCGAGCCGTCGTCGAGCCTGACGCGCGAGCCTTGCGGGAAGACGCCCAGCGTGCGGACGAACGTCGACAGCCAGCGCGGGTCGAAGTCGTGCGCATGGCGGCGCATCACCGCATACGCCTCCATGGGTGTCAGCGCGCGCTTGTAGGGCCGCATGGATGTCAGCGCCTCGAAGACATCGCAGACGCGGATCAACCGGCTCGTGCCGCTGGGCTTCAACGGCAGCAGAGGGCTCGGATAGCCGCCGTCATGACCGTCCATGTGGTGGCAGAACGCCGCGCCTACCGCGCTCGGCAGCACGACGTCCTGCTCGAGCAGGATGTCGGCGCCAAGACGCGGATGCTGCGCCATCCAGACCCACTCTTGCTCGTCGAGCTTGCCGCGCTTGTAGAGGATCTCGGGCGGCACCTTGGACTTGCCAATGTCGTGCAGTAGCGCTGCCACGCCGACGTCGATGAGTTGTTGCTTGAGAGCGCCAGCGGCGCGCGCGACCTGCAGCGCGAGCAGCGCGACGCGGACCGAGTGCCCGACGGTGAATCGGTCGACGTTGTCTTGGGTCGCGAGTGAGAGCAGACCGCTGGGCGCCTGGTCGAGGCGCAGCACCGTCTGCTCGATGAGTCCTTGCGCGCCGGCGACCCCGAGGACGCGGTTGCCAGCCGCGAGCGCGGCATTGTCGTGCAGCGCGTCGGCGAGGTCCTGGTAGTGGCGCAAGTCCTGGCGGTCCGCGTCAGGCAGCGACAGCGCGCGGTTTTCCGGGTCCGCCGGCGTGCGCGAGGACACGCGGGCGTGGCGCACACCGAATGCGGCGAGCGCCGCTTCGCGGTGCTGGCGATGCAGCGAGTCGCGGTTGCAGTCCTCGAGCAGGAGATCGAACAAGCGGTTGCACTCGTCGGCGTCGAAGCCGTCGGCGAACGTGATCGCCGCGACGTCGCGCGCCGCAGCGGCGCGCAGCAGCGCCTTGGCTTGCAGGCTCGGGGCAACCAGCGGTTTCCCTTCGTGGTGCATCGCGTCGTCGGCGAACTGCAGCGAGAACGGCGCCTCCACACCTTCGTGTCGGCATCGATCGAGCGAAGCGACGAAGCCCGCGAGCGCGCGCGCGACGTGCGTGCTCTGGCGGCCGTGCAGAAGCCGCGTCCGCGCCGCGTCGACGAAGGCCTGTGCGCATTCGAGCGCGGCCTGCGCACGGATCTCGTGCTGCGTCGTCAGGACGGTCACGAAGCGTCGTCCTCCCCAGATGGCTCGCTGTCGTCCGGCGCGATGTCGAGCGGTCGTGCCTGCGCCGCGTCGACGCTGCGTGCCGCCGCGTCGGCGATCCGCTCGCACAGGCTGCGCAGCGCGGTCTCTTGCTCGCATGCCGCATCGCCGTCGCCATCGAGCCGTGCGCCGACGTTGCCACGCAGGATCGCGGCAAGTCCGTCAGCGATTGCGCGCGCCGCGTCGTCCATCGTCGCGGCGTCGGCCGCGTTCTGCTGGGTCAACAGTTGCTGGCTTCGCGACTGGGCCTTGCCAACCGAGCGCGCCGCCGCCTCCGCGAGGATCGCCGCGAACTCCGATGCCGCATGCTCATCGAGCGCTGGCGCGTCGCCGTCGAAGTTGCTGTCGAAGTCGCCGTGCAGTGCGGCGATGAGCAAGCCGGTGAGTTCGTGCTTCGAGACCTTCTCGAGTCGTTGCTCGCCATCGGTCGGCAGCGCCTGCGGCGTGTCCCATTCGAGCAGTTGCTGAAAGATGCCCTCCGTGGCGGCGCAAAGTTGTGCCTCGAGCATCGCGTCCGTGGCGTCGAACATCGCGCTCGGCAACGCCGTCGAGCGCTTGAGCTGCGTGTGGAGGTCGAGACGATGCCGCGCAATCGCGGCCTCGAAGTGCTCGGCGTCCTGTTCGTTGCGCGATGGGTCCACGGTGAGGTCTGGCGACAGCGGCCGAAGGGACGCTGCGCGCAGCCCCTGGTATCGACCCTTCCGTCGAAGTCGCGTGAGACGCGCTGTGGTGGCCACGAGTCGCCGCTGTCATCGGCAGTTGCCGCATGGGCTCGGCAGAACCGGCTTCGCTTCGAGCGTGGGCGGCCCGTATGGTGCTCGCCCCAGAAGCCCGGATCGCCTCATGGAACGCATCGTCATCACCTCCGCCGTCCGCACCCCGATCGCCAAGTTCATGGGCGCGTTGTCGTCATTGTCTGCGGTCGAACTCGGTGCGCACGCGGTGAAGTCCGCGCTCGAGAAGTGCGGCACAGCGCCGACCGACGTGGAAGAAGTGTTCATGGGCCAGGCGCGCCAACTCGGCTCGGGGCCCAATCCTGCGCGTCAGGTCGCGATCGCTGCCGGATGCGGCGACGGCGCCGTCGCGACGACGATCAACAAGGCCTGTGGCTCGAGCCTCAAGGCCTTTGACTTCGCACGCGCAGCGCTGTTGCTCGAGGGCAAGAAGGTCGTGGTCGTGGGCGGCATGGAGAGCATGACGAACATTCCCTTCCTGCTGCCGCAGTACCGCCAGGGCTACCGCCTCGGCCACCAGCCCGTGCTCGACGGCAACTATCAGGACGGCTTCACCTGCGGCATCCTCAAAGAGCCGATGGGGATGACGGCGGAGTATCTCGCGCAGGACTATGGGATCTCGCGCGAGCAGCAGGACTACTACGCGCTGCAGAGCCACGCGCGTGCCGAGGCGGCGCAGAAGGCGGGCGCCTTTGCCGACGAGATCGCCAAGGTCGTGATTGCGGGCAAGAAGGGCGACGTCGTCGTCGACACCGATGAGCACGTTCGTCCCGGCGTGACGAAGGCGGACCTGCAGAAGTTGCCGCCGGTGTTCATCCCGAAGACCGGCACCGTGCACGCGGGCAATAGCTCGGGGATC
>SXGT01070517.1_pt1 | contig 14411 bp, 12 predicted proteins | sample 3176221 | NCBI WGS metagenome assembly SXGT01 (sample SAMN11356862, study PRJNA531348) | freshwater metagenome | isolation source: freshwater sample F1-120 | place: China: Fuxian Lake, Yuxi | collected 2017-12-25
CCTCGGCGCCTCCTAGCTCTTGGGGATGCTGACCCGGAGAGCCGCCCATGAAGACCGTCAAGACCGACCACGTCGAGATTCCCGCCCTGGGCTTCGGCACCTATCAGCTGGAGCCGGCGGATGCCCGGCGCATGGTGGCCGCGCCCCTGGCGACCGTGTCCATCCGTCTGGACCTGCCGCCGGCCTCGCCCCCGCCTCCGGGCGAGGAACAGGAAGAACCGGTGTTCATCTCCATCCAGGACGACACCTCGATCTATGTCGTGGATGAAGAAACGACCCTCGAAAACCTGATCCCGGCCCTGAACGCTGCCCTGGCCGTGCCGAACCCGCGCGAAGAGCGCGTGTTCGTCCGCGCCAACGCGGAAGTGACCTACGAGCGCTTCATGGAAGTCATGAACACGCTTCAGGCCAACGCCTACTACAAGGTCGGCCTGCTGAACGAAGACATCGAATAGGCTTCGCGCCTCCGATCAGAACGACAAGGGCCGCGTCGCAAGACGCGGCCCTTTTCACTTGATGACCTGCCGTCGTTCAGTTCTTCAAGGCCGTCTGGCGACGAAGACGCTCCAGGCGCTGATGCTGGGCCTCGGTCATGCACCGGGGCGTCGCCCAGCGCTCACCGGCGTCCGCAGCGGCCAAGGCTTCCTCGGCTGTCACATAAATGGGCTCGGCTCCGTACTCCCGCTCGAAAGAACGACGCGTGGCTTCATCGGTCGCACAGACATAGGCCGCGCGTTCAAACCGCGCTTCCGCGCGTGGCGTCTGATCCTGCTGCTGTGCAGCAGCAACACAAGGTACTGAAAAAGCGGCGACAACTGCCGCAACAAGGGGCATGGGCGTGCGCATGGGCGTCTCCTCCAATCCCGAAATCAGTCCGGGTTCAGAGCAGACTGCGCCGTTTCCCAGCGCTGTAAAGAGAGGGCGTCATGAATGTTTTATGACGGTCTGTAATATTCTTCGTGAATTTTGGGCTTATCTATTAGCCCGGCTAGCTAATGCCCAGGGCGGGGCCGAAGGCCAGGATTGTAGCCACCGCGCCGAACGCCACAGCCACAGCCGCCCCCGCCACAAAAGCCAAGGCCGTGCGGGCGCGGCGTCGTCTCAGGCCGCCCGGCCTGACCTTTCGGACATAAACGAAGGGCGCCTTTTCGAAGGCTTCGGATCCGACAATGTTGTGCTGGGACATGAACGCGCTCCCCTTGGGTACAGGCCCCGACGTCGGGGCCAAGGCACTCAAGACGGGCGGATACGTTCATTTGATGGCGAACAGCGCTCGCCAAACCCTTGCGTCATCAAGGGTTTGTGTTTGTCAGCCGCAATAAACCCGCCGCCCGCTGTAGGCGCGGTAATAGCCGGTGGCCGGATTGTATGAGCGGTAGTTCGCGCGGCACCAGTCGATGCGGCGGGGATCGCGTCCGCCTGCGTGACTCTGGCCTCCGCCGGGATAGACCAGATCCGGCCGCCCATAGGCGCCCGGCCACACATTGGCGCCGCGCACCGCAGCGGCGTAGCGCTGATAATCATGGCGCTGTGCGTACCCCTGTCCCCGGCTGTAACCGTAACGCCCATGGCCCTGATCGCGATAGCCGCGATTGTCGGCGTAACGCGGCCGCTGATCACGCCAGCGCTCGTGACAGTCGGTGCGGTTGGCGTCCCAGTAGGCGTCGCAGCGGTAGTCGCCCGGCCGATCCCGCTGATCCCACCAGGACGGCGTACGCCAGCCTTGATCATAGCCCCGGTTGTAGTGGGCGTAATGGCCGGCCTGCGCGACGGCGGGCTCGGCGGTCAAGCCGGCGGCGGCAAGTCCGATGGCGGCGGCCATCATGGTTAACGGGCGGGGACGCGACATGGCTACCACTCCTCTCGCCTCAACGAGGCTCTGTCTGCCTAATCCAGGGTGACTCTGACGGCGCCGCGGGCGCTAGTTTCAATGCGACGCATCAGGACCACGGGTTCGCCTGACCCGGCGCGGACCGGCGCGATGACAAACCATCCGCCGGCCGGCAGGTTCTGGAACGCGAACCGCCCCTCTGCATCGCAGGCGGTGGACCGCTCATAGGCGCGATAGTCGGAACTGGGCTCGCCGCCGCTGCGCGAGCGCACCTCCCCGGCTGGAACGGCGGCCCGGTCCAGAGACTGATAAAGCGTCAGGAAGCGATGCCGCGTGTAGGACGTTTCGGGAATGAGTCCCACCGAGCCGATGCAGTCGAAGTTCTGGCCGCCCGCGCGGTAATCCACGCGACCTTCCACCGCCGCTGCACCCGACTGGGTGGACCATGCGAAGTCCGCCGCGCTGAAGCTGGCCGACAGGCCGCCTCCAGGGATCGGGCCCGGCGCGGGTGTCGGCGCGCAGGCGGCCAGGGCTGCGGCGCCCAGGGCCGAAACGGCGGCGATCCTGACGAAGCTGGCGGCATGCATGGCGAAATCCTCTCGTAACGCGCGAATGTCGGATGTCTTAACACATACAACACGGTCAAGGTTGCGAAGCCTTGGTGAAGAGGCCGTGAGAGCGCTTTTCGCCGCCTCACGAAAACGATAAGCCTCGCCGCGCGGCAGGTCGCCGCAAAGGAAAAGGGCTCAGGCAGATTCATGGCCGTCACTATCGACGACATTCGGGCCGCGCAGCAGCGTATCGCCGGCCAGGTGGACCGCACCCCTGTCCGCCATTCCCGCCGCCTGTCCCAGCTGACCGGCGCGGATGTCTGGGTGAAGTACGACAATCTGCACTTCACCGGCTCGTTCAAGGAGCGAGGCGCCCTGAACCGACTGATGCAACTGACCGGGGATGAGCGGAAGCGCGGTGTCGTCGCCGCCTCGGCGGGCAACCACGCCCAGGCCCTGGCCTATCACGGCGGCCGTCTCGGCGTGCCGGTGACCATCGTCATGCCCCATGGCACACCCTTCGTGAAGGCGGACGGCACGCGCGCCCACGGGGCCACCGTGGTCATCGAAGGTGACGACTTCTCCGGCGCCAGCGCTCACGCCAGGCAACTGGTGGAGGATGAAGGCTACGTCTTCATCTCGGCCTTCGACGACGAGGGCATCGTGGCGGGACAGGGGGTCTGCGCCCTGGAGTTTCTGGAGGACGCGCCGGATCTGGACGCCCTGGTCATCCCCATCGGCGGGGGCGGTCTGATCGCCGGCTGCGCCATCGCCGCCAAGGCCATCAAGCCGGACATCGAGATCATCGGAGTGGAGGCGGCCATGTACCCCTCCTTCTCCGCGCGGCGTAAGGGCGAGACCCCCAAGTGCGGGGGTCAGACGATCGCCGAAGGCATCGCCATCAAGGCCGTGGGCGACATCACCTTCGCCCTGGCCGACCCGCTGGTGGATGACGTGCTGGTGGTGGACGAAGAGGATTTCGAGAGAGCGGTGGCCTTCTACGTCACGCTCGAAAAGACCGTGGCCGAGGGCGCCGGCGCCGGCGGTCTGGCGGCCCTGCTGCGATACCCGGAGCGCTTCAAGGGCAAGAGGGTCGGCCTAGTCCTGTGCGGCGGCAACATCGACGCCCGCATGCTGGCGGTGGTGCTGAACCGCGAGATGGTGCGCGAGAAGCGTCTGGTGGTGTACCGCATCCTGGGCGACGACCGCCCGGGCATGCTGTCCAAGATGAGCGCCGTGATCGGCGGGGCCGGCGGCAACATCATCGATGTGGTGCACAACCGGCTGGCGCTGGACGTGCCGGCCAAGGGTGCGGAGTTCGACATCATGGTGGAGACGCGCGACGCCCACCATGCGGATGTAATCAGAAAGGGACTTGAGGATGCCGGCTATGCGCTTCGGATGGGCTAGCCTCGCGGCCGCCGCCCTGCTTCTGGCAGCCTGCGGCGGGAACGACAGCGCCTCGGGCGACGACGACGCCCGTGTGGCAGAGGCCGCCGCCTTCATGGCGCAGAACGCCGACGCGGACGGCGTGGTGACGCTGGAGTCCGGCCTTCAGTACAAGGTGCTGACCGCCGCCCCGGACGGCGCGCCCAGCCCGGACGGCAACGATCTGGTGCGGGTGCATTACGAGGGCTCGCTGATCGACGGCACGGTGTTCGACAGCTCGTTCGAGCGCGGCAGCCCCTATGTCACCACACCCGAGCAGGTGGTGCCCGGCTGGACCGAGGCGCTGCAGCGCATGAAGGTCGGCGACGAGTGGCTGCTCTATGTGCCGCCAGAGCTGGGATACGGCGGGCGCCGGTCCGGCCAGATCCCGCCCCATTCGGTGCTGGTGTTCCGGATCCAGCTGCTGGACATGGCCGCCGCGCCCGGCGGCGGCGGATCCGGTCGGGGCTGACGCCGGAACTCAGGGATCGTCAGTTCAGGCTGAAAATCCCAGCGCCCCGCGCCATGCCTCGATGCGCGCCAGCTTGTCGCTGAACGGCGTCCAGTCATCACGCTCGGCGATGGCCGCCCAGATGGCCTCCACCTCGTCGATCAGCATTTCCTCCGGCTCGTCGGCCCGGAACACCGGATGCTCCAGCCGCTCGGGCCGGTCCGGCTCATGCTCGAACAGGGCGAAGCGGAAGGCGTCGAAGGCCTCGCCCTGATACAGCGCCCGACGCGGCCCGCGCAGGGCGCGCTCGGACGAGGCGAAGCCGGCGAACCAGTCGAAGAACAGCGGCTCCCACCGCAGCGCCTCGCCGCCTTCGCGCAGCAGGGCCAGGGTCGTGTCCACCAGCCGCTGGTCCGCCGCCTCGCCGAGGCTCTTCACGCCCAGCCGCATCAGGAAGGCCGCGCGCAGGTGCCGGATGTAGGCCGGGCCAAAACCGTTCAGCGCATCGGTCAGGGGCTCGGCGTCTCCCACCATGCGCAGGGCGCCGCCCAGCTGGGTCAGGTTCCAGAATACCGCCTCGGGCTGGCGCGCGAAGGCGTACAGCCCCGTCTGGTCGAAATAGGCTGCGGTGAAGCCGGGCTCGTAACGGGGCAGGAACCGCCACGGGCCGTAGTCGAAGCTCTCGCCTGTCACGTTCAGATTGTCGGTGTTCAGCACCCCGTGCACGAAGCCCGCGGCGATCCAGCGGGCGGTCAGCCTGGCCGACGCCTCCACCACGGCGGCCAGCAGGCCCGCCGCGTCGCCCTCGGCTACGTGCGGATGATAGTGTGCCCGCACGTGCTCGATCAGGGTCTCGATCTGGTCGCGCCGCTCCAGATACGCCGCCCGCTGGAACGTGCCGAAGCGCACATGGCTGTGGCCCAGCCGCACCAGCACCGCCGAGCGGGTGGGCGACGGTTCGTCGTGGCGGGTCAGCGCCTCGCCGGTCTCGATCAGGCTGAACGGGCGGCTTGTGGGCACGCCCAGCGCCTCCAGCATCAGCGGCGCCAGCACCTCGCGCACCCCGCCCTTGAGGGTCAGCCGCCCGTCGGCGCCCCGGGACCAGGGCGTCCGGCCCGACCCCTTGGTGGCCAGATCCAGCAGGCGGCCGGTCCCCGTCTCCAGCATCTGGGCCGCCAGAAAGCCGCGTCCGTCGCCCAGATCCGGGTTGTAGGAGCGGAATTGGTGCCCGTGATAGCGCATGGCCACCGGCCCGGGCTGGCCGGGCAAGGGCGTGAACCGGCCGAAGGCGTCGGTCCATTCGGCGTCCGTCAGCCCTTCCAGCCCCACCGTCATCGCCGCGCGATTGTTACGGAACCGCGTTATGTGCTGAGGAAAGGCGGCTGGTTTCACGGTGTCGCCGAACTCGTCTCCCAGTTGAAAGAACGCAGGTCGGGGGCGGCAGGCATCTAGAACAGGCATGGGGGCTAGGTGCGCGCACAGGGGTTGCGGCGCAAGCCTCCGTCACGAGCAACCATTGGGGGATGGGGTCATGGCGCGGCGGATCACGCTGGAGTTTCTGAAAACCGAGACCACCTCGGGCTCGGTGCTGGGGCTGGCGGCGCTGGCGGCCCTGATCGTGGCCAACTCGCCCTGGGCAGGGGAGTATTTCGCGGCGCTGAAATCCTATCTGCCGGTCAGCATCGGCGATTTCACCGTGCGCCTGACGATCGCCGACTGGATCAAGGAAGGGCTGATGGCCCTGTTCTTCCTGATCGTGGGTCTGGAGATCAAGCACGAGATCCTGAAGGGAGAGCTGTCCGACGCGCGCAAGCTGGCCGCGCCCGTGCTGGCGGCGGCGGGCGGCATGATCGCCCCGGCGGTGGTCTATCTGAAGATCGCCGAGTGGACGGGCGGCCCCACCTCAGGCTGGGCGATTCCGGTGGCCACGGACATCGCCTTCGCCGTGGCCATCTTCGCCCTGGTGGCGCGGGGCCTGCCGGCGTCGCTGCGCATCTTCCTGTTGACCCTGGCCATCGTCGACGACCTGGGCGCCATCCTGATTATCGGGGCCTTCTTCAGCGAGGGCGTGCAGTCGGTCCCCCTGGCCTGGGCCCTGGGCGGGCTGATCGGGCTGGGCGCCCTGGCCCGACAGGGGCGGCTGGGCGTCCCCCTGTGGACCCTGGGTTTTCTGTGGGTCTGGTACTTCTCCGTGCAGGCCCAGCTCAGCACCTCGCTGGCGGGGGTCGCCTTCGCCTGCATCGTGCCGATCAATGCGCGGGTGGAGGGTCGGCGAAGCCCGCTGAAAAGCGCCATGGAGGTGCTGCACCCGTGGGTCGCCTTCGGGGTGCTGCCGCTGTTCGCCTTCGCCAAGGCCGGCTTCTCGTTCGCGGGGCTGTCCATCGACCGGCTGATGTCGCCGGTGGCCCTGGGGATCGCGGCGGGGCTCTTCTTCGGCAAGCAGGCCGGGGTGATGATCGCCACGGTCTTCACCGTCATGACCCGACTCGGCAAGCGGCCGTCCAACGCCACCTGGGCCGAAATCTACGGCGTTTCCCTGCTTTGCGGGGTCGGCTTCACCATGAGTCTGTTCATCGGCGTCCTGGCCTTTCCAGGCGCAGTGGATTCACCGGTCCAGTCCGAGGTCAAGCTGGGGGTTTTGACGGGCTCGCTGGCGTCCGCGGCGCTCGGATCGGTCATTCTGGCGCGCTGTTCGGCCTATCGGCGGAGGCGCGAACAGGAGGGCCGGGCACGGTCGGAAGCAGCGAAAAGTCCGGAAACCCTTGCCAATATTGACCTTGCGTAACGATTTTCTGTCACTTTCGCGTCACACCGGCAGGTTTCAGGGCGGAATTGCGACCGGACTTATTGTCGCGATTCAGACCTTGGACTAGTCGTTGACTGACGAACCCCGTTTTCCACGAAGAAGCGGGGTCGCAGGGACCAGGAAACGCCGCGGCGTCCACACCGGACGCCGGGCCTCAAGAGCCGGGGGTTGCTCCATGCGCTTCAATAAACTTCTCACTACGTCCGCTTCAGCCATCGTCCTGACGGCCGTCGCCGCCACCGGCGCCGCCGCCCAGGAGGTGACGTCGGTCGACGAGATCATCGTCACCGCCCAGAAGCGGGAACAGTGCCTGCAGGACGTGCCGATCGTGGTGACGTCCCTTTCGCAGCAGGTGCTGGAGGACGCGGGCGTCCGCGACATCAAGGACATGCAGATCCTGACGCCGGGTCTGACCGTCACCTCGACCACGTCCGAGACCATCACCACCGCCCGTATCCGCGGCGTGGGCACCGTGGGCGACAACCCCGGCCTGGAAAGTTCGGTCGGCGTGGTCATCGACGGCGTCTACCGCCCCCGCAACGGCGTGGGCTTCGGCGATCTGGGCGAAATGTCCCGCATCGAGGTCCTGAAGGGCCCGCAGGGCACCCTGTTCGGCAAGAACACCTCGGCCGGCGTCATCAACCTCCTCACCGAGGCCCCGTCCTTCCAGCCCGGCTTCGAGGGCGAACTGACCGGGGGCGACTACGGCGCCTGGGGCGTCGCGGGCTCGGTCACGGGACCGCTCAGCGAGAACATCGCCGGGCGTCTGTACGTGGCGTCGCGTCAGCGTGACGGTTTCTATGACGTGGACACCGGCGACGGTCCGCGCACCCTGACCGAAGACCAGACGCAGGACTTCTGGACCGCGCGGGGCCAGCTGCTGATCCTGCCCAGCGATCTGGCCTCGATCCGCCTGATCGCCGACTATTCGCGCCGCGAGGAATTCTGCTGCGTGTCGTCGCAGATCCGTGTCGGCCCGACCTTCGGCTTCATCAACGCCCTGGCCAACGGTCAGGGCCAGGCGGCTCCGGTCACCGGCAGCGGCTTCGGCCCGGCGCCGGGCTATGACTTCGTGCCCTTCTCGCGCACGGCCTATTCCAACCGCGACACCGGCCAGAACATCGAGGACTACGGCTTCTCGGCCGAGGTCAACGCCGACATCGAGGCCTGGAACGCCACCGTCACCTCCGTGACCGCTTATCGGTCGTGGGAATCCGACAACGGCATGGACATCGACTTCACCGGCGCCGACCTGCTGTACCGCAACCAGGACGGCAACTTCGGCTTCGGCATCGACACCATCAGCCAGGAACTGCGTCTGGCGGGCGCCACGGCCAACTTCGACTGGCTGATCGGCGGCTTCTACGCCAACGAAGACCTGTCGCGCGACGACAGCTATTTCCTGGGCAGCGATTACAACGCCTATCAGTCGCTCCTCTTCACCGCGACGGTTCCGGCCGCCCTGGGCGGACCGAACCCCGGCCGGATCCAGTGCTTCACCGATCCGACGGGCTTCAACCCGCTCTGCGCGGCGGGTCTGGCGCCGCCGAACGCGTTCGCGCCGACCCATATCGTCGGCCAGGGCGTGGACGACCACTATTCCCAGTCGTCGGAAACCTTCGCCATCTTCACCAACAACACGTGGCGGGTGACGGACGCGTTCGAGCTGACCCTGGGTCTGCGCTGGACCAACGACGAGAAGGATCTGCTGGTCCAGCAGGACAACATCAACGGCAACGGGTCGGCCTGCCTGGGCGCTCTGGCGAACCAGGGCTCCGCCTCGCCGACGCCCACGTCCGCGCTGGGCGCCCTGTGCCTGCCCTGGTCCAACCCCTTCTATGACAACCGGTCGGTCACCGAGAGCTTCAGCGAGGACGCGTTCAGCGGCACCTTCAAGGCGGCTTATCGTCTGAACGACAGCGTCATGTTCTACGGCTCGTACGCGCGCGGCTACAAGGGCGCGGGCTACAACCTGGATCGCGTGCAGACCGGCGTGACGCCCGACGCCTCGCTGTTCTTCCCGGCCGAAACCGTGGACAGCTGGGAACTGGGCTTCAAGTCCACCCTGTTCAACCGGTCGCTGCTGTTCAACGCGACCCTGTTCGACCAGACCTTCGAGGACTTCCAGCTCAACACCTTCCTGGGCACCGCCTTCGTGGTGGAGTCGATCCCCGAGGTGAACTCCACCGGGGTGGACATGGACATGCTGTGGTTCACGCCGGTTGACGGCCTGACCCTGAACGGCGGCCTGACCTACGCCGAAACCACCTACGGCGACTTCACCGCTGCGGATCTGGTGAACCCCGCCCGGTTCGGCCCCCTCAGCCTGCTGCCGGGCAATCAGATGTCGTTCGCGCCGGAATGGTCGGTCACGGGCGGCATGACCTATGAGCGCTCGCTGGGCGCCGGTCTGATGGGCCGCTTCAACCTGTCGGCCAAGTACACGTCGGAGTTCAACACCGGTTCGGACCTGCTGCCCGCCAAGATGCAGGAGGCCATGACCATGGTGAACGGCCGCATCGGCATCGGCTCCGAAGACGAGCGCTGGATGCTGGAGCTGTGGGGCCAGAACCTGACCGACGAGGAGTACTATCAGGTGGTGTTCAACGCGCCGCTGCAGGGGACCGCTTTCAACAGCATTCCCTACGATCCGGCCACCGACACCCAGACCTACAACGCCTTCCTGGGCGCGCCCAGGACGTGGGGCGTGACGCTGCGGGTCCGCTACTGATCCTACCCCCGTTAAACGGGGACCTGACCGGCCGGGAGAGCGATCTCCCGGCCGGTTTTCTTTTGGCTCCAGGCCGGGACATGAAAAAGGGGGACGGCTGACGCCGCCCCCCTTCGCCTTTTCAGGATGCTTGCCGGCTCAGCGCAGCGTGGCGCTGTCGAGGTTCAGCTGATCCAGCGGCAGGACCTCCACGTCCGGATAGACGGCGCGCAGATCGTCAATAAACAGCGAGGCGTCGCCGACGATGACCAGGCTGGTTCCGTCCACCCCCAGGGCCCGGCCTGCCGCCGCCTGAACTTCTTCGGGCGTGACCGCATTCACCCGGCCCGCATAGGCCGCCAGATCGCTCATGGGCAGGTCGTAGAGGGCCAGGTTGGCGACCCAGCTGCCCAGTCCGTCCACCGTCTCCAGCGACCGGCCGAAGCCGCCCACCAGCGTGGCCTGACGCGGCCCCAGTTCGGCCTCGGACGCCGGCTCGGCCGACAGCCGGGCCAGTTCGGCCATGATCAGTCCGGCGACCTCGACTGCATTTTCATTCGGCGTCTGGGTCGAGGCGGTGAAAATACCCTGATCCGCCCGTGCGCCCAGAGAGGCGCCGGCGCCGTAGGACAGCCCCCGCTTGATGCGGATTTCCTGGTTGAGGCGCGAGGAGTAGCCGCCGCCCAGCAGGTTCGTGCCCACCAGCAGCGGGTAATAGTCGGCGTCGTCCCGCTCCACGCTTCGGCGCGCGGCCACCACCGCCGCCTGACCGGCGCCGGGCTGATCGATCACCACCACGCGCGGGGCGAGCGGGGCGCCGGCGGACTCATCGACGGTCGACGCCGGGGTCGCGGGCTCGGCCCAGTCGCCGAACGCCTGCTCCGCCCAGGCCCAGGCGGCGTCGGGCGTGATATCGCCAGAGAACACCAGGGTCGCGGTGGAGGGGCGCCAGTTGGCCGTATGGAAGGCGGCCAGATCGTCGCGTGTGATGGCCGGCACCGTGGTCAGGGTGCCCGAGCCCGGCGCGCCATAGGGGGCGGCGCCGTAGATCACCCGGCCGACCGCCTGGGAGGCGATGGAGCCCGGCTCGCTCAAGGCGACCCGCAGGCCGTCAAGCGTCTGGCTCTGCTGGCGATCCAGTTCCTCGGCGGCGAAGGCGGGGTCCCGCACAAGTTCGGCCATCAGGGTCAGGGTCTGGCCGAACACGTCGGCCGGGGCGTTGGCGTAGACATTGGTGAAATCCACACCCGCGCCTGCGCCGATGGAGGCGCCCAGCTGTTCGATCTGGGTGGCGATCTCCGGCGCCGACAGACGCGACGTGCCCTGATTGATCATGGAGGCGGTCAGGGCGGCCACGCCGGCGCGGCCTTGCGGATCGTCGGCGGTCCCGGCGTCGAAGCTGAGACGGGCCGAGATCAGCGGCAGGCCGGTCGTCGGCGCCACCAGCACGCGCACGCCGTTGGCCAGGGTGCGCTCGCTGATCTGCGGGGTGGCGGGCTCCAGCGGCGCGCCCGGCTCCGGAATGGGCACGCGCTCGGCTTCGGGCGCCAGGGTGACCCGCTCGCCTGCCGGGGCCAGATCATTCAGGGTCACCGGGGCCGTCACGTTCAGCACCTGTTCGCTGGCCGGGTTGGCGTCGTCGGCGTTCAGATAGCGCACGGTGATGGTGCGCTCCGGCGTCAGATAGCGTCGCGCCACGCGCTGGACGTCGGCGGCGGTGACGGCCTGGATGGCGGCGATCTCGTTGTCGGCCGTGGCCGGGTCGCCGGTCATGATCAGGGCCCAGCCCAGGGCCGAAGCCCGCTGGTCGGTGGTTTCCCGCTCGCGCAGGGCGCCGGCCACCAGCTCGTTCTTGGCTTCGGTCAGTTCAGCGTCCGTGACCGGTTCGTCGCGGAACCGGGCCACCTCAGCCTGAATGGCGGCGATGCCCTGTTCCGGCGTGGCGTCGCCGGCCATCAGGGAATAGGCGGCCAGATAGCCCGCCTGCTGGGCGAAGTCGGGCATGGACGAGGCCTGGGCGGCGATCTGCTGATCATAGACCAGCGAACGGTACATCCGCGAGGACTCGCCGGTGGACAGGATGCCGTCCAGCACCGTCAGGGCCGCCCGGTCCGGATGGTCATACGGAACCGTCGGCCATGAAAGCACCACCGCCGGCAGCGGCACGTTGGGCGCGTAGAACGTCGCCTCACGAGGCCCGGTGATGTCGGGCTCGGCCACATCATTGGCGGGCATGGGCCGGTCGGGGCGCTCGAGCGGCGCGAAATACTGATCGATCCAGCCGTCCAGCTGAGCCTGATCGAAATTGCCCGCCACGATCAGGATGGCGTTGTCGGGCCGGTAATAGGTTTCGTGGAAGCGCAGCACGTCGTCCAGGGTCGCGGCATCCAGATCCTCGATGGAGCCGATGCCGGGGCGGCGATACGGATGCTCCTGATAGATCATCTGCGGCATGAACAGGCCGAACAGCCGGCCGTAGGGCGAGGCCAGGATGCGCTGGCGGTACTCGTTCTTGACCACGTCCCGCTCGGAGATGAACGTGTCCTCGTCCACCACCAGCGAGCCAAGACGCTCGGCCTCGGCGAACAGGATGCGCTCAAGGTGATTGGCCGGCACCACCTCGTGATACGCGGTCACGTCGTCGGCGGTGAAGGCGTTGTTGTAGCCGCCCACGTCCTCGGTCAGCCGGTCCAGGGTCTCTTCCGGCATGTTTCGGGTTGCCTTGAACAGCAGGTGCTCGAACAGGTGCGCGAAGCCCGACCGCCCCTGCGGGTCGTCCTTGGATCCGACCCGGTACCAGACCTGAACCGCCACATTGGAGGTGTTGCGGTCCTGGGCCGTATAGACCTCCATGCCGTTGTCCAGCACCCGGCGCTCAAACCCCAGCGGCGGCACCTCGACGCCGCCCGGCGTCTGGGCCGCGGCGGCATTGGCGGAAGCTGCCGCCCCCTCGAAGGCGACGGCGGGCAGCGCCGCCCCCATCAGAAGCGCCGTGGCGGCGGCGGTGAGGATCAGGCGGCGTTTGAACATGTGGGCTTCCCTTGCAGACCGGCGGTCACCTTAGGGCCACATGCGAACGGCCGCACCTTACCGACCTGTAATATCGGCCTTTGCAGCCCGAAACGCCCGATGATCGTTCGCCCGCCCTAATCCGCCGGCGCGGGCTCGTCCCGAAGCGGCGAGTGGTGGCGGCGCTGGAAGCGTTCGATCAGATGGGCGATCAGCCACAGGGCCATGGCCCAGGCGGCGCCCAGACTCCACCCGGCGAACACGTCCGTGGCCCAGTGGGCGCCCAGATAGACGCGGCTGAGGCCCACCAGCATGGCCACGATCACCGCCATGGCCATGACCCAGGCCTTCAGACGCCGGCTGGGCAGGACGCGGGCCAGCATCACGCCCACAGTCAGATAGAACACTGTCGACAGCAGGGCGTGGCCCGACGGGAAGCTGGCGTTGAGGGTGTCCACCGCCTGATATTCCGCCGGCGGGCGTTCGCGCTCGAATATCCCCTTGAAGCCCTCGCTGAGGGCCACCCCTCCCGCCAGGCCGATGACCAGCATCAGGGCCGACAGCCGCTTTCTCTGGATCACCAGAAAGCCCACCACGGCCACCGCGAACAGGCCTAGCACCGAGATGCCGCCGAGCGAGGTGAGGTCCGCCATGGCCTCCTCCAGCCACCACGGACCCCAGGCGTGGCCGGGGTCCGCGTGGGGACGCAGGGCGTCCAGAATCATGGCGTCGAAGGCCCGACCGTCCGCCTCGGTCACGTCGTCGGCGATCTCGATGAAGGTCAGCACCCCCGCCGCCCCCACAAGCAGGGCGCTCAGAAGGGCGACCTCGCTGCGCGCCAGCGTCAGCAGACGTCCGGCGTGGCGAGTCAGTTCGGTGCGGTTGATGGAGGATAAGGCGCGCATGATGATCCCCGAACGGCCAAGCTGGCGGCGCCGTTCCTTGGCTTTTTGTGGCGCTAACGCTCGCGCCCGGGACGCTCGCTGCTTGAGCGCCCGGCTCACGGCTTCGTGAAATGTTTCGCCGATCACTTTTTTCGAACTGTCACATCCCGTTTCCGGGGAATTTCCACAGGCTGCGCGAACCGCTCCACCGATTCGACCGACAAAGCCCCGGTCAAGTGCTTTACGGGGCGTTAGGGATGTGCGCCCATACATCTAGGCGAGCGGGGTGCTTCGAACACCAGATTTAGTGTCTGGACGCGGAGCAAGGTTCCATAACCGATTTAGTTCAGGGCTAAGATGACGATGGCTGGTGGTGAAGCGTTGAAGGCGGATTTCGAACCCAAGGCGAAGGCGGCTGAGGTGGTCAACCTGACCGCCGAGCGTCCCGCGCTGAGCGTGGTTCAGGGCATCCAGCTCGACCGCTCGCGCGACGCGCTCCTGACCGATTTCGGCAAGAAGACGCTGGAGGATCGTTACCTGCTGCCGGGCGAGTCCTATCAGGACATGTTCGCCCGCGTCGCGACGGCCTATGCCGACAATGCCGAGCACGCCCAGCGCGTCTACGACTCCATGTCCAAGCTGTGGGTCATGCCGGCGACCCCGGTGCTGTCCAACGGCGGCGCCGACCGGGGCCTGCCCATCAGCTGCTTCCTGAACGCCGTGGGCGACAGCCTGGACGGC
>SXGT01271868.1_pt1 | contig 14408 bp, 13 predicted proteins | sample 3176221 | NCBI WGS metagenome assembly SXGT01 (sample SAMN11356862, study PRJNA531348) | freshwater metagenome | isolation source: freshwater sample F1-120 | place: China: Fuxian Lake, Yuxi | collected 2017-12-25
GAACTGAATTTAGAATTGTGTTCATTAGAACACCTATAGGTAGAAGTTAGATGCAGCATATTTACTGCTTGAAATAAAGGGAAGAATCACGTCCTTGTGATTTAGGTTGTAGCGCGTTATTTCATTTTAGCGCCGCAAGCCATATCCATGGCTTTTTTATCCATAGCGCCGCCATCCATTTTCATGCCAGCACCGCATTTCATTTCGGCATCAGCTTTGGCAGGCGTGCCCATTTCGCCGCATGCACCTTCTTTACCTTTCATCATGGCACCACACGTTTTTTCTAAACCGGGTTTCATTTTGCCATCGGTCATCATGGCGCCACATTTACCTTCGCCACATGAACCTTCGGTTTTTTTGCTGGCACCCATATCCATGCCTGCACCGCATTTCATCTCACCGCTGGCTTTTGCCGCTGGTTTTGCAGAATCTTCGAAGGGTACGACACCTGCAAGTTGCATATAACCTTGTGACATTTCGCTCATGCCAAAGGGGTTGGTTTCAGCTTGTACGGCGGTCATCATAGTGCCTGAGACCAATGCGGTGCCGATTGCTGCGATTAGTGGAGCTTTGTTTAATTTTTTCATATCAGTCCTCGTGGAGATTAATTATAGTTATTGTGGTTATATAACATTATAGAGAAAAACTAGAGTGCTCAAAAGCTATTTGAGGGTAAGTGCTAAATATTTATTGATGTTACGCAGATCGCTTTTCTGTATCATTGAAATAATCATGCTGAGTCGCTATCGCGACGTTTCTCTAATCGGGTTCTCGCACCCGACGGCGAAATACTTTCTTTTGCTCCGCCAAAAGAAAGTATTCAAAGAAAAGGCGGCCCGGTTACCGCTAATGTCTTGCGCTCCTCGTATTTATCGGGGGGTGGCAAAAGGGGCGTCCTGCCCCTTTGCCACCGTGCGGCTTCCTGCCGCACCCCTTCCGGGCTATTCCCGATAAATACTGCGGTGCTCGACGCGGTAAACGGGATTAAAACACGTTACTGCGTAACGTCAGTTATTATTAAAAGTGTAGGTAACTATTTTAAAACATTTACCTTAAGCTTTAATAGCGTGGACTTAGTTTAAGCTAAATAGTTCAATCTATTTGTTGAGGTTGTCAATCGGCTGTTTGTCAGGATATTCGCATAAATCGTGAATCGGGCAGCGATCACAGTGGGGTTTTCGGGCGATACACGTGTAGCGTCCGAGTAAGATTAATAAATGATGCGCTGCACGCTTATGTTTGTTTGGAGTGCTTTTTTCAAGTTTTAATTCCACCTCTAACACGTTTTTGCCGCTCGCCAAGCCCGTACGGTTGGCAACGCGGAAAATATGGGTGTCTACCGCGATGGTTGGCTGTCCGAAGGCTGTGTTTAGGATAACATTTGCGGTTTTTCGACCCACGCCAGCTAAGCTTTCAAGTTCGGCGCGAGTTTGCGGGACTTGACCTTGAAAATCACGCAGTAATTTCTGACACAGTTGCATAATATTGCTGGCTTTACTATTAAATAAGCCTATGGTTTTGATCGTCTCTTTTAGATGGTCTTCACCGAGAGCAAGTATTTTTTCAGGGGTGTTTGCGAGTGGAAATAAGATCGCTGTGGCTTTGTTTACGCTTTTGTCGGTCGCCTGGGCAGAGAGTACTACGGCAATCAGGAGTTCAAAGGCGGTGGTGTAGTTTAATTCAGTCTGCGGATCGGGGATCGCTATGGCTAAGCGATCAAAAATGGCAAGGCGTTTGCTAGCGTTCATATTAAACCAGAGTGAGTGGCTAGTAAGGAAACTGCCGCATCCATTTGGTAGCTATCCATTTTTCGCCTGCTAGCACGGGCGTGCCTGCGTGCAGGGTAGCAGGATCAACTTGCCCATGGGAATTAAGATAGGCAAAATAGGTGGCTGAGCCTTGGCGAGGTGTGACGCTTAAATGGATTGAGGGAAATTGCGTTTCGCCGCCGCTGGGGACATTATTCAGATACATGACTAAAGTCGCAACCCGTTGCCCCCCTTTGGCCATATGTTTGGCACTACCCGGGTGTTCAGGTGGAAAATAATCAAAATGCGGACGGTATTCTGCGCCGACAGGATAGCGAAGTATTTGTATGCCTTCACCGTGTTCTAGCGGCCAGTTCATGAGCTCCGCAATACGTTCGTCCAAAGTCTGAATAAAGGGATCTTCATTGAGTTTAAAAAAACAGCCATCGCTGGAGCGATTATCAATAATATGTTTTTCACCGGATTCTGGATCGATGACAGTAGAGCGACGCAGTTTTTCGCGCGAGCGTTCAATCAAGGTTTCACATTCCTCGGGGCTCAGAAAATTCTCAAAGACGACGATATCGGGTTGTGCTATGCGGGCGCTGACCGTAACCACTTTATCTTTAAGGATGATATTGTTACCAGAAAGTATCCGGCTGGGTTCATAAATATAGGCAACGCTGTCGTCAACAGTCGCGGCAGGTGCGTTAGCTAATTCTGCCCTAATGTGCTCAATATGCTGCTGAGCGTCGCTGAGGGAAAAATGGTTTTTTTGCATGGGTTCCAGCAACGATTCGGGCGTGCAGCCACGTTGCAAATTTTCAATAATCCAATTTTGCCAGTCGGGTGTCAGTTTTTTCAGCATTTGCGAAGCATCATAGGGTTAGGATGATAATAATAATGCCATATTATCGGTGGCGCTGACCAGTGCATTTAGCATCTCGTCGCCTTTAGCAATATGCCCTGAATGGGGTAAGACGATGTATTGCGCATGGGGCAAGGCTTTATGTAGGCTATCGGCGGCTTCTAATGGGCAAACTAAATCGTTGCGACCATGAATAATGATTGTTGGAATATGTTGTAAACGATCGCAATTCTTTAGGATTTGATTTTCTGCTATAAAGTAATTGTGGTAAGCATAATTGACTTCCATGCGCACTTGCTTCACTAAGTGCTCGTGTACGTGTTGCGATTCGCTGTTGACTTGAAAGGCATTACCCAAGGCAACTTGCGCATTCCAGGCGTTCCATTCTTTGGCAATGCGTCGCTGGGTTAATTCATCGTCGCTCTCAAGCGCCGTATAGAGTTCATGCAGCAGGTTGGCTGCATGACTTTTGGGGATGCAGTGCATGAGTCTTTGCCACTGTTCTGGATAAATTTTATTTGCCCCAGTTTCGATAAACCAATCCAGATCCGTCTTGCGTGCGAGGAACACGCCGCGAATAATCAGTGCGCTGACATGTTTGGGATGCTGTTGTGCGTAAAGCAAGGCTAAAGTCGCGCCCCAAGAGCCCCCAAATAATAACCACTGTCTAATATGCAGCTGAATGCGAATATTTTCTAAATCCTCGAGCAGCGCAGCTGTGTGGTTATCAACTAATTCACCAAAGGGTAGTGATTTGCCGCAACCTCGTTGGTCAAACAAGATAATGCGATAAACCTTGGGATTAAAAAAACAACGGTGGTCTGGTTTCGTTCCAGAGCATGGGCCACCGTGTAAAAAAACCACAGGAATTCCGTCTGGATTGCCTGATTGTTCTACGTAGATTTTATGGTTGCTGGAAGTGTCGAGATAAAAAGTATCGAACGGTGTGATGTCGGGATATAAGGTTTTCATTGTGCACTGGGGTAAATTTTCAGGTGCATATTTAAGCACAGATGCCTGTTGTCGAACTACGTTTTATAACAGCCATAAAAAAAGGGAAGGCTGGTATGGCCTTCCCTTTTTTGGGGTTGGGAGCTTTTAAGTTAAGAAACTTAGAAACCTAAACCAAGGTATCCACCAGCAGTAAAGCCATCGGTGTTAACGCCGTCAGCAGCGCTGCTGGTTAAATGATAACGACCATCGAAGCCTACGAAAATATCTTTCCATAAGCGATAATCAGCACCTGCGCCGAACATGATGCCTGGGTTAAGTACAGTAATAGACTCTGATGGAGGACTTACAACGTGCATTGCAAAACCCACAGGGATAATCCAAGGTCTGAAATCACTACCTTTCAAAAATTTAATTTTAGGTGCGGCAGAGACAGTTAGCTGGTTCACAGTCACGTTACGTGTTGCGCCGCCTGCCAATCCTGGGATTGCAGAGCCAGGAATTGCACCTATGGCCGCCAGAGTTGGGCCAGCGATAGAGGTAGGTTGTTGCGTCAACAAGTTGCCTTGGACATTGCTAGCAAATTCTTTGTATTCAAACATCAATTCGCCGAGGATTTCAGTGTTGGGTGCGATTCCCCAAACATCGTCAGTCACGCTAAAATCAAAACCTGCGCCAATATACCAAGCATCTTTATCTGCTTGACCACCAGGTAAGCCTAGGCCGAGTTGGTTGCCAGCTACATCACTTTTAATAGATACGCCGTTACGTTTTTGGTCCATGCTGGCAAAACCACCGCGGAAGAACACCATATTATCTTTAGATTTTTTGGCTGCAGGAGCAGGTGCTGCTGCAACAGGCGCAGGGCGATTAGCTTCAGCGCGCACTGCGTCTAATTCAGCTTGCATGCTTCTTAGCATGTCCGCCATTTGGTTAACTTGAGACTCTAATGCTTGAACTTTAGAATTGCCGACTTCTGCTTTAGAACCGGCGATAGCTTGTGGCGCAACGAACGCCCCTGCTACTGATATTGCTGCAAAACCTAAGGCTAATTTCGATTTTTTAAAAGTCATTGTTCCCCCTCGAGAGGTTATTATTGTTTCGGTGTGTTTGCTGTTATACAACACAGACTCGGTTTTCACGGACTGAATAATAGCAGTAATTCTAATTCCTTACAAGTTTTAGACTGTATTTGCCGCGAAGTATCTTCTTAGATAAATCAAGTACCTAAGTGATTTATCTAAAATTTTTATAATATTGTTGTTTTAATGCAACAAAAAGCAAAATATTTTAAGGTTCTGATTGCTTATCTACAATCTGTAACCCATAAACATAAATACTTGAGAGAAGTTTGATAGTGTAGAATATGATATCTAACTACAGTAAAAAAAATAAGGTTTTTTTTCTCCTCTCGCTTTTGATTGTCTTCTATTCTGATAAACATGTCTACGATTTCTGATATCACCATAATTGGCGGAGGCATTATTGGAATGCTGGTAGCCTATGAATGCAGGCTTGCTGGCGCTAGTGTGACGCTGATTGAAAAAAATTGGGTGGGGCAGGAGTCGTCTTGGGCGGGCGGTGGAATTTTATTGCCGATTTATCCTTGGCGACAAGCTGAGGCTATCACCCAACTGGTCATTCAAAGTCATAAAATTTACCCAGAGCTCATTGCGCAGTTGCAGGCTAAAAGCGGCATAGATCCCGAATTTATCCAAAGTGGTATGTTGATTTGCCAGAATCCTGATTTTAACGACGCAATAGTGTGGTGTCAGCAAAATGGCATTGCGTACGAGTCGCCTAGCGAAGAATTGTTGGGTAGTGTGTGTGCAGAGATGCAGCAGCCCTTGTGGCTGCCCGAAATTAGGCAAGCACGCAATCCGCGTCTGCTTAAAGCGGTGCATGCGACTTTAAAAGTAATGGGCGTTAAAATTATTGAGCAGTGCGAAGTACAGGCGTTTGAAATTACAAACTCACGGCTTCAAAGTGTGCTCACGAGTCAAGGGCGATTGCCTGTCGATGAATTGGTGCTGGCTGCGGGTGCTTGGGCGGGTGAATTTTGGCAGCAGTATTTTAATTTGGGCTCACCTTGCGAGGTGCAGGTTGCGCCCGTCAAAGGTGAAATGCTGTTATACGCGGCAAAGCCTGAGGCATTAAACACTATGGTGTTAGATCATGGTCGTTATTTAATTCCGCGCGCTGATGGACATATCCTGGTGGGCAGTACAGTTGAATATGCTGGGTTTGATAAATCCCTGAATAGTCAAACTCATAGCGAATTATCGCAATTTGCCACCCGTATCTTGCCAGATTTGGCATCTTTTCCGGTTGTTAAGCACTGGGCGGGGTTGCGGCCAGGCACGGACTTGGGGATTCCCTATATTGCAAGGCATCCTGAGATTAGCAATTTGAGTGTTAATGCGGGCCATTTTCGTAATGGCTTGACGATGGCGCCTGCTGCCGCCCAATTGACGCTAGATTTAATTTTAAAACGTAAAACGGCGATTGCTCTTCAACCCTATCAACTTGAGAGTGTGCATTAAACCATGAATATTTATCCTTTAGCCCGTCCGCTGTTGTTTGCTTTAGACCCCGAAGTGGCACATAACTACACGTTGAATAGTGTGTCATGGGCTTATAAGTTGGGTGTTATGCCCTGGTTTAGTGCGCCTGAGTTGATTAAGCCAGTGCGCATCATGGGGTTAGAGTTTAAAAATGCCTTAGGCTTAGCTGCTGGATTGGATAAAAATGGGGATTATATTGATGCCTTAGGGGCTTTGGGTTTTGGATTTGTTGAAATCGGAACGGTTACACCTCGCCCGCAGCCCGGAAACCCCAAGCCACGTTTGTTCCGTTTGCCTGAGCAGCAAGCGATCATCAATCGTATGGGCTTTAATAATGCGGGGATTGAGCATTTACTTGTGCAAGCCGCCAAGCGCAAATTTAATGGCATTTTGGGGATTAATATTGGTAAAAATGCCGATACGCCTATCGCTGATGCCGCGCAGGATTATCTGATTGGCTTGCGTAAAAGTTACGCGCTGGCTGATTATGTGACTGTGAATATTTCATCGCCCAACACTCAAAATTTGCGTCAATTACAACAAGGCGACGAGATTAATCGCTTGCTGGCAGTGTTAAAAGCAGAGCAAGCGGTTTTACAGGCGCAGCATGGAAAATATACCCCGATAGTCATTAAAATTGCGCCTGATCTGTCTGAAGTAGAGCTTAAGCATATTGCTAAGTTACTACGGGAGCATGCCTTTGATGGTGTCATTGCCACAAATACCACGATTGATAGAGCGATGTTAGGAGATCATCCACTGGCTAGAGAAGCTGGGGGGTTGAGTGGTGCGCCTGTGAAAGCAAAAGCGACTCAGGTGGTGGCCGCGTTAAAATCCGAGTTAAGCGATGCTGTCCCCATTATTGCTGCTGGTGGCATTATGACTGCAGCGGATGCGCAAGAAAAATTCGCGGCGGGGGCGAGTTTAGTGCAAATCTACAGTGGCTTAATTTATCAAGGGCCGCAGTTAGTCACGGATATTTTGCGGCAGCTATAATTGTTGGGTGCTTTCAAGGGTGTGGGCAGTTATTTGCCGCCAAGCTAGTGAGTTCGTGCGTCTGGGTAATTTCCAGAGTTTGGCACACATCTAAATGTTGATTGTTATGCTGCGTAGGGCTGGCCGTAATCGTAAACGCCATTGCGTTAAATAGAGGAATGTTAAAGTGGTAATGTGGATTATCGCTATTGCCGCCGAGCTCAGTTAAGTTTGCATACTTGGCATGCGTCATACGCCAACGTTCTTCCATATCAGCTAGACGCAGTAGCTCCCCTTTTGCTTCTCCTCTGCGGGCTTGTCGGAGAGAGTCTTGATAGGTGGGCCAGCAAATTAGTGCCAACAACATACAGAGTGCAAGTGCTGTGAGCAGTTCAAGCAAGGTAAACCCCGTGTGACAGAGTTTAAATGACTTAAGCATGGGGTGCCTCCACCAGTAGTAGATACTTAAATTATAATGAAATTTTTCAGGAGTTAGCGCGTAATTTCATTATCTTGGCTTAAATCACCGTGTGCTGAGTTAGGTGGACACGGTTTCATAATAGGAAAGGCATGCAAAAAAAACGTTTGGTCATTGCGATGACCGGGGCAACGGGGGCAGTGTATGGGGTGCGCATGCTGCAAGTGCTCAAAGCGCAGTCCGTTTGGGAAACACATTTAGTTATTTCTTCTGCGGGTTTAGTCAATTTAAAGCATGAGTTGAATATGAGTCGAGCCGAGTTATATGCTTTGGCGGACAAGACTCATGGTATCGATGATATTGCAGCCAGTATTGCCAGTGGTGGCTTCAAAACTGAAGGCTTAATTATTGCTCCGTGTTCTATGAAAACCTTAGCCGCAGTGGCGCATGGATTTGGGGATAATTTAATTTCTCGCGCCGCTGATGTCGCATTAAAGGAGCGGCGTAGGGTGCTATTAATGCCCCGAGAAACACCTTTGCATTTAGTGCACATCAGAAATATGGCGGCAGTCACTGAAATGGGTGGCATCATTTTCCCGCCCATGCCGAGTTTTTATAACAAGATGAATACTATCGAAGCGATGGTCAATGAGACCGTTGGTCGAGCTTTGGATATGTTTGGTGTGGATGTTTCTGAGTTATATCAGCCTTGGGAAGGTTTATAAGGAGTATCCAAAATCATGGTACCCTGCAAAAAAGGTAGACTATTTCAAGTTATCATACATTTTTTGCGCGCTAGCGAGGCGCACAGCATCAAACTTTACTGAGCGAGCAGCGCCGTGATGAAAGCCGCTCAGTTTGTGGGTTTTTTTATTTTGAATTTACAAGGTGTTGTTAAGTTAGGCGGCTAAGTGAAGAGTATGCTAACTTGGAAGTCGCTAGGCTGGGTGTTGGCTTAATTCATGCTTAGCTGTAGATTGCGTTAGGCTTAGTGTAAAATAATGGGTTAATAAAAATTTAAGATGGAAAATAATGTTTGAAACAGTAAAGCAACTTGCTGGCTACGCTCATGCGCTACGTCTCTTAGTTGAACGTGATTTATCCAGTCGTTACAAAGGAACGATGTTTGGCTTACTTTGGTTAATTTTGCAGCCGCTGTTAATGGTTGTGGTTTATTCCTTTGTATTTTCGGTCATTATGAAAGTCAGAATTCCAGGGGCAGTTGATAATCCCTATCATTTTGCGGTGTATTTAATGGCTGCGATGATGCCGTTTATGGCATTTCAAGATGCCATTACCGCTGCAAGTTCAGCATTATTTGTGAATGCTGCATTATTGCAAAAAAGTACGATTCCGCCGTTATTATTGCCCTTAGTCCCCATTTTATCGACGGTAGTGACCGAGCTGATTGCCTTGCTCATTATTATTATCGCGACCTGGGTATTATTAGATCAAGTCTCTGTATATCTATGGATACTGCCGTTACTCATTGTGGTGCGCTTAATGATTAGTCTGGGTCTGGGGTATATCATTGCTATTTTATCGGTGTTTATTCAAGACTTACGTCAAGCACTTGGCTTGTTGCTCACTATTTTGATGTTTTTAACACCGATTGTGTACCCGGTCGAAATGGTCCCCCCAGAATTTTTAGGCTGGAATGATATTAATCCTTTTTATCATTTATTAGATGCTTATCGTTCAGTCATTCTTCGTGGTGAATTACCCGGTGAGGGCTTTTACTGGGTGTTATTATTTGCCTTCTGTTTACTCGGATTTGGGATTGCGTTTTTTCAAAAAACCATTATTCGTGCCAAGGATTTTGTATGAGTGCAGTCATCGCTAAGCAACTGGGCAAAGTCTATCAGCGTTATCAAAGACCTGTGGACAGTTTGAAAGAGTGGGTCTTGCGTAGAAAATATCATGAAGAATTTTGGGCGTTACAAGAGGTAAGTTTCCATTGCGAGCCAGGTGAAGTTTTTGGTGTGGTAGGCGATAATGGTGCGGGTAAAAGTACCTTGCTGAAAATTTTAGCGGGAACGTTAAAGCCAACCCATGGCGAACTCATTGTCAATGGCCGTGTATCGGCGATCTTGGAATTAGGATCCGGCTTTCATCCAGAATATACGGGTTTGGAAAATATCAAATTAGGCTGTGCAATGCTGGGTTTGAATGAGCAACAAACCTTGGCCAAAATCCCAGAAATTATCGATTTTTCCGAGCTGGGGGATTTTATCAAACAACCCGTAAAAAGTTATTCGTCCGGTATGTTTGTGCGTTTAGCGTTTGCAGTGGTGACCTCTGTTGACCCTGATGTGTTAGTGGTTGACGAAGCTTTATCCGTGGGCGATCAGCATTTTCAGAAAAAAAGCATGGATCGCATGATGGCGTTTAAAGATCAAGGTAAGTCTTTGCTGTTTTGCTCGCACAGTCTGTATCATGTTAAAGAGCTGTGTGAACGTGCGATCTGGTTGGATAAGGGTATCGTGCGCATGCAGGGCAAAAGTTCTGAGGTGATCGATTTTTATAACGACCATGTCCGCCAACAAAATCGGGTTTCTGTGGCTGTTTCATCCACGGTGAGCAGTGCGACCATAAAGCCTGTGCCAGTCTCTGAGGATAACGGCTCTTTAACGGCCCATTTAACGGAAGCGAGTTTATTGGATGTCAACTTTGATACTCACGGCAGACCTCTTTATCGCACTGGCGAGCGCTTTGCGCTCAAGGTGCTGGCAAGCGTGCAAGCGTCTTTGGCGATAGATGATGTGCATATTGGCATCATTATCAAGCGTAACGATGGGGTGCAATGTTTTGGGGTCAGTACCGTATTGGATGATAAGGTACTGTTTCATATTAGTGGTCGTGAGTTTGGTGTGGTGTATGAAATACCACATTTAACCTTATTATCTGGGGTCTATAGTTTGGAAATTTGGTTGATTGATGCCACCAGTGCACATGTGTATGACTCCATTCAAAGTTGCTGTGAATTTAGAGTCAGCCAGCCAGGGACCGAGGTAGGGGTGACTTATTTTGAGCATTCATGGTTAGCGCCATAACTAGTTATTGAATGGATTTATGAATCTTTGGTTTAAATATCATATTTTGCTACCCTTATTGGCGCGGCTACCGCAAGTGCTCGCCTATCGATCTGTCAGTTTGATTGCACGTTTTGCCAAAGTACCGCTGGGCGTGGACTGCGAAGTGATTAAACAGCAAATTCACAGTGTCTTTGAAACTAAATCTCCGGCAGAAATTGAGCAAAATTTGCGTTATTTTTTGGGCTTAATGGAACGAGAAGCTTTAGACACTTGGTTTTTTAGAACCTTGAGCACGGTGGAACAGGTCGATGCTTTCGTGCGTTTGGAAAACTTGGAATATATTACCCAAGCTCGCGCAGCAGGAAAACGCGTCATTATAAGCAGTGGTCACTTTGGACGCTTTTGGATGGCGGGCGTGGGTATGCAAGCCCATGGGGTTTCGGTGGGTACTATTACCCGCGATGGCGGTGATGAAAATGCGCATGGCTTACCTGAGGAAGAGTACCGCTACCGTTTAAAAAAATTACGTTGGTTACAAGAATGTTTTGGTGGACCGTTTCTGGTCGAAGGTGACCTCGTTCGACCCATCTACCGTGCGCTAGATGAGCATGTCATGGCATTATTTATCGATGTACCTTATTTAGATAATAAAAATGGCTGTATAAATTTGCCATTTTTAGGCAGAATGGCACGTTTTCCATTAGGGGCTGCTCACATAGCGAAAAAAGCCGAAGCTTTAATTGTACCGTTTTATGTTTTTGAATCGAGATCTGGATTAACGGCGCGGTTTTATGAGCCCATTGATACCAATAGTTTGAGTGAAGAAGAAATAATGTTGCAGTTGGTAAATTTATTAGAAGCTCAGATTCGAGAATTACCCGAGCAATGGTGGTTATGGCAGGCTTTGCCCTTATTTTGGGCGGAATAAGAACTTTTATAGCATGCTTTGGCTCAAGCAACTTCACCGAATTTGCGTGGCTGTATTATTAAAAGACATCATTTAATGAATAATAAATACGAATTTAAGTTAAATCCCCATGAAGCAAACGATTCGCATATGGGACTGGCACGCCGCATTAAACGTGGTGAGAGCATTTTAGAATTAGGATGTTCGAGTGGCTATTTATCGCGTTTTTTAAAACAAGACCTAGGGTGTCATGTTGTTGGCATAGACATTGATCCGCAGGCGTTGGCACAGGCCGCAGAATTTTGTGATTTAGCGCTAGTCGCTGATTTGGATCAAGACGCTTGGTTACCACAAATTGCAGGGGAGCGCTTTGATACCATACTCTGCGCGGATGTCTTAGAGCATTTGAAAAATCCAGCGGCCGTCCTAAAAAACTTGCAGCCCTATCTAAAGCCTAATGGCCGCGTGCTTGCTTCAATTCCAAATGTGGCGCATGCCTCAATCCGCTTGGAATTGTTACAAGGGCATTTTGATTACGAGCGCTTAGGTATTTTAGATGACACTCACTTGCACTTTTACACCCTAGACGGCTGTATCGGGATGCTCATGCAAGCCGGCTATCTGTGTCAAGATGTGGCTTATAGTATTCATGATTTAGCTGACGAGGTCATTGTTGAACATTTACAGAATGTTGGACTTGAAGCTTCCGCCGCGTGTCGCAAATTATTACATCAACCTGAAGCGACAGCGTTTCAGTTTATCCTTGAAGCTCGGCCTGCGGCCCCAGAATTACTGCGACATAAGCCTCCTGCGCTGACCCCCAAACCCTTAGTCAGTTCCGGGGCGTTCTATAGCTTAAAACAAGAAGCTATCGAAGAATTAGAGCGGCAAGTGCAGTTGTTGCAGGAAGATCGTAAACGTGTCATCAGCGAATTAAACGCTCAAAGTGTCCACAATGAGAATCATTTAAAAAACATAGCCGCTTTGCAAGAGCAAGTCATTGTTTTGCAGAAGCAGCGTGATGCCGAGCAAGTTCATAATCAAAATCATGCTAAAAGTATCCGTGCATTTGAGCAACGTGTGCATGCGCTAGAGTTAGAACGAGATGCTGAAAAAATACACAATAAAAATCACCAATTAAATATTAAAGAGCTTGAGAAAAGCTTGGCGGTGGTGGAAACCCAGCTCTTGGTAGTGCAACAGGCTCTGGATGCAGAAAAAGTGCATAATGCTAACCATCTGCAAAACATCAAAGCATTGCACTTAAAAGTTGAGGCGCTTGAGCTAGAACGTGATGCCGAAAAAACCCATAATGCTAACCATCAGCAAAATATCAAGGCTTTGCAACTCAAAGTCGCGGCCTTAGAGCAAGATTGCGATGCCGAAAAAACGCATAATTTAAATCATCAAAAAAATATTAAGGCTTTTGAAGCAAAAGTAGCAGCTTTAGAATTGGAACGCGATGCCGAGAAAATTCATAATCTAAATCATCAACAAAATATTGCGGCCTGGGAACAAACAGGGCGTATTTTAGATGAAGGTTTGTTTGATTTAACTTTGCGGCTTGAAGGCTTAGAAAATCAGAAGCAGCATTTAATTGCCCAATTTGATGGTGAACGTGCACATTTTGTACAATTATTAGCGGGTAAAGAACACCACATCGCCGAATTGCATAACCAATTGCAGGGCTTAAATGCTGAAGTTGAGCGTTTAGAAGCAGTTTTGCAACGGGTACATAATAAAATTAGCTATCGCACGGTGCGTTTCCTGAAGGATACGCCACGTAAATTAGCGAAGTCTATGGTGAGACGTGGCGGTCGTGTTGATTTTGTCACCCAGGAAGTTGCAGAAAATTCTCCGCCAGTGACTTTTGAGGATAACTATAATGTACACGATTACAGTGCATGGCTAGCGCGATATGGTGATATTGGGCATAAATTGTCCGAATATCAAGCAACCTACCAGACCTGGAAAGCAGCACCCAAAATTGCGATTTTGATGCCAGTCTATAATCCGACCCAAGATTGCTTAGTCGAAGCTATCGAATCGGTGTTAGCACAAGTTTATCCTTTTTGGGAGTTATGTATTGCTGATGATGCCTCAACTGAAGCTTATGTCACCGAGGTATTACAACGCTTTGCTGCCCAAGATCAACGCATTAAAGTGATGCGCCGTACACAAAATGGACATATTTCTAAAGCCTCAAATAGTGCCTTAGAGTTAGTGACTGCAGATTATGTGGCGTTGATGGATCATGATGATGTGCTCACACCCGATGCTTTATTTTGGGTTGCGCAAACAATCATTGAGCATCCGAACGTCCAGCTCATTTATTCCGATGAAGATAAGTTAACCGATCAAGGGCAGCGTTATGGCGCCTACTTTAAGCCCGATTGGAATCCTGAGTTATTGTTATCGCACAATTTTATTTGTCATTTGGGCGTGTATCGTACCCAAAAAGTTCGGAGTCTAGGGGGATTTGATCCCGCATTTGATGGTGCTCAAGATTACGATTTAGCATTACGCTACTCTGCAACCCTCGTTAGCAATGAAATTCAGCATATTTCGCGGATTTTATATCATTGGCGGGCAACGCCCGGGAGTACGGCTAATGGTATCCATGAAAAGCCATATGCTGAGCCATTAATCCGTCGAGCAGTTGAAAAATCTTTGGCGGCGAAAGGTATTGCGGCTGAGGTGATGGCACATCCACGTTTGCCGGGTGCGTTGCGCGTACGTTATAAATTACCTAAAGAATTGCCTTTGGTGAGTATGATTATTCCCACGCGTAATGGGTTTTCTTTATTAAAACGTTTTGTGGATAGTATTTTAGATCGAACCGATTATACGAACCCACCAACTTCCGCAGCAATCGCAGCAGCTTGTTGCAGGCTGGCCACGGGGTCTTCCACAACCAGCGTGAGTGCGGCGTTGTAGGTCAC
>SXGT01926440.1_pt1 | contig 14407 bp, 10 predicted proteins | sample 3176221 | NCBI WGS metagenome assembly SXGT01 (sample SAMN11356862, study PRJNA531348) | freshwater metagenome | isolation source: freshwater sample F1-120 | place: China: Fuxian Lake, Yuxi | collected 2017-12-25
GGTGCCGGCGTCGGCGACGGCGCCGCTTCGACCTTGCGCGAGAAGCCGCGCGCCGCAGCCTGCTGGCGAACCGCCTCGAGCACGGCCGTCTCGAACTGCTTGTCGCCGGCGGCGCCGAGCTTCTTCTGCTCGGCGAGCACGAACGCATCGCGTTGTTTGCCGATCTCGGCGACCTTCGCCTTCAGTTCGTCGCGCTTCTTCCGCTGGGCGTCGATGTGCGCGCGCAGTTCCGGCACCGCCAGTGTGCGCAGCGCTTCGGGCAGATCCTCCTTCTTCACGGCCTCGAGCTTGAACATCGGATCGACGCAGGCGTCGACGAGGTCCCAGTGGGCGTTCCAGTAGAGCCCCGAGGCCTTGGTCTGGCACCGCATCGCCGCCGCCGCGGAATTGAGCGAGGACGCGTTGCCGTCCTGCGCCGACTGGTTCAAGGTCCAGCCGTCGCGCTGCGCCCCGTAGGGCACGTAGGTCGGGTTCATCGCGACGCTGAGCTCGGCGAGCTGCGCATCGAACGGCGTCACGATCACCAGCGTGTTGTCCTTCTCGATCGCCGAGAACTGGCCATCGGCGAGCTTCGCGACCGTGCGCCAGGCAGGCGCCAGTTCGTCGGCCGGATTGCCGCAGTAGATCGAGTTGACCACGATGCCGCGGCCGATGGCGAGCTTGCACATCTCTGCGCAATCCACGGCCTTGTCCTGCTCGGCACTCTCGTTGCCGGCGACGAACAACAACTTCAGCCCATCCTGACCGGGCGACCAGTGCAGTTGCGCAACTGCGGCCTGCAACACGCGGGCGACGTATTCCTCGCCGCCGTTCGTGGTCAACGCGAACAGCTTCTGCGACACCAGGTCGAGGTCGGTGGTGAAGTCGGTCTCGACCTTCACCCAGCCCTTCGCCGCGTCGTGCGCCGAGCACCCGAAGGTCAGCAACGCCACCCGCAGGGTCGGCGCCGGCTGCAGCGTCGCCAGGTCGTTCACCACGGCCCACAGGTTCTGGCGCGCGGCGTTGATCAGGCCGTCCATGCTGCCGCTGATGTCGAGGCAGATGGCGAGGTCGATCGGCTTCGTCGCCGCCTTCGTCGCCGGCTGCGGCAGCGGGACCAGCGGCGCCGTGACGATCGGCGGCGCCACCGGAGTTGCAGCAGGAGCCTGCGCCAGCAGCGGGGCGCCGGCGAGCAACGGGAACAGGAAGAGGACGCGGTTCATCGGATGGACTCCTTGGTCTCCAGGGTCTGCACAGGCTGGGGCGGCGGCACGATCAGCACGTTCTTGCCGTCGACCTCCAGCAGGATTTCACCGCCGAGCGACAACACACCGGGGCGACGCTCGCCTTCGAGGCGGCGCACCAGTGCGAAATAGTCGGCACTGCCGATCTCGACGCGGCGGTCGGGTTCGAGTTTCCGGGCGACGACGGCATTGCCGTCGATCCAGCGGTTGCCGCGCAACAGGAACGCACGATCGCACACCTGCTGCACGTTGGCGGTCTCGACGATGGCGAGGTTCTGGTCGAGGAAGGCGTTGCGCGGGTTGGCGCACGACTGCAGCTTCATCGCCCACAGGTTGTCACCCTGGTTGTAGGCCCCGATTCCGCTGCGGGTCGCGATCGCGCGGCCGGACAACGCCTCCTGGCACGCCAGCGTCAGTGCCGCCCAGTCGTCGAGGCGACTGCCCTCCGTGGCGAGGAACGCGGTGTACTCGCCGAGCACGCCAAAACGCGTCGACAGGCGCAGGATCTCGTCGCGCAGCTCACGCAGGCGCGGATCGGCGAACGGGTCGGTGCCGGGGCGCACCAACGGCCCACCGAGATCGCCGCCCTGCTGTCGCAGTTCGTCGACCAGGAAGGCGATCTGGCGGCTCGCCCACAGGCGCGGCACGAACCCGTGCGCAGTCGACGCCGAGCGCACCGGCAACGCGAACTCGAATGCGCGGGTGCCGTCCAGCCCGCGACCCGACAGCACGAAGTGCAGGTCCCCTTCGCCGCGATAGCGCCCGAGCAGCACGAGCTGGTCGCCGACGAACAGGTCGGGCAGCGCGCGCGGCAACAGGTCGGCGATGCGCGAGCCTTCGCCGGCGCGCGGCGCGACGGTGAGCGTGGGTTCGGCGAGCACCGGGTGGCTCAGGCGCGCGAACGTGCGCGCGACCTTCACCTCGACGTCTTCGTCCGGCAGCACGTAGGTCGTCATGGCGCGCGTCGTCTCGGCGATCGCGTCGAGCAGCGGCACGTTGACGTCGTGGCCGACGCCGAAGCTGAACACGCGCCGCCCGTGCGGATTGCCGGCGGCGACCATCGTCTTCAGTTCGCGTTCGCTGGTCGGCCCGACCGTCGGCAGGCCATCGGTCAGGAACAACACCAGCGGCACGGTGCCGGGCAGCACCGGCGCCCGCAGGGCTTCGACCAGCGCGTCGTGGATGTTGGTGCCGCCGAGCGGGCGGATGCCCTCGATGTAGGCGCGGGCCGCCGCCAACGAGGCCGCACTCTTCTCGACCGGCGCCGCGAATGCGCGCGTGACGTCGTTGCCGTAGTCGAGGATCTGGATGCCTTCGCCGGGAGCCAGCGCCTCGATCACCTGCAGCGCCGCCGCCTTCGCCTGGTCCATCTTCTTGCCGGCCATGCTGCCCGAACGATCGAGCACCAGCGTGACCTCGCGCCGCATGGCGGCATGCGCCGCCGAGGCGCCGGGGGCGTTCGCCATCAGCAGGAAGTAGCCGCCGCCGATCGTCGGATCGGGATAGGCGAACAAGGTCGCGGTCGGCCGGTCGGCCGTGGTCGCCGTGGTGAAGCTCAGCCGGAAGGCGCCCGGCACGCGCTGGCCGCGGGTGGCCACTGCGAGCGACCGCGACTGCGGCCCGGCCTTCTCGACGACCAGCTCGTGGCTCACCGAGTGGCACAAGCCGATCAGCGCGCGCGCCCGCAGATCCACCGTGATCCGCCACGGCACGTCGGCGCCGATCATCTCGCTGCGCGGCAGCACGTAGTCGGCGCGATCGCCGTCGACTTCGAGCACGTGATCCCAGGTGACGCGCACCTTCTGCTGGCCGCGCGCCGGCACCGGAAACACGCTGCTGCGCAGGCAATTCCAGCCGGAGAACTCGAGCAACGCCGGGTCCTTCAAGTTCCGGGTGATCTCGTCGTACAGGGCCCGCGCTTCGTCGCGCGGCAGGATGCGCGCCTGCGGCTCGGGTGCGGCCCCCAGGAACGTGAACTGCGACACTGCGGCGTCGGCGGGCACCGGCAGCAGTACGACCGCTTCCTGGTCGCGGTAGCCAGGGTTGTACAGATCGAGTTCGAGCGTCGTCGTCGCCGCCCGATCGACGATGCGCACATGCGCTGTGACCGCCGTCACGCGCACGGGTTCGGTGCCGAACGGCACCAACGCCGCCCGGTGCGGCAGCACCCACTGGTGGGTCGATTGGGCCGGCAGCACCGCAGCCACGGCCAGGAACGGGATCAGGATGGAGTCGGCTCGCATGTCACCTCGCTTGTCGACACAACAGACGGCCAAACGGGCATCGCCGCGGTAAGTGCTGCGTAAGGCGGCTTGACGGACCGGGCCGGGCGCTTACTTTCCCATGCAAAGCCAAAGCCGGAACCCATGGAACTGCGCGACGCCATCGACCAGATCTCGACCATCCGCACGCAACTGGCGGCGACCGAACGGTTGCGCAGCTTGCGCGCCGTGCCGGTCGCATTGTCAGGCTTGCTGGCGATCCTCGCCGCCATCGCCCAGATGCTGTGGCTGGAGGATCCACTGTCCTACCCGCGCCGCTACCTGCTGATCTGGTGTGGTGCGGCGCTGGTCAGCGGCATCGTCGCCAGCCTCGTCGTAGCCCGGCGCGTGCTGCGCTGCCCCGGTGCCCTGGGCGTCGCCAACGCGCGCCTCGCCGCGATGCAGTTCGCGCCGTGCCTCGTCGTCGGCGCGGTCGTCACCTGGTTCGTCGTCACCCGCATGCACGACCGGCTGTGGGTGCTGCCGGGACTGTGGCAACTGCTGTTCGGTCTCGGCAACCTCGCCGCGCATCGCCTGCTGCCAGCTCCGGCGCTGTCGATCGGCGTGCTGTTCCTGGCGTCGGGGACCTGCTGCCTGTGGTTCGAGGAACGCGCGCTCGATCCGTGGGCGATGGGCCTGCCGTTCGCCGCCGGCCAGCTGTCGCTCGCCGCGATCCTGTGGTGGCACCACGAACGCGCCGAGGTGCGGGAATGAGCGACAAGAAGACCATCGACGGTCGCTACGCCTACGAAGGGCTCGACCGGGTGCTGCACGAGAAGGCGCGGCTCGGGATCGTGACGTCGCTCGCGGCGCGCGCCGACGGGCTGCTCTTCACCGACCTGAAGAACCTCTGCAATCTCACCGACGGCAACCTGTCACGGCACCTCACGGTGCTGCAGGAAGCCGGCATCGTCGAGATCCACAAGGGCTACCGCGGTCGTCGCCCGCAGACGTTGACGCGCCTGACCGAAGCCGGGCGCCGGCGGTATCTCGAGTACATCGCGGTGCTCGAAGCCGTGCTGGCCGACGCCGTCGATGCCGCCAAGGTGGCGCGCAAGGTGAGGCGCGTGCTGCCGGAAGGCTTCAGCCCGGCGTGAGTGCGTCCTCGCTGCAGTTGACGGTGCTGGGCTCGGGCACCGCCGTGCCGGTCGCCGACCGCTTCGCTGCCGGCTACCTGGTGACGGCCGGCGAACGCCGCCTCATGGTCGATTGCGGGCCGGGCACGCTGCGGCGGCTGGCGCAGGCCGGCGTCACGTTGGCACAGCTCGACGCGGTGCTGCTGACGCACTACCACACCGACCACTGTGCCGACCTCGCGGCGTTGCTGTTCGCGTTGCGCTCGCCGCACTTCGCCGGCCGCGCGCCGATGCACGTGTTCGGTGCGCCAGGGCTTCTGCGGCTGGTCGAGAAGTTGACCGAAGCGTGGCCGTGGCTGCTGCCGCGGGGCTACGAACTGGCGCTGCACGAACTTGCGCCGGGCCCGTTCATCGCCGCTGGGATCGACGTCACCGCGGTGCCGATCCGCCACACGGCGCAGAGCCTCGGCTACCGCGTTGCGCACGCCGGCCGCAGCATCGCGTTCTCGGGCGACGCAGACGAATGCGACGAACTGGTCGAACTCGCGCGCGGCACCGATGTGTTCGTGTGCGAAGCGGCGACGCCCGACGGACAGAAGATCGACGGCCATCTGACCCCGTCGCTGACGGCGCGCTACGCGGCGCGGGCCGGGACCAAACGCCTCGTGCTGACGCATTTCTATCCCGAGTGCGAGGACCACGACTTGAAGGCGCAGGCGGCGACGCAGTTCGCCGGCGACATCGTGCTCGCGCACGACCTGATGACGGTGCCGGTCGGGCGCGGCTGATCACTGCAGGGCGCGGGCGAGAGCTGCGGCGGCGGCCTTGCGTTCGGCGTCGGTCGCTTCGGCGTACGGCAGTTCGCGGCGACCAAGCCGACGTTCAACGTGCTGCACGAGTTCGCGCCCCGACCAGCCGGTGTCGAAGGCAGTCGTGAGGAAGTGCGTCAACGCCGTCGCCTCGGCGAGCGTGCCGCCGGCCGCTTCATGCAGGCGCAGGTGGTTCGTGAACGAGTGGAACGACTGCGTGCGGTCGGCGACCCGTCCGGTCAGCGCGGGCCGGATCCTGGCGAGCACCGGATTCGGCGTCGCCTCGGCGAGCACTTCCTGCAACACCGGGTCGTAGCGCAGGAACAGCTCGCCGAAGCTCACGTCCGCGACCGCACTCTCGAGCAGCTCGGCGACGAGCGGGACCGGGCACAGCAGCAGCGGGCCGAGCGGCACGCGCTTCTCACCGGCGACGAACCGCGATGCGAACTCGTCGAGCACGATCTTCGTCGCCTCGGGATGGCCCCAGCGCACCATCGCCGCGAGCACACGGTCGTAGTCGTCACGTTCCTTCACCGGCACGTACTTGCGCAGGCCCGCCGCGCGACGGGCCGCGAACTCGGGATCCCACGCAGCGAGCACTTCGAGGTTGTCGAGGTGCTCGCCGACCGCGATGGCGAGCTTGCCGGTGTCGGCGATCGTGACCCCGAGCGCATCGAGCTCCTCGACCACCAGCGTGCGCGCCCACGGCACGTTCGCGCGCGCCACCGGACCGAGCACGAGGTCGACCAGGAACCGCCGGTCGCGTTCGGGAGACAGCGCGTCCCACGCGGCGCGGTAGCGCGCCAGCGCCGCCGCCGACAGCAACTGCACGCCGTCCGGATGCAGGTATCCCACAGCGGCAAGGAACGAGTCGCGGTCGTCGGTGCACGGCGGCTTCGCCTCGAACGACTTCGCCAGCGTTGCCTGGAAGCCGGGCGACGTGTGCGGCATGCGCCAGCCCGGGAGTTGCTGCAGGTGCCAGGTGATCTGCGAGAGGGCCCGCGGACCACCGGCGGCGAGCAGTTCGACGATGCGTGCCGGCGCGAGCGTGCCGGTCTGCACGACGGTGGCGACGTCGTCGCGCGTGAACAGGTCCCAGTAGAGGCCGTTGCGCAGTGGCACCTTGCCGTGCTCGCCGCCGGCCACGACGAACTCGCCCTTCGCATCGTCCCGCACCAGGAACGTCAGCGCGCTCTCCTGCCGAGCACGGAGCGACTGCACCACGCCGACCGACTTGCCGGTCCGGTTCTCGAATGCACGAATCGCCAGGTCCCCTCCCAACACACGCGACGACACCTCTGTACGGCCATCCTTCGGTACGGCTTCGGTTTCCACGATGACGTCGGCCCGCGCCATCAGGCCCGAGAGACCAGGGGGCTCGTCGAAGTGCTGGGCGCCACCCGGATCGACGCGACCGGACAGCGTGTCGTTCGGTCCGGAACCCGTACCCGGCCCCCACGCGAACCACGCCGCGACGCCGGTGCACGCCGCGACCAGCAACCACGCGCGCCACGCCGGCGCGACCGCCGGCACCGGCTCCGCCGGCAGCGACCGTGCCGCCGCCCGCACCGCGGCCTGCACGCGCGCCACCGCTTCGCCATCGACAGCGGCTTCGCGCCGCAGCAGACGTTCCAGTTCGAGTTCGTTCACGACACGTTCTCCTTTTTGCCGAGTGTGCGGCGCAACCGTTCCAACGCCCGCCGCAGACGGCTCTGCACCGTCGCCCGCGGCACGCCGAGCAGCGCCGCGACCTCGTCGTAGCTGCGTTGTTCGGCGTAGTGCAGGGTGACCACCTGCTCGAGTTCCGGCGGCAGCTCCCGCACCGCCGCGAGCACGTTCTCGCCCGGTGCCGCAGGATCGTCGGCTACCGGCTCCTCGGCGAACTGCACCATGCCGCCACGGCGGCGGCACTCCACCTTGCTCAGGGTGCGCACCACGCCGAGCAGGTAGGCCCCGACCCGATCGCGCTCCAGCCGATGGGAGTTGCGCAACACGGCGACGAACGCTTCCTGCGTCAGGTCCTCGGCGCGATCGGCCCCAAACCGCCGGCGGAACCAGCCGAGCACCCAGGCGGTGTGCGGTTCGAGTTGCGCCGGATCGACCATGCGGGCACTACGTGCCGGAACGGGCGCCGGCGGTACGGGATTCTGCAGAATCGTGCCCGCACGGGTGGAGTTCAGGCCATGCCCCGCAACTGCCGATGCCATGGCGTGACGACCACGAAGAACACCCCGAGTCCTGCCGCCAACAAGGCGCTACCCTGCCCGACCGTGAACACCCTGGCGATCGACATCGGTGGTTCGGGCCTGAAGGCCACGGTCGTGGACAGCGCCGGCACGCTGCTGTGCGACCGCGTGCGCATCGACACGCCGGTCGGGTCGCCACCCGACGCGATCGTCGCGATGCTGGTCGAACTGGTGCGCGAGCTGCCGGCCCACGAGCGCGTCGCCGTCGGCTTCCCCGGCATGGTGCGCGACGGGATCGTGCGCACGGCTCCCAACCTCGGTCACGACGACTGGCAGGGCTTCGACCTGGCGAAGGCGCTCGCCGAAGCCTTGCGCAAGCCGGTGCGCGTCGCCAACGACGCCGACGTGCAGGGCCTCGCGGTGATCCGCGGCAAGGGCGTCGAGGTCGTCGTCACGCTCGGCACCGGCTTCGGCACGGCGCTCTACGCCAACGGCCGGCTGTGCCCCCACCTCGAAATCGCGCACATGCCGTTCCGCAAAGGCGAGACGTTCGACACGCAGCTCGGCAACGCAGCGCGCAAGGAAGTCGGCTCCAAGAAGTGGCGCAAGCGCGTGCGCAAGGCGATCGAACTGCTGCGCACGCTGACGCACTTCGACCACCTCTACATCGGCGGCGGCAACGCCAAGAAGGTGTGCGCGGCGCTCGGCGACGACGTGTCCTACGTCGACAATTCGGCCGGGCTGTCGGGTGGTGCGAAGCTGTGGGCCCAGCCCGACTGATCGCCACGGGCGCCAGCAACCTGGCGCGCATGATGCTGGCGGTGCTCGACGCCGAACGGGCGCACCGCGGCGGTCCGGTGGCGATGCATGCCGCCGGTGGCCATGGCCGGTCGTACTGCATCCGCAGCCGCTTCCTGGTGCGCGGTCTCGGCCCGATCGACCAATACGCGCTGTGGCAGCAATGTCCGCCCGACGACGGCGGGAAACGGAAACGGGGCCGTTCCTGCAGCGCAGGAACGGCCCCGTCAGGCACCCGAGGCGCCTTGCGGCTCTCGGCTCAGTTGCCGATGACCCAGCCCGCAGCGTCACCCATGGTGAAGCCGAAGGCGTTCGCCGCCGGATCCAGGATCGCCGGCTGGTTGTAGAGCAACACGCCGTTCAACACCGGCAGGTTCGGGATCGGGAAGCTCCACGTCGCCGTGGTGCCGACGCCGACGAAGGTATCGGTCGCGTCCAAGCTGACGCGCAGCGGGCAACCCGGAGCGCCGACGATCGCGAGATCGACCGGCAGCGGGCCGAAGCCCGAGGTCGTGTTGCTGGTACCGATCGCCATCACGCCGATCGCGAACGGCATGTTGTCGACCGTCACCGACAGGTTGCCGCCGAGCTGCGGCAGGGTGACGTAGGTCTGGTGCGCGATGCCCAGCGAACCGACGCAGCCCTTGCCGAAGAAGCCGTGGCCCGAAGCGCCGGTGATGTTGTTCGTGCCGTAGTAGATCGTGCCGCTCCAACCGCGCGGCGAGTTCAGGTTCGTGCCGGTGAACGCACCCGCGGTCGACAGCGAAGCCGCGCCAGCCGTCAGCGACAAGTCGGTGTTGGCATAGGTCGTCAGCGCGGTCAGCGTGAGGTAACGCGGAGCGATACCGACGTAGCGCATCGCGACGCCGTACGAACCGGCCGGGATGTGCAGCGGCTGCGAGAACTGCGCGTTGAACGGCGTGCCGGAGACGGCCGCCGACGTGCCGGCGGCAGTGCCGACCTTCGTCCAGTTCGCAGCGACGAACTCGGAGCCCTGGTAGGTGCCCTGCTTCAGGTAGTAGTCGACCGTGAACGCAGTGTTCAACGTCGCCGAGATCGAGTCGAACGAATTGATCGTGACACCCAGCGGGTTCAGCACGTCGAGGTTGTAGTACAGGGTCGCCGGCGAGCCGACGCTGTTGTTGGGGACGAGAGTCGTGGTCAGCTGCTGGAGCGGCACAATCGTCGTCGTTCTCACCGACGTCTTGCAGTTGCGCGTCGCCGTCAGCGTGACGTTGACCGCGTTGCCGTTGGGATAGACCCACACCGGGTTCTGCGCGTTGCTGTCGACGATGCTGTCGCCGTCGAGGTCCCAGGCCCACGCCGTAGCCGCCGGGCTCGTGGTGTCGGTGAACTGCACCGTCAACGGTCCGATCAGGCCGTACGTGAAGTTGGCGACGATGTTGTCGGTCTTGATGTAGGCCGTCTTGGTCAGAACGCTCGCCGGGTGGACCCCGTCGTTCGTCGTCAGCGTGACGTCGAAGTCACCGCACGTCGTGTAGGTGAACGACGGGTTCTGCAGCGTCGAGTCGACAATGCTGTCGCCGTTGAAGTCCCACGCCCAGCTGGCCACGCCGCCCGGCGCGCTGGTGAACGTCGTGTCGGTGAAGTTCACAGTCAGCGGCGACGTGCCGCTGGTGACGTTCGCGGTGAACGAGCTGTAGAGGCCGGACGCCGGCACGTAGGTCACTTCGATCACGACCGCGTGGTTCAACGTCACCAAACCGACGCCCGTGCCAGGGTAGCCCGTGCTGATGTAGGCACGACTGCCGAGCGCCGTGGCCGCCGTGCCGTGCACGTCGAGTGCCGGACCCGTGCCCGTGAACGTCTGGATCGGCAGGTCGCACTCGACGTTCAGGTCACCGAGGGACGCGTCGTACAAGAAGGGGGTCGTGAACGGGATGCTGATACCGAACGGGGTCGGGCCGACCTGAGCCGCTTGCGCTGCCCACGACACCACACCGCTGTAGCACGTCGCGAAGTCAGCACCTCGGTTGTTGGCCAGCGTCGTCGAGACGGCAGCCTGGTCGAGCGGGCTCGTCGACAACGACACCGTGCAGCCGGCCGTGTAGCTCGACGCCACCAGCGCGGTGTTCGTGTTCGGGCGCCACTTCAGGCCCGTGATCAGGATCGGAAAGTTGATGCCTTGCGCCGTGAAGTGCGAGCTGTCGTAGACGCATTGCTGCAGCAGGCCAGTGCCGCCGCGGCCCCACGGGAACAGGTTCGAGGAACTGCCTTCGACGGCGGCATAGCCGTTGGGCACGACGATGGAGAATTGCGCGGTCGCCGTGACGGCGAGGGCCGCAATCGCGGCGAGGGAAACGAGACGTTGCATGTGTCGATTTTCTGGTTGGAGAATCGGGTCAGACAGAACGAGCCGAGAGCGGAACCCTAGAGATTCGGCCTACCAAGGAAACCCCGTCACTTGCAACTTAGTGCCATCAGCCTCCGCATTTGCCCTCCTCCGTACGCTGCCGAACCAGCAACTCCCCCTGCCATGGCAACATGCGTGTCGACCGGACACCGGAATCCGAACTCGCCTGGCGGTGTCCGCCTGGAAGGGACCAATCGACAAGAAATCGGCATTGGACCGAACCTGGAGCGCCCCGCGTGCCACCAACCGTGCGCCACGATGACGCCAACCATGCAACTCGACGAACTGACGCAGGAGCTGACGCCGCGCATTGAGCGGTTGGCCCGCCACCTGTGCGGAGCCGCGGCGGCGGACGGAGCGCAGGAGGTGTTTCGCGAACTGACGCGCTCCTGGCCGACGTTCCGCGGCGAAGCGTTGCCGACGACGTGGGCGCATCGCCTCGCCGTGCGCACGCTGGTGCGCTTCGCCACCCGCCACCGCCGACAGCAAGAACGGGAACCCGCGGCGAGTTCGCTGGCGCTGACCCTCGACGAGACCGCGGTCGCCAGTTTCGCGGCGGAACCGTTCACGGCGCTGGCGGCGGCCGAACGGCGCGCGCGGGTGCACATGGCAATCACCCGGCTGTCGCCGCCCCTGCGCGACGTGCTGGTGCTGCGCGCGATCGAGGGCATGGACTACGCCGCGATCGCCGCAGCGCTCGAACTGCCGGTCGGGACCATCAAGTCGCGCATCGCCGCCGCCACCCTGCGGTTGGCCGAACTTCTGCAAGATCTCGGAGACGACGCATGAACCCTGCAATCCCTGGTTTCGACGACGCGACCCTGGTCGCGTGGCTCGACGGCGAACTGTCGCCGGCCGCCGCGGAGTCCATTCGCGTCGCCGTGACGCAGCACCGCGAACTCGGGCTGCGGGTGCAGCTGCTGCGCGCGGCGCGGGCCGAGTTCGTCTGGGCGACGCTCGAGCCCGAAAGCGCGCCGCCGACGACCATCGCGGCACGCCAGGTTCGCAAAGGATCGCTGCTGCCAGCGGTGTTCGCCGCTGCCGCATTGGCGATCGTCGTGTGGTTCGGCGCCAACTCCGGCAACGACGCCGATCGCGATGTCGCCGCCGAGAACGCGTGGCTGTCGCTGCGCTTGCGGCCAGTGCAACCGGCGTGGGATCTGTTCAGCGCCATCCGCTTCGAGCTCGAAGCCACGGCGAAGACCAACACTCCCGTCCGCATCGTCGCGCGCAAGCCTGGCGAAACCGATGCGCAGCTCGCCACGCGCGTGTTCGCCGACGACCCGACCGGCGTGCCGGTGGTGCTCGACGCCGAACTGACCCACCCGGACGGCCGGGTGCAGACGGGGCCCGTGGAACGCGTGGCGGCGACGTTCACGGCGACCACGTCGCGCGCCACCGTCGAACTCGTCGACGTGAAGTTGCCGCATCCGGGCATCAGCCCGCTGGTGAAAGCGAAGATCGAAGCCGCGGGCGTGAGCGAGGACTACTGGTGGGGCATCCAACGCGTGGGGCTCTGCGCGGTCCAGAGCGTCGTCGGTTGCCTGCCGGAAGAAGTCGGCGAGTACCGGTTGAAGCTGACGCTGCGGTCGTTCACCCCACTCGGCGATTCGCGCTTCCTGACCTTCAGCGAACCTCTCTCCGTGGCCACCGGCTTCGCGGTGCGCGGCGTGGTGTCGCCGTGGAGCGAAGCGGTCGACGGCATGAAGGCGCGCATCCTGTGCAACACCGATCGCCCGACGGCACAGAAGCCGCTCGTGGTCGCCTTGCAACTGCGCAACGAGTCGGATCGGCCGCGCTCCTACAACGTCACTGGCGTGACGCAGGCAGCCGTTCCGCAACCGTTCCACTTCGACCTCGTGCTCGACGGCGAACGCTGTGTCCAACGCGACGATCTCGGCGTCGTCACTGCGGCGATGACCTCGGACCTGGCGCACCCGGTCTCCACGAACCGGAGCATCGTGTTCCTCGCCGACTACTGGCAGCGCGCTGAAGCCCCCCTGTCGCGCCTGCGTGGCCGCCATCGCCTGGCTGTGCGGTTCCACTTCCAGATGTTCCTGTGGGACCCGGCCGACAACGAACTCTGGCAAGGCGAGATCCCGACGCCGGCGATCGACCTCGACTTCGGCAGCGACGTGCCGAAATGACTCAGCCGACGTTCTGCACCGCACGCACGCGCCGCATCAATTCGATCGCCGAGAACGGCTTGGTGAGGATTGGCGCGCGACAACGTTCGGCGAACGCCGCGGCCTCGTTCGAAGCGAGGTCGCCGGTCACGAACAACAGCCGTGACAGCCACTGCGGCGCCTGCCGCTCCAGCTGATCATGCAGTGCCGCACCGGAAGTGCCCGGCATGCGCAGGTCGCAGATGATCGCCGCGAACTCGGCCCCCTTGGCCAGCAACAGTTCAAGCGCGCGCGCGCCCGATTCGGCCTCGACCACTTCGTAGCCTTCGGCTGACGCCTGGCGGCTGATCATCGCCCGCACCAGCGGCTCGTCGTCGATGACGAGCAGTCGGGCACGGCCGGGCGTGCCCACCGCAGTGCCCGCGGGCAGTTCGGCGGCGGTGGCGCGCAGCGGCCGCCAGGGCCAGAGCAGACGGAAGCGGGCGCCGCCGCCGGGCGCGTCCTCGACCTCGACGCGGCCACCGTGCGCCCGCACGATCGCATCGACGACCGCGAGGCCGAGCCCGAGACCTTCGCCTTGCGCGCGCGTCGTCCAGAACGGCTCGAAGATGCGCGAGCGATCGCCGACCGGAACCCCCTTCCCCTGGTCCTGCACTTCGATCGACACGCCGTGGCTGCGTTCCTGCACCGTCACCCGAACGGTGCCCCCGCGAGGCGAAGCGTGCAGGGCGTTGCCGAACAAGTTGACGATCACCTGTGCGAAGCCAGTGGGGTCGGCATGCAACACCGACAACAAGGGCGGCACGTCGAGCTGCAAGGTGACGCCCGATGTCTGGAAGCGCGCCGTGAACTGCGCCGCCGTCGACTTCAGCACGTCGTCGACGTCGACTTCGCCTACTGCCAACGACGCGCCGCGCCCCAGCAAGGACATGCGTTGGACGATGACGCGACAACGATCGATCTGCTGCCGGACGATCGCGATCGCCCGCTGCCGTACCACAGGTTCGAGCGCTTCCAAGTCGTCAACGTGGCCGAGCATGGCGGTCAACGGGTTGTTGAACTCGTGCGCGACGCCGCCGACCAACGTCGACAACGCCAGCAGCTTCTCGTCGCGCTGCACCTGCTCGCGCAGGCGATCGCGTTCGCGCAGCGCATCGAGCTTCGCGCGCTCGGAATCGCTCATCACGACGACGATCAGGCTCGTCGCCACCACCACCTGCAGTCCGAGGTCGAACAGCGAGTTCAGGCGCAGCACGTAGCCGAAGAAATTCTCCGTCGCCGTCGGAACCGGACCGACCACGAGCACCGACACTGCGTACAGCAACCACAGCGCCCCCCAAACGGCACAGGCTCCACGCAGCACGGTGCGGCCGATTTCGCGCCCTTCCTCCGGACGTGTGCGGGACAACCGCGCGGCACGCCACATCACGAACGGCATCCACACGGCCTGGAACAACAACACGCTCTCGATCGTCGGCAGCGCTGCACCAACCACGAATGCGACCGCAAACACGACGACGAACCACCGGTGGGACTGCCAACTGCGACCGCGCA
>SXGT01030917.1_pt1 | contig 14406 bp, 9 predicted proteins | sample 3176221 | NCBI WGS metagenome assembly SXGT01 (sample SAMN11356862, study PRJNA531348) | freshwater metagenome | isolation source: freshwater sample F1-120 | place: China: Fuxian Lake, Yuxi | collected 2017-12-25
ATCACGCCGTCTTGGCCGACGGTCTTCATCGCTTCAGCGAGGTGCTTGCCGATCTCGGGATCGTTGTTGCCGGAGATCGTCGCGACTTGCGCGATCGCCTTGTAGTCGGTCGCGGGGACCGGCTTGGCCATCTTGTGCAGCGCCTCGACGACCTTGTCGCTGGCGATGCGGATGCCCTTGATCAACTCGGCGTGGTTCGCGCCCGCGATCAGGTAGCGCATGCCGCTCTCGGCGATCGCGCAGGCGAGCAAGGTCGCGGTCGTCGTGCCGTCACCGGCGACGTCCGAGGTCTTGCTGGCGGCTTCCTTGACGAGCTTGGCGCCGAGGTTCTCGTACGCGTCTTCGAGTTCGATCTCCTCAGCGACCGTCACACCGTCCTTGGTGACCGTCGGTCCGCCCCAGCCCTTGTCGAGCACGGCGTTGCGGCCGCGAGGACCGAGCGTAGAGACAACTGCCTTGGCGAGTTTCTGGGCGCCGCGAAGCACGGCTTCGCGAGCATCGTTTTCGAACACGAGTTGTTTGACCATCACATCCTCGACGGGGAATCTCGAACTGGTTGCGGGTGCCGCACTGGCGAACGCCGGCTGGTCCGGGGTGGACCGTGGGAGCTTGCGGGCGCTGACTTCAGGGCCGAGTTTGGACTCGGAGTAAAAGTCGCCGACCGCCGCCGACGTGGGGCGCGCGCGAAAGCAAAGCGGGTGCCGTCGCTGGAAGGCCTTCGGCCATCTAGGTGCCGCGCTTGCATCTCTCGTTCATTCCTCAACTTGAGTTTGGTCGGCGTCCCATGTGGGTGCATAGTGCAAAGTGCCGTGCGCGCCAAACTGGCAGGCGGTCCTTGGACGCGCGCCCACAACAGTGACATTCTGACATGAGCCGATTCCTGCCTCCATTCTTCCCCGCGTGCTTGGTCTTGGCCTTCGGCTCGGTCGCAGTGGCGCAGCGGCCAACGCTCGAAGCTCTGCTCATCGATGGCGAGAGCCTGGTTGCAGAACGCATCGCGGGCCAGGCCTCGGGCCCATGGGAACTGAGCGATTCGAAGGGCACGCAGCGCGTGGATGGCAAGCGGGTCCTCTGCTTGCTCGGCCCGAGTGCCGCCGAATCGGTCTTGCCGAAGGCGCATTTGGCCGGCGGGCAAGTGCTTCGCGGCTTGCTCGTCGGTGGCGGCAAAGGCGGCGACGACTTCCATCTGCAGTCGCCGACGCTGGGCTTGGTGGAGATGTCCGTGGATCGACTCGAGTGTCTGGTGCTGCGACCCGAAGTTGCCGAGGCGCGGGACCTCGCCATGCCCGAAGGCGCGGCCGAAGCCTTGTTCTTGCCGGCGGCCCTCGGGTTCGATCGCGTCGCCGGCACCTTGCACCAGTTTGGGGCGGAAGGCATCCGCTTTCAGGCGGAGGGCGAGGCCGAGCCACGATGGCGACCCCTGAAGTCCCTCATCGGGGTGCGGATCGATGGAGCCGAGGCGAGCAAGACGCCGCCGATCGCAGAGTTGATCACGCGCAGCGGCGATCGCGTCTTTCTGTCGTCCTTCGTGCTGGCAGACGGTTCCCTGCGTGCGACCTTGCTCGACGGGGCGGAACGCACGATTGCTCAGGCCGACGTGGGTTGCCTGCTGCGGCTCGACGTCGGTGCACGCTTCGCATCGCGCCTCGAGCCCGCACGCATCGCCGAGGCCTCGATCGCCGGCGACGCCTTGATGCCGTGGCGCTGCGATCTGGCGGGCGGCGGCTCCTTGCTCGCGGCCGGCGGACGCTGTTACGCACGCGGCCTTGGTGTGCACAGTCGCAGTCGGCTCGAGTACGAGGTTCCCGCGGGCGCACGTTCCTTCCTGGCCCGCGTCGCCTTCGATGACTCGGCGCTGCAACTGCGCGTCCGTGGCCACGTCGAGGTCCAGGTCCGAGTCGGCGACGGTGCGCCAGTGTTCTTGGCCGAACTGACTCCGAGCGACGCACCGCGGCTGGTGGGACCGATCGCGGTGGAAGGGGGGCAGACGCTGTCACTCGAAGTCGCGTTTGGCAAGGGGCTCGACGCCGGCGACCGCATCGACTGGCTGCTCTGCGCGTTCTTGCCCGATGCAATCGGCAAGCGCTAGCTCGTCCTGCGCGGCGTCGCGAGCCCGCAGAGCAAGCATCTCGGCAAGGCAGACGGCTTGTTGGCGCATCAACGCAGCGCTGCGAAAAGGCCGACATGTCGAAGTGACTTCCTCCATCTTCCCCTAACCTGCACCGCTCATGTTGGCGTGGTTGGCCTTCGCATTGCTCGTCGGTTGCGCGCTGTCGCTGTTGGTGCGAACGGGCGCCGCGTCGGCGCGCGCTGCGAATGTGCTGGCGATGCTCGTTGTCGCCGCCGCCGCGATCGCGCCCCCGATCGCGCGGATCGTGCAGCAACCTGCGCAGTTGTGCGTCGTGACGACCGGCGCGGCGACCACGGAGTTGCAGCAGCGACTCACCACCTTGCAGGCGACGACCGATCCACCTGCGTCGGTAGAAGTGATCGAAGCCGGCCCTGACTTCCTGTCGTCCGTGGCGCGAGCGGCATTGCGCGCCGGGCCGCGGAGTGAAGATGCGATGGTCGTCTGGACCGCCCCCTTTCGCGTCGGCTTCGCGCCCGACGCGCCCTTGGTCGCCGCGAGCGCGGCGACAACCACTCCGCTGCCGTTTTCGCCAGACGGACTCGTGGTGGCCTTCTCGGCAACCCCGCGCGTGCAGCGCCCCCTCGTCGCTTCGTTGCGCATCGACGGGCTCGCCGCGAGGTTGCCAGCGGAGGTGACGATTGCAGGCGATGGCTGGAGCGCGGCAATGCGCGGCGAAGTGGGCGACGGCGCGCGCATCGAGGTTGCAGCATTGCCTCTCACGCACGGGGTTGTGCGTGTCGACGTCGCGATCGAAGCCACAGGCCGCAGCGTCATCGCCACGGGCGAGTTCGAAGTCCTCGCTGCGCCGTCCGTGCTCGTGCTCGATCCGTCGAGATCGCTGGCCAGCGCACTGCGGGCGCAGGGCATTTCTGCGGTGGAAGCCGGCGCGTTGCCTTCGTCATGGGAAGGCATCGACGCAGTCGTGCTCGGCATGGAGTTGCCGGTCGAAGAGCAAGGTCGGCTGCAGCGAGCAGTCGACGACGGCGTCGGCTTGTTCGTCTGCGGCGCGGGCCTGCAACGCGATGGCGATCCGCTCCGTGACACGTTGCCGGTGCGGGTCTTGCCGCAAGTCGGCGCGGGCGATGGCCTCGGCGGCGAGGGCGCGCCGTCGCTCCCCGACGCGATGAAGCCCGTGCCCAATCGCACGCCTCCGGATCCCGAAGGTGTGCGCAACGACGACCCGGTCGTGCAGCCTGGCGCTCCGGTCGAAGTCGACAAGCACGCCATCGCGATCGCCCTCGTCGTCGACCGCTCGGGCAGCATGGGAATGCGCGTGCTTGGCGGACAGACCAAGATGAGCTACGCCAAGACCAGCGCCCGCGAGACGGCGCGCGCGCTCGGCGAAGGCGACGAAGTCGGATTGATCACCTTCGGCGACGATGACCAGGCGCGCGTCGAGTTGCCGTTGACGGACGCGGCGCAGTTCGCGCGCATCGAAGCCGGCATCGCCAAGCTGTCGCACTTCAACGAACGGACCTTCCTCGACAACGGTCTGACGCTGGCGCGCACGATGCTCGGCCAGTCGAAGGCGGCGGTGCGGCACGTCGTGGTGCTGACGGACGGCGAAGTGTGGGATCAGGAACTCGTGCTTCGGCAGCGCGCGAACGCGATGAAGAAGGAAGGCCTGACGCTGAGCATGATCTCGATTGTCGACGATCGCACGCTGGCGACCTTTCAGGGCATGGCGGAGCGCATCGCGCGCGAAGGCGGCGGTTCGTTCTTGCCGGTGCGCGATGCGCGTGCTGTGCCGCAGTTGGTCAGTGCCGAAGTCGTGCGCGCGCTCGACAAGGTTGGCCGAAAGCCGAGCGGCGGCGACGGGCCCGCGAATGAAGAGGTCCCACCAGAGCCAAGGGTGCCAGAACCCGAGCCCGAGCCCGAGCCCGAACCAAAGCCGCCGACACCGGCTCCCGTTGCCGACTCACGCCGATCCATTCGCGCGGTTGCCACTTCGCCGCTGCTCCTGCCCGTGCCAGCGCAGTGGCCCGACTTGCTTGCCGCAGTTCCTGCTGCTGCACGCGCATCGGCGCATGTGCTGCTCGTCGTCGGCGACGCCGGGCAACCGCTGCTCGCCTATGGCAACGTCGGCCTTGGCCGCGTCGGCGCATTTGCCGCCGACCTCGCAGGAGAAGCTGCCGCTTTGCTGCGCGCTGAACCTGCGTTCCCGGCGCGACTTGCCCAGTGGGTGGTCGCAGTGCAGCGTCCGGCAACGACTGCTCCGCAAAGCGCGAACCTGCAGGCGCGGATCGAACCGCCGGCGCCGACGCCGGCAGAAGTCGCGGCGCTCGTCGCGTTGTCAGGATCCTCGCCGCAAGCGCTCGATGGCATCCGCCTGCCACCGCCGCGTTCGATCGTGGAGCGGTTGCCGCAGACGCCCGATTGGTCGCTTGCGGCCATCCTCGCGGTGGTGGGGCTCGCGTGGTGGGAACGTCGGGGCGTGCGTCGAATCGGTTGAGGCGGGTTTCGTCGTTGGGCGGCATCGCGCCCGTCGCTATGCCTTCTGCACTCATGAACGCGTTCGACCCCGTCTCGCAGGATCTCTTCACGTTTGGACTGTGGACCGTCGGCAACCCCGGTCGCGATCCCTTTGGCGAACCGGTGCGGCCGGTGCAGTCGCCCGATCGGTTGGTGCACAAACTCGCGGAGTGCGGCGCCTACGGCGTCAACCTGCACGACGACGACCTGGTGCCATTCGGCAGCAGCGCGAGTGAACGCGATCGCATTGTTGCGAGCTTCAAGAAGGCGCTCGCCGACACCGGCATGAAGGTGCCGATGGCGACCACCAACCTGTTCTCGCAGCCGATCTTCAAGGATGGGGCGTTCTCGTCGAACGACCCCAAGGTTCGCGCCTTCGCCTTGCAGAAGACGATGCGCGCCATCGACCTTGGCGCGGAGCTTGGCGCAACGATCTATGTGTTCTGGGGCGGGCGCGAAGGCACGGAGGCGGATGCGTGTCGCGATCCGCGGACGGCGATCGCGCGAATGCGCGACGCGCTCGACTTTCTGTGCGGTTACGTGAAGGAGCAGGGCTACGGCATGAGGTTCGCGCTCGAGGCCAAGCCCAACGAACCGCGCGGCGACCTCTACCTGCCGACGACCGGGCACATGCTGCACTTCATCAGCACGCTCCGTAATCACGAGATGGTTGGCGTCAACCCGGAGGTCGCGCACGAGACGATGGCAGGCCTGTCGTTCGTGCACAACGTGGCGCAGGCGATGGAGCGTGACAAGCTGTTCCACATCGACTTGAACGGGCAGAAGATCGGCCGCTACGACCAGGACCTGCGCTTTGGCAGCGAGGACCAGAAGGGTGCGATCCTGCTGATTCGATTGCTCGAAGGCACGATGGGCGGCAAGCGCTACGAAGGCCCGCGCCACTTTGACGCGCACGCCTATCGCACCGAGGACGAAGCCGGCGTCTGGGACTTCGCCAAGGGCTGCATGCGCACCTACAAGATCCTGCATGCCCGGGCGAAGGCATTCGACAGTGACCCAGAAGTCATGGCGCTCATCACCGAGATGCGGGACGCACAAATCGACCCCTTGCTCCACGGTGGCTACTCGAAGCAAAAGGCGCAGGCGCTGAAGGGACTGTCGATCGACGCTGCACAGGTCGCGAAGCGAGGGCTGCGCTACGAGCGGCTCGACCAACTGCTCGTCGAACATCTGCTCGGCGTGCGAAGCTGAGTCATGGCTCCGTCACGCCGTTTCCTGGGAATCGACGTCGGCACGCAGTCGACCAAGGCGCTGGTGATCGACGCAGACACTGGCGAGGTCGTCAGTCGCGGCGCAGTTGCCTATGGCCTGATCGAGGGGCTGCCCAAGGGTCACATGGAGCAGCATCCCGAGACTTGGATCGATGCGATCCGCGGCGCGGCACGGCAGGCGTTGCACGGGATGGATCCTGCTGCGGTGCTTGGCGTTGGCGTCTCGGGCCAGCAGCACGGCGCCGTTGTGCTCGACGAACAGTCGCGCGTCGTGCGGCCGGCAAAGTTGTGGTGCGACACGAGCACCGCCGCCGAAGCTGCGCAGTTGTCGCGCGCGCTCGGGCGCGAGATCCCGGCCGGGTTCACGGCGAGCAAGCTCGCGTGGACGCGCGATCACGAACCGCGCCTTTGGGCCAAAGCACGGCATGTGCTGCTGCCGCATGACTACGTCAACTTCCGCCTGACCGACGCGCGCACCATGGAATGCGGCGACGCGTCCGGGACCGGCTTCTTCGATTCCGCTGCGCGCGCTTTCGATGCACGAGCCTGCGCAGCCATCGACGCGCGCCTGCTGTCGATGCTGCCGTCGTTGGTGGCTGCTGGCGAGCCTGCGGGCACCTTGTCCGCCGCCGGTGCCACGTTGCTCGGGCTCTGCGAAGGCACGCTGGTTAGTGCGGGCGGCGGTGACAACATGATGGCGGCGATCGGCAGTGGCGCAGCGCACAGCGGCGTCGCGGTCATCAGCCTCGGCACATCGGGCACCGTGTTCGCGCGTTGCGACGCTCCGGTCGTCGATCCAGACGGACTCATCGCGCCGTTCTGCAGCAGCGACGGCGCTTGGCTCCCATTGCTTTGCGTGATGAACCTGACCGGCGTCACCGAGACGGTGCGCGCACTCACTGGCATGAGTCACGCCGCCCTGACGGCGGCCGCACAAGCAGTGCCATCGGGCAGCGACGGGCTCATGTGGCTGCCGTTCCTGCAAGGCGAACGCGTCCCCAACTTGCCGGACGCAACTGGGCAACTCGTCGGCATGCGTGGGGACAACTTGACGGCTGGCCACCTCTATCGCGCAGCGCTCGAAGGAACGTCGTGCAACCTCGCGCTTGGCGCCGCGCGACTGCAACGGTTGGGCGTGCCGCTGGTCGATGTGCGGCTCTGCGGCGGCGCCGCGAACAACAGCTTGTGGCAGCGCATCCTCGCCAACTTGATCGGTGCGCCGGTGCGCGTCGTCGCGGAAACCGAAGCTGCGGCGTTGGGCGCGGCGATCCAGGCGCACTGGACGCATGCTCGCGTGCATGGCGCGCGGGAGAATTGCGGAGAGGCTGCGGATTCGTTCGTGCGGACAGTCGGCCCCGCGGTGGAGCCGTCGCCGGATCGGTCCGCCGATGAGAACTTGCTCGGGCGTTTCTCTGAAGAGCTGTTCCTGCGCTATGGCGTGCGTTTCGCTGCTGCATCCTCTTCGGCGTAGCATTTGGTCATGCTCGATCCGGTAGAACAACGAATCCTTGGCGTGCTGATCGAGAAGGAGCGCACGGTCCCCGACACCTATCCGCTGACGGAGAACTCGCTGCGCATGGGCTGCAATCAGTCCAACAACCGCGAGCCGGTCATGAGTCTCACGGACCAGGACATGGCGTTGCCGCTTCGCGGCTTGATGGAGCAGAGTTGGGTCGCTCGCGTGGACGGCAGCGGCCGCACGACCAAGTGGCGGCACAAGGCGGTCGAACGACTGGGGATCACCCTGCCCGAACTGTGCGTGCTTTGCGAGTTGCTGATTCGCGGCCCGCAGGCTCCTGGCGCCCTGAAGCCACGCGTCCAACGCCTTGGCTGCGAAACGACGCCTGGCTCGATCGAAGCGACGCTGCTGCGTATGGCGCAGCGTCCCGAGCCGCTCGTGGTCGAACTGCCACTTGGGCCGCGCGAGCGCGATCGGCGTTGGGCGCATCGACTCGGCGGTGACTCGATCGGGCACCAGGATCCGCCGCAGGCGCCAACCAAGGGCGCAGGAAGCGAGGCATTGCGCCCTGATTCTCTCATCGATGCATCGCCCTTCCATGCTCCGATGCATTCGCCCGAAACGAGCGCGCAGCCATACGGAGAGCTGGAGGAGCGCATACGCAGGATCGAGCAGGAGGTCGCGGCATTGCGCGCGACCTTGGCTGTGCTGTTGCAGCGCGGCGCATCGTAGGAGAGGTAGACGAGCATCTCGGTGGCTGGCGGCTCCGAAGCCCGATGGTTGCGTCGCGAGTATTCAGGCGTCGTTGCGCGACCTCGCACGGCGACAGTTCGTGAGGACACTTCTGACGAGTGAGTCGGCTTGCGCAATGGCTTCGCCTGATAGATGCTGCGCGCACGGACGCGGGCGAAGGAAAGCCGCGCACCATGGCCAGGATGCGAGCCGAAAACGAAGCCCCGAGTGACCCACCGACTTCGCAGCAAGAACTGCTGCGTCAATGGGATGCGCGCATCGCGGACGCTGATGGCGATCCGATGGCCGCGCTGGCAGATCTGCTCGGCGCACGGCAGGCCGCTCGCAACCAGCTATTCGGCATGGCGGGCCAGACGATCCTCGGCTGCCGCCTCGAAGCCATCCTTGGCGCCGGCGGCATGGGCATCACCTACGACGGCGTCGATCCATCGGGGGAACGAGTCGCGGTCAAGCTCGTGCCCGGCGTCGCCGAGGCGACGCGGCCACGCTTCGAACAGGAGTGCCGCCTGCTGGCGGAACTGCAGCATCCTGCGATCGTCCGGTACCGAGCCCATGCTGTGCTGGACAACGGTTCTGGCGTGTTGGTCATGGACCTGGTGCGCGGTTGCGACCTCGAGCGAATGCTGCTCGCGCTGGCGTCGAATGACCCAGGATCGTTTGGCTTGCCGGCAGTCGACGCGTTGTTGACAGGCATCGAGGAGCGCGGCTCCGCGTTGCGGCTCTCGCCTCGATATCGACGCCGCATGCTGCGGCTGCTTGCCGACGTGGCGGCAGGCTTGCATGTCGCGCACGAACGCGGCGTCGTGCATCGCGACGTGAAGCCGGGCAACGTGCTCGTGCGCGACGATCTGTCGCCGGTCGTGATCGACTTCGGCCTCGCAAGGGACCAGCAGAACCGCGTGTCCTTCACCCAGAGCGGGATGGCGATGGGCACGCTTGCCTACATGGCGCCAGAGCAGTTCGGCGACGATCCGGGCGCGGTCGATCGTCGTGCCGATGTCTACGCGATCGGACTCGTGCTCTACCGAGCGATGTTTGGGATCGACGCCCGCAAGGAGATGGACGACGTGCTGTTGCGGCGCCGCCGTGCGTTCTTGCTCGACGCTTCGCAAAGTCGTGAGGCGCCCCTCGATGTGCAGGCAATCCTCTACCGCTGCCTCGACCCGAGGCCGGACCGGCGCGCTCCGACCGCCAAAGCACTCGAAGCGGACCGCCGCGCCGCGGCTGGCCAGGGAGCGGTCAAGGCGCGCATTCCGTCGTGGCCGGCGCTCGCCCTGCGCGATCGGCGGATCGTCGCTGTGCTCGCCACCGTCTGCTGCCTCGCGCTCCTTTCGTTTGTTGTGGTGGCATGGCCGCGCGGCCGTGACGTGATGTTTGTCGCGAACTGCGGCTTGCTCGACGCAGTCGCGGTCGTGGACGGCGACATCACGGCGCCGCTTGGCGCAGCCCGCTGGCTGCCCTACGGCGTCTACGAGGTGGAATTGCGCGGCGACAAGGTGATGCCGGTGCGGCGCACGATCGCAGTGACGGAGGGCCCTGGTGCGCAGTGGGTGACGCTGGTTACGGCCATGCCTGGATCCAACCCGGGCACCGATACTCTCCACGTGCCTGGGCGATCGCTGCTCGTGTGGAGTTCTGGCCATCAGTGGAATCCGATCGGCGTCGGCCAGCAGCGCGACCGCCTCGAAATCGATGGCCAGCTCGTTCATTCCAGTGTCCCCGGGATGAACACGAACCTGGTGCCTGGGCTCCACACGATCGAGGCCACCGATGGTCTTGGACGCAACGAGACGCAGGTGGTCGACACGCGGAACTCGACGGTCGTGGATGTGCAGACGTTGCCGGGGGTGCTGTCGAACTTCGACGGTGAGTTCCGTCGTACTTGGAGTTGCATCCACTCCCCGCTGCCTTCTGAGTTCTCACTGGAATCGGATGCCGCGGATTGGACTGGGCTCGCAGTGAGCCCGGTCGTGCCTCTGGATCTGATGGCCGTGCCATGCGCACTGACGCCGAGCGACCAGGACATGGACTCGCGTGTCACGTTGCGCTGTCGATTTCCGGTGGCGATGCGCAGCGCCTTTGTCTATCTGCGCGCGAGTTCTTCCGCTGGCGGCCAACTGCGAGTCGAGGTTGCCTTCGATGGCGAATTGCCGCAGGAAGTGGAGCAAGACGCAGGCGGCAACATTGCGCGCGTAGTCGCGTTGCGCAGTCAGCGTGGCGCGATGGGGCTGACAGTCAGCGCCCGCATGCGCGCTCAGACTGCGCCAACTGTCAACGTCGCGCAGGTGAAGTTCCTCGAGGGCATGGCCTTTGGCGGGCATTGGCAAGACCAGCCTCCATGCATTGCGGTGGTGGCGGATCCATCCCTGGAGAAAGGGGAGCGCGCGCGCCACAAGGTCGGGTCGCCGCGCCTGGGTGTGCCGCAGCTAGAACTCGTGCCCGTTGAGACGATCGAGCCGATTGGTGACGATCCCCGTCTTGCAGGAGTTCGAATCGCTTCACAACGCGCGCCACTCCTCTCGTGGTCGGCCACGGGGGGCGAGACGCGCGTGGTGTATGAGGCGCCGCTGCCCACCCTCCAACCAGTTCGCAGGCTCGCTGCGAGCGCGATGCACGCGCGCCTTGATCGCGATGACGGCCATGGCTTCGGCGCTTCTATCGTCTATGTGGCGGACCTCGACGACGACGCGAAGGAGGAGCGCGTCATTTCTGACCCGACCAGCGGTGCCCGCGGCGCAAAATACGCGGGATGGATCGCGTGCTTTGGCTCGCGCGACGATCGCGTCCTGTGGTCATGGCCCGATTTCCTTCCGACTGGTCAGCACGGAGACGAGATGGCGAGCCTCCATTTCGCACCAGTGGGCGACTGGAATGGGGATGGTAGGCTCGATCTCGTCGCATCTTGTGCTCGAGCCAATCCAGCAACCGGCGCGCATAAGGCTGGCTACGTAGCGGTCCTCGATTCCAAGACGGGCGTGGAGTTGTGGAGCACCATGGGCGAGGCGGCGTTGGAAACTCGCTCCATCAGCTCCGCGCTTCACCTTGGCGACGGCACGAGGCATTTGCTGCTGATGCGTGTCCTGGACAACCATGACACCGGTCGCGACTTCTCATGCGCTTGGCACTGGGTCGACGCCGCGCGATCAGCTCGGGTCCACGTTGGGCCGGTGGTGCCTGGGCCGCTCTCGGCTGCGTTTGTTCGTTCAGCGCGCGCTCCCCTTGGCGTGGCGTTGGTGCAGGCGGGCATTCGTTCGATTGAGGCCAATCCGGGTGGATTCGAACGCTACGAACTGACGGAAGACGGGCCGCAACTCGTCGCGCGCCTGCAGTTCGAACCAGACTTCATCCCGATCTTTTGGTCGGCCGGCCTTGTTGCCATCGGCGACGTGGACCGGGATGGCGAGGAAGACGTGCTGCTCTTGGCGCGTGCGCCGGTGAAGACAGTTCTGGCGGCGCGCGCCGCGAATCAGCCGGAGCCGGAGAGTTGGTGCGCGATCGTGTCAGGGCGCACCTTGGGATGGCTCGGATTCCTTGCGCTGCAAGGTCAGCCCATTTGCTACCGCTACTCGGAAGACACCCCGCTCTTCATCCAAGACGGCAGCGGTGGTGGCGATGCCTACTTATTCTGCAGCATCCCTCTGCGGACGCTCAACGAACGGCAACTCTTTCGGATCCCGATCCGTCCGCTGCGGTGAGTTGGCCGACGAGTTGTTCGCAACGAGCCACGTCGAGTGCGCCGAGAGCGACGAACCACGCGTAGCAGAGGCGCAAGGGCGCGCCCGGCTGCAGCGAGTGCGCGAAGGTCGCGCCGAACCTTCCATAGTCGCGCGAGGACCAGCGCACCGGCGCAGGGTTGCCTGGCAGTTCGCAACGCAGCACGGTGACGGGTTCGCCGTCGAGCGGTAGCGCCATCGCCATCCACGCGCACTCTGTCCATTCATCGTTGGCGTGCAAAACGGCAGTGGGTGGTCGCACGTAGGTGACACGCTTGCCGTCCTTCTCGGCAAACTCCGCCAGCGCGCGGAACTGGCAGCCGGAGTGGTGCGGGTCGCCGGAGAGCATCACCACCGAATCGGATCGCAACTCGGACACGAGATCGAATCGCCATGTGCGGGCGTCGAGAGCAACGGCGCGCAATGCTCGGCGTTCGCGCACGATGACCCGGCCGGCTGGGTCCTTCCAGTCGATCGTCGCGACCTGGAAGTCTGCTGCCAGGCCGAGGGCTTCTGGCTCGCAGTAGCCGCTGTGTTGCTGCGTCTCGCCGTTTCGGCAGTGCCAGAAGTCCAGCGCTCGGCCGCCTTCGATGGTCTTGTTGAATGCGAGGAACAGCCCGCGGTGGTGCTCGAACTCACCGCCGAGTCCCTTGCTGATCCTGCGGCCGTCCGGCGCGAACAGCTCGTGCCAGACTTTGCAGGTCTCGCGAACGCGCATGCGGTCGAAGGGTTCGTGGACATAGCGTGCCGCGAGCGTGCCGCCGACGCGCAGGTCCTCGGGTCTTGGCCCTTGCTTGGGTGCGTTGTGGCATGCGGCGAATGCCGCGGAGGCAATGAGCACAGGCAGGTCAATGCGTCGGCGCATGGTGAATCAGGATCCGCAAGTCACGGACGTTGGTGCCGGTCGGGCCCGTGACGATCGTGTCGTCGAGCGCGGCGAGCAGGCGTGAAGAATCGAATGCAGCCAACGATGCGTCGATGTCGAAGCCGAGCGCACGCGCCCGCTGCGCCGTGGTGCCATCGACGAAACCGCCGGCGGCCATTGAGTTGCCGTCGATGCCGTCGGTGCCGCAACTCAGCGCCGAGATCGAGTCGCCTTCGATCTGCTGCGCGAGATGGAGGAGGAAGTGCTGGTTGCGGCCGCCTGTGCCCGTCGTGGGCGGCAGCGCGACGCGGACTTCGCCGCCGGCGACGATGGCGACGGCGGATGCGCAGTTGGTTGCGTCCTGGCGCAGTTGCGCGAGCAGTCCACGCGCTGCTTCGTCGCTCTTGGCCTCGTCGAACTCGTTCACGATGCGCACGCGCATTCCGGCTTCTCGCAGCATCGCCGCGGCAGCATGCAGCGCATCCGAGTTGTCGAGCAGGACCTGTGCGGTTGCGCGTAGGGTCGTGTCATCCTTGGCCAGGCTTGTGCCGGCATCGAGCGAACTCGTTGCTCCGGCGAGAGCCGCCGCTGCACGAAGGCCAGGATGCTGCAGCGCATGACGCACCGCAGCCGGTGGAAAGGAACCGACGATCGACGGCCCGGACCCGAGCGCCGCGATGCCGCCGGCCGGCACGTCGGAGACCGCGAGCGTCCACTGCATGCATGCGCGCTTCGCTGCTTGCGCGAGCTTGCCGCCTTTGATTGCAGACGCGGCGGCGCGCACGGCGTTGACGTCTTCGATCCCCGCTCCCGAGCCCACCAACGCGCGATAGAACTTGCGCCATGCCTCGACCGATGCACGCGGATCGCGCGGCAGTTCACAGATCGAAGAGGCTCCGCCTGACACCAAGAACAGGACGAGGGTCGAAGCGTCGGCTCGCGTGCAAATCTCGAGTGCAATGCGGGCCGCTTCGAAGCTGCCTTCCGTCGGCAGTGGGTGTCCGCCGGGAATGACCGCCAAGGGCGGCAAGCTCGCGGCGTCGGGCTCGGGCGGCGCACAGAGTCCGTCGATGTGCGCATGCGGAGCAATGGCAGCAAGCTCTTCGACCGTGAAAAAGGCCATCTCTCGCGCCGCCTTGCCGATGGCGACGATCGACACGCGGGCGCAGGCGGCGAGTTCTGCGTGACGTTGGCGCAAGGCGGCGCGCACGTGCGGGCCCGGCGCAAGATCCGCCAGAGTTCCTCGGAGCGTTGCCTCGAGCAGTCGCTTCATCCAAGCACGGATGGGTTGACCGGATTCTTCGGTCGTTCGCCCTTCAGCACGGCAACGCAGTTCTCTGCCGCCAGCGTGCACATGCGCGTCCTCGTCGCCACAGTCGCCGAGCCGATGTGTGGCAGCAGCATGACGTCATTGCGAGCGAGCAGCCCTTCGTGAACCTTGGGCTCCTCCTCGAACACATCGAGACCCGCGCCCGACAGCATTCCTTCTTCGAGCGCAGCGACGAGCGCCGCTTCGTGCACGACCGGGCCACGCGAAGTGTTGACCAAGAAGGCGCCGCGCTTCATCACCGACAGTTCGTCGATTCCGATCAGGTGGTGCGTCGATTCTCGGTAGGGGACGTGGATGCTGACGAAGTCGCTGTGTTGCAGCAGCATGCGCAGCGGCACGTGCTTGGCCCGCAGTTCAGCGGCTTCCGGCTCCGGCAGGGGGTTGGGCGATGCATAGAGGATGCGGAGCGCAAAGCCCTGCGCTCGCCGCGCGACTGCCTTGCCGATGCGGC